>Ga0335085_10001384_pt1 | contig 52433 bp, 58 predicted proteins | sample Lox_Sample_45_FD_206712 | JGI IMG/M metagenome (GOLD analysis project Ga0335085, IMG submission 206712) | Soil microbial communities from Loxahatchee National Wildlife Refuge, Florida, United States - Lox_Sample_4.5 | ecosystem: Environmental > Terrestrial > Soil > Wetlands | place: USA... | reverse complement strand
AAGGTGGATTGCTGGGGAACAACCCATTTCGGCGAGCTCGGGACCGAACGACCGGAGGACCCTTCGTCCCGAATCCCACTGCCATGAGCGTGGCGGAGCTGACGAGCAGGGGCCCACGCGATCGCCGCGGGCTCCGACCACACGTGCCTGCTCGTCGACGCCGGCCCGGTCGAGTGCTGGGGGCTGAACCAATTCGGGCAGCTCGGCGTCGGAGACCGGGTTGACCGGAACAGGCCCGCGAAGGCGTCGGCCTCACGGGCGTCCGCGCCATCACCGCGGGCCGGGTCAGACAAGCGCGATCACGGCTTCGCGGCGCGCCCGGCCGGGGGCTCAACACCAGGGGCGAGCTGGGCGACGAGACGACACTCGATCGTTCGGCTGCCTTACGAACGGAATTCGGATGATCGCAGCCGGAGGACTGCACACCTCTGCGCTCACGCTTGGCGTCCCGGTTGCCCGCCGGCTGATCGCGCGCGGCGTCCATCCGGCCGCCGGGATCACCTTCATGCTCGCCTCGCCGGTGATGAACCCCATCGTCTTGACCTCGACCTGGGTGGCGTACGGCGGCCACACGCGCGGCGCGGAGATGGTCGTCGGGCGAGCGACCCTGGGGCTAATCGCGGCGACGACCGCGGGCTGGGCGATCGGGAGGACACGGGCCGGTGACCTGCTCAGGAGCCGGGCCTCCGATCACGGAGACGGACACGCTCATCCGGACGAGCACGCCGGCCGAGCCGTCGCCTTCGCAGGCCATCTCGTGGCCGACTTTCTCTTCATGGGCAAGTTCATCGTGCTCGGCGCGGCGCTCTCGGCGTTCGTGCAGGCGGCGGTGCCGGAGTCATTCGTGTCCGCGCTCGGCGGCGCTCCCGTCCTCTCCGCCCTGGCGCTGATGGCAGTGGCCTACCTGCTCTCGCTGTGCTCGGAAGCCGACGCGTTCGTCGCGGCCTCATTCACCTCGTTCTCGCTCGGTGCCCAACTCGCGTTCCTCGTCTTCGGCCCGATCACCGACATCAAGCTGTCGGTGTTGTACGGGGCGACCTTCCGCGGCTGGTTCGTGCTCCGACTGCTGGTGGTGACGGTTCCGTGATCGTGGCCGGCTCGCTGATCTTCGAGGCGATGATCCGGTGAGCGTCGACGCGCGCATCGCTCGCGGTGGAGCGCTCGCGGCCTGGGCACTGTTCTTCGTCGTCCTCTGGGGGACCGGAGCGACCGGCCGGTACCTGGGCTCGCGGACGCAGTGGGTGGTGCCGTTCGGAGCGGTGGTTCTGACGCTGGCGGTGCTCGCCTACGCTTACGGCTACCTGCGCGCGCGACGAAGCGCCTCCGTCCTCACGCTTCGGGAAGCGGTCAGCTTGTTCGCGCTGCTCCTCCCGCTGGCGGCCGTCGTCCTCGCCCCGCACGCCGCGCTCGGCTCGTTCGCGGCGTCACGCAAGGGCGGAGGGGCCTTCTTCCTGAGCATGCGTCCGGCACCACCCGCAAGTCCGGCGGACGTGTCGTTTCTCGACATACGGGAAGCAGAGGGAGGCGAAGACTTCGCGGACGAGGCCGGCATTCACTCGGGCCTGCGTGTTCGCCTGCTCGGGTTCGTGACCGGGTCGAAGTACGTCCCGGCCGGCACGTTCGAGCTCGCCCGCTTCTACATCGCCTGCTGCGTCGCCGATGCGCTGCCGGTAGGGGTGCCGATCGACGGGAGCGCACTTCACCGGGGGCGGTTCAGGCGCGACTCGTGGCTCCAGGTGACCGGATCGCTTGAGCATCGCGGGAAGCGGCTCGTCGTCGTGGCCGATCGGATAGTGCACGTCTCGGAGCCGTCCCACCCGTACCTGAGCTTCCGAACATGAGCCGCCGCGCGGGAGGGAGTCAGATCAGACTCCGCGTCGTCGTAAGGCCAGCACGTCCGCCACGAACTGCCGCGTGGCCGGGAACTGCCCGTATCGCCTGAGCGAGGCCGGGCCCTGCTGCCACGCGGCGAGCGCGAGCGTCTCGCTGCGGCCGAACTCGCGCAGCAGCTGCCGCAGGTAGACGACCCCAATCTGGATGTTCCCCGAGACGGTGTTCTGAATGCGCCTCCGGAGGAGCACGGTCTCGACGTAGTCGCGCGTGATCGGGAGGATCTGCAACACACCCCGCGCGCCTGCTTTCGAGACGAGCCCCGGCTGGTACCCGGACTCCATCCAGGCGACTGCCCGCACAAGGCCCGGGTCCATCCGGTAGACGCGGGCCCAATGGCCGAGCAGCGCGCGCACCGAGAGAGACGGCGCGGGCGCGGTGCGTCGCACGAGCGAGACGGACGGCCTGCCGCGGGCCAGGGCGGAGATCGTCAGCGGTCCTGCGATCCCATCGGCTGTAAGCCGGTGTGATCGCTGATAGCGCCGGAGGTCGCGCTCGGTGGCGCCATCGAAGTAGCCGTAGACCGGCACGACGTAGCCCTGGCTGCCGAGCATGAACTGGAGTACGGAGACGTCCCAGCCGAGCAGGCCTCGTCGCAGCGTTCGCCTTCCGAAGAACGGGCCTCCAAGCGACCCGAGCGCCCTCCGGGTCGCAGGATCGGCACGACCGTCGACCCTCAATCCTTTCCGCTGCTGAAACGCCTTGGTCGCCCGTACCGTCTGCGGCCCCGCGATCGCGTCGATCGGACCCGTGTAGAGGCCGTATGCGCGCAGCGCGACCTGGAGCCCCGCGATCTGGGGGTTCGCTGGATGCGCGGCCGCCGCGAGCGTGAGCCCCAGCAGCGAGGCCGCACCGATGGCGACGAGTCTGCGGGCCACGAGCGTTCCGTGGCCTCTCTTCTGCCGCCACGGCCGGATTCCTCGGCGATCAAATCCGCGGCCGGGCGAGGTGGACAGGCCGAGTCGAAGCGAGATGCTCGGGGCGATCGGCGGCGGGCGAGATCAGTACGACCATCGCGACGACGATTGGGACCGTCGCCGGAAGTACAGGGGTCACAACGAAAAGGAGGCCCCAAGCTCCCGCGGCGACGCCGACCGCAATCGCTGCGCGCGTGCGTTGTCCGAGCACCAGGGTCGTGGCCAGCAGGGCTGGGGCAAGCAGGTCGAGCCAACCCATCAACGCCGAGCCAAAGGTCGCATCCTGCAGTGCCGGCAGCGGATGGGGCGCAAGGAAGGGAAGCGAGAGCGCCGGCAGGCTCGCCCGATCCAGAGACACCGCCGCCGGACCTACCTGGGGCGTGCCCCAGACCAGGATGACGTCGACGAGGGCAAGAAGGACGAGCCCCGTCTGAATCGCTCTGCGCGGGGTGATCGCGGCGAAGGCCGCGGCGATGGCTAGGCAGGCGAGGCCAATGATCGCCATGCCCGCTGCTTGTCCAACCGGTGAGTGGACCTGCCACGCGATGAGGTAAAGCGCAGCGACAGTCGCGAGCATCGGCCACGACCGGCGCCAACCCAGCACCCAGCCCAATGAGGCCGCCAGCACGGGGGCGCCGATGGTCGCGAGCAGGGCGAGCGAGATCGGACCGGCTGCGAAGAGACGAAGCAAGCCGACGCCGAGACCGAGCGCGATGGCCGGAAGGAGGGCGCCCCCCGAGAATCGCCCTTGGCGGTTCCTGTGGACCGGGGCCCCGGCAAGTGCCGCCTGTACGAGGCAGAGCACCGCATAGGAGAGAACGAAACCCGCGCCCACCGACGCAGGATAGAGCGGTGCTCTAGGGGAACAGGGTTGACAAGGCGCTAGGCCTGACCGCACCGACGAACCCGAGCGCGCCGGCGGTCTCGGAAAGTGTTGCGAACTTGACCACGTCCCCTGCGTGCGGTGCCTCGATGATCTGATCTCCGCCGGCGTAGATCGCGACATGGCCCGGCCCGTCCAAGCCAGGCTCGAAGAATACGAGGTCGCCCGGTTCCAGCTCGGACGGATCGATCTGGGCTCCCTCGTTCCATTGGGCTGCGGCGTAGTGCGGCAGCTGGATGCCGAGCTGCGCGTAGACGTACATCGTGAGACCAGAGCAGTCGAAGCCGCCGCTGGGACTCGACCCACCCCAACGATAGGGCACTCCCAGGTACTGCTCCGCGATCGAGACCGCCTCGACACCGAGCGGGGCACCGACAGACGGCATCGTCCAATCGAGCATCGGGGCCGGAAGGGGTTGCAGTTCCTTCTCGAGTTGGGCGATCCGCTCCTCGAGTCGCTCACGGCGGGCTACCGCGGACTGCTCGGCGAGCCGAAGCTGGACCGACCGTTTTTCTGCCTGTAGCCAATCAGACAGCGCGGTGGTAGACATCGTGGCGAGTCGCGCGTGTGACATCGCGGCCTTAACGCGGACAACTGCGAGCCGGGCGCGTGCGAGGTCCCGCCGGTCGGCTCGAAGTTCTTCCTGGATATCGGGGCTTCCCGCCGCAGGCGACACCGGCGTGGAAAAGCTCTCTCGGGCCTCGGCCGACGTCGTTGGGACGACGACGAAGACCGGGCCGGAGGCGTGTGCCGGCGCGGCCATCGCCAACGCGACGAAGGTAGGCAGGAAGAAACGCGACGCGCGCACTCGTCCGGTATCGGCGCCCATGGACGCCGGGTTGAGCCTCGACGGAAGCGCGGGGGCCGCTCAAGAGTGGCGGGCGACCTGTCGATCAAGGGCGTGCCGCCATGAGTCTCGACCTCGATTCCCCAAACCGAGGGAACGGTTCCGATGTCGTTGCCGCCGCGTTCGGGACGACGAAGGCCCGAGCCAACGAGGCAGGAGGGACTCGCGGGGCGCGTGCGAGTTCACGGCCGTCGCTTCTCGTTCCGCTCGTCCTTGGGGCGACCGCGCTGCTGGCCGGCGTAACGGTTGGCGGGCTCATCAAGCTGTGGCCCCACGGCCCCGCCCCGCGTGTCAGCGGTATCACGGCGGTGAAAACCAACGGGGCTGTGGTGGAGAGCATCGTCGCGAAACGATGCTCCGATCTCGGCCTTGACACCTGCTTTCGCGTAGGGGTCAAGCTCCTCGACGGGCCGGATAAGGGAACCGCGACGACGGTCTGGGTCGGGAAGAGCACCGGGTACACCAGCTTCAGCGTCGGCGATCACCTCCGCGTATTCCGTAACCCACCGCCGCCCGCCGGCTACAGCGGCCCGAGCGTCGGACGCTACTCGTTCTCCGACTACGACCGGCGCATCCCCATGGCCTGGCTCGCCGCCGCCTTTGTCATCCTGCTGATCCTCGGGAGTCGCCTCGCCGGCGTTCGCGCCCTGGTCGGCCTCGGCGCAAGCCTCGCGCTCGTCGTCTTCTTCGTGATCCCGTCGATCCTCGCGGCTCACTCGGCCCTTGCGGTTGCGCTCGTCGGCTCGCTCGCGGTCCTGCTCGTGACGATTCCGCTCTCCTACGGGCTCGGCCCAAAGGCGATCGCCGCCTGGCTGGGCACGGCGCTGAGCCTCTTCTTTGCGGTCGGCCTCGCGGCGCTCTTCACGCACCTGACGCATCTCACGGGAACCACCTCGGAGCAGGCAGTCACGCTGGCTACGAGCGACGACAGGGTCTCCCTCCACGGGCTGTTGCTCGCGGGAATGATCGTCGGTGCGTTAGGGGTGCTCGTCGACCTGACCGTCAGCCAGGCCTCGACCGTGATCGCGTTACGACGGGCGAACAGGTCGCTTGGGTTCGGCGGGCTCTTTCGTGCAGCGCTCGGAGTGGGTCACGACCACATCGCCGCCACCGTCAACACGCTCGTGTTCGCGTACGCAGGGGCGGCGCTCCCGACGCTGTTGATCTTCTCCGTCGGGGGTAGCTCCTTCACCGATGCGATCAACAGCGAGGCGGTCGCGGGTGAAGTCGTCGCCACCCTGGTCGGCGCGATCGCCCTGATCGTCTCGATGCCGCTCACGACCGCCCTTGCGGCCGTGCTCGCAACCCGGATGGCCGATCGGCGGCTCGGCGCCGATGCGGGCCATGCGCATTAGCGCCTGAACAAGCCAGCAGGGGCGGCAGGACTCGAACCTGCAACCCCCGGTTTTGGAGACCGGTGCTCTGCCAGTTGAGCTACGCCCCTTGGAGGTTGTGCGGTCGATTGTAGCCGCGGCTTTCCTAGAGTCCTGTCGTGGCTCCGCCTCCGCCCAGGCCCGCGCTCGGCGCGCTCTTCCTCTTCCTGGCGGTCGCGTTCGTCGGCATCGGCGCGGCTGCTGCGGAGGCCGTCGACAGCAACAAGGGCCTCGTCGTCGTGGTCCTGGCGGCGGGCGTGATCGCGCTTTGGCTGCTCACGCTCGCAGTCCGGAACCTGCGCAGAAAAACAGGCCCCTGAGGAAACAGGAGGCCGAGGCCGTATTCTCTATACGCGTGGCGGACGAAGACACCCAGGCACTCTGGCGCCAGTACAAGAAGACCAAAGACCAGGCCGTCCGCGACCGGCTGATCCTCACCTACGCGCCGCTCGTCAAGTACGTCGCCGGCAGGCTCGGCAGCGGGCTGCCCGCCCACGTCGACGAGAACGACCTCGTCTCGTACGGCCTGCTCGGACTGATTGGGGCGATCGAGCGCTTCGATCCCGACCGGGACATCAAGTTCGAGACGTACGCGATCGCCCGCATCAAAGGGTCGATCATCGACGAGCTGCGCGCGATGGACTGGGTCCCGCGCTCGGTGCGCTCCCGTGCGCGCGACATCGAGCGCGCGATCGCCGAGCTCGAGCGCAAGCTGATGCGCGCGCCGACCGACGAGGAGATCGCCGAGAAGCTCGGGCTCACCACCGACGAGCTCGACGACAGCCTTTCCGAGATCGGCCGCTCCTCGATCGCCGCGCTCGACGAGCTCTGGACGATCTCCTCCGGCTCGGGCGGAGGCGACCAGGTGGCCCTGATCGACACGATCGAGGACACCCAGGGACCGGAGCCGCAGTCCGAGCTCGCGCAGACCGAGCTGAAGGAGGCGCTCGGCGAGGCGATCGCCCGGCTGCCCGAGCGCGAGAAGCTCGTCGTCACGCTCTACTACTACGAGGAGCTGACCCTGCGCGAGATCGGCGAGGTGCTCGGCGTGACCGAGTCTCGCGTCTCGCAGCTGCACACGAAGGCGATCCTGCGCCTCAAGGCCCGGTTGGCCGGCTCGCCCTCCCGCGAGCCCCTCGGCCGCTGAATAACGCGGGCTAAGATCCTCCGGTCCCCGTCTCGAAGGAGGAGCCAGCCGCATGGCCGCAGTCGAACCAGGGAAGATCCGCAACGTCGCCGTCGTCGGCCACCGCGGCACCGGGAAGACCTCGCTCGTGGAGGCGATGCTCTTCCAGGCCGGCTCGATCAACCGGCTCGGCACCGTCGAGCAGGGGACGACCACCTCCGACTGGGACGAGGACGAGCAGCGGCGGCAGATGTCGCTGGCCTCGTCGCTCTGCCACTGCGAGTGGCAGGGCCGCAAGATCAACCTGATCGACGCTCCGGGCGACCCGGGCTTCGGGGGCGACACGGTCGCCGCGGTGCGCGTGGTCGAAGGCGCGCTCGTCGTCGCGAGCGCCGTCATGGGCGTGGAGGTGCAGACGACGCGCGTATGGGAGCGCTCCGACGAGCTCGACCTCCCGCGGGTCGTCTTCGTCAACATGCTCGACCGCGAGCGGGCGGACTTCTACCGCGCGCTCGAGCAGTTCCGGACGCTGCTCTCCGACCGCTGCGTCGCCGTCAACCTCCCGATCGGGAGCGAGCACGAGCTGACCGGGATCGTCGACGTGCTGCACATGAAGGCCTACACGAGCCCCGAGGGCGAGCGCGAGGGCGCGCCCGGCGAGATCCCCGCCGCGATGGCGGACACCGTGGCCGAGTACCGCGAGAAGCTGCTCGACGCCGTCGTCGAGACCGACGAGTCGCTGATGGAGCGCTACCTCGAGGGTGAGGAGCTCGGCGACGAGGAGGTCGCCCACGCGCTGAAGGACGCAGTAACGCGCGGCGAGCTCTTCCCGGTCGCCTGCGGCGTCGCGACCAAGAACCTCGGGACGACGGCGCTGCTCGACCTGCTGGTCGAGGGCGTCCCTTCGCCGGCCAAGCGCCCGCCGGCGGTGGACGTCGACGGCGCCGGGACCGCCGTGTTCGTTTTCAAGACCGTCGCCGACCCGTTCGCTGGCCGGATCAACCTCTTCCGCGTCCTCGCAGGGACGCTCACGTCCGACTCGACTCTCGTCAACGCCCGCTCGCGCGGGAAGGAGCGCGTGGGCCAGCTGCTCGAGCTCCAGGGCAAGGAGCACGAGCAGGCGACCGAGTTCGGCCCCGGCGACATCGGCGCGGTCGCGAAGCTGAAGGAGACGACCACCGGCGACCTGCTGCTCGACGCCGAGCACGACATCGAGCTGCCGAAGATCGACTTCCCGGAGCCGGTGATGAGCTTCGCGGTGACGCCGAAGGCGAAGGGCGACGAGGAGAAGGTCGGCACCTCGCTGCGCCGCCTCGCCGAGGAGGACCCCACGCTCGTCCTCCGCCGCGACCCCCAGACCGGCGAGCAGCTTCTGTCGGGGATGAGCCAGATGCACGTCGAGGTCGCGGTCGACCGCCTCCGGGGCCGCTTCGGCGTCGACGTCGACCTGCACCAGCCGCGCGTTCCGTACCTGGAGACGATCCGCAAGGAGGCGCGCGCGAGGCACCGGTACAAGAAGCAGACGGGCGGCCGCGGCCAATTCGGCGACTGCGAGATCGTGCTCGAGCCTCTGCCCGAACGGTCGGGCTACGAGTTCGTCGACGAGATCGTGGGCGGGGTCATCCAGCAGAGCTTCCGGCCGGCAGTCGACAAGGGCATCCAGGAGGCGATGGAGCACGGCGAGCTCGCGGGCGCGCCGGTGCAGGGGATCCGCGTGCGCCTGGTCGACGGGCAGCAGCACTCGGTCGACTCGTCGGAAATGGCGTTCAAGATCGCGGGCTCGATGGCGTTCAAGGACGCGTATGCGAAGGCAGACCCGGTTTTGCTCGAGCCGATCATGGAGGTGGAGGTGGCAGTCCCCGAGGACGCCGTCGGCGCGGTGAACGGCGACCTCAACTCGCGTCGCGGGCGCCTGCAGGGGATGGAGCCGCGGGGCGGCATGACCTCGATCAAGGCCGAGGTGCCGATGGCAGAGATCCTCACCTACTCGCAGGCGCTGACCTCGCTCACGGGCGGCCGCGGCGACTACCACATGCACTTCCTCAGGTACGAGGAGGTTCCGACGCACATCGCGCAGAAGGTGATCGCCGAGTCGAAGGAAGAGCCGGAGGAGGCGAAGGTCTAGCCCTCGAGTTGGGCTAGGGTCCGTTCCATGCGGATCACGAGGCAGGCGGTTCTGGCCTCGCGCAGCTGCGCGATCTGCGAGCGGACGCTGCTCGTCGGCGAGCGCTCCGTGCGCTACGCGCCCGACGGGCACACGTTCCTCGACGTCTGCCCGCTCTGCCAGGAGACGGCAGTCGAGCACGGGTGGTTGAAAGAAGGAAGCCCGACGACGCCGGTCGTCTCCGACGCGCGCCGCCGTCGCCGGCTCGGCCCGCTGGCCGCGTTCTTCGAGCCGCGCAGGCCCGTCGCCGAGCCGGTCGTCGACGAGCCGATCCTGCGCCGTCTGTCCGGCCCCGAGCTCGCGATGGTCGAGGCTGCGGAGCTGTTCAACGGCAGCGCGTTCCGGCGGACGATCGCCGGGCTCGCGAAGAGCCTCGGCCAGCCGAGGGCGAGCATCGTCCCGCTCTCGGGCGTCAACACGGAGGTCGTGCTGACCGTCGCCTGGGAGATCTCCTGGTACCAGTACCGGATCACCCCGGAGTCGGGCCAGCCCGTCCGCCTCGAGGAGCGCGGCCACGATCCCGGCGAGGTCGAGCCGATGTTCACCGCCTGGAACGCACGCCTGAGCCCCGACGGCCGGATCGTCCCGGAGATCTCTCCGGTCTAGCGGTCCTCCCGGGCCGCCCTACAATCCGTCCAACGATGATCTACTGCGTGATCCCCCGCGAGCTCGAGGACGAGCTCTTCGACAAGATGGTCGAGTACTACAAGGACAACCCGCACGTGACGGTGATCCTCGACCGACGCGAGGGAGAGGACCGGCGCAAGGGCCGTTCGTTCGGAGGCAAGCGCGAGATTCGCGACCGGCGTCGCCCGCGCGCCCCCGGGACGTTTCCGGACACGGATCCGCCCGAAGAAGACGCCTAGCTAGAATCGCCACCCGTGGCGACGACGGCGACGAAGACGTTCAAGAACCTGATCGGCGGCGAGTGGGTCGACGCCGCGTCGGGCGACACGTTCGAGACCTCGATCCCGGCAACGGGCGAGGCGCTGGGCGTCTTCCCCCGTTCGGGCGCCGAGGACGTCGACCGCGCGGTCGAGGCGGCGAAGGCGGCGTTCGAGGAGTGGCGGCTCGTGCCGGCCCCGCGCCGCGGCGAGATCCTGTTCCGGTTCGGGCAGCTGCTCGCCGAGCGCAAGGACGATCTCGCGCTCCTGATGGCCCGCGAGATGGGCAAGGTGATCCCCGAGGCCGCGGGCGACGTCCAGGAAGCGATCGACATGAGCTTCTACATGGGCGGCGAGGGCCGGCGCCTGTTCGGCCAGACGACGCCGTCCGAGCTGCCGGACAAGTTCAACATGAGCGTGCGGCAGCCGATCGGCGTGATCGGCGTGATCACGCCGTGGAACTTCCCGATCGCGATCCCGTCCTGGAAGATCGCGCCCGCGCTCGTCTGCGGGAACACGGTCGTCTTCAAGCCTGCGACCGACACGCCGCTGCTCGGCGAACGCTTCGTCGAGCTGCTCGCGGAGGCGGGAGTGCCACCGGGCGTCGTCAACATCGTCCACGGCGGAGGCGGCGCGGTCGGCGACCGGCTCGTGCGCCACCCCGGCGTTCCCGTCATCACGCTGACCGGCTCGCGCGAGACCGGCGTCGAGGTGATGCGCAACGCCGCGGACAACCTCAAGCACATCCACCTCGAGCTCGGCGGCAAGAACGCGATCGTCGTCCTCGACGACGCCGACCTCGACCTGGCCGTCGAGGGGATCGTCTGGTCTGCCTTCGGCACCTCCGGCCAGCGGTGCACGGCCGCGTCGCGGGTGATCGTCCAGGAGGGCGCCTACGAGGAGCTGCAGTCCCGGCTCGTCGCCGCCGCGGAGAGGCTGCGGCTCGGGCCGGGCTGGGAGGACGGTGTCGACGTCGGCCCGGTGATCAACCAGGCGGCGCTCGACAAGATCCACTCGTACACGGGGATTGGCGTGGACGAGGGGGCGAAGCTCCTGACCGGCGGCGAGGTCGCGGGCGGCAACGGGCTCGGCGACGGCTTCTTCTACCGCCCGACGATCTTCGGCGACGTCGAGCCCGGGATGCGGATCGCGCAGGAGGAGATCTTCGGCCCGACGACCGCGCTGCTCCGCGTGCGCGACCTGGACGAGGCCGTGCGCGTGTCGAACGGGATCGAGTTCGGGCTGTCCTCGTCGATCTTCACGCGCGATGTGAACAAGGCCTTCCGCGCGATGCGCGACCTCGAGGCCGGGATCACGTACATCAACGCGGGCACGATCGGCGCAGAGGTGCACCTGCCGTTCGGCGGCGTCAAGGGCACCGGCAACGGCCACCGCGAGGCCGGGCAGGCCGCGCTCGACGTCTTCACCGAGTGGAAGTCGATCTACGTCGACTACTCGGGGAAGCTGCAGAAGGCGCAGATCGACACCTCCGAGTAGCGCACGGTGGAGATCCGGGCGCTGACCGAGGGCGACCGGGGCTGGGTCGGGAAGCTCGTGGTCGAGCGCTGGGGCGCCTCCGTGGTGACCGGCCGCGGGCGGTCGTGGGAGCCGGCCGGGCTTCCCGGGTTCGCCGCGTTCGACGGCGAGCGCTGCGTGGGCCTCGTCACCTACGAGCTGGACGGCCCGGCCTGCGAGATCGTCACGATCGACGCCCTCGTCGAGGGCGAAGGCGTCGGGACGGCGCTGCTCGAGGCGGTGGAGGAGGCGGCGCGTGCCCACGGATGCGACCGGGTGCAGCTGCTCACGACGAACAACAACCTGCGAGCGCTGGCCTTCTACCAGAAGCGTGGCTTCCGGCTGGTCGCCCTCGTTCCGGGCGCGATCGACGAGGCGCGCAAGATCAAGCCGTCGATCCCTCTCGTCGACTCGGAGGGGCTTCCGATCCGCGACGAGCTTCACCTCGAGCTTCACCTCGGTCGACCCGTCTAAGGTCCCGCCTCGTGAACCGGAAGCTCGTGGTCTTCGTCCCGGCCGGGGCGCTCGACGCGGTGCGCGATGCCGTGTTCGCGGCGGGTGCGGGGCGGATCGGCGGGTACGAGCGCTGCTCGTGGTACGCGGAGGGGACGGGCACGTTCCTCGGCGGCGAGGGCACCGACCCGGCGGTGGGGGAGAAGGGGCGCGAGGAGCGCGTGCCGGAGCTGCGTCTCGAGACGGTCTACCCCGAGGAGCGCGAGGCCGACGTGGTCGAGGCGCTCCGCGCGGCGCACCCGTACGAGGAACCGGCGTTCGACCTCTACCCGCTCCTGTGAAGGCGACGCTCTCGACGGACGGGGGCTCGCGCGGGAACCCGGGCCCGGCCGCGTACGGCTACGTGCTCGAGAGCGAGGACGGGCACGTGCTCGCGGCGCACGGCGAGACGATCGGCGTGGCCACGAACAACGTCGCCGAGTACCGCGGCCTGATCGCCGGCCTCGAACGGGCGCTCGAGGCGGGCGTCACCGAGCTCGAGGTCGTCTCCGACTCGGAGCTCCTCGTCAAGCAGATGCGCGGCGAGTACAAGGTCAAGAAGGACACCCTGCGTGAACTGGTCGACGAGGCGCACGACCTCGCCGACCGGCTCGAGAAGGTCACCTACACGGCCGTCCGCCGGGAGCACAACGAGCTCGCCGACCGGCTCGTGAACGAAGCCTTGGACTCGTCGTAGCGGCGGCTATACTGGCCGCGCTCGCGGATGTAGCTCAGTTGGCTAGAGCGTCTGCTTGCCATGCAGAAGGTCGTGGGTTCGAGTCCCATCATCCGCTCCTCCTCCTCCGCCTCACGAAAGCCCCGCTCAGGCGGGGTTTTTGCACGTTGGTACGCGCCGATTGTTGTTGGCGAGCCCGACAGTCAGCCTAGTCAGCTTCGGGGAGCGCTGCGAGAGGGAAGGGGGCCCCGGACGGCAGGAGATGAGTCGCCCGGGCTCCGTGCCGAGAGCCGACGACCCGAGGCTCGCCCTCGGTTTGCGGCTCATTCGGCCTCGTCCTCCACGACCAACACCGGAGTCTGGTCGGCATCGTCGTCGACGGCTGCATCCGCGTTCCCCCCGGCTCCAAAGATCGTTTTATTCGCTACGAGCGGCTTACCCGTTGCAAGGTGCGTGGTGCTTTTCGGACCCTGCTGCTAGAACTGCTCAGAGAGGGAAAGGGCGATGGGCAGGCCCGGGGGAACGACCTACCCATCGCCTGGGGTCGAAGGCTGAAAACTGCAACTGGGTGTGAGGTCGCACGCCTCCGACATGGTGCAGCCCTGAATTAATCCCAGTCCGAAAGATCCCTATTCACTCATACAGGCTGAGGATTTCAAGGCGCTCTCCTCCGGCGCTCTCGCTCTTTGCAGCAATTACCCGCTCTCGCCGCCGAGGGCTCGACGCGATCGCCGTCGACCGTCTCGAGCCTGAAAAGAAGCCCTGCCATCCGATCCTCCGTTTTCGTCTGGGGCCAGCGCGTCATGGGCCTCGTGATTGCGGCGCAGCCCTTGCTTCACGTGCTCGCCAACCGCACCGAGGAGATGGAGATCACGTAACACCTGGCTCCCAGGAAACCGACGGGTCGCTGGGATCGCGGCTAGACTGCCTGAGCGCGTTGGGCTTAGCGCGGAAGCCGCCGGAGGCTCGTACCCTCTTCGACTGTCACATTTGGCCTGAGTGCACACAGGAAGTTCGCCTTGGGCTCCCTTTGATCGCAGAGAGAAGGAATGCGAGGAGGTGCTTCTCTCGTGGCGAGTGGAACGGTCAAGTGGTTCAACGAAGAGAACGGCTACGGCTTCATCACCGCCGATGAGGGCGGCACGGATCTGTTCGTCCACCGGGGCAGCATCGTGGGCGATTGGCGTACCAGGACTCTGACTGAGGGCGAGCGGGTCGGGTTCGACTTGCGCCAAGCAGGAATGGGTCCAGAGGCCGTCCATGTTCTGCCTCTGCCCCTGAAGGGAAGTCCGTGACCGTTTCGTCGTCACCTGCGGCCGCTAATGAGTTCCGGTGCGCTAGATGCGGCTACGGAATTGTCGTAAGCGGCGCACTCCCCACCTGCCCCATGTGCAGGACCAGCAGCTGGAAACCCCACGCGACACCAAGAGCGGGCGGAGCGGAGATGGCTCGGCCGGTGTCAGTCTTCGCGGCCGCGGCCGCTTTTGGCGAAGGATTGCTCCCAGGCGACGTTGACGAGCATGGCGCCGACCTCTCGGATGGCGAGGGCGAGCTCGAGCCCGATCTCCCGGATCGCCTCGGTCTCGCGAGCCGTCGACGGGCTGCTCCGCAGCTCGGCGAGGAGCTTCTCGAGGCGCTCGATCTCCGCGTAGTTCTTCCGCTCCGGGTTACTGCTCGCCATCGTCCGCCGGCTCCGGCTGCGGGAAGCCGCCGTTCCGGGCGGCCTCGCGGTTGGCCTGCTTCCACTCGCGCTTGGGCCTGAGCTTCTCCTCGACCGCGCGCTCGCGGTTGTGCTTGGAAAGGGTCTGCTGTCGCCTTCTCCCGGCCATCTGTCCCCTTCCTATCACGTGACGCCCTGGGCCGCTGCCACGGAGGCGTGTCTGCCGCGCTGCGACCTGACTCTCTAGACGACGTTCTGCGCCCGACGTCCTTCCTCGCTCTCCTCGACCTCGAAGGTGACGACCTTCTCGGCACAGCGCCCCTCGGGCCGCTCGCCGGCCGCGAAAGCCGGACGCGTTCATCCGAAGCCGCTCGCCCTCGTCGGTCCTGATGAATCCGTGGTCCTTGGACCTGGTTGAACCAGATCGTCTGCCCGCGCACGGCGAGTCCTTTCCTCAGAGGCGGCGCGCGCCTGCGCTCGGTTAACCCACCGGCACGATGTTCTTGGCCTCGGGGCCTTTCTGGCCCTCGGCGGCCTCGAGCTCGACCTTCGCGCCCCTTCGGTGAGGGGTCCTGAAGTCCTCGCCGGCTCTCCCCGAAAGCGCAGGGCGCGCTGGAGGTCAGCCGATACCGATGTGGGTCGCCCAGACTCTGGCGGCGTCTCGCCCAAGCTGCGAGATCGTCTTGTAACCCTGACGGTCCATGACTCGGATCAGGCTTCTGAGTGCGACCACGTCGAGGAGCGACCGCTGCTCGATACGAATGTTTGCGAAGTCCGCCGAGAGATCGCGCAGATCCTCCAGACCCATCTCAAGGAATTGTCCGAGCGGAAATCGCTCGAGGGAGACCTGGTTCACCGCAGTCCTTTCGTCGAGTGCTCAGCGCGGCGCCCCAGCAACTCGTGCGTGACTCGAGAGTGCTGGCCCTGCGCGCCGAACTCTGTTCGCCTAGGCTCACTCGCCTCGCGCGACAGCGCGCGTTGGCTGCCTTCGGGCTTTCGGCCGGGGTTCTGGCCACAGGGCCAGTCCAGACAGCCTACCTTCTCGGAGCTGCGTCGGGAATCGGCCGGAACTTCTGCGGGAGGGTCACGCGCCGTCCATGCCCTCGAGGCGGCGGGCGAGCAAGTGAAACGCACGCTGCGAGGCGACGACCAGCCCCATGAGCAGAGCATTCATCTCGTCCACGGGCGGCGCGATCCCGGAGCCAGCCGCAGCCTGCGCCTTCGCATACGCCGGCAGGGTCTTCACCTCTCGCCGGAAGATTTCGTCGACCTCGTCGCTCAGTGCCATCACGCTGTCTCCTGTTTGCTTGACAGCAAGACTAGAGCACGTGGACAGACCGGCCGGGGCCGGGCTCGGGGCGCCCCGGCTATCCCCGGCTCGCGCCTAGAACCAGAGAGAAGGCCCCCTGGCTACGGGGGCCTTCTCTTCGACCGAGCTGCGAGGTACTAAGGCGATCGTGACTCCGTGCTTCTTGTGCGCGATCACCTCGCCGCTCGTGATCGTCGGCCGATTGGGAAGGGCGCGCTCCAACTTCTCCTCACGCACCCATCCCTCGGCGACGCGAGTCGACTCCTGGGCCTGGGCCAAGGTCTCGAACAGGCCAATCGACGCATGCATCATCGTGCTCCCAACTTCGCGGTGCAGGGTGGAAAACGTTGGATCGGTTCTCCCGGTGTAGGCCTCGAGGTGCCCGGAGGGACGTGCGAAAGTCTTCAGGAGAGGGCTCTCGCAGCAAGGAAAGACAGAAGCGAACGCCTTGGTCAGCTGCGGCGTTGCGAGGGGTTCTTCTCGCTGCTTGTAACGACACTAGGGCGACGCGGACCGTGTGCGGGCACGGACGGCTTTGAGCGTTGCTCATCCGCTCGTAGCGGGATATTCGCCCGAAATGAGGCTGCTAGCTCGAACAGTACGCCGGCACGTCAACCGACAAGCGGCTTAGACGGTCTCTCGGAGAGCGTTCGCCGCAGCTTGAAGACGGTCACTCACTTCGGTTAGTTCGCGCGCCGCCAGGTCAATGCGCTCTTGTTGAGTGTCTGCGCGCTCTTGCGCGTCGTCAGCGCGCTTGCGAAACCCCTTGAGCTGCTGCGCCAAATCTTCGACCCTCGCCGTGAGATCTGCCAGCTGGCTAGCGATCAGCACCGTGTCCTCTTCGGCTGACATCTCCGTTCTGCCAAATTCTACGCCCTCGCGTACTGACCCCGGGAGCGTGGCCATGTGCACACGGCAGGTTATTGTAACTCGTCGCACAAATGTGGTGTATGCTGGCTGAGCGCATAGACCTAGCGCGGAAGCCGCCGAGGCTCCGAACTTCCTCTCCGACTGCCACAACGGGCCTGAGTGCCGAGAGGACCCGTCGGGTTCTCTTGCCTCGATCGAGAGAGGAGCAAGATGAGTCAGGCCACAGGACCCCGCGAGGGTGAGGGCGTCGCCGAACAGCGCGCCCAACAGGAACTGACGAACAGAGTCGGCGCGACGCTGACCCGGCGGAGCAAGCCCAGCGACACCAGGTGGCGCACCTGGAGGCACCGACTTGGAATCGGCGGCAGGGCGGAGGCGTGAGCACGCCTCGGCCTGGGCTTCTGCAGACACCGCGGTCATGACGGGCAGAATCGAAGCGTCGCGGAGGCATGGGCACTTCGATTCGCGCTGGCCGAAGCAGCGTCATCCCATTGCCTCCGATCGGCGAGGGGCTGCGGCGGGCCTCGAGCCTGGCCCCTACGGGCTTAATTGGGACGCCTTCTCGACGCGCTGCTTCCCCGGGCGCCCTCGACACGACCTAGAAGCGATCAGCGCCTACGGCTCGTATCGGCAACGCCCGAAGAGAAGCCGGTCGATCGTGACCAAGCAGCTCGTCCTCACCGCGGCGGGTGGCGCTCGCAGGGTCGTACGAGCATCCTTGAGCCGGCCCGGAGCGACCCGATGACGCCTCCGACGGCGGTGGTGGCGAAGCCGGTCGAATCGGCAGAGCCAGCCGTGCGGTTGGCGCAACAGACGGGCGACGAAGAAGGGCTCACCTTCTCAGGCACGCCCGGGCCGGCTTACAGCGAAGGGGGGGCGAGGTGCACCAACCGATGGTCGCCCCCAATTTGCGCGTAGTCCCGAGTGCATAGCAAGAACTCACCCCGAATATTCGCCGCGGCCGCGGCCCTGACACTCGCGCTGCTCGTCATCGCGTTCGTCCCTCAGCTACTCGGCTCCGAGGTACGGCGAGCGCTTGGCGGACTTTCGAGCGCGCAGCCGATCTGGCTCTGGCTCGCCAGCGTCTGCTTCGTTGGCTCGCTGGTCGGGACGGCTGGCGCCTGGCTCTCCGCGATCGGCCTCGTCGGCGGCCGCATCGGCTGGGTCGACGCAGGCGCCCGCTACGGGATGGGCTCGCTGATCAACTCGTTCGCACCTGCGCGACTCGGCGACCTGGTGCGGCTGGCCCTCTTCTCGCGCGCGCTCGACAGCGACGATCGGCTCTGGCGCGCGGGCGGGTCGTTCGCGGTGATCGGCGTCGCTCGCGGACTCGTGCTCGCGCTGCTCGTGGTCGTCGGCTCGATCGTCGGTGCGCTCCCGCTCTGGCCGGTGCTCGTCCTGATCGGGCTGACCGGTGTGGCCGCGCTCGCGGCTGTTACGACGCGCAACCGACGACCCCGCACCCATGTAGGGCATGCCCTAGACGCCTTCCGTGCCCTCGGGCGAGAGCCGAAGCGTGGCGCGCGCATCGTCGGCTGGATCGGCTTTTCGACCCTGGCGCGGCTCGGCGCCGCCGCGTCGATCGCCGCCGCGCTCGGGATCCCCTCTCCGCTGATCGCCGCGGTGCTGGTCGTGCCGGTGCTCGAGCTGAGCGGGACGATGCCCCTCACGCCCGGCAACATCGGCCTCACGAGCGGCGCGATCGCGATGGCGCTGCGCGCGCACGGCGTAGGCCTGACCGCCGCGCTCACGACCGGGATCGCCTTCCACGCGGTGGAGACCGCGGCCGGGATCGTCTTCGGGCTGGCAAGCGCGCTTCTCCTGGCGCCGTTTTCCTCTGCGGTCGTTCGCCGGAGAACAACGTTGGCCGCAGGAACGGCCGCATGTGCAGTGCTCATGGTCGCCTTCGGCGCGACGGTACTCGTCCAGCTCGTGTAGACGGGGCCCGAACGGTTGCCGGCAGTCCGCACGCTATTGGGCACTGGAAACAATCTAGTGCCCAAACAGCCGGAAATCGCGAACAAACGGCGGTCATCAGACACGTGTCGGGGAGCTGGGAAAGCGCCGGATCCGGCCCAAATATGCGGCTTTGGGGGCGGCTAAGCCCGAACCCACGACCCGCTTGCCATGCAGAAGGTCGTGGGTTCGAGTCCCATCATCCGCTCGCTCTCGCTCGCTCTCGCTCTCTCGCGCTCTCTCTCTCTCTCTCTACCGGAAGTCGGCCGCGACCAGCGGCTAGTTGGCTCTCGCCTCCCCTGGTCGAGCGGCGCGCCGAACGCGCTCCCGTCTAGGAGACGACGTAGGTGCAGCGACGCAACAGCTTGAGCTCGCGGGCAGGCAGCTTTCCCGCGTGCACCCAGACCCTGCCCACCTGCTTCAAGGTATCGAGGTGGTACGTCCAGTAGACGTAGTGGTGATAGCTGCGGAAGAAGACGTAGCCGCCACCGTCGCGTCTGCGCCCGACGCGGCTGACCTTGGCGCTTGCAAGAAGGCAGTGCCGCGCCTTGTTGTACGCCTGCGTCTTCGTGTCCGCCGTGCGCGTTGGCGTAGCGTAGGCAACGCCGACGGTCGCAACGGCCAGGAGCGCAAGCAGTCCTGTCACAACGGCTACGAGGCGGAATCTTCTCTCCATGGCTCCTCCTTTTCGAAAGTCGTCGAGCACGTGTACCCCTGAGCTCAGCCGAAGAACCGGATCGAGTGCACGATGCGGTCGAGCTCGGCGCGGTCCTTCCCCTTCGCGCTCGGGAGGTAGTTGGCGTCCACGACGAGGCGCTTTCCGTGGACGTTCAGAATCCAGAGACGGTCGACCTGCCCGGGGGCCTGCTGCCAGCGATCGGTGGCCCAGCCCCTCCCCGTCCAACTCTCGAAGTAGCCCTGCCCGCACTGCGAGAAGTCGATCTTGCTCGGCACCGACCATCTGAGGTACTTGCCACGGAACCCGGCGAGCGCGACATCCCTGGGACTGCTGGCATGGCGGAGCGGCCGTGTCGCCAGCACCCGGGCGAGGCCCTCGACGGTGCGCCCGGGGTCGATCTTCGGCTTCCCCTGCCACCGGCAGGGCGTGGGGTAGACCTTGGCGACGTCCCAGAAGGCCAGGCTCAGCGGGCCTCCGTCGTTCACCGCCCAGCCGTTGTAGTTGAACCAGCCCGAGGGCAGCGTGATCGCGATCCTGGGCAGGTGCGCATACCCGGGCCGGCCCTGCTCGCGCGAAACGAGATCGAGCACGTGGACTCCCGGTGACAGCTTCTGCTCCCCGGGGCCGAGCGGCCGCGGAAGCCGTCCGGCCGCCGCGCTGCTCGAGAGGGCGACCAGCGACAGGGCCGCGATCGCCGACAAACGGATGAGGAATGTGGTGTTCATGCAGCCGACGCTAGGAATCCGGCTCAAGATCAGGGCAAAATCAGGGCAAGAAACGAACAGGAGGCTCGACTGAAGGTCTTCCTCGCGGGCCGGATCGCCGTCGAAGCCGGGGGCGTGGTGATCGACGAGCGGCACTTCCCAGGGCGGCAGGGCCGCCTCCTGTTCGCCTACCTCGTCGCCGAGCACGGACGGCCGGTGCCGCGAGACGAGCTCGCGGACGTTCTCTGGGGCGACGCACCGCCTGCGACGTGGGACAAGGCGCTCAGCGTGCTCGTGAGCAAGCTCCGAGGGGTGCTCGCGGAGAGCGGAGTCGACGGCGCGAGTGCGCTGACAGCCGCCTTCGGCTGCTACCAGCTCGACCTCCCGGAAGGGACCTGGGTCGACGTGCTCGCGGCCGAGAACGCGGCGAAGGAAGCAGAGGGATTCCTCGAGGTGGGCGAGGCGGAGAGCGCGACGGCCGCGGCTGGGCTGGCCGAATCCGTCACGCGCAGTCCCTTCCTGCCCGGCGACGACGGGCCGTGGGTGGAGGAGAAGCGGCGCGAGCTCGCCGAGATCCGTGCGCGGGCGCTGAGCGCCCTGGCCGAGGCAAGCCTCCGCACGGACAGAGCGGCGGAGGCCGTGCGATGGGCGGGGCTGGCGGTCGAGGCCGAGCCGTTCAGCGAGAGCGGATACCGGCGCCTGATGGAGGCGCACGTCGCTGCGGGCAACCGAGGGGAGGCTCTGCGGGTGTACGAGCGGTGCCGGCGACTGCTCGCGGACGAGCTCGGCGCCTACCCGTCACCGGAGACCGAGTCGATCTACCGCAGCCTTCTCGAGGCCCCGGCCGGCCGAGCTGCGGTGGAGACCCCGGATGCGCCGTCACCGCCGGGAGCTGCGCCGCCGCTCGCACGTAGCCGCAAACGTCCGGTCATCGTTGCGGCCGGGCTCGTTCTCCTCGTGGTGGTCGTGGCAGCCGGTACTGCGATCGCGGTCGTGACCACGCGCGGTGACAGATCGAAGGGATCAGCGGGCGTTTCGGCGCCGCCTCGGGTCGCGCTCGTCGTGCCGAGCTCGCCGCCCTGGAGCGACGATCCCTCGACGGCCCAGTACCGGGACGCGGTCGATCGCGCGCACACTCAGGACGGCGTACAAACGCAGACGTTCGCGATCGATCTCTCGAAGCCGGGTCTTGCGGGTCTTTCGGAACGCGACCGCAAGAGCATCGGCACCTTCGGGCTCGTTCTCCTCGCCGGTCAGTTCGTGGCGAACCGGTTTGCGCGGGAGTTCGCGCGGCACCCTCACACGCGGTTCGTCGTCCTCGACCCCGACCCCGTCGGCGGGAAAACGCTCTACAACGCGGTGAGCAACAACCGAAACGCGCGAGACGTGTTCTTCCAGGAGGGGCCGGGCGCCTACCTCGCCGGGTTCCTCAGCGCGCTCATGGCCGAGCGACGCAGTTCCGGAAAGCGACCCGTCGTGATCTCGGAGATCCTGGTCAACTCGCGAGTGAGCTCGAACGTCGTGAACACCTTCATCTCAGGTGCGAGGAAAGCCGTCCCCGGCGTCAGAGTTCTCGAGCGCTATGCCGGCAATTCCTCGCCGCCTTCTGTGTGCGAGAGGATCGCCGACAACCAGATCGAGCGCGGGTCGCGCGTCGTCTTCGCCGACGCCGGCGCGTGCAGCGCCGGCGCGCTAGCGGCTGCCCAAACGGCTGAAGTCTGGGGAGTCGCTGCCGACCAGGACCCGTTCAACCCCCCCGCCGGGCCGCGGATCCTCGGGTGGACGGTGAAGAACTTCCGAAAAGAGGTCGGCTATGCCATCGACAACTACCTCGACCACACGCTTCCACCTTTCCACCACGTTGACATCGGCATCGATAGTGGCGCCGTCGACTTCGTGCCCAGTTCTCTGGTCCCAAAGCCGATACGCACGAGGCTCGCGCAGGAAAGGGCGAGGCGCATGCCGCACTGGGAAACCTTGCCCACGGAGAGGTGACGACCGTGGGTCACGCCGGCCGAGCGCGTGCGCCTACGTCGTCAGCTCTGCGAAGCGCTCATCTTCGCGAATGGAATCGAGGTCCTCGTCGCTGGCGATGAGCTCCTTGATGCGCTCGTTGATCTCGACCGCCTTTCGGAGGTACCCGATCGCCTGGTCAGCGCGTCCCGCTCGTGCCGCGAAGCAGCCGGCGTTGAAGGTCGCCACGGCGTTGTCGGGCTGCTTCTCGACGACGACGAGCTGCTTCGCGAGCGCCGTCTCGTAGTCGCCTGCGTTGTAGGCGGCGAATGCCTCCGCGGCTTCCTCCGGAGCGGGCTCGTACGCTGCGCCCGACGTTCCGCCCACGACGAGGATCGTCGTGCCCTCCTCCGTAGCAGTCGCCTTGCGCTTCGCGGTCGGTTGAACCTGGACCAGGGCACCGGTGGGCGCCTCGACCACCTCACCGTCGATCTCGAATGTGGCGGCACCGCGGAGGACGAAATAGAGCTCCTCCTGGCCCGCCTCGCCGAGCAGGGTTTCATCGTGCTCTCGGATGACATCGACGCCGCTCGGTGCGCGAAACGCCGAGACACCGAACGCGGTGATGTCGAGGCGGCGACGGATATCGAAACGTTGTCTCCTGTCGTCGGTTCCCCCCGGGGCGATCCGCGGCGCGGGCTCGAGTTCGTCGAGCTGTGCGACGACATAGCGGTTCTCGACTGCGGCCGGCATTGACTTCCCCTCCCCGGGAGGCTTACCTGAAGCCTTCCCATCGATATTCTCGATGTCGAACTACTTCACGTCGAGTGTATCGGCAGATAGTTCGATGTCAAGGAAGTCCCGAGCACGCACGCAGCCCGCTCGGCCCTTGAATGTGGTCTCTCTATATCGAGGAGACCATCGTTATAGGGTTGTTCGATCGGGGGAGAGTCGAACGAAGGAGGAAGGGATCTCATGAAGCGTTTCCCGCGGCCGCGGCGCTCGCTGTGGCTGGCAATCATGCTCGTGATCGCGGGGCTGGCGACAGTCGCCGCGGTCGCCGTCGCGGCGCTCAAGCCCGCGGATCTCACGTTCACGCCGAAGACCGAGTCGCAGATGCAGAACATCGACGTCGGACGGGCGTGGGCCAAGAACTACTACGGCGCTCCGAACGCGGCAACGGGGCCCAGCGGGGGCTGGGCCACGCCGCTGAACCTGACCAGCAACTACGCGAACGAGGCGCGGTCGGTCGCCGCGAGCGGCACCCACTGGCTCAACGCGAAATCGAAGGTGCCGAACCGGGCGATCGTGCTCGACGTCGACGACACGACGCTGACCACCTGGAACTACGAGCTCTACAGCAACTGGGACTTCAACCCGACCACGAACGCCCAGTTCGTCGGCCTGACCGGCACCACGTTCACCGGGAACATGTTCCCGGCAACGCCCGGAATGGTCGATCTGGTCAACCAGGCCAAGGGCCTCGGCTACGCGATCTTCTGGATCACCGGCCGGGGCGACTCGCAGCACGCCGTGACGATCGCCAACCTGCAGAGCGACTCCGCGGCCGGGCTGCCGAACATCGACACGGTGACGCTCAACGGGCAGACGATCCCGGAGGTCGACGCCGGTTACCAGGCGCCCACGCCCATCGACATCGGCCACGGCGGGTTCACCGACGGCCTGTTCACCAAGCCGCCGGTCGGCCAGTACCCGTCCTACCTCAACACGCCCGACTTCTGCGGGCCGTCCATCACCGCCGGCGTCTCATGCCCGACCACCCAGTACAAGTCCGGGACGCGTGCCTACATCGAGTCGCAGGGCTACGACATCGTCGCTGACTTCGGTGACCAGTACAGCGATCTCTTCGGCGGCTACACGGACAAGCAGTTCAAGATGCCGAACCCGAACTACTACCTCCCGTAGAGGAGAGCTAGACGCACGCCGCTCCCCTTCGCGACACGCGTGCGAAGGGGAGCGGCGAGTTTTTTCGACGGTGACGTGAGCGAGCGACCGCGCTACTTCCCCGGCCAGGCCATCTCCGCCGACGATCTCGAGCAGGAGCAGCTCTACCACCGGGAGAAGGCGCGCCGCCACAACCGCTTTCTCCACGGCTGGGGAATCGTCCGCGGCCTCGAGGTGAAAGCGAGCCCGCAAGGAAGGCGAGAGGTGACGATCTCGCCCGGGTATGCACTGGACAGGCGCGGGGAGGAGATCGTCGTCTCGCGGTCGGTCGTTGTAGACCTCTCCGGGCACGCTGCCGGGACGACCGTCTACGTGGCGGTGCGCTACGAGGAGCGGCCCGAGCGCCCGGTTCCGGCGCCCGAGGGGCAGGAGTACTCGCGCGTCTGCGAGACGTTTGCGATCGAGGTGCTGGCCACGCTTCCGTCGCGCGCGCCGCACGTCGTCTTGGCGGAGATCGAGCTCGGCCGAGGGGGCAGGATCAAGGCAATCGGCACGGCCCGCCGGCGATACGTGCGCGGCTGAGGTTGTCGTTAGTTGTCGGCGACCGAGAGCGCTGGCTCGAGGTCCTGGGCGGGGCGCGGTGCGCGGGGCCGTGGAACCAGCAGCGCGGCGAAGGTGCACACGACGAGGAAGCAGCTCGCCATCAGGAAGGTCTCGGTGAACCCCGTCACCGTCGGAAGCCCGTCGGGGGCGGTGTTGCCGGCGATCAGCGTGGCCGCGAGCTGGCCGCCGATCGCGCCGCCTATCGTGCGCATGACGGTGTTCATGCCCGCCGCGGCACCGGTCTGCTCGGGCGAGACGGCCTGGACGATCAGATTCCCGAGGGCGGCGAACGCGAGGCCGATCCCGATTCCCATCAGCGCCGCGCTCACCAGCATGTCGTACGGGTGCGCGTGCTGGAGGGCGAGCAGGGCGAAGGCGAGCGCCGTGATCGCGGAGCCGGCTACGACGGCGCTCTTCGAGCCGAAGCGCCTGGCGATGGGCCCGGCAGCCGAGCCGACGACGACCATCCCGAGGGTCGACGGCAACAGGTAGACGCCCGAGAGCACGATCGACGCGCCGTAGCCGAAGCCCGTGCTCTTCGGCAGCTGGGCCAGCTGCGGGAAGACGATGAACGAGGAGTACAGGCCCGCACCGAGCAGAAACGCCGTCAGGTTCGTCGTCCAGACCCCGCGGATCCGCATCATCGCCATGTCGATCAGCGGCTCGCGGCTCCGCACCTCCACCGCGATCCAGGCGCAGCACACGAGCAGGCCGGCAGCGAGCAGGCCGAGCGTCTTCGGGGAGCCCCAGCCCCAGGTGGTCGCATAGCTGATCCCGATCAGCACGGTCGAGATCCCGACGCTCATCAGGATCGCCGCGGGCCAGTTGAGGCGGCCAGGAACCCTCACCGGCGACTCCGGGACGAAGCGCCAGGTGCCGATCGCGGCCACGACGACCACGGCGAGCGGCATCCAGAAGAGCCACTGCCAGGGAAGGTGCTCGACGATCAGGGCGCCGAGGACGATCCCGAAGCCCGCGCCGATCCCGAGGATCGCCGACATGAGCCCGATGCTCCCCGGGACGCGCTCGGCCGGGAACTCGTCGCGGATGATCCCGAACGAGAGCGGGAAGATCCCGCCGCCCACGCCCTGGATCACGCGGGCGACGATCAGCACGCCGAGCGAGGTCGAGACGGCGGCGAGCAGCGTCCCCGCCGCGAGGATCACCAGCGTGTACAGGAGCACCCGCTCCTTCCCGTGCATGTCGCCGAGACGGCCGAGGATCGCCGTCCCCACCGACGCCGAAAGGAGGTATCCCGTCAGGAGCCAGGTGACGCCCGTCTCGCTCGCGTTCAGGCTGTGCTGGATCGTCGGGAGCGCGGGGACCACCGCCGAGCTGAGCACGGCGTAGGCAAGCCCGGCCACCGAGAGGACGGCCAGCGTGACGGCGGGGCGGCTCCGCTTCTCGCCGCTCACCGGGAGGCGAGCACCGTCGGATAGCGCGTCGAGCCTTCACTCCCCGGAACGCGCAGCTCGACGTTGAGCCCGCTGATCGCCTCGAGAAGGTTTGCGCGGTTCCCGGGCGTGAGGCGCTCCAGGGCCTCGTCGAGGGCAGAGGCAACCTCGGCCCGTCGACGCTCCACTCGCCGCCGGCCCTTCGGCGTCACGAGGTGCAGAACGGCGCGGCGGTCGCTCGGGTCAGCCTGGCGCTCGACCAGCCCCTGCCCGACGAGGCCTCCGACGGCTCGGCTCACCGTGGGGTCGGCTGCGCCGATCCGCTCGGAGAGCGCGCGGAGGCGCAGCGGCCCCGACGCAACGAGCTCGATGAGCACGAGCCGCTGTGTCGCCGTCAGCGCCGTCTCGTCCGCGAGGCCGCTCCCGGTTCTGGCGAGCAGCGTGAACAGGGCTTCGAGCTCGTCCACGAGCGTTGCGCCCGAAATTTCTTGCATGACGCAAAGATTACGCAACTCAAGTGTCGGCGTACACCGAGCCGGAGCCGGCGCCGGCCTTCGGCGGCTCGGTGGGGACCCTCGCGTGCGGGGTCGGCCGCGACGCCGGCCACCAGTTCCAGCGGCCGAGAATCGCCATCAACGACGGGACAAGCAGCGCGCGCACGATCGACGCATCGATCAGGACGGCGATCGCGATCCCGATTCCGACTTCCTTGACGATGATGACCTGCGAGGTCGCGAACGCGCCGACAGCGACGCAGAAGAGCAGTGCGGCCGCCGTGATGATGCGGCCGGTGCGCTCGAGCCCGACGGCGACCGCCTCTCTGTTCGGAAGCCCGCTGTCCCACGCCTCCTTGATGCGCGTGAGCAGGAAGACTCCGTAGTCGGTCGCGAGCCCGAAGGCGACCGCGAAGAGCACAACCGGCTGCGTCAGCTCGAGCGCGTTCTGGCCGCGGTAGTCGAGCAGTCCTTCGAGTCGGCCGTCTTGGAAGACGAAGACGAGGATCCCGAACGTCGCCGAGAGGGTGAGCACGTTCATCAGCAGAGCCTTCAGGGGCAGCACGAGTGATCGGGTCGCGGCCCAGAGCAGCGCGAAGGTCACCGTCGCGAGCAGCGCCGCTGCGAGTGGCAGCTCCGTCCCGAGCGCGTGCTTCTGGTCCAGGAACTGGGCCGTCGCTCCGCCGACGAGCGCGCCGCCTGGCAGCGCGCGCATCTGCCGGACGAGGCGCTGCGACGCCGGGTCGAGGAACGGCTTGCCGGAGGCCGCCTGAATCTCCCACACCCGAGGGGCGAGCCGCCGCGGCGGCAGAACGAGCGGCGCCCGGACGGAAGCGGCGTATGCACCCGCGTCGGCTGCCGTACCGCGGAGGACCGCATAGGCGGGCGAGACGGCGGTCGTCGGAAAGTCGCGGCGGAGCGCGGTGTCAACGACTCGCGAGGAGAGCTTCGGCGGCAGCACCGAGGCGTCGACGCCCGTGAAGCGGATGGAGAAGAACGGCACCGCCAGCACGACGAGCAGCGCGGTGGCGGCGATCACGACGGGCACGGGCCGTCGCATCAACGCCTGCGCCAGCCGGTACCAACCGCCGCGCTCGCCGCGGGCTGCGCGCTCGGCCGCGCGCCGCCAGCGGCTGGGCGAGAGCGCGTTGACATGCTCCCCGAGAAGCACGAAGAGCGCGGGCAGGACGGTCAGCGAGATCAATCCGGCAAGGGGCGCGACGAGCCCGCCGGCGATGCCCATCGAGCGGAGGAAGCCGAGCGGGAAGACCGCGAGAGTCGCGATCGCCGCCCCGACCGTGAACGAGCTGAACGCGACCGTGCGGCCTGCAGTTGCGGTCGTGCGACGCACAGCGTCCGGACGTGGGCCGACCCGGGCGAGCTCCTCCCGGTAACGAGAGACGAGGAGGAGGCTGTAGTCGATCCCGAGGCCGAGCCCGATGCCCGTGACGATGTTGAGCGCGTAGGTCGAGACCGGCGTCGCGAGGTCGACCACGCGGAGGACGAGCAGCCCGCCCAGGATCGTCAGCGCCCCGCAGATCAGCGGAAGGAGCGCGGCGACGAAGCTGCGGAACACCCAGAGCGCGAGCAGGAAGAGCAGGGGGAAGGCGATCTCCTCCGCGAATGTCAGGTCGTGCTGCACCTGGTGGTTCACCTGGACGACGGCAAGGGCCGTTCCACCCACCGCAACGCCGTCGATCCCCGCCAGCCGGCGCTCGACGCGCTCGGCGCCCTCTCGCCAGACGCGCTGCGACACCCCGGCCTTCGCGTAGGCGGCGAGCAGCACCTCCTTGCCGTCCCTCGAGCGCAGCGGGGCGGCGATCACCGGAAACACCGGCTCTGCGCGGATCGCCGCAGCGACCAGCGCGAGCCGCTGCGGCGACGGGCGGCGGACGAGCACGAGGACCTGCGGCGCCGCCGAGATTCCGGACGCCGACTCGACCGCGCGCTCGGCGCGGAGGCTCTGGCTCCCGTGCGCGACGAAGTCGTTCGATCCGCGGCCCAGCAGGTGCGGGGTGGCGAGGCCGAAGGTCACCGCGACGACGGCGAATGCTGCGGCGGCTGCGAGCACCCGCCGCGGCGCACGAACCGCCAACTCGCCGAGAGCGCGCACCATCACCTCCATTGACATCGAGAGGGCATCCCTCGCCGGGATGCGACCTCAATCTCTCGTGCTCCGGCCCCGGCCGCATCGGTGCGGCCACCGACCGGAGTGCCTCCAACTACGGATGGTCTGCCATGGTTCTCGGAACGGCGAAGGATCGGCAAGGCGCGATCGGTCTTTTCCCGTACGCCTCGTAGGGATCCGTACCGATGCGGCAGCGCCAGGCCGAGACGACAGTTGCGACATGAGCGCGACCGTCGATGCGTGGCGTGTCCCCGCGGGCGGGGAGTCCGCGCAGGAGGTTCGCGGCTCGGTCGTGGTCGCCTCGGAGCTCGCTCGCCGTTTCGGAGAAGTCGATGCCGTCCGGGGCGTGTCCTTCCAGATCTCGGAGGGCGAGGTGTTCGGCTTCCTGGGCCCGAACGGAGCCGGCAAGACGACGACCATCGGCATGCTCTGCACACTGCTGCGTCCGACGTCGGGCTCGGCGCTCGTAGCCGGTCACGACGTCGTACGGGAGCGCCTCGCCGTGCGCCGCTCGATCGGGCTCGTCTTCCAGGATCCCACTCTCGACCAGTACCTGAGCGGTGAGGAGAACCTCCGCTTCCACGCCTACGCCTACGGAGTGCCCAAGCGCGAGCGCGAGCAGCGGATGCGCGCGCTGCTGGAGTTGATGGAGCTCTGGGAGCGGCGGAAGGACCCCGTCCGCGACTACTCGGGTGGCATGAAGCGCCGCCTCGAGCTCGCCCGCGGGCTCCTCCACCGCCCGCGCGTCCTCTTCCTCGACGAGCCGACGCTCGGGCTCGACCCGCAGACCCGCAACCGGATCTGGGAGTACGTGCTCGAGCTCCGGAGACGAGAGGGGGTGACGATCTTCCTCACCACCCACTACATGGACGAGGCAGAGCATTGCGACCGTCTTGCCGTGATCGACCACGGAGAGATCGTCGCGCTCGACACGCCCGAGGCGTTGAAGGACTCCGTCGGCGGGGACGTCGTGACTCTCCGCGCCGAGGACAACGCGGCGGCGGCCGAGGAGCTGGAGAGACGGTACGGACTCAGCCCGCAACCGGCGAACGGGACCGTCTCCTTCACGGTCGCACACGGCGAGGAGTTCCTCCCAGGGCTCGTTCGAGAGTTCCCCGTGCCCCTGCTCGCAGTGGGGGTCCGGCGGCCGACGCTCGACGACGTCTTCCTCGAGCTCACGGGCCGGGCGATCCGGGACGAGCACGCCGACGAGCTCGCGCAGCTCCGGAGGATGGCACGCATGAGGGGGCGCTGAGCATGGAGGTCGTAGTGCGCGGAGCCTGGGTGATCGCGTACCGCGAGCTCCTCCGCTACGTGCGGGAGCGGGCGCGGGTGATCTCCTCGCTCGCAATGCCGCTCGTGTTCCTGGTCATCTTCGGCGCCGGCCTGAATCGCTCGATGGGCAGGCTCACGGGCGGGGTCGACTATCTCCAGTTCATGTACCCCGGGATCATCGCCATGACCGTCTTCATGAGCTCGCTCATGTCCGGCCTCTCCGTGGTCTGGGACCGCGAGTTCGGGTTCTTGAAGGAGGTGCTCGTGGCGCCGCTCAGCCCGGCCGGCATCGTGTTCGGCAAGGCGCTCGGGGCGGCGACTATCGCCCTCGGGCAGGCGCTCATCCTGCTCTTGCTGGCGCCTTTCATCGGGGTGCACGTCAGCGTGATGCTCGTGCTCGAGCTCGTGCCGCTGCTGCTCGTCATCTCCTTCGCCTTGTCCGGCCTGGGACTCCTGATCGCCTCGCGTATGCACTCGCAGCAGAGCTTCCAGCTCGTGATGCAGATCGTGATCTTCCCGCTCACGTTTCTCGCAGGAATCTTCTTCGCGGTCAACAACGTCCCCACGTGGATGGCCGTCGTCTCCAAGCTCGACCCGCTCACCTACGGCGTCGACGCGATCCGCCGCCTCTTCCTCGAGGGTCAGGTTCCCGCCACTGGCACTCCGAACCAGCTCTTCGGCGTCGAGGTCCTCGGGCACACGACGCACGCCTTCGAGGACATCCTCGTCGTGGTTCTGCTCGGCGCCCTCCTGCTCGGCGCCGCTGCAGTCACCTTCGGCCGCCAGGAGTAGCGTCGCTCCCGCCCGGCCGTGGCGCTCGCAGTCCGCTCACGACCGGGCCGAGCCGCCGTGCTTGTGGACGATGACGACCGGACAGGGTGCGTGCTGGGCGCACTGCTGGCCGACGGAGCCGAGCAGGAGTCCGACGAAGCCCCCGTGTCCCCGTGAGCCCACGACGAGGAGGTCGGCGTCGCGGGCCTCTTCGACGAGTTCGAGAGCGGGCTGTCCCTCGCGGACCACGCGCTCGACCTCGAGTCCCGCGACCTCATCACCGGCGGCCTCGAGAGCAGCCCCCAGCCTGGCACGCGCATCCTCATCGAACTCGCTGAAGCCGACGGCGGGCCCGAGCCCTCCGCTGTAGGCGATCGTCGGGACGTGCCAGACGGTGACGACCCGTAGCCGGTCGCCCCGGAGCCGCGCCTCTGAGGCAGCGAATCGAAGCGCTTCCTGCGCACCCTCCGAACCGTCCACGCCGACCACCACCGTTCCCATCTCGACCTCCTCTCGTGCAAGAGCCGATGCCCGAGCTCGTGAGCCTTCACAGGCTCGCAGATCCGGGGTAGGGGCGCACCCGTTTTGGAGCTGTCGGGTCCTCGTGCCGCCCACGGCTGCCCCTGCCCTGCCCGCGAACCGGGGCTGTTTGAAAGCATCTTCGGGCAGAGATGTTCAGAAGCCTCGCCGGTTACCTCCGCCGCCATCAGCTCGCGCTGACGAAGATCGCCAAGAAGACCCTGCTCGCTCTGAACGCCGGTCCTTCGACGACCATGCCGGTCGACATCACGGGGAGCGGGATCGAGGTCGCCGCCTCGGGCGCTTCGGCCACCGTCGACTTCGACGTGATCGCGCGCCAGCTGTCTGCCTGGGGGATGACGACGCCCTCGAAGCTGGGCTCGTGAGGACGCGGACGCTCGGCCCGCTCGAGGTCTCGGTCGTCGGGCTCGGCTGCAACAACTTCGGCCGGCGGGTCGACGAGGCTGGGACACGGGCCGTCGTCGACGCGGCGCTCGAGGTCGGCGTGACGTTCCTCGACACGGCCGAGAGCTACGGGGACGGGCGCAGCGAGGCGTTTCTGGGCGAGGCGCTGCGCGGCCGGCGCGACCGGGTCGTGCTCGCAACCAAGTTCGGCGGGGGCGGCGCGGCGGGCAGCGGCAGAGGAGCGCGCGAGGCGATCCGTGGTGCGCTCGAAGGCAGCCTGCGCCGCCTCCGGACCGATCACGTCGACCTCTACCAGCACCACCAGGAGGATCCGGACACACCCCTCGCCGAGACGATCGGCGCGCTGGACGAGCTCGTGCGCGAGGGGAGGATCCGCGCCTACGGGACGTCCAACTACTCGGCCGAGCGGATGGAGGAGGCGGTCTCGCTCGCCCAGGAGGCCTACGTCTCGGAGCAGAGCGAGTACTCCTGGCTCGAGCGCGAGGCCGAGCGGGAGCTCCTGCCGGCCTGCGAGCGCCTCGGGCTCGGCTTCATCCCGTACTTCCCGCTCGCGAGCGGCCTCCTGACCGGGAAATACCGCCGCGGCGAGCCCGCGCCGGCGGGGACCCGCCTCCACGGCAGGGAGATCGACGACGAGCAGTACGACCTCCTCGAGGCGCTCGAGGCCTTCGCTGTCGAGCGCGGGGTGTCGCTGCTCCAAGTCGCGATCGGCGGGCTCGCCGCGCAGGCGCCTGTCGTGTCGGTGATCGCGGGCGCGACGAAGCCCGAGCAGGTGCGGGCGAACGCGGCCGCGGGGGCCTGGGAGCCGACGTTCGAGGACATCGCCGGGCTGCGCGCGCTGGGCTAGCTGGAATAAGCGGAGCTGGCGCTCCGCTTATTAGTTACACTGTGACCGTGACGAGCGCGACCGAGAGCCGAACGAAGACCCTACGCCGCGACGCGCAGCGGAACCGCGAGCGCATCGTCGCCGCCGCGCGAGCGCTCTTCGCGCGCGACGGCCTCGAGGCCTCGGTCGACGACATCACGCGCGAGGCGGGCGTGGGGATGGGAACGCTTTACCGACACTTCCCGACCAAGGAGGAGCTGATCGACGCCGTGCTCGAGGACGCGTTCGACGAGGTCGTCGGATTGGCGGAGCTGGCCCTCGCCGAGGACGACGCCTGGGCCGGGCTTCGCGGATTCCTCGAGCAGGTCTTCGCGCTGCGCGTCGAGAACCGCGGGCTGAAGGACGTCATCGCCGCGCAGCACGGCCCGCGCGCCGACGCCATGCGCGCCCGGATGCAGCCGTTGCTGCGGCGCATGATCGAGCGCGCACAGAGCCAGAGGTCGTTGCGCAGGGACTTCGCGCCCGAGGACATGCCGCTCGTCTTCTGGACGGTCGACCGCGTGATCGAGACGACCGCGGCGATCGCGCCCGAGGCCTGGCGCCGCCAGCTGGCGCTACAGCTCGACGGCCTGCGCGCCGAGGCTGCTTCTCCGCTTCCGCGGCCGCCGCTCACGCGAGCCCAGCTCGACCGCGCGGCCGGGAGGCGCCGGTGAGCCCGGCACACGAGGAGCGGCTGACGGGGCGCGCACTCTGGACCGTCTTCGCGGCCCTGATGCTCGGCATGTTCCTGGCAGCGCTCGACCAGACCATCGTCTCGACGGCGCTGCCCACGATCGTCGGCGACCTCGGCGGCCTGAACCACCTCTCCTGGGTCGTCACCTCGTACCTGCTCGCCGCGACGATCTCGACGCCGATCTACGGCAAGCTCGGCGACATGCGCGGGCGCAAGCCCGTCTTCCAGGCTGCGATCGTGATCTTCCTCGTCGGCTCGATGCTCTCCGGGCTGTCGCAGTCGATGGGCGAGCTGATCGGCTTCCGCGCGCTGCAGGGAATCGGCGCCGGCGGCCTGATGGTCGGCGCGCAGGCGATCATCGGCGACATCGTCCCGCCCAGGGAGCGGGGCCGCTACATGGGCCTGATCGGCGCCGTGTTCGCGGTCGCCTCGGTCGCCGGGCCGCTCCTCGGCGGCTTCATCGTGGACAACCTCTCCTGGCGCTGGGTCTTCTACGTCAACCTCCCCGTCGGGATCCTGGCCGTCGCGATCGTGGCGCTCCGGCTCCACCTGCCCTCGCGGCGGACGAAGCATCGGATCGACTACTTCGGCGCTGCGCTCCTCGGTGGCGGCGTCGCGTCGCTGATCCTGCTCACGACCTGGGGCGGCAACCAGTACGCCTGGGGCTCGTCGACGATCATCGGCCTCGGAGTCCTCGGCGTCCTGCTCCTCGCCGCCTTCGTGTGGCAGGAGCGCCGCGCGGTCGAGCCGATCATCCCGCTGACGCTGTTCCGCTCGAGCGTGTTCAACGTCGCGAGCGCGATGGGGTTCACGATCGGGATGGCGATGTTCGGCGCGATCGTGTTCATCCCGCTCTACCTCCAGCTCGTCTACGGCGCGAGCCCGACGAGCTCCGGGCTTCGGCTGCTGCCGCTGATGGCCGGCCTGCTCGTCGCCGCCGTCGCCTCCGGCCGGATCATCAGCCGGATCGGCCGGTACAAGCCGTTCCCGATCGCGGGGACGGCGGTGCTCGTCGGCGGCATGTTTCTGCTCTCGCGCCTCGGGGTCGGGACCTCGCCGTGGCTCGCGTCGCTCTACATGCTCGTCGTCGGCGTCGGGATCGGCCTCGTGATGCAGGTGCTCGTGCTCGTCGTCCAGAACGCCGCGCGGCCGGAGGACATGGGCGTCGTCACCTCGACGGCGACATTCTTCCGCTCGGTCGGCGGCTCGTTCGGCGTCGCGATCTTCGGGGCGATCTTCGCCTCCGGCCTCTCGGCCCAGCTCGCCAAGCTCCCGCCGAGCCTCACGGCGCACCTCGGCGGCGGAGTGCACTTGAACCCGGAGCAGGTGCGCCACCTGCCGCCCGCCGTGCACGACGTCTTCCTCCAGGCGTTCGCGCACTCGCTCCACGGCGTCTTCCTCTGGGGGGTGGCGATGACGGTCATCCCGTTCGGGCTCTCGTGGCTCCTGAAGGAGGTCCCGCTGCGCACGACGGTCGGGCACTCAGAGGCCCCGCCCGGGGCCGAGCCACCGTCGCCGCCACGGCAGCCGGCGGCCGCAAGCCAGCGCTGAGCCCGGCACCAGACGGCGCGTTTCGCGCCTGAACGCCTGCTGAACCGCTTGATCAAGCGGATCGAATAGCCCTCCCGAGGGATGCGGCGGATCAGGGGAATCCGCCGATGAAACCAGCACTAGACAGGGCGGTGCGGCTCCGCCACCAGACGCATCGGAGGGATCGCGGCGTGGAGCCATACGACCGTCCTCACTTCACAACCGAGCTGTCGACCCTCCCCGAACATGCGAAGGGAGGTGAACTCATGCTCAAGCTTTTCGCCTTCATGCAGGCGTCCGCCGCCGACGCGGCCGACGCGCTCAAGCGCCGCGAGGACGGACAGACGATGGCCGAGTACGGCGTCGTTCTTGCCGTCATCACCATCGCGGTGATCGGAGCGATCACGCTCCTTTCCGACAACGTGCGAAACGCAATCGAGAGCGTCGCTAACGTCCTTCCTTGATGTTGCGTGACCTTTATTCGAACTTGACCGCTCGCGAACAGCGGGCACTTCGCTGGAGCGCGGCCGCCACGGCGGTCGCGCTCTGGCTTTCCGTCGCCTGGGCCGACCTCTGGCTTTTGCTGGCGGTGCCGCTCTTCGCGGCCGCGTTTCTCGTCTACCGCGCTCGCCATCAGGACGAGCCCGACGAGGACGATCTCGACCTTCTTTAGATCCAGCTACTCGACGCTACGATGAGCGCCCCGGCGCCGTGGCCGAGAGGTTAGGCAGGGGCCTGCAAAGCCCCGTACACCAGTTCGAATCTGGTCGGCGCCTTCTCGGTCTATCGCTTCGGCGGGAGCGACCGCGCATACGCGGTGGCGCGTTCGACCCAACCGGTCAGTTCGCGCTTCATTCGCACGTCCTCCGCGTCGACTCGCAGCCACCCGCGCATCTGGCGTCCTCGCATCTCCATCGCGTACGCCTTCGTCGTCTCGACGAGGGAGTCCCACTCGTCCGGGTCGACTCGAACCAGGAGGCCGCCCTCGCCGCTCGCGGCGATCGCCATGTTGCCTCCGATGAGGAACGCGAGGCCGCCGAACATCTTCTTCTCGGCCAGGCCGGGCTCGTCGGCGATCAGCTCACGAATCCGATCGGCGAGCTCCCCGTCGTACGCCACGGGACGATGCTAGACGGCTACGCGCCGCGGCGGACGACTGCGACGCCGGCCAGGCACAGGGCGCCGCCGAGAAGGGCGAGTGCGGGCGGGGTCTCCGACAGGATCGCCCAGCCGAGCAGCACCGAGAGCGGCGGCACGAGGTATGTCGTCGCGCCGAGCCTGCCCGCGCTCGTGCGGGCAAGGGCGAACGCCCAGGTCGTGAAGCCGATCGCGGTCGGGAAGACGCCGAGGTAGACGGTCCAGGCGATCGACCCGCCGCTCGCGTCGCCGAGCTGGCGTGCGAGCTGCCATGCGAACGGGAGGCAGGCGACGACCGCGATCACGCAGCAGAAGAGCGTCGTCTGGAGCGCGGTCAGGCGCCCGATGACGGTCTTCTGGAAGATCACGGCCACGGCGTACGAGCACGCGGCGAGGAGGCACAGCGCAACCCCGGTCGTCGTCGAGCCGCCGTTCGACGTCGCGATGCCGATGACCACGACTCCGACGAACGCGACCGCGCAGCCGGCAAGGAGCGCGCGAGGGAACCCCTCGCGCAGGACGAGCCCGGCGAGGATCGCGACCAGGATCGGCCCGACGCCGATCAGCATCGCGGCGGTGCCGGCGTCGACGCGTCGCTCGCCCGCGTTGAGCAAAACCATGTAGCCGGCGAACCAGAGCAGGCTGCAGAGCACGAGCGCGGGCGCGACCGCGCGAATGTCTGCTCTCCGGGGCGAGAGCTCGCCCTGCACGGCCGCGATCGCGAGCAGCACGACCGCGGCGACCAGCAGCCGGCCGAGCGTGAGCGCCCCCGGGGACAGGTCGTGCCCGGCCGAGCGGATGCCGACGAAGGCCGAGGCCCAGAGCAACACCGTGACGAGCGCCGCGCCCAGGGCTGCCGTCGTCTCGCGCCGGATCCGGCCGAGGCGGGTCGGGGTGACGCTCTCGGTCACGTCCATGCAAGCACTCGTAACGAACAACGACGCCGATGCTTCCGGCGTGAGGTCAGTCGTCGAGTTGGTCGACCAGCATGTGCACCTCGCCGACCCGCTCGAAGCCGAGGCGCTCGAGGATCGGCCTGGACATCGAGCCGCCCTGCGTGATCAGGGTCGGCGTGCCGAGCGCCACGGCCTCGTCCCAGCGGACGCGGATCAGCGCGCGGTACGCGCCCTGCCCGCGGGCGCTCGGAAGCGTGGCGCCTCCGTACAGGAGGAGGCCGTGCTCGGTCGGCGCGGCGGTACCGGCGCAGACGAGCTCACCGTCGAGCCAGACCGCGTGCCGCAGGCGCAGCGTGTCGTGGAAGCGCTCCGGCAGGAGCCTGCGCGACTCCTCGATCTGGGCCTCTGTCGAGCCGAACGCCTCCCACTGGACGGCGTTCGCGGTCTCGAACTCCTCGAACGTCTCGATCCGCCGCGCGACGAGCCCCGGGGCCGCGGCCGGCGGCTCGCGGGTGAGTACGAGCGCGACCGCGTACGGATCCCTGTCGGGAACGAGGCCGCGCTCGCGCAGCGCGGCAACGAGCCCTGCCGGCGCCGAGCTGCCGATCTCCCACTGCGTGCGGGTCCGTCCGCGCTCGCGCAGCGCCGCCCGCACCTCGGCGAGTACCTCGTCGAGCTCCTCGAGCGCGAACCGCTGGCGCTGGACCGTGTTCCAGGTCGTGCCCTCGCCGAGGTAGAGGGTGTAGCGGTCGGTCTCGACCCGCTCGTCCCCCTGCCCGAGCGGCGCGAACGAGTTCGGGTACTCGGCAACCTCCCGGAGCACTCGCTCAGCGAAGCCCGCCGCGTTCATGATGGGCCCGGAAGAACTCGGCCGAGCCGGCGGTGGCCATGGCGGCGGAGGCGGAGATCTCGAGTGCGAGGGTCGCGGCGGCGACGATCTGGGCGAGGCGATAGACCTTCCCGGCTCCCGCGCAGCCGAGCAGCTCGAGCCAGCGCCGGGCATAGGGGAGGGTCGTGCCGCCGCCGAGCGTCGCGACTTCGAGCCCGGGGAGCCGGAGCCCGACCTGGAGGCCGCCGTCGATGCGGCGCCCTGTGCCGTGGCACATCGAGCTCGTTCCGACCATGCCGAGGTCCTGGCCGGTCGCCGCGAAGATCGCCGCGATCGCCGAGGCGGGCGTGAACGCGACCGACTGCATCCCGGAGGCGACCGCGCCGTGGGTTCCCGCCCAGGCGAGGTCGAGCAGGTCGTCGGCGGTCGTTCGCAGGACTCGCCGGATCGCGTCGTCGGTGAGCGTCGCCTCGGCGACGACGGTCTTGCCGTGGCCGCTCTGGAAGTACTCGAACGACGGCTTCTTGTCGCCGCCCATGTTCGCCTCGAGGATCGCCCGCTCCGGCTTGACCGGCGCGCGCTCCATCACGTAGCCCATGTTCAGGACGTAGGAGTTGCGGGTCATCATGTTCGCGCCGACCGCGTCGCCGGTCGTCCAGCGCCAGAGGACGTGGCACATCGGGCCGACCACGTGCGTCTTCACCTCGCGCAGACGCGCGAAGGTCGAGAGGGACGGGTCGTCCTGCTCCGCGAGCCAGTCCCGCATGCCCGGGAGCTCGTCCGCGATCCAGGCGGCGAGCTCGACCGCGGCTCCGGCGGAGCCGCAGACGAAGCAGGAGGCCCGCGTGATCCGGTCCCCGAGGACGTACGTGCGGAACCCGCCCGACTCGGCGACGGCGAGCGCTCCGCGCTGCAGCGAGGCCGAGAGCCCACCCTCGGTGTGCGCGAGCGGGACGAACACGGACTCGTGCGCGCGCCCGGACTCGACCACCGCGCCGTCGGGCTCGCGCAGCTCGTACTCGCCGAGCTCGAGCTCGACCGGCCCCACGACCGACACCGGGATCACCGCGGCGCCGGTCAGCATCTCCTGCGCGCGCGCGAACGGCTCGAGGTCGATCCCCGTGACGTCGCCGTCCAGGCCGAGCGCCTCCTGGCGTGCCCTGATCGACCCGGCGTCGTTCTTACGCGGCCACTTCTTGGTCGCCACGGCGGAGAGCTTATTTCGCGCCGTCCGTGGCAGGGGGCGGAGTTCGCGGAAAGCTACGGACGCGAGACGAGCGCCCGGGCTGGATAATCTGCGCCGGATGACGATCAGTCCTGTGGTCGACCAAGAGCAGGAGGAGCGCGAGGCGTTCGCGGGCGTCCTGCGCTTCTACGAGCTCGCCAAGCGGCAGGAGTGGCAGGTTCGCGACCTCCCGTGGGGTGAGCTGCCGCCGATCCCCGAGGGCAAGGGCTCGCCGAAGCGGCAGGCGCGGCGCCGCGACATGTGGCGCTCGGTGCTCACGCAGCAGCTCCAGGCCGACATGCTCGCCTGCGACATGTCCTCGCAGCTGCTCAACATCGCCCCGGACGCCGAGGCGAAGCTCTACTACTCGACGATGGTGCAGGACGAGTCGCGCCACACGGAAGCGTGGCTCAAGCTGGTCGACGAGGCGGGCGGCACCGCAGAGCGCGACCCGTACCTCGACGAGCTCGCACACATGACACTCGAGGCGGACACGCTCGAGGAGAAGGTCTTCCAGATGCAGGTCTTCTACGAGCGGCTGATCATCTCCCGCTTCCGTCTGATCGCGCGGGCCTCGCGTGGGACGGTCCTCGAGGACCTCTGCAACCGGCTCACGACGGACGACGGCATTCACCACGGCGCCGGGATGGCGTACGAGAAGGTGCTTCTCCGCGGCGCGGACAAGAGGACGAAGCAGAACCTCGTGCAAGCGGCGAACCGACTGCTGCCGATCTTCGTGCAGCACGCGCTCTGGCGGCCGAAGGAACGCGCCTTCATCGGCGCCGCGATGCGCTCGCGCGACATCGAGCACCTGAAGCAGGACATCGAGATCGGCGTCCGTCTGGCGGAGTCGCTCGGTCTCGAGGTCGGCGACGTCGAGCTCCCCATCTCCTGAGTTGCCAGCGACGCTGATGCAGGGCTGGCCGCTCGCCGAGCGGATCCTGCCCAGGGTCGCCGAGGAGGTTCGCGAGCTCGGCCAGGTCGGGCTCGCGACGGTGCAGGTCGGCGATGATCCGGCCTCGACGATCTACATCCGGCGCAAGCACGAGGCCGCGGCGGAGGCAGGAATGCGATCGACCGATCTCAAGCTGCCCGGGGAGATCTCGCAGGAGGACTTCGACGCGGCGGTCGCGGAGCTGAACGAGGACGATGCGATCGACGGGATCCTCATCCAGCTTCCGCTCCCGGGCCAGATCGACGAGGCCGCCGCGATCGCGGCGCTCGACCCGGTCAAGGACGTGGACGGCGTCCACCCGTTCAACGCCGGCCAGCTCTACCTCGGGCGGCCGACGCACGTGCCCGCGACGCCGCTCGGGATCATGGCGCTCCTCGCCGAGCACGAGGTTCCTGTCGACGGCGCACGGGCGGTCGTGGTCGGGCGGAGCGACATCGTCGGCAAGCCGGTCGCGCACCTGCTGCTGCAGGCGCACGCGACCGTGAGCATCTGCCACACGCACACCGACGACCTCCGGCACTACACGCTCGACGCCGACGTACTCGTGGTGGCGGCCGGCCGCCCGGAGGTCGTCTCCGCGGAGATGGTCAAGGAGGGTGCCGCGGTCGTGGACGTCGGCGTCAACCGCACCGAGGCGGGCCTCGTCGGCGACGTCGAGGCGGGAGCAGCCGCGCGCGCCGCGTTCCTCACACCCGTCCCGGGCGGCGTCGGCCCGATGACGATCGCGATGCTCTTGAGCAACACGGTGCGTGCCGCGCGCTACCGGCGGAGGCTTCTTGCGTTCCCCGGTCGGCCTCGCTAACGTTGGCCCCGCTTCACCGTAGGTCGGCGGCTCGGTGCCCGGGCCGTCGTTGTTTGTGCAGGAAGGGAGTTTGGTTTGCCCAAGGGCACCGTCAAGTGGTTCTCGAACGAGAAGGGCTACGGCTTCATCGAGCGCGAAGGCGGCGAAGACGTCTTCGTCCACTTCTCGGCGATTGCAGGGGAAGGCTACAAGTCGCTGACCGAGGGTCAGCAGGTGGAGTTCGAGGTCGTGCAGGGCGATAAGGGCCTGCAGGCTGCGAACGTCCAGCCGGTCTAGACCCTTTCCGGAACCGAAAGTAAAACGGGGCCCCTGACGGGGCCCCGTTCTTCGTGGGGAGGGTCTCGGTCCCCCACGAACCCCATCCGCTACTACGCGCCCCGCGCCGGTCTGGTTCAACCCCCCGACACCGTCGGCGGGCCTCCGTAGCGACCGGGCTGTTCTGACAGGATTGTGCGGATGGCCATCTCACGCGACGACGTCCTGCACGTCGCCAGGCTGGCGCGGCTCGAGCTCTCCGACGAGGAGGTCGAGCGGTTCGCCGAGCAGCTGAGCGCGATCCTCGAGGCGGTCGGGAAGGTGAGCGAGCTCGACCTCGATGGCGTCGAGCCGACCGCGCACCCGCTCGACCTCGTGAACGTGTGGGCAGAGGACGAGCCGCGGCCGTCGCTGAGCGCCGACGAGGCTCTCGCGAACGCCCCCGACCGCGAGAGCGACTCCTTCCGCGTGCCGGCCGCGTGAGCGCGGATCTGTCCCACTTTCGGCACGGACGCGTCACAGACCCGCGCGCCGAGGACGGCTACCGTGTCTGTAGGGGTCCCGGGGGACCCCTGGGGGGCGTTTGGGGCACGAATCGGCGGGGACGGCCGTGATCGACACGCTCCGGGTGACGGTCGAGGACGCGCTCGGCCTGATCGAGAGGAGTGAGATCACTCCGGCCGAGCTCCACCGCGCCTACCTCGACGCGGCCGCGGAGCGCAACGACGAGCTGAACGCCTACCTCTGCACAGTCGAGGACGGCGCCGAGGGCGCGAACAGCGTGCCGATCGCCCTCAAGGACGTCGTCTCCACGAAGGGCGTCGAGACCACGGCCGGGTCGCGCATCCTCGCCGGCTACCGGCCGGTTTTCGACGCCACCGTCGCCGCGCGCTGCAAGGAGGCCGGCCTCTCGCTGCTTGGCAAGACCAACATGGACGAGTTCGCGATGGGCTCGTCCACGGAGAACTCGGCGTACGGCCCCACGCGCAACCCGTGGGACCCGAGGCGCGTGCCCGGCGGTTCCTCGGGCGGGTCGACCGCGGCGGTCGCGGCCGGGCTGGCGCCGTGGGCGCTCGGCTCCGACACCGGCGGCTCCATCAAACAGCCCGCGGCGCTCTGCGGCGTCGTCGGCCTGCGCCCGACCTACGGCACGGTCTCGCGCTACGGGATCGTCGCCTTCGCCTCGAGCCTCGACCAGATCGGCCCGGTCGCGAAGACCGTCCGTGACTGCGCGCGCCTCTACGGCATCGTCGCCGGCCGCGATCCGTGCGACACGACGACCGTCGAGCTGACCGAGCCGGTCGAGCTCCCCGAGGCGGACGACCTGAAGGGCCTCCGGATCGGAGTGCCCACCGAGCTCAACGAAGCCGAGGGAATCGAGCCGGGCGTGACCGAGCAGATCGCGCGGGCGCTCGAGCTCGCCGGGGAGCTCGGCGCCGAGATCGGCGAGTGCCACCTGCCGCGCTCGGTCGAGTTCGGGCTTCCCTGCTACTACCTGGTCGCCCCCTCCGAGGCGTCCTCGAACCTCGCACGATACGACGGCGTTCGCTACGGCCTGCGTTCGGACCCGAACGGCGACGTGCGCGCGATGTACGACCGCACCCGCCACGACGGCTTTGGCGACGAACCCAAGCGCCGCATCATGCTCGGTACCTACGCCCTCTCGGCCGGCTACTACGAGGCCTTCTACGGGCAGGCGCAGAAGGTGCGCACGGTGATCCGTGAGGAGCACGCCGCGGCGTTCGAGCAGTTCGACGTGCTCGTCAGCCCGACGTCACCGACCGTCGCCTTCGAGCTCGGCACTCGGACCGCCGACCCGCTCGCGATGTACGCGGCCGACGTGCTCACGATCCCCTCCAACCTTGCCGGCCTGCCCGGGCTCTCGATTCCCTGCGGTCTCTCGGACGGGCTGCCGGTCGGCCTCCAGCTGATCGGGCGGCAGTTCTCCGAGAACCTGCTCTTCCGCGCTGGCCATGCGCTGGAGCAGGCCCTGGCGTTCGACTTTGTCCCGAAGCGGTACCGGTGAGCGATCGCTGGGAGCCGGTGATCGGCCTCGAGATCCACGTCCACCTCAAGACGCGGACGAAGATGTTCTGCCGCTGCCCGGTCGCCTACTTCGAGCCGCCGAACACGCAGACGTGCCCGGTGTGCCTCGCGCTCCCGGGCTCGCTTCCGGTGCCCAACCGGAAGGCGATCGAGTGGACGGTTCGGCTCGGGCTCGCGCTCGACTGCCGGATCGCCGAGCGCGCCATCTTCCACCGCAAGAACTACTTCTACCCCGACAACCCGAAGGGCTACCAGATCTCCCAGTACGACGAGCCCCTCTGCGTGGACGGGCGCGTGCTCGTGCCCGGGCCGGACGGCGACGACGAGGTCGGGATCGTCAGGGCACACCTGGAGGAGGACGCGGCCAAGACCGTCCACGTCGGCGGGGCGGAAGGCCGGATCCACGGCGCCGAGAGCTCCCTCGTGGACTTCAACCGCGCGGGCACGCCGTTGGTCGAGATCGTGACCGCTCCCGACCTTCGCTCCCCGGAGGCGGCGAAGCGCTTCCTCCAGCTGCTGCGCCAGACCGTGGTCGAGCTCGGCATCTCCGATGCGGAGATGGAGAAAGGGTCGCTTCGCTTCGACGTCAACGTCTCGGTGCGGCCCGAGGGCTCGGACGAGCTCCGAACGCGCACAGAGCTGAAGAACATGAACTCGTTCAACTTCGCCGCGAAGGGGATCGAGCGGGAGATCCGCCGGCAGGTCGAGATCTACGAGGGCGGGGGCGAGGTCGAGCAGGAGACGCTCCACTTCGACCCGGGCAACGAGGCTGCGCCCCCGCTCCGCTCGAAGGAGGAGGCGCAGGACTACCGCTACCTCCCGGAGCCCGACCTCGTTCCGCTGGAGCCCGACCGTGAGCTCGTCGAGCAGCTGCGCGGGGAGCTGCCGGAATCGCCCTCGACGCGGATCCGGCGGCTCGAGGGCGAGGTCGGCTTCGCGCTCGCAGAGGGGCTCGTCACGAGCGAGCGAGATGAGCTGTACTCGCGAATCCCGGGAGACCGGACTGCGGTCGCAAACGTGGTCATGAACGAGCTCGCGGCGACCGGGGTCGACCCGGCGGCGGTGAACGCCGACGAGCTCGGCAAGGTGATCGAGCGGCGCGACGTGATCCCGCGCTCGGCGTTCGCGGAGGCCGTGGCGTCCAGTGCTTCACCGAGTTTCGTCGCTTCGGCGTTCCTCTCAGAAGCGGCGATTTCCGACGTGTCAGAGCTCGACCCAGTGATCGACCAGATCCTCGGCGCGAACGAGGAACAGGTGGCGGCCTACCGCGGCGGCAAGGAGGGCCTGCTCGGCTTCTTCGTCGGGCAGGTGATGAAAGAGACGGGCGGCAAGGCGAACCCGAAGGTCGTGAACGAGCGCCTGCGCGAAAAGCTGAACGCCTAGCGCAGCGAGGGCCGGCCCCATCCCAAACCCCCTCCCACCCAAGGGGAAGACACGCTAGCGGCGGAGGGCGCGTGGGGGTGTCACGCGCTTGTGCCGGATGTGTGACGTTTTTTCGGTCCCAAGAGGCCCGGCGACGAGCCCCTCCCGGGGACCCCACCCACCCGGGGGGAATTCGCGCAAAGTGCGAACAATCGCTACCACAATGGCGACATGGGAACCTGCCGCCCCAGGCTTCTCGCGTTCCTGTTTGTCCTCGCGGCCCTCGTCTTCGCGCCGCCTGCGCTCGCCCACAACGCGGGTGTCGCCGCGCTTCAGGTCGCGCTCCACAAGCGCGGCCTCTACCACGGGACGATCGACGGCGTCAAAGGCCCAGCGACCACGCGGGCGGTCATGCGCTTCCAGCGGCGGGTCAGGCTCCCGGTCGACGGGATCGCAGGGCCGAAGACCCGCCGCGCGCTCGGCCGCTTCGGCCGCCACCTGCTCGGCAGCCGCCCGCTCACGCGCGGCAGCGTCGGCTGGGACGTGGCTGCGCTCCAGTTCATGCTCGCCTGGCACGGCTTCCCGTCGGCGACGTTCGACGGCGGGCTCGGCCTCCGGACGGACGCCGCGCTGCACCGCTTCCAGGTCTGGGCCGGCCTTCCGGCCGACGGCGTGGCGGGCTCCGCGACGATCGCGGCGCTGCGCAAGCCTCCCGCCACCTGCCCGATCCCGCTTGCCTGGCCGGTCGATGCGCCGGTCGGGGACGGCTTCGGGCCGCGCGGCGACCGCTTCCACGCGGGCATCGACCTGCTGGCCGACCGCGGGACTCCCGTCCACGCGGCCGCGCCCGGGCGCGTCGTGATCGCGGGCTTGACGCCCGGCGGCTGGGGGAATCTCGTGGCCGTTGCCAACGAGGACGGCGTCCAGACGATGTATGCGCACCTCTCCGTCGTGAGCGTGCACCTCGGCGAGCTCGTCTCGACGGGCTCGGTGCTCGGCGAGGTCGGCGCGACGGGCGATGCGACCGGGCCGCACCTCCACTTCGAGGTCCGCGTCCGCGGCGCATCCGTCGACCCGCTCGGCGCGCTGCCCTAGCGACCGTTTAGGCTCCCGCCCGCACATGGGGCTCAGGGCAGGAGGACTCGGGGTCTGCGCGCTGGTCGCGGCGCTGGTCGTCGCGGCGACGCCCGCCGCGCGGAAGAGCGACTACGCCGCCGTCGCCTACAACATTCTCCCGCCCGGCGAGTCCGGGAACGGCGGCGCGCACAGGAACGACCAGGCGAAGCTCTACGACGCGCTCACGCCGCTCCGCGGCAAGGTGACCGCGAAGACGCTGAAGCACCTGTTCAAGCCGGAGACGCTCGGCCCGGTCGGCAAGACGAAGGTCGAGCGCACCCCGCGCGCCGGCGTTCGCATCGTCCGCGACGCCTGGGACGTCGCGCACGTCTACGGCAGGACGTCGGCGGACACGGAGTGGGGCGCGGGCTGGGTCACGGCCGAGGACCGGTGGCTCATCCTGCAGCTGATCCGCGGCCCCGGCCGCGAGGTCGCGCTCGACGGCCCGCCGCACGACCAGAGCCACGAGCTGGTTCCGAGCAAGGCGACGGAAGCGGCCCTCGCGAAGCAGTTCACGCTCGCGAAGAGCCTCGGCAAGAAGGGCCGCGAGATCATCGAGGACATCGACGCCTACACCGCGGGCATCAACGCCTATCTGAAGGCGTACCAGCCGAACGTCAAGCGCTGGATGCGCAACGACACGATCGCGGCGGCGGCGGTGCTCGCAGGGCAGTTCGGGGTCGGCGGGGGAGACGAGGCACGCCGCGCGGAGCTCCTGGCCGAGCTCCAGAACAAGCTCGGAGCCGCCAAGGGCCGCGAGGTCTGGGACGATCTGCGCGAGCAGCAGGACCCGGAGACCCCGGTCACCGCCACGCGCAGCTTCCCGTACGGGAAGAGCACGAGCAACGCGGGCAACGTGCAGCTCGACGCCGGCAGCCTGAGCCCTTCGGTCGAGCGCGCGGGAGCCGCCGCCGAGGCCTCGCGCGGGAACATGAGCAACGCGCTGCTCGTCACCGCGAGGCGCTCGACCACGCGGCACCCGATCCTCGTCGCCGGCCCGCAGGTCGGCTACTTCTACCCAGGGTTCTTCCTCGAGCTCGACCTCCACGGCGGGGGCTTCAACGCACGGGGTGTGATGTTCCCGGGCGTCCCGTGGATCGTGATCGGCCGCGGGCCCGACTATGCGTGGAGCGCGACCTCGTCCGACTCCGACATCGTCGACCAGTACGTGGAGACGCTCTGCGGCGGGGACGACACGCACTACCTCTACAAGGGCGTGTGCCGCGCGATGGGGACGTTCGTCGCGGGGGTCGTCAAGGGTCCGCCGGACATCGAGCTGAGCTTCCGCTCGACCGTCCACGGGCCGGTGCTCGGGTACGCGACCGTGGGCGGAAAGAAGGTCGCGATCTCGAGCAAGCGCTCGACGCACGGGCGGGAGATCCTGAGTGCCCGCGCGTTCGAGGACCTGGACAAGGGGCGCGTCCACTCGGCCAAGCAGTTCGTGAGCACGATGGGCCAGATGGAGTTCGCGTTCAACTGGGTGTACGCGGACAACCGGGACATCGCCTACTACTCGTCGGGGCGCCTCCCGATCCGGCCGCCCGGCGTCGACCTCGGCCTCCCGACCAACGGCGACGGCGACTACGAGTGGCGGGGGTTCCTGTCCCAGAAGGCCCACCCGCAGGCGATCGACCCGCCGGGCGGCGTGCTCGTCAACTGGAACAACAAGCCGGCGCCCGGGTTCGCGGCGGCTGACGACCGCTGGTCGTACGGGCCGCTCCAGCGCGTGCAGCTGCTCGATGACGCGCTGGAGGGCACGGGCAAGTACTCGCCGGCGGCGGTGGTCGCGGCGATGAACACGGCCGCGACGCAGGACTTCCGCGTGATGAAGGTGCTGCCTTCGATCTCGCTCGTGCTCGCGGGCTCGACTGCTCCCAGCCCGCGTGACCAGCAGATGCTCGACCTGCTCGAGAGCTGGCGCGCCGCCGGCGGGAGCAGGCTCGACCTCGACCTCGACGGGAAGATCGACAACCCGGGCGCGGCGATCATGGACGCCGCCTGGCCGAGGATCGCCCGCGCGATCCTGAGCCCCGTCCTCGGGCCTGCCCTGCCGGACCTCGAGGCGCTCGTGCCGCTCGACGATCCCGCCAACGCCAACGGCTCGGCGTACGAGAGCGGTTGGTACGGCTACGTCGACAAGGACCTGCGCAGGCTCATGGCCCGCGCCGTCAAGGGCCCGCTGAAGGTCGCCTACTGCGGCGGAGGCGACGTCGACGCATGCCGCGCCTCGCTCTGGACGGCGATCGACGAGGCGGGGAACGAGCTGCAGGCTGCGCAGGGCCCCGATCCGACGACCTGGCGCGCCGACGCCACCGGGGAGCGGATCCGCTTCTCAGGCGGCCTGCTCCAGGACACGATGCGCTGGACGAACCGGCCCACGTTCCAGCAGGTGATCAGCTTCGCCAGACACCGTCCGCGCTAGCGCGCCCAGCTAGTACCCTCGGGGCAGTGGCGGAGAAGCGCTACCTGATGACCCCGGGGCCGACGCCCGCGCCGCCCGAGGTGCTCGCCGCGATCGGCCAGCCGGTCATCCACCACCGCGGGCCCGACTTCAAGAAGCTCTACCGCGAGTGCCTCGACCGGTTGCGCGAAGTCTTCCGCACCCAGTCGGAGGTGCTGCTCTTCGGCGCCTCCGGGACCGGCGCGATGGAGTCGGCTGTCGCGAACCTGTGCTCTCCGGGCGAGCGGGTGCTGGTCGTGTCGGCCGGCTACTTCGGCGAGCGCTGGGCCGCGATCGCGGGCGCCTACCACGCAGAGGTCGACCACCTGCGCTACGCCTGGGGCGAGATCCCCTCGGCCGACGACGTGGCCGCCCGGCTGGAGGAGCGGGAGGCGACGGCCGTGTTCCTCACGCACTCGGAGACGTCCACGGGAGTCGTCTCGGACCTGCAGTCGAACGCGGCGGTCGCACGCGACCACGGAGCGCTGAGCGTCGTCGACGCGATCTCGAGCCTGGGCGCGGTGCCGCTCGAGACCGACGCCTGGGGGATCGACGTCGTCGCCTCGGGAGCGCAGAAGGCGCTGATGACGCCGCCCGGGCTCGCCCTGGTTACGGCCTCGCCGGCCGCCTGGGACAAGGTCGGCACGGCCGCCTCGCCGCGGTACTACTGGGACTGGGCGCGCACGAGCAAGGGCCAGGGGACGCTCGACGCGCCGGTCACGCTCCCGGTCTCGCTCGTCGCGGGCCTGAACGTCGCGCTCGGGATGCTCCTCGCCGAGGGGCTCGAGGGCGCCTTCGACCGCCACATCCGGCTCGGCCGCGCCTGCCGCGAGGGGCTGAAGGCGATGGGGCTCGAGCTGTTCTCGCCCGACGACGACAGCTCGGCCGTCGTCACCGCCGCGCGCGCGCCCGACGGGATCGACTCGGACGAGCTCGTGCTCCTGCTCCGCGACCGCCACGGGGTCACGCTCGCGCCGGGTCAGGGCGAGCTGAAGGGAAAGATCTTCCGCATCGGCCACATCGGCTACTACGACGTGTTCGACATCACGACCGCCCTCGCGGCCGTCGAGCTGGGGCTGGTCGAGCTGGGCGCCGAGGTCGAGCGCGGCGTCGCCGTCAGCCGCGCGCTCGAGGCCTTCGAGCAGACGCCGGTATGAGCCCGTGAGCCGCGCGCGGGTCCTCGTCCGGGAGCCGATCGCCGAGGCCGGGCTCGAGCTGCTGCGCGACCGCTTCGACGTCGACGTGGACGCGAACGGCGATCTGGCCGCGCGTATCGGCGACTACGACGCGATCGTGATCCGCTCGGCCACGAAGCTGACCGGAGACCTGATCGAGCGCGCGGACCGCCTGAAGGTGATCGGCCGCGCAGGAGTGGGGGTGGACAACGTCGACGTCGAGGCGGCCACGCGGCGGGGGATCGTCGTCGCGAACGCGCCCGAGTCGACCGTCACCTCGGCGGCGGAGCACACGATCGGGTTGCTGACCGCGCTCGCGCGCAACATCCCGCAGGCGCACGCCGCGCTGAAGCAGGGGCACTGGGAGCGCTCGGTGTGGGGCGGGATCGAGCTCGAGGGCAAGACGCTCGGCGTGCTCGGCTTCGGCCGAATCGGCCAGCAGGTCGCGCGGCGCGCGCTCGGGCTCGGGATGCGCGTCGTCGCGTACGACCCGTTCGTGGTCAAGGAGCGCTTCCGCGAGCTGGGCGTCGAGCGGGCCGAGAGCGCCGACGACGTGCTCGCCTCCGCGGAGTTCCTGACGCTCCACCTGCCGCTGACCGCCGAGACGCAGGGCTTCCTGGGCCGCGAGGAGATCGCGAAGCTCCCGGACGGCGCGCGGGTGATCAACGCCGCGCGCGGCGAGCTCGTCGACGAGGACGCCCTGATCGAGGCACTGCGCTCGGGCAAGCTCGCGGCCGCCGCGATCGACGTCTTCTCCGAGGAGCCGTACTCCGGCCCGCTGCTCGAGCTCGACAACGTCGTCGTCACCCCGCACCTGGCTGCCTCGACCGAGGAGGCGCAGGACCGGGCCGGGGTGATCGTGGCCGAGCAGGTCGCGGCGGCGCTCGAGGGCGCGGTGGTCACGAACGCGGTCAACATCCCGTCGATCCGCGCCGAGGACCTGGAGCTGCTCGGGCCGTTCATCCCGCTCGCCGCCAAGCTCGGCCGGCTCGCGATGGAGCTCGCGGACGGCCGCGCCGAGCTGATCACGCTCTCCTACTACGGCGCGCTCGCCGGCTACGACACGCGCCTGCTCACCGTCGCCGCGCTGAACGGCGCCTTCCAGGGCCGTACCGAGGGGCCGGTCAACTACGTCAACGCGCCGCTCGTCGCGGCCGAGCGCGGGATCGAGGTGCACGAGGAGAGCCGCCGCGCGAGCCGCGACTACACCAACCTCGTCCAGGTCGAGGTGCGGGCGAACGGCGAGCGGATCCGTGCGGCTGGCACGACGATCGGCAACGAGAACCGGCAGTGGCTCGTGAGCGCGCTCGGCTTCGCGCTCGAGACGGAGCTGGCCCCGCTGATGGTGTTCTTCCGCTACGACGACGTGCCTGGCGTGATCGGGCGCGTGGGAACGCTCTTCGGCGCGGCCGGCGTCAACATCGCGAACATGGCCGTCTCGCGGACGCGCCGCGGCGGCAAAGCGCTGATGGTGCTCTCGGTCGACAGCGAGCCGTCGGCGGAGCTGGTCGAGACGTTCCGCGAGCAGGGCTTCGATGACGCCCGCGTGATCTCGCTCGCCTGATGCGCCTCCGCGTCCGGGACGTCGAGCTCTACTTCGACACGGCCGGGATGGGGCTCGTCCCCGACGGGCCGGAGATGTGCGAGCGCCCGGTGATCGTCTGCCTGCACGGCGGCCCGGGCTTCGACCACAGCACGCTCAAGAGCTACCTCCTGCCGCTGGCCGAGGAGGCCCAGCTCGTCTTCCTCGACCACCGCGGCCAGGGGCGAAGCGACGAGAGCACGCCCGACAGCTGGAACTTCGACAACTGGATCGAGGATCTCCGCGTCTTCTGCGAGACCCTCGGGATCGAGCACCCCGTCCTGCTCGGGCAGTCGTTCGGCGGGATGGTCGCGCTCGGGACGGCGATCAGGCACCCCGACCTCCCGGCCAAGCTGATCGTCTCGAGCAGCGCGGCCAAGATCCGGCTCGACCGCGCGCTGCCGATGTTCGAGCGGCTCGGCGGGACCGAGGCGCGCAACGTGGCCGAGCGGCTCTTCGACGACCCGAACGAGGAGAACTTCGACGCGTTCCTCGCCACGTGCCTGCCCCTCTACAACACGACGCGGGCCGACCCGGACATCCTCGCCCGCGTCCTGCTGAAGCCCGAGGTCGGCTTCCATTTCTTCCGGGGCGAGGGCTTCACGTTCGACTGGCTCGGCGACCTCCACCGCGTCAGGTGCCCGACGCTGATCCTCGCCGGCGAGCTCGATCCGATCACGCCCGTCGCAGACCACGAGGACCTGGCGGCCGGGATCCCCGGATCACGGCTCGAGGTGTTCTCCGACGCGGGCCACGGGGTGTTCCGGGACAAGCCTGCCGAGGCGCTCCAGCTGATCCGGGAGTTCGTCCTCGGGGACTGAGGCCGCAGCTACGCTTTCGACGTGGCGCAGCGAACCTGGCCCGAGCCCGTCGAGCGCGTGACCGCGTACCTGCGCGAGGCCGGCGCGGAGGTCAGAGTCGAGGAGTTCACGGATGGGACCCCCACCGCCCAGGCAGCGGCCCGCGCGGTCGGCTGCGAGCTGGGCCAGATCGTCAAGTCGCTCGTCTTCGACTGCGACGGCCGCCCGGTGCTCGTCATGGTCCCCGGCGACCGCCGCGCCGACTCGGAGAAGATCGCGCGCGCCTCGGGCGCGACGGCTGCGCGGATCGCGGGCGCCGAGGAGGTCTCGGAGGCGACCGGGTTCGACCCCGGCGCGGTGGCGCCGTTTCCGCTCCCGAAGGTCGATCTGCTCCTGATCGACCGAACGCTGCTCGGCCAACCGGTGGTCTGGGTCGGAGCCGGCTCCGAGAGCCACATGGCCGCGCTCTCGCCGACCGAGCTGCTACGCCTTTCACGGGCTCGGCCCGTAGACGTCGTCGAGTCCCACACATAACATTCGGTCCGGGTCAGGTAAAGGAGGGTTTGCGGCAATGCGCGAGACCGAGAAGATCTGGATGAACGGCGAGTTCGTGGACTGGGCGGACGCCCGGATCCACGTCGGCACGCACGGCCTCCACTACGGATCCGGAGTCTTCGAAGGCATGCGCGCATACCAGACCCCGAAGGGCACCGCCGTCTTCCGGCTGACCGACCACCTGAAGCGGTTCGACAACTCGGCGCGCCTGCTGCAGATGAACCTCGGCTACTCGATCGACGAGCTGCGCGCGGTCTGCCACGAGCTGATCGCGATCAACGGGCTCCCGGAGTGCTACCTCCGCCCGATCGCGTTCGTCGGCTACGGCGAGCTGGGCGTCTCCGCCGTGGGGAACCCGGTCGACGTGGTGATCATGAGCTGGCCATGGGGTGCGTACCTCGGCGAGGAGAGCCTGAGGCAGGGGATCCGCGCGAAGATCTCGAGCTGGGAGCGCATCGGCCCCAACGTGATCCCGCACACGGCCAAGGCGACGGGCATCTACCTCAACTCGATGCTGGCGACGATGGAGGTCCGGCGCGGCGGCTACGACGAGGCGATCCTGCTCACCTCCGAGGGCTACATCGCCGACGGGCCGGGCGAGAACGTGTTCCTCGTCAAGGACGGCCGCATCTACACACCCGATCTCTCGACCTCGATCCTGCCCGGGATCACGCGCGACACGATCATCCAGATCGCGCAGGATCTCGGCCACACCGTCATCGAGAAGTCGCTGATCCGCTCCGACCTCTACCTCGC
>Ga0335085_10001383_pt1 | contig 52456 bp, 44 predicted proteins | sample Lox_Sample_45_FD_206712 | JGI IMG/M metagenome (GOLD analysis project Ga0335085, IMG submission 206712) | Soil microbial communities from Loxahatchee National Wildlife Refuge, Florida, United States - Lox_Sample_4.5 | ecosystem: Environmental > Terrestrial > Soil > Wetlands | place: USA... | reverse complement strand
GCGGTCACGGAAACGGATGACGAATAATCCGATGCAAAATCTTTGATGAAGGCCACGCTCGTCCAGCCATTCCCCAATTGGTTCACGTGACCAAACAAGGTATTGGCCAGCACATCGCCGGTAAAAATCAGGTTTTGGCCGGTGTACACCCCCGTGGTTTCGACATACATGTTGGCATCCATGGTTTTATTGCCAACCGCTCCGGGCCCACCCGAGGGACTGTACCAGTACGAACTGGGGTCGTTGATTGTGTTTGGACCCAGTGTGAGCACAGGACCCGAAAAAGTGGCGGTAAGGTCCGCCGTGCCCCAAGCGCTGCCAAAATCGTACGCTCCTCCGTTCTGAGGAATCTCAAATACATTCATGTAACCTATCCAGGGGGCGCCGGGGTCAACGCTGACGGTGGCGGCACTCACGACGCCTGGCGCGGCAATCAAGACGCAAAGGACGGTGTTCGAAAGGAGGAGTTTTTCTACGAGGGTCTTCATAAGCCTAAGATTTCGGGTTTAGTGGTGAGTAGGATAGCTAAAATCCTGGATAAGTCAAGCGTTTTCCGGTTCTTTTTGTGGTCCATTTAAATGAAATGAATCGCGCGTCGAACGGTAAAAACCGCAGGCAGAACGTGACCTGCACGACCAATCAGGAAAACATCGACTGCAAAACGGCAGATTCGATGGATAGGGTCAGCGACGAACAACATCAATGATGACCTTGCGTCGATGAAACGTCTGAGTTATTAGCCGCGGATTGACGCGCATTGATGCAGATTAAAAGTCAGGGCGCGGCCACGGTCAGCAGCCAACGGAAGGTTGGAGAAATCTAATTATATCGTTGACGCTGGACTTACGAATTGATATAAGGATGTCAGGAAAGGATCCACAGTAATATTATGAAGCGCTATCTCGTTTTTGCGTGCACAATTGTATTTCTGTCGTTTAACTCCATCGGTCAGCTTACCAGTGCCCTGCCGGGTCGTTCCATCGTCAAATTGCTACCGGATTACGTGCATCCGCGGGTCTTGGCCCTGAATCAAGCCAACGGTTCCGTGCCTGGCACAGTGCTGGCGCTGAATCCCACCAATGGCGCAATCATGAACGAAATTTCGGTTGATCTGAATCCATCGGACATGGCGGTCACCCCCGCTGGCGATGCGCTGTTTGTAGTCAACGCGGGCAGCCGTACCATTTCCAAAATAGACTTAAATACGTTTTCGGTCGTGTCAGAGAAGGCCATATCCACTCCCAATACCTACAGCCTTTCCAATCCGCTCTATGTGGTGGCCGGTCAATCGAACCAGCTTTACTACACTGACGGAGCCTGGGGTCCGGAGATCTACGCTTTTGATTACAATGCCGGGACAGCCACGCTGGTCCTGAACACCGGAGGCAATCAGAGTGATGGTGCGGGAGGAATGGCGCTGACAAGATCAGGGAAAACTCTTTACACATGGGCCCAGTATGGCTGGGGAGCGGGCAATGTGAATTCCTGGGTGCAACGATATGACGCCTCCAATTTTGGCACCCTGACTCCGCTCGAACAGTCCTTCACCTCCTGGCGCCGTGATCCGCTGAACACTCCGGTGTTTCTCGATGCCGCCGAGCGTTGGGTTTTCAACAAGGAGCAGATGTTCGCTGCGACGAATGTATCGGTCCTCTTGAATCAATTTTCCGACAACATCTATGGTATTTCGTTGGATGGAACGATCGCATTCGGCCCCACGGAAGTTTTTAACACCCAAACGGCAGCAACCCTGACCAACCTGCCATTTTCAACCACGGTTCAAACGCTGTCGGGCGACCAGAAGAAATTATTCCGCTATAACAGCGCAACGACCAACGTGGTGATTTATGACATGGCCAGTATCGCCTCGGTCAGCGGCACAACCATTCTGCCCACGCCGGCTGATGGTTCGGTGATAAGCCCGCCCCTGACAAACCTTACTTGGACCGTTTCCCCCGTGGCCCTGGCGTATGATGTTTATTTTGACACCAATCAAGCTCAAGTTGCCGGAGCAACCCAGAGTTCCACGCAATATCTGGGACGCGTGAGCGCCCCCGGACAGAACTTGTCACAGTCTCTTTCACCGGGGGCAACCTATTACTGGCGGGTGGATGTCATTGGCTTCAACTCCACCAACACCGGCAGCGTTTGGTCATTTACGGTTTCGTCACTGTCCATCAATCCGCCCCAGGTTAACTTGAGCGCGATTGCGGGTTTCAACCCGGTTTCCCAGACGTTGAGCATTACAAGTTCTTTGCCGGCGACAGCCTGGTCCGCAGCGGTCACGGGTGGCAACTGGTTGACGCTGAATCCGACCAGCAGCACGACGCCGACAAATGCGATCATTTCTTTTGCCACCTCTACGTTTGCCGCGGGAATTTATACCAACAACATCGAATTCAGCTCCGCCGGGATTAAATACGAGCTTCCGGTGACAATCACCATTTATCCGTTGAACATCGTAAAAATGGCGGCGGACCGGCAGCGTCCTTATATTTATGCACTCCAAGCTCCACCGCTTTCCGGACAAAATGGACTGCTGCTTTTCATCAATACGACCAATGGAAACATTGACAAGGCCCTGACCATCGGCCTCAACCCGGTTGATCTTTCAATCAATTATTTTGAGGGCAGGCTATACATCGCCAGTTGGGGGGAAACATGGACGTACGTCGTGGACCTGAATGCGCAAACGCTGCTGCCTTCATTGAACCTGGGCACGGACATCTATAAAGTTAATGCAGGGGCTGCAGGAAAAATTGTTACCGAGGGGGAAGATCAATGGATTGCGGTCAACCTTGTCAACACAGCCGGTGGAACCATTGCCGGAAGTTTTCCATATCCCGAACGGGAAGGAGACGGTGAATGCGACCCGTCAGGAAATTTCTATTACCATTGCGACAACAACATTTCCGATGCCTACCTTCATAAATTTGCAGTGACGAACAACTCTCCGGTTGAAATTGCGGGCAGCCCCCAGCACCCTTACGGCACGCGTAATTTGGTGATGTCCGCCAATGGCAGCCGGTTGTTTTGGAACAGCTACATCTATGATCCCAATCTCAACGAACTGGGCACGCTTAGTACAGAAATTTATTCCTGTTCCACCAACGGCTCGGTCGCGTTTGGCAGCAGCCAGGCATTTGACACCACCACGCGGCAGGCAATTTACAATTTGCCCGCCTCAACCACCGTATCCGTGGTTGACGGCCAGAACCAACGCTTCTGGTTTTTCAACAGCGCCACCGCCACGCTGGGCAGCGTGCCCATGAGCGTGATTGAATCGCCCACCATCACCACGCAGCCGGCGGCGAACACGTCATTGACTGCAGGTGGTTCGGTTTATCTGACGGTGACTGCGATGGGACTTGCACCACTTTCCTATCAATGGACGATGTCAGGAACCAATCTTCCGGGCAATACCAATTACTTTCTCTCGATAAATAACATTCAATCGTCACAGCAAGGCAGCTATCAGGTAATCGTGGTCAATGCTTTCGGGTCCGTCACCAGCACCGTGGCGCAGGTGACCGTGCTGGTGCCTCCGTCCGTTACCGGCCAAAGCGCGAGCACCAATGTAACCGCTGGCAACACACTCAGCCTGTTCGTAAATGCCGCAGGCTCGTCGCCTTTCACCTACCGCTGGCTGTTTGAAAATACCACCATCGCCGGCGTAACCGGCCCGACCCTGACCATCGCCAATATGCAATCTGTCAACGAAGGGATTTATCGCGCGGTGGTGGCAAACTCAGTCGGGACAGTCACTGGTGCCGTGATTTCGGTCCGGGTTACGCCTTCCGCCCCGATGATTGTCAGCAACCCGGTGCCGTTGACCTTGCCGGCCTCATCCAATGCCCTGTTTAGCGTTTCAGCCATTGGCAGTCAAACGCTCGCCTATCAGTGGTATTTCAACAATGCTCCCATTGCCGGAGCCACCGCTTCGCAATACGCATTGAACGGCATTCAATCCAGCAACGCCGGGAATTATCAAGTCATCGTGACCAACTCCCTTGGCTCGGCCACCAGCAGTGTCGCCACGCTGAACGTCACGCCGATGGCGCCTTATTTTGTCCTGATACCCATCGGTGCCTCGGTCAGCGCCGGTTCAAGCCACACTTTCATCGGGTTGGCGAATGGTTCGCAGCCCATCAGCTACCAATGGCAGCACAGCAGCACCAATCTGCCCGGAGCAACTCAAGCGACGCTGACGCTTTCCAACCTTGGCTTGAATGATGCCGGCAATTACACGCTGCTGGCCTCCAATATTGTCAGCGTCACCCCCAGCCCTGTCGCTCAACTCATCGTCTACCAAAATCCGACCATCCTGCAACCACTGACCAATCAGGTGGTGGACGTCGGCGGCACGGTCACTTTGACTGTCAACGCGCTTGGCAGTCCGACGCTTTTGTATTCCTGGCAATTCAACGGTGTCCCCCTCGCCGGTTCGAGTTCAACCCTGGTCTTGAGCAACATTACGGTTTTGCAGTCCGGCTACTACCGCGTCATCGTTACGAACCAGTTCAGCTCGACAAGTTCCACCGGCCGTGTCAGTGTGCTCAACATCCCCTCCACGGTGGCCGCTTGGGGCGACAATTCCGGTGGCCAGACCAATGTTCCCGACAATCTCAACGACGCCGTTGCCGTCTCGGGTGGCGATTATCACACTCTTGCCCTCCGTCACGATGGCACGTTGGTGGCGTGGGGTTATAACGGTGATGGACAGACTGCGGTTCCCACCAATGTGCTGCGCTTTGTTGCCATCGCTTCGGGCGCCTCCCATAATCTGGCGATCAAAGAAAACGGATCGTTGGTAGCCTGGGGACGCAATGATTACGGTCAACTGAACATTCCGGCAACCGCCGCGAACAATGTGCTGCGGGTCGCTGCCGGAGATTCCCACAGCCTGGCTTTGCTCAGTGTCGGCACGGTTGTGGCGTGGGGTGACAATTCCTTCGGACAATGCTCCGTTCCGCAAGGGTTGGCCGGTGTGTCGTCCATTGCCGCCGGACGCCTGGACAGCCTGGCCTTGTGCACCAACGGAACCGTCGTCGGCTGGGGCTTCAACGCCTATGGACAAACTACGCCACCACCCGGTTTGTCCAATGTGGTTGCGATCGCCGCCGGTTACCTGCACAGTGCCGCTGTTCGTTCCGACGGCACCGTCGTCGCGTGGGGAGACAACTCCTTTGGTCAAACAAACGTTCCGGCCGGCTTGAGCAATGTGGTGTGCATTGCAGCCGGCGACTTTGACACTCTCGCACTTCGTCTTGACGGTTCAATCGTCGCTTGGGGAGACGATTCCTATGGACAAACCGACGTGCCCGCAGACGTGACGAATGCCGTTGCGATTGCTTCCGGGAATTATCATGGTTTGGCCATGATCCCGCTCAGTAATTTGCTACAGGTGCAAAAGATTGCGGTAGGCCTGATCATTAAATGGCAAGGCGCAGGCACATTACAGTGGGCGCCATATCCTTCCGGTCCATTTGCAGATGTGCCCTGTCAGGGAACTTGTTACACCAATTTGGACTTGAGCGCTCCCGCAAAGTATTTCCGCGTAAAGCGCTGAAAAACCTGCCCGCCGAGCAGACCCAGCGCGTCTGAGCGGTCCACGCTATTTCAAGCCGCCTCCCGCCATGGGGTTTGGCGTCGCTCTCCGGTTCGGGCTGATGGGGCTGCCCGTGCCGTTGATGACATGACTGATGCCACCACCCCGACGCCCGCCCAGCCGGACGGCGACCAGGTGATGCATCCTGACGCCGGGGACAGCCGGCGTTTCAATCGCATTGTCGGCCACCACGGGCGCAGAATGAAACACACAATAGACGCCCAGTCCCCAGGCTTCATGGGTCGTCACCGTGTCGGCCACTTTATATGAAGCGTATCCATTGACGTCGCCATGTCGCCAGGCATCCTGGCTCGGCGGATCGTAGGGCATTTCGGATTGGTAGAAATAGACGCGTCCGCCATTGCCATTCCAAACGGTTTGATGCGCCTGGCAATGTTCAACGAACAAACCGTAGAACGTGGCGTTGTCCCCGTTGACCATCAGGCCGGTATCGTTTTTGTTGGAGTTCCAACCTACGCCCCGACCGTGGTCCGCGCGCCAGAGCCAGAAATTATCGCCCACGACGTCGTGCGAATTGACCGTTACCATGCATGTTGCAGTCCCAAGCGCCGCGCCTCCGACCCGGCAAAAAATATCGTAGAAGAATAACGGGTCCGTTTCATGGGAAGCGGAACACCCCGGTTCGCCGATTTGCAGCAAAGTCGCTGAATTGGAGGTGCCGGCGTCAAACAGGATTCCTCCGACCTTCACACCATCAACATCGGCAACCGTCATGGCCGGGGTCCCGTTGTCCGGTACCAGCGTCGGGTAGCCCAGTCCCAACACGACCGTGTCTGGCCGGGAGACATGGAGGCTGCTCGCCAGATGATAAATTCCCGGGGTCAACAACAGGTTTTTACCGTTCTGCAACGCGGTATTGATGCTGTCGGCGTTGTCCGTCTCCGGATGTGCCAAATAAAACCTGACCAGCGGCAGTGCCGTTCCCGGCGCCATGTTGCCGGACCAACTGACGCCTTGAGCGCCATTGGTTTTGAGGTTTGGGACCATGACAAAGTAATGTCCGCCGCGATCAATAAAGAGATACGGCTTCTCGCGAATGAGCGGTGTTTCGTCAATGACCGTGTATGGCGAATCCGGCCATGTTCCTGTCGGCGGATTGATGCAGCCCACGAAAACCATGTTCCAGACTCCACCAGTCCAACGGCCGAAACGGGCGTTTCGCGAAAACCACTGCTGCTGCGTTCCCGAATTAATCTGGCCGTCAATCCTCGAGTCCGCGATGAAACCGCCGCTGGACCATCCGCCGTCCCAAAGATTCAAATCGCCCCGCACGTGTACCCGGCGCAAGGCTGTGCCCTGCGAAACCGCCCAGATGTTGGTATGCTGGTCCAGCGTCGGCGCGACCGAAAGATTTTCGACGCTGCGCCAGAAATTGCAGGTCGCATTGCCTCGCATCCAGCGCGCCTTCGACTGCACCGCGCCGGTGATGGCCACGTCGTCGGGCGATTTGCCCAGCCCGACAACCTGGGTGTAAAAACCCACCTGCACATCCAGATTGTATTTACCGGGCTTGAAGAGATACGCATACCGATTGGTCCCGAACTGATTGCTTTCCTGCCTGCCGAACACGGTATCAATCTGGCTTGGGATATTGGTGATGAACGGGTCGAACACCAGAACATTAGGACCAAAATCCGGAGCGCTGGATTTTCCCGGCTCGGCCGGTTTCGCCGAGGAAACAATCTGGCCGGTAACCAGCAGAACGGCCGTCAGTAAAACGAATGATGTCGTTCTCACATCTGAGCTTTGGATGATATTCCAAGCGGCTTAACTTGAAACGCTTTTTCCTCAAGACCGATTCATCGCCGCGATTCTTCGCACAAATTACGCAGATTGCGCAGATTGAAGCTCTGAAAGGGCGAAAGATAATAGCCCGGGGTAAGTCTGCAACGCAGACGCCACCCCGGGAAAAACGCCCCATAAAACATTCCTTCTCCCATCGGATGGGAGAAGGTGGCCGGAGGCCGGATGAGGGTCGTAAGGAAAATCATTCTTAGCCGCAGATTACGAAGATTTCTACGTGAAGAAGTCAGCGACGAGCAAAATTAGGACGATGTGACACGAATTTAACGAATTAGCGCGATGATTCCAAAGCGGAGATTTCGAGAGCAAATTCAAATTGCTTTTTGCGCGCTTCAAATATCTGCACAGGCCTTTCTCGTCGATCGTTTAAAGCGGTAATTTCGACACGTTGCGCCGGAGTCATTTTGCAACCAAGAATTATGCCTTCCAAAATCGGATGAGGTGATTTTATGGCGCGGTTGGCATAGTCGGCAACAGTGATTCTCCACTCGGCTTCATGTGCCCAGCATTTCGCTTTTGTGAGCAAAACCTTGTCTCCAAGCGGACCGACTTTGCCCACTGGATATTCATAAACGCTGAATTTGGGGTATGTAGGTTTATAGTTAATTTCGCGAGCGATACTTAAATAATTTTCTTTTGAACGCCTATATTTTAAGCAGTATCCGGTGTGGTCCTTTGCATAATACGAAAACATCAATAAATCATCCGGCTTTCGAGAAAATGAAACCACGCCATATTCGTCAATACGTGCTTGCATTCTTTTAACGTGTCCGTCGTAACCTTTTTCCAGCTTTCGCTCTGTCAACTCACGCTTAATTATTTCCCACTTTTCCCGCTTCCTTATTTGAGGGATTTTGGCCTGAATGATTGAACTCAAATATTTTTTCCTCTGCTCAATCGTCCCTTCCATCGTATACATCACCTTCGAGTCGAAAGGGTCATTAAACCTACCGGGGCTTGCGAAGAAAAGTTCCTCGTTCAGAATCCATGATTCGCTGAATTGATCATGAGGGCGGTATTTATATAAAAATTGAGGATCGGGATTAAAATTCAGCCCTACAGCAGAAGCAATATTTCCGCACCAGCTACACTTTATTAATTTCTGACCTGATTCAAGGTCAAAGACAACCCAAGCTTCTTCCCCACATTTAACACATTTTGCCGATAATTCCATCGTTGTGGGTTTAGGTTATGCACCAGTTACTTTTTTGCGAACACAAGCTCATCATCCTTCACCGTCACCTTAATCTTATCACCCGGCTTGAAATCCCCCTCGAGCAGTTTCATGGACAGCGGGTTCAATAATTGTTCCTGCACGGCGCGTTTGAGCGGGCGGGCGCCGAATTGCGGGTCGTAACCATCCTTCGCCAGCAGCTTCTTCGCCGCGGCGTCCACGTCCAGCGTGAGATTCTGTTGCGCCAGGCGTTTGCCCAGCCGTTCAAGTTGGATGTCCACAATGCGCGCCAGTTCCTCTTCGTCGAGGCTCTGGAAAATAATCACGTCGTCCACCCGGTTCAAAAATTCGGGCCGGAAATGGCGCTTCAATTCCGCCATGACCTGCTGTTCCATTTCTGCTTTCCGCTTTCCGCTTTCCGCTTTTTCAAAAAATTCCTGGATGATGTGCGAACCAAGATTGCTGGTCATGATGACGATGGTGTTCTTGAAATCCACCGTTCTCCCCTGCCCGTCCGTAAGCCGGCCATCGTCCAACACCTGCAACAACACGTTAAACACGTCGTGATGCGCCTTCTCGATTTCGTCGAACAATACCACCGAGTACGGACGCCGCCGTACCGCTTCGCTCAACTGCCCGCCTTCTTCGTAACCCACGTAACCCGGCGGCGCGCCGATGAGCCGCGCCACGGTGTGTTTCTCCATGTACTCGCTCATGTCAATGCGGATCATGGCGTTCTCGTCGTCGAACAAAAACTCCGCGAGCGCCCTGGCAGTCTCGGTCTTGCCCACACCAGTCGGGCCGAGGAAAATGAACGAGCCGATGGGCCGGTTCGGGTCCTGCAATCCGCTCCGCGCCCGGCGCACGGCATCCGACACCGCTTTGATGGCTTCCTTCTGCCCGACCACGCGCTGCGCCAGCCGTTCCTCCATTTTAACCAACTTTTGCCGCTCGCCTTCGAGCATCCGGCTGACCGGAATGTGCGTCCACGACGCCACGACTTTCGCGATGTCTTCGTCGGTCACTTCCTGCCTCAAAAGTGTTGAGCGTTGAGTGTTGAGTGTTGAGTGTTTTTCAATTTTGCCGAGTTTCTTTTCCAATTCAGGAATTTTGCCGTACTGGATTTGGGCGGCGAGGTTCAAATCGCCTTTGCGCTGGGCTTGTTCCAATTCCAGCTTCGCCTGCTCGAGTTGCGATTGCACCACGCTGACGGCGTTGACAGCGGCTTTTTCGTTCTGCCACTGCGCGGTGAGCGCCCGGGATTTCTCCTTGAGGTCGGCCAGTTCCTTGTCGAGCAATCTCAAACGTTCCTTACTGGCAGAATCCTTTTCCTTGGCCAGCGAGGTGCGCTCGATTTCCAACTGCAAAATCTGGCGATCCAACTGGTCCAGTTCCGTCGGCTTGGAATCCAGTTCCATCTTGATGCGCGACGCCGCCTCGTCCACCAGGTCAATCGCCTTGTCCGGCAGAAACCGGTCGGTGATGTAGCGCTGCGACAGGGTGGCCGCCGCGACGAGTGCCGAATCCTGGATGCGGACGCCGTGATGGACTTCGTAACGCTCCTTGAGTCCGCGCAAAATGGCGATGGTCGCCTCGACTGTCGGTTCGACTACCTGCACCGGCTGGAACCGGCGTTCGAGCGCCGGGTCTTTCTCGATGTGCTTGCGATATTCATCAAGTGTCGTCGCACCGACGCATCGCAATTCGCCGCGCGCAAGTTGCGGTTTCATGATGTTCGCCGCGTCGGTGGCGCCTTCGGCCGCGCCGGCGCCGACCAGCGTGTGCAATTCGTCAATGAACAGGATGACTTTGCCTTCGCTGGCGACGATTTCCTTCAAAAAAGCCTTGAGCCGGTCCTCGAATTCGCCGCGATATTTCGCCCCGGCAATCATCGCGCTCAGGTCCATCGCCACCAGCCGTTTGTTTTTCAACGATTCCGGCACGTCGCCGCTCACGATGCGGCGCGCCAGGCCCTCGGCGATGGCGGTTTTGCCCACGCCGGGTTCGCCGATGAGCACCGGATTGTTTTTCGTGCGGCGCGTGAGCACCTGCATCACCCGCCGGATTTCCTCGTCGCGCCCGATGACCGGGTCAATCTTGCCCTGCCTGGCCAGCGCAGTGAGGTCGCGACCGTACTTGTCGAGCGCCTGGAATTTGGCTTCGGGATTTTCATCGGTGACGCGTTGGTTGCCGCGCAATTCAACGAGCGCCTTGAGCACTGCGTCACGCTTCAGGCCGTTTTTGGCAAAAATCTTTTTCAGTGACGTGCCGGCGCCGTCGATCAAGCCGAGGAGCAAATGTTCGGTGCTGACATATTCATCCTGGAGCTTGCCGGCTTCGGAGTGCGCGGCGTCGAGCGTTTTGCGCAGGTCAGCGCCGGCGTAAGCGTCGCCCGCGCCCTGAACCTTGTGTCGGCGCGCAAGTTCGGATTCCAAATCCGGCTTGAGCCGCGCGACGGGCACGCCAACGCGTTCGAGCAAATCGGGAATTAAACTGTCCGTCTGCGACACCAGCGCGAGCGCGAGATGTTCGCCGTCAATTTCCTGATGCGAATATTCGCGGGCGAGGCGCTGGGCCTCCTGCAAGGCTTCCTGCGATTTGAGCGTGAACTTTTCCGGTTGCATAATCCGGGGTCGAATTTAACGCAAAGACGCCAAGGCGCAAAGATGGAAACTTTCAACCACGGATGAACACAGATGAATATGGATTCGACTCATGGGGACACTCGCCCCACCAGGCATTTCACCGCGCGAACACTGTCGCACAAAGAGAAGACAGTTTTATATTGACCTTTAGTTTGAGTTGTGATGAAATGTGGTCTCACAGAGAGGCATGAAACCTTTCCGCTTTAGATTCCGCGCGGTGTTTACACTGGCTGGCGTGCTTTTTCTTCTGGGTGCGCCACGCAGCGAAGCCACCGTGCGCACGTGGACCGGTTTGGGAGTGGACAACCACTGGACAACGCCAGGGAATTGGTCCGGCAGTGTGGCGCCGGTGCCGGGAGATAGTTTGTCGTTCCCGTGGATGACATCCTCCGTCTCCAATTTCAACAGCTATGCCGACGGCACGACATTCAACGAAATCTTCGTTTCGACTTCCGCCAATCTGACGACTGCTTCAGGTTACACGTTTGGAGGAAACCGCCTCATTCTCAGTAATGGGATTTCGGTGGTAACCGGTCTGCTCATGGTTTACAGCAATGCAGGGGTCAACGTTGACTGCAACATCACGTTGGGCACCAACCAGATGTTTTCCGCCACGAGCCCGCTGAATATCAACGGCTCTGTGGATGGAAACGGCTACGTTCTGACCTTCGGCAATTCGGGCAGCATAAACATCAATGGGATGGTAACCAATTCCCGTCCCGGCCTTGTTGCTTACGACGCAGTAAAGACCAACACCGGGACATTGACGATATCCAGCGCTGCCCACCTTGATATCCATTCCGTGGCGGTTAAGCAGGGCGTGTTGGTTATGAACGGCATGGCGACCAACAGTTATTTTGTTGTGACCAATGGCTCGATGGTTCTGGATGGCCAAGTTCACTATGCAGAAGCGGACTACGGCGGTGTCGTCTCCGGGACCGGCGATGCGAGCTATCTTCAGGGGGATGGAGCCGGCGGCGTATTCAGTCCGGGTGACAGCAACGGGCCGGGAGTCTTGATGTGCGATTATTTTTATCCTATTCCTAATGAAGCTTTTGTCTTTCCCCCGGCTCCCGGCATATTCCAGGTGAATATTAACGGCACGACACCTGGCACGGGCTACAGCCAACTGCGGGTGACAACCGATTACGCGTTGTCCTACGTTTTCTTCAATGGCGTGAATGATTTTATCATATCGGAAAATCTGGATGTGAATGTGAATTACGCTTCTCAAATCGGCGATTCGTTTCTCATTCTCCGGGCATTGTCGGGTTTTCCATACGATCCGAATCCCAACTACGGCAACGGGATGTTTGCCGGCCTGCCGTCCGGCAGTATTTACGATTCGGCCAATGGGTGGTCGTTTGGCGTTTCATACGACACCGATGGCGTCACGCTGACGACGGCTCGAGCACCGACCAGTCCGTTTGTGCTTTGGAAAGGGTCTGGCGATGCGTCCACTCTGAGTTATGAGAATCGGTATTGGTCCTCGACCAACAATTGGGCGCTGGGGCTCGTGCCCGGAACAGGAAGCCATGTGCAGTTCACAAAGTACCAGTATTCCTATACTGCTTACGCCATGCTCCCACCGCCACTCACGAACGACCTTTCATCCGGCACGTCGCTGGCATCGTTTCTGTTCACGGGCACGAACTACGCGCTTTATGGCAACGCGATAACAATTACAGAGGGAATTACCAACCAGATCAGCGCCGGTACAAATTTCTGCTATCTCGATGTGGCAGCAAGTGGCCTCCTCACTTTCGAAGCGGACACGGGCGGGATGTTTGTGCTGGGCGGGACCCTGGCCGGCAGCGGCACGGTGAGCAAGGAAGGCGGCGGCACCCTGCAATACACCGGCACGACAATGGACTCCTTCGTTGGAACTGTGGTCGTGGACAAGGGCACATTGCAGGTGGATGGTTCGTTCACCGACGGTTCGTTTACCGTCAACGGCGGTTTGTTGGACGGCATCGGCACGGTCAGCAGCGTCAGCGTGAACGGCGGCACGCTCAAGCCCGGAGACAGCCCCGGCATTTTGCATATTCAAGGGGATCTCAATATGTCGGCCGGCGCGGTATTTGAAGCCGAATTGAACGGGCCGATTCCCGGCACCAGTTACGACCAATTGCAGGTTAACGGCGGAGTCAACCTGACCGGCGCGACGCTGAATCTTCAGCCCGGCTATGCTGCGGGGCCGGGCGCGGCGTTCCTGATACTCGTCAACGACGGCACCGATCCCATTGTCGGCACGTTCGCCGGGTTGCCGGAGGGCGCGGTCTTTAGTGCCGGCGGCCAATACTTCTCCATCAGTTACAAGGCCGGCTCCGGCAACAACGACGTGGTGGTGACGGCGGTGAGTCCGCCGGGGAACTTCAAAGACATCACGCTCCTCAACGCAAACACGGCGCAACTTCAGGGGCTGGGCGCGAGCAACGTCACCTACACTATCCAGGCCAACACAAACCTTGCCACGACGAACTGGGTGAACATCGGTACCGCACCCGCCGATGGCTCGGGCGCTTTCTTCTTCAACGACACCAACGTGTTGTCATATCCGCAGCGGTTCTTCCGCATTCTGACGCCCTAGCTGTTCTCGATTGAGTTCGCGGGAGAAGCGTTTCGCCTCCCCCAAGGCTCCGCCGATTATTCGGTTGACAAAGTCAGGCGGCGCAACTTTGATGGCGACGATTCGCGTTTTTGACGTGATAGCTTATGAAAAAAATTCTGTACCCTCGCAACGCTTTTCCGGGAATATTGCTGGCGCTCGCCCTGGGTTCGGGCTGCGCGGCCACGAAAGTCGAAACGTCATCGCTCAAGGATACCCTCATTGCGATCCGCTCGCAGGCCAAAGCCGCCGGCGCAAAATCGGTCACGTACGAGACCAGCGTGGTGACGACCAGCGACGCCAACCTGGCCGTGGTAGTGCCGGTAGTCGTTTCACCCAGAATCGGACTTGACCTAAAACAAGAAATCGCCTCCAAAGTCACCATCACATTGGACATGACGAACCAAGGGTTAACTGCGTTGGAAGCTCCGTCCGGCCAAAAGTATTGGCTGAATTTGAAAACGCTCGAAGTCCAGCCGCAGCCAGCCAGGTAACCGCTCACTTATCAACCAGGTTTCATATGAACTATCGCGAATTAGGACGGACCGGCTGGAAGGTTTCGGAAATCAGCTTTGGCGCGTGGGCCATCGGCGGCGCGTGGGGCGACGTGGACGACAAGGAATCACTCGCCGCCTTGCACGCCGCGCTCGACGGCGGCGTGAATTTCTTCGACACCGCGGACGTCTACGGCGACGGCCGCAGCGAACGGCTGCTGGCCAGGTTGAAGAAGGAGCGGAAGGAAAAATTTTACATCACCACCAAAGCCGGACGCCGGCTGCCGAAGCAGACGCCGGAGGGTTACAGCCGCGAAAACCTCACGATGTGGATCGAGCGCAGCCTGCGCAACCTGGAAACGGACGCGATTGATTTGCTGCAATTGCATTGTCCGCACCCGGAGGTTTATTACCGGCCGGAGGTATTTGGCATCCTCGACGATCTCGTGAAGGCCGGCAAGCTGCGGTATTACGGCGTGAGCGTGGAAAAAGTCGAAGAAGCGCTCAAGGCCATTGAGTTTCCAGGCGTGCAATCGGTGCAAATCATTTTCAACATCTTCCGTCAACGCCCGGCGGAATTGTTCTTCAAGGAAACGCAACGGCGCCAAGTCGGGATTCTCGCGCGCGTACCGCTGGCCTCGGGCCTTTTGACCGGCAAAATTACGCGTGCGCGCAAGTTCACGAAGGACGACCATCGCAACTTCAATCGTCACGGCGAAGCCTTCGACCGCGGGGAAACGTTTTCGGGCGTGGATTTGGAGACCGGCTTGCGCGCGGTGGAAGAATTGAAGGCCCTCGTGGCGGCGACGCCCCCGTCGCCGAAAACAGAAAATGCGACGAGGGCGTCGCAACCACCAACACTGGCGCAACTGGCGCTGCGTTGGATTCTGGAATTCCCGGCGGTGACCTGCGCGATTCCCGGCGCGAAACGACCGGCGCAGGTCGCGGAAAACATCGCGGCCTCGGACCTCAAGCCGTTGCCGAGGGACACGATGAAAAAGATTGATGCGCTTTATACCGGCCGGATCAAGCCGCTGGTGCACCATTACTGGTAAAAACCCTCCTCGTTCCCGTCATCGTCCTCGATTTCTGCTTCGATTTCGAGGAGGAGAGCGAGGACGAGGACGGTTCAAGGTTGGAATCAATCCGCCTTGCTCCCCTGCCCGCTTTGGATTAGTTTGTGGGCGCTATGGAAACATCATCCTTTGATTCGCCGGGCGCGCCGCCGCCGTTGGCTTCCCCGCCGCCCACCCCACCGCCGGCCCCGCCGCCGGTCATCACGCCGCCGCCCTCGCCCAAACCGCGCAAGAGCCGGGGCTGGATGATTTTTGCGATTGTCCTGCTGGTAGTGCTGATGTTCAGCCTGCTCATCAACTTCACCCAGTTTGTCTCGCACGCGCTGAATTTAAATCGCAATTTCACGACCGGCATCACGCGTGAAGTCGGTCCGCGGCTCGAAGAATGCCTTTTGAAAGACAATGACGCGCGCAACAAAATCGCCGTCATCACGGTGAACGGCATTATCACGTCTCACGACCCCGACCAGGCCGGCAATAACATGGTGGACGTGATCAAGGCGCAGCTCGATCGCGCCAAGGACGACGACCGGGTCAAAGCCGTCATTCTCAAGGTGGATTCACCCGGCGGTGAAGTGATGGCGTCGGATGACATCAACAAGGCCATCACGAAATTCCAATCGGATGAGCCGGGTGAGTCGGGCGGGCCGGTCAAGCGCGGGAAACCGGTGATTTGTTCGATGGGCAGTCTGGCGGCCTCCGGCGGTTATTACATTTCCGCGTCCTGCCGCTGGATCGTGGCCAACGACCTCACCATCACCGGCAGCATCGGCGTCATCATGGAAGCGTTTAATTACCGCCGGCTGATGGACAAGGTCGGCGTGCAGCCGGACGTTTACAAGAGCGGCAAGTTCAAAGACATGCTCAGCGGCATGCGCAGCACCAATGAAATCCCGCCGGAAGAACACGCCATGGTGCAGAAATTGATCACCGATACGTACGACAAATTCAAGGACGTGGTGCGCGACGGACGCACCAAGGCGCATGCCCTGAATAAAGCGGACGGCAAACCGCTCGCGTCGGATTGGGAAAGTTACGCCGACGGCCGGGTGCTTTCCGGCGAGGACGCGCAGAAACTGGGTTTCGTGGACCAGCTCGGTGATTTCAATGACGCGGTGAAAGCCGCCAAAAAAATCGCCCACATCTCCAATGCGAACCTGGTTGAATATCGCGAGCGTTACGACATTTCGGAGTTTTTGCGCCTGTTCGGACAAAGCGACTCCGCCGCGCACGACATCAAGCTCGATCTGGGCATGAACCTGCCCAAATTGGAGGCCGGAAAACTCTACTTCCTCTCACCCACGCTGGTGTATTGACGTGAAAGGCGTCACGGTCATCACGCATCCCCTGGTGCAGCACAACCTCACCCGGTTGCGTGACAAGCGGACGCAGCCGCAGGAATTCCGCCGGTTGCTGGGTGAAATCGCCTCGCTCATGCTGCACGAAGCCACGCGCGATTTCGCGGTCCGCTCGGTTTCGGTTCAGACCCCGCTCGCGGGCGCGCGCGGTTTCCGGCTCGAACGCGAAGTGGCACTGGTGCCCGTGTTGCGCGCCGGATTGGGCATGTTGGATTCCATTCTGCAATTGATACCCCACGCCCGCGTCGGGTTCATCGGCCTCAAGCGCGAGGAAACGACGTTGCGCGCGCAATTTTATCACAAAAGTTTTCCGAAAAACCTCGGCCGGTTCGAGGTCATTTTGATTGACCCGATGCTGGCCACCGGCGGCAGCGCCGTGGCGGCGCTCGATCTGCTCGTTGAGCAAGGCGCGAAACATATCCGGCTGGTCAACCTGGTCGCCGCGCCCGAAGGCATCCGCCGCGTGCAACAGAGTCATCCCCGCGTGCCGATCTTTACCGCCGCGATTGACCGGCGGCTCAACGAACGCGGTTACATTTTGCCCGGCCTCGGCGATGCCGGCGACCGATTGTTTGGAACTTAGCCATCGTCCTCGTCCTCGTTCTCGTCCTTGGTTTTTCGATTGCGATTACGAGGGCGACGAGGAGGACGATAAAGACCGAAGATGAATGACACCTTGTTGATGATCGCGGACAGCGAGCGTGACGCGAACATGCTCTACGCCACGGGCCTGTTCGTGCCGGACCCGTTCATCTATCTGGAAATCCGCGGACGCGCACTCATCGTGATGAGCGATCTGGAAATTGACCGCGCCCGCGCGCAGGCGCCGCATTGCCGCGTCGTCTCGTTGAGCGGCTATCAGCAAAAACTCCGCGCGCGGGGAATCAAGCGCCCGAGTCTGGCGCACGTCGTCCACCGTATCCTGCGCGAAAGAGGCATTCGCCGCGTCGCTGTGCCGGACGATTTTCCGCTCGGTCTGGCCGTGGACCTGGAAAAGCTCGGCATCCGGGTTCAGGCGCACGCCGGAACTTTTTTCCCGGAACGCGAAATCAAATCCGCCGCCGAAGTCAGAAAAATCTCCGCGGCGCTGATGATGGCCGAGGTGGGCATGGCCGAAGGCATGGAAGTCCTCCGCCGCTCAAAAATCGGCCGCGATCGCAGGCTGACGTATCATGGCGTGGCGCTGACCTCGGAAAAGCTGCGCTCGGTGATTGACTGCGCGATCCTGCAAGCCAGCGGGTTGGCAGCCAACACTATCGTCGCCGGCGGACGACAGGCTTGCGACCCGCACGAACGCGGTTTCGGCCCGCTGCGCGCCAATGAACTCATCATCCTTGATATTTTCCCGCGCTCGCAAAAGACCGGTTACTTCGGCGACATCACGCGCACCGTCGTCCGCGGCCGCGCCAGCGAGGCCGCACGCAAACTTTATCACACGGTTTTCGAGGGACAAAAGATCGCCTTCAAAAAAATCCGCGCCGGCGCGCCGACGGCCGGCGTGCACAAAGCCGTACAGCAGTTTTTCGAACAGCAAGGTTACCGGACCGGCCGCCGCCACGGCCGCATGGAAGGATTTTTCCACGGCACGGGACACGGTTTGGGCCTGGAAATTCATGAAGCCCCGCGCCTGGGCGCGACCTCAACCGGCCGGCTCCGGCCTGGCCACGTCGTGACCGTCGAGCCGGGGCTTTATTATCCGGAAATTGGCGGGGCGCGGCTGGAGGACGTTGCGCTGGTCACTGGCAACGGCGCGAAAAACCTGACACGCTTTGAAAAGGTCCTGGAGATTTGATTGACAAAATCGCAAGCTGCATACAGAATGCTAATCCATGAACAAGCTTCTGTTCCTGCTCGCTGCCTTCTTTAGCGTATTGGCTATTTCTGCGTCTGGCGATGAGACAAATCTTTTCGTGCGGATGAAAACGCCGACAAACGAATTCGCAGTCGTCGCCGAGCCGGTTGTTCAATCGGTCAACAACGAGGATCTGGCCGAGTCGTTGGGAATCAAACATTGGAATTTTCAGCTTCAAATCCCGGACAATTGGGCCGGTTATTCAGTTGATTTCCGCTGGTTTGAGAATGGAACGAGCCGCGATTTGGGCCATTGCGAATGGCCGCTCTCACGGATTGACAGTGAAACCGGAAATAAAATTCCCGGCCCATATCAAGAACGGATTTTATTGTTTATAGCGCCGGTTGATATTTCGACCGACGAGCCCTGGCGAAATAGTGCCCGGTTGCGTGTTTTTCTCAGAGATTACGGTCAGGTATCGGGCTCAATGTTAATTGAAAATCCATTCAAAAAATCCAAGACCGGCTTCGCAACTTATGGGATTGCTGGAGCCGTTCGCGAAAATCAATCCAACCTTTCACAGAGCTTCGAAATAGGATTCAAACTGATCAGCTCCGGCCAAAATGAAACGAACGAGCTTCGAGTCTTCTTTAATCCCGGAGTCCATTCCATAAACCGATAAATCGTCACCCACCTGATTGGGTCAGGGTTTTGTCACAACTGCGTCAGGGTGGCGCGGAAAATTCTTTCAAACGTCGGAGAAACCGCTAATTTCAAGGCAAATTAAGTTGGCACGCAGCCAGCTTGTTGAATGGTAACAGCCGGCGTGCTGTCAATTAAACGGATTTATGTTCTACTTCGATCCAATGTATCTGGTGTTAGTCCTCGTGCCCGGATTGCTCATCGGCCTCTGGGCGCAAATCAAATTGTCGCACGCTTACAGCAAATACAGCCAGGTGCCGGTCGAGTCCGGCAAGACGGGCGCCGAGGTCGGACGCGAAATCCTCGACCAGGCCGGTCTCAACGACGTGCCGGTTGAGGAAGTCCCCGGCCATTTGACCGACCATTACGATCCGACCAAGCGCGCGCTTTTTCTGTCGTCCGATAATTTTCACGGCCAGACGGTCGCCGCCGTAGGAGTGGCGGCGCACGAAGCCGGCCATGCGCTGCAACACCAGGCCGCCTACGGATTGTTCCGGGCGCGCATGGCGCTGGTGCCGGTCACGCAATTTGCGAGCATGGCTTACACGGGTATTCTGCTGGCGGGCATCTTTTTGCACATCATGCAAATCGCCCTCCCGCTCATCGTTGCGGTTTTCGCGGTCATCACGTTGTTTCAGCTCGTCACGTTGCCGGTGGAATACGACGCGAGCCGTCGCGCGAAGGAACAATTGTTCCGGTTGGGCCTCGTACATGAGGACGAACGCACGGGTGTGAGCAAGGTTCTGGATGCGGCGGCGCTCACGTATGTCGCCGCCCTGATTACCAGCGTTTTGACGTTGCTCTATTACATCCTCCGGGCGCAGGGCAGCCGCAGGTAACCCGATGGTTAATTAGCTTGCGGCCTTGCGCCGAGGTCTTAACTTTTGTCCTCGTTCATGGCGGCCAAGACCAAAAAGCGCAAAGTGACCGGGCCTCAGCGGCGTAAGAAACCCGCTGTGTCCCGGGCCAAGGCGTTGATCGCGCCAGACCCGCCACCGCCGAAGGCCGGGGGAGGCGACACCACGCAATTCTTCCAGCGGGAAAGTTCGCGCTACGACGCAGACACGGCCATCAAACTTTACCTGCGCGAAATCGGCCAGGTGAAACTGCTCACGCCCCAGGAGGAAATCCAACTGGCCGCCCGCATCAAAAGGGGCGACAAGAAGGCGCGCGAACAGATGATCAAGGCCAATCTCCGACTGGTGGTCAAAATCGCCCGCGACTACGAAGGCATCGGCCTGCCGCTGCTGGATTTGATCAGCGAAGGCAACATCGGATTGATGAAGGCCGTCGAGCGGTTCGACCCAAAAAAAGGCGGCAAGCTTTCCACCTATGGCTCGTGGTGGATCAAACAATCCATCAAACGCGCGCTCGCCAACCAGTCCAAGACCATCCGCCTGCCCGTGCATCTGGTGGACAAAATTTCCAAGATGCGCCGGGTGAGCATGCGATTGCAGGAGGAATTCGGACGCGAGCCGACGGACGAAGAGCTGGCCGGTGAACTGGACATGACGCCCACCCGCGTGCGGCAGATGCGGCTGGCGGCCATCCGGCCCGCGTCGCTCGATGCCCCCATCGGCGACGATGAATCGAACAATTTCTCCGAGGTGGTCGAGGACGAAAATGCCACCACGCCTTACGAAGACCTCGAAGACAAAACCGTCGTCATGATGTTACAGGACATGGTCAAGCACCTGGACGAACGGGAAGCGACGATTCTGCGCTATCGGTTCGGCCTCGACGGCGGGGTGGAAAAAACCCTGGAGGAAGTCGGCAAAAAATTCGGCGTGACGCGCGAGCGCGTCCGCCAGATCCAGAATCTCGCCCTGCGGAAACTCCGCAAAATGATTGAAAAATTTGAAAGCACTAAAGCCAAAAACAACTGACGTCATGGCCCGCCCCGGCGTGGCGCCAAAGGAAATTGAACGCGCTATTCGCAATGTGCCGGATTTTCCCCAGCCGGGCATTCAATTCAAGGACATCACCCCGGTGCTGGCCGACGCGCGGCTGTTTGCCGGCGCGATTGATTTGCTGATTGACAAGTGGCGGCCCGGGTCGGTGGACGCGGTGGTGGGCATTGATGCGCGCGGTTTCATTTTTGCCGCCGCCGCCGCTACAAAATTGCACGCCGGTTTCGTGCCGGTGCGCAAAAAGGGCAAGCTGCCCTTCAAAACCATCGAACAGGATTACGCGCTCGAATACGGCCTGGCGACCGTGGCGATGCACGTGGACGCGCTCAAACCGGGAGCGCGCGTGGTGTTGATAGACGACCTGCTGGCGACCGGCGGCACCGCATCCGCCGCCGCCGCGCTGGTGAAGAAGCTGGGCGCGAACATTCTGGAAATCGCGTTTCTCATCGAACTGAAATTTTTAAATGGCCGCAAAAAGCTGAACGGCTACCCGGTGCGCTCCATCGTTGCCTACTGATTTCCTGTAGCGGCGGCCTATGACCGTCGCAAATTCCCACCGCAAATTCCGCAGAAATGTCACGGAGGACGGGTGCGCGTCGCTGCCGGCTGGTCCAAGTTATCTACCGCGGCTTCGAGTGAAATGGGAAATCGGTGTAGCCTTTTGCGCCCGGCGAATACCAGACTTGCAGGTCGGCCTGAGGATTCAATTCCCATCCGTTTGCGAAACGCTCCACCAGGTCCGGATTGCTGAGGTAGGGCCGGCCAAAGGCAACCAGGTCCGCGTGCCCGGCTGCAATGGCCGCTTCCGCAGTTTCCTGCGTGTAGCCGCTGTTGCCCATCAGCGGGCCGTTAAACACGGCGCGGAATTCGGCGAGCGTCATGGGTTTGCCCAATTCATGAAACCCAAAAGCCAGTCCGTCAATCACGTGCAGATATGCCAGTCCGTACCGAGCCAATTCTCCGGCGACATAAAGGAAAGTATCCCGGAAATCGGGCGAACCCATGTCATTAAAATTGCCGTTGGGCGAAAGCCGCACGCCAATCCGGCCCGCCGGCCAGACCGTCAGCAGCGCTTCCACGATTTCTTTGAGGAACCGAAACCGGTTTTCAACCGTACCACCGTAACGATCCGTCCGCCGGTTCGTCTTCGATTGCAGGAATTGATCAATCAAATAGCCATTGGCGGCGTGAATTTCCACGCCGTCGAAGCCGGCAGCCCGGGCCCGTTCCGCTGCGCGGCGGTAATCTTCCACCGTGGCCGCTATTTCGTCGAGCTCAAGCGCGCGCGGCGTTTCGTAAGGTTTTTTGCCCTCAGGTGTGTGCACGTATTCACCGTTCAATTTCACCGCCGAGGCGGATACCGGCAGCCGGCCGCTGTGAAAACTGCTGTGTGAAGCGCGGCCACAATGCCAGAGTTGCAGAAACATCGGCGCGCCCCGGGCGTGAACTGCGGCGACAATTTTTCGCCAACCTGACTGCTGCGCGTCGTTGTAAATGCCCGGAGTATTCTCGTAACCAATGCCTTGTTCGGAAATGACGGTTGCTTCCGAGATGATGAGCCCGGCGGAAGCGCGTTGTGAGTAGTATTCCGTCATCAAATCGTTTGGCAACCGTTCGCGGCCGGCGCGGGATCGTGTGAGCGGCGCCATGACAACGCGGTTGCGCAAAGGCAGCCCGCGCAAATCGAAGGGCGAAAGCAACCGCGCGGCATTGTCTTTGGGTAACGACGTGGCCATGATTTGTGGGGCGTTGGATGAGCCGGGCACTGGTTTTCCAATTGGCGTCGCTCGCAAATGTCCGGTCAGTTTAGCGGGTCGCCGGCACTTCGCAAGGTCGCCGCTTCAGGCCAGCAGCGTTCGCGTTTTCGGGGAAAGAAATCGCCTCATCTGCGTAATCCGCGTTTAAAAATGAGTTCGGCACCTCACCATTAATTCCTCTCCCACCAGAAGTGTTTTAAACTCGACAGCCTTCACGCGGTCCGGCATCGGCGGGACCACCCTCTCCAGGTAATTCGTTTTCCCCCTGACAACCCTCACCTGGTCCCGCCATTGCGGGACCATCCTCTCCCATGCCCATGGGCGAGGAACCTGCGCCCACGGGCGAGGGACACGGTCGAGGCGGAGAGGAAATCTTCAAGCGGAAGTGCAATTCAGTTTTCAACCTTCCTTTTCCCGCTACACTAGCGGCGATGCATTGGCTGCAAACGCTCGATAACAACATTTTTTTGTTCGTCAACCGGTCGCTGGTCAACCCGTTTTTTGACTGGCTCATGCCGATCTTGAGCAACAATGTGTTTTTCTTTCCCGTCCTGATTGTCTTCGGCCTCGGGTTGCTGTGGAAAGGCGATGTGCGGATGCGATTGTGCCTCGTGATGCTGGCCGTCATCTTGCCGTTGGGGGACGGCTTTGTCATCAACACCATCAAGCACGCGGTGGGCCGGCCGCGTCCGTATGCCGTCCTGCCGGACGCGCGGGTGTTCGGCCATGTCGGCGAAGGTTACATCGCTCCTGCCATCGGTCCCAACGGCGTGGAAATGGCAATCAAACAGCCCGCCGGCACCAGCATGCCATCGTCCCATGCTTCAAGCTGGTTTGCGGCCACGATGATTTTTTTCATTTATTACCGGCGAAGCGTGTGGTTCATGCTGCCGCTAGCGCTGGCGGTGTCGTTTTCGCGCCTTTACAACGGCGTGCATTATCCCAGCGACGTGCTCGCCGGCGCCATCCTGGGCGGCGGTTATGCCGTGGCGCTCCTGGTCGTGTTGGATGCCTTGTGGCGGTGGTTGGGAAAGAAATGGTTTCCGCTCTGGCACGCACAATTGTCATCGTTAGTGAATCCAATGAATCCCGGAGCGCCGGCATCTTGCCGGCCGGAAATGGTGCCGCCTGATTCGCCGACACGGATGCCGGCGCTCCCAAGTGATACGCATTGGCTTCGCCTCGGCTACGTCCTGATTCTCCTCATGCTGGTCGGACGCTGGATTTACATTGCCAGCGGAACCATCGAGTTGGAAAAGGATGAGGCATACCAATGGCTCTGGTCGAAGCATCTGGCATGGTCGTATTACAGCAAGCCGCCGGGAATCGCCATGGTTCAGTTCATCGGCACATCGCTGTTCGGCGACACCCAATTCGGCATCCGGTTTTTCGCGCCGCTGTTCGCCGCCATTCTGAGCGTGATGGTATTGCGCTTCCTCGCGCGGGAGGTCAGCGCGCGCGCCGGATTCTGGCTGTTGCTGATCGTCACCGCCGCTCCGTTGCTCGGCATCGGGACGATTTTACTGACCATTGATCCGCCGCTGGTCCTGTGCTGGATGTGGGCGGTCATCGCCGGATGGCGGGCGGCGCAACCGGATGGAAAAACCCGCGACTGGCTTATCGTTGGCCTGGCCATGGGGCTGGGTTTCCTCTTTAAATACACCGGCGTCTGTCAGTGGGTATGCTGGGCGATTCTGTTCGCACTGTGGAAACCGGCGCGGGTCCATCTGCGCCGGCCCGGTCCCTGGCTGGCCCTGCTGGTCTTTCTGATTTGCGCATCGCCGGTCCTGATTTGGAACGCGCAACACGGCTGGGTAACGGTGCAACACGTCGCCGGGGATGCGAGTCTGCGTCAGCGATGGCACCCGACGTTGCGTTATGTCTGGGATTTCCTGTTCACTCAGGCCGGGTTGTTGAACCCGATTTTCTTCGTCGGCATGTTGTGGGCGACGTTTGCGTTCTGGCGGCAACGGCGTGAACAGCCGCTGTGGCTTTACTTGTTTTGCATGGGCGCGCCTCTTTACTTCGGTTACTGGCTTTACGCGCTTCACTCGCGGGTTTTGCCGAATTGGCCCGTGGCCGCCGTACTGCCCTTGTTTTGCCTCATGGCGGGCTACTGGGCGGAGCGCCGGCGGGCCGGTTGTAAATGGTTCAAACCGTTTGTGGCTGTCGGATTGGTGCTGGGAATCTTCGCCGTGACGATAATGTATCAAAGCAACCTCATCGGAAAAATCTTTGGTGAGCCTTTGCCCGGCGAGGTGGACCCGTTGCGGCGCGTGCGCGCATGGAAACCGGCCGCCGCGCTCGTGGAAAGCGAACGCGAAAAATTGCAAGCCCGAGGCAAACCCGCGTTCGTCATTTCCGACCACTACGGCATGACTGCTTTGTTCTCCTTTTACCTGCCCAACGCCAGGGCCGCTCTCAAATCCGAGCCGCTGATTTATTGCGTGGACATGGGCGTACCGAAAAATCAACTCTACTTCTGGCCGGAATACGACTATCGCGCCCACCGCAAGGGCCAAAACGCCCTATACGTCTATGAAACCGACAATCCTTCACTCGAGCACGGTTGGATCTGGAAATGGCTGCTGCACCAGCCTGTGGCTTACGGCAGCTTTCCGCCACCGGTGCCCACGCCGCCGCAGGCGCTGGAGCAATTTGAATCGGTCACCGATTTGGGCGAATTTCAAATCAAACTGGGTGACCGCGTTTTCCGCCGATTGCACCTTTGGGCGTGCTACGGCCTCAAATGACGAATGGCGAAGGCCCAACGACAAAATAATTCCCGATGACGAATCCCTCAGATCCCGCCAACTACCGGTTCGACTTCGGCATTTGGGATTGCCCACTCTTCAGCCGCTTGCCATTCGTCGTTTCCATCTCGTTTTGAGTCTTCCGACCGTATCAGCCAAAATGATTTTAGAAGAAAATCCAGCAACGAACATTTTCCTGCCCGTCCGAGATTATGATCTGGCGGCAACGCTCGATTCCGGCCAGGTCTTCCGGTGGCACAGGAGCGCGGCCGGCTCACCCGCAGGTTCCAACTCGTGGATCGGCGTCGTCGGCCGGCACCGGGTGCGGTTGATGCAGGTCGAAAATGGAATTCACGCCGCGACCGATATGCCCGCGCCAGATTGGAACTGGTTGCGCGATTACCTGCAAACCGGGGTGGATTTGGAGGCTGTGCTCGGAACGTTCCCCGATGACGAGCCGATGCGGAATGCCGTCGCCGCATGTCGGGGGCTGCGCGTGTTGCGCCAGGATCCATGGGAGTGCCTTGCGTCGTTCATTTTGTCCTCGACCAAACAAATCGTCCAAATCCGGCAGATTGTTGAGTTGCTTTGCGAACGATTTGGAACACCCCTCACCCGTCTTTCAGACACCCTTTCCCCGCCGGGCGGGGAGAGGGACGGGGCGAGGGTCGTGATATTTTCCTTTCCCACGCCACAACGCCTCGCCAGCGCGACCGAAACCGAATTGCGCGCGTGCAAAATGGGCTTCCGTGCGCCGCACTTGCTCACGGCGGCCCGCAAGATTGCCGACGGCAAGTTCGATTTGGAGCGGCCGCGCCGTTTGCCGCTGGCCGAGGCGCGTGCCGAACTGACGAAGTTGCGCGGTGTGGGCAGCAAAATTGCCGATTGCGTATTGCTCTTCGCGTATGGTTTCGATACGGCTTTTCCGGTGGACGTTTGGGTGGAGCGCGCGTTGCAGCGCCTTTACTTTCCGCGCCGCCGCGTGTCGGCAAAGCGATTGCGGCACTTTGCCGCCACACATTTCGGTCCGCACGCCGGTTACGCTCAGCAATATCTGTTTCATTACATGCGGACGAAAATGAAATAGCTTTTGCTTGCTGGAAACTGTCGGGTCGGCTTTCATGCCGGTATGAATGCGCCAGATAATCTCGCAGTAAAATGGTTCGGCATCCGCAGTGTTTTCTTTTTCGGACAAAAAAAGGACGGCACCAACATTTTTGAAGAACGCGTCGTGGTCTTTTCCGCGAGCACCGAGGAAGAAGCCTTTGCGAAGGCGGGCGAGGAGGCGAAGCTATATGCCGCCGCCAATGAAATGGAATGGCATCCCTGGCAGATTGCTTTTGAACAGGACGGCCGACCATTGATTGAAGGCTATGAAGTCTGGTCGGAACTTTACGAATCGTCGGACGACCTTCAAACATTCGTCAAGTCCCGGTATGACAATTACGAGTTCCATCCCGACGAGTGAAGGAGGAATTTCGCCAGTCTGCTTCTCAGGAGCCATGAAAAGAGCAGCCACTGGCAAAACCCGCCGTGCATTGGGTTGTGCGCGACTCGCGGCTGAATAACAAAGTCAAGTCCACGGTGAGCCGCATCCGTCAATTGATCGAGTTGCTTCGGAAACGGAGCGATGTCGGTGTTGTCGAGCAGGACCAATCATGGCTTGTGGTGATTACAAAGGGGCGAGATTTGTTTTGCGAGGTCACCATTCCTCACGACGTTTTGGAGTGGTTTGCTTGTGTGACGCATCAGCACGATAAGAGAGAGGTTTGGTCGGATTGGATGGATTACTCTGGTTATGATGACAGTCCGAAGGAGAAGCTCGAAGCTGAGATGGCTGACGACATCCTTGCCTTTATTGATCGTGTATCGGTATCGAAGCTAGTGTTACCACTGCGAATCTATGAAGAGAGGACCTGATGAGAGGATAAGCAGCTAAGTTCTATGTCTAGCTTGTTTTCTTCGTGCTACCCGAAATGAAAATTGAGGCCGTCCTGGCACCCACGGAATTGCCCGCGCTGGCGAAACGCGACTTGCGTGAAGCGGCTTGCGTGGTGTTCGACGTGTTACGCGCAACGAGCACGTTTGTGACCGCACTACACAACGGCGCGAAGGCCATCGTGCCCGTGTCTGAAATCTCCGAGGCGCTGGCGATTCGCAAAAAGCAGCCGGAAGTTCTGCTCGGCGGCGAACGCGACGGAGTAAGAATCCGTGCCGGTCAAACCGGTGGTGTGGATTTTGATCTTGGCAATTCGCCGCGTGAATACACGCCGGAAAGAGTCCGCGGCAAAACCATCGTAAGCACGACCACCAACGGCACGCGCGCCTTGCGCGCCTGCACCGGTGCAAAGATGGTTCTGGCGACGTCATTTTTAAATCTGACAGCCACGGCGGAATTCGTAAGAACGATCCAGCAGGCGCAAGTGCTGCTGGTCTGCGCCGGCACACGCGAAAACGAGGCGCTCGAAGATGTGCTTGCGGCAGGCGCGTTGTGTGAAATGCTGACAACATCCGGGAACGCCGGCATCCATGCCGGCGAATTTCCAACACGACAACAAGCCGGCAAGATGCCGGCGCTCCCGGCCCAGCCGCAACAACGCGGCGCGCACGGGGTGACGCGCCCGACCTTTTCGGACTCGGCGGAAACGGCGCGTCGCGTTTATGCGCAGGCTAAGTCTGGTTTGGCGGCGATAGTTCGCACTACGGAAAACGCGCAACGTTTGCTGGCCATTCCTGAACTTCGCGACGACATCTCGTTCTGTCTTCAACAGGATATTTTCCCGCTCGTTGCTCAAATGGAAGCCGATGGCGCAATCCGATCAATATGATCCGTCCTTGCACAGATTCCGATGTCTCGAATATTTACGCTATCGTCAACGATGCGGCACAGGTTTACAAAGGGGTGATTCCCGCTGACCGCTGGCATGAACCGTATATGCCGCTGGAGAAACTGAAGGAAGAAATCGCGGCAGGTGTGGAATTCTGTGGTTACGAAGATGGTGGTCAGCTCGCCGGCGTGATGGGCATGCAACCGGTCCAGGACGTCACGTTAATCCGGCACGCTTACGTCAAAACGCAGATGCGGAATCGAGGCATTGGCGGAAAATTGCTGAAGCATTTGCTGCAACAGCTCGAGGGAAGAATTCTGGTCGGAACCTGGAAGGCGGCAGTCTGGGCCATCCGGTTTTACGAGAAACACGGATTCGAACTGGTCAGCGAAGAAGAGAAGAACCGGCTGCTTAAGACCCATTGGGATATTCCAGAGCGGCAGGTTGAAACGTCGGTGGTGATGGTTTACAAAGGCGTTCGGCCCTGACCGGGCAAAATCAAACGACAAATTCCAACTCCTGCCGGTGTGGAATCAGGCCGCGCTCAAAAGCCTGGCCGAGAAACCGGCGGATAGATTCCCTGCCCCGTTCGCCGTAATCGAGCGTCCAATGGTTTACGTACATGCCCACGAATTTATCGGCCAAATCGCGCCCCATGTCGCGCGCAAACTGGAGCGCGTGCTGCACCGCTTCCGCACGATGATCGAGGCTGTATTGAATGCTCGCGGTCAAGATGCCGGAAATTTTCCGGCGAACGTCCGGTGGGAATTTTTTATGTATTACATTCCCGCCGAGCGGCAGCGGGAGGCCATCGTTTTGTCGGCCCCACCAGGCGCCCAAATCTTCGCAAACGCTAAGACCCTCGTTTTGGTAGGTCAACTGGCCTTCGTGGATGATCAGGCCAACCTCCGCCTGGCCGGAGCGCACGGCCTTGAAAATCTGGTCGAACGGCACAACCGCAAAATCAAATTCTTTCGCGGTTTTGCCGAGCCACAGTTGCAGGGCGAGAAATGCGCTGGTCATGGCGCCGGGCACGGCGATCTTTTTGACGGCAACTTCTTCGCGCGAAAATTTTCGCCGGGCCACGAGCATCGGGCCGTAGCCGTCGCCCATGCTTGCGCCACTGGGGAGCAGCGCGTATTTGTCGCTGACATAGGCGTAGGCGTGGAGACTGACGGCGGTGATATCCAGTTCGCCCCGCGTCGCGCGTTCGTTGAGCGTCTGGATGTCCTGCAAAATGTGCTCGAAGCGGAAGCCGTGCGTCGGAATCAATTCCTTCGCCAGCGCGTAAAACATGAAGGCGTCATCGGGATCAGGCGAATGGCCAAGTGTCAACGTCGTTGGTTGCATCGCCGGAAATTAGCCAAACCGGCGCACAAACGCGCCAAAAAATTTCGTGGGGAATTATCGCCAAATTGATAAGGCAACTGCAGGGAACAAAGCGAAGGAGAACAAACCACGGCTGACGCGCGTCAGCCTCTGCAACAAAGTACGCCGGGATTGCGGCTTACCGTTTTGCGCCGTAATGGAATCCGGTCTGGTCCTGATAACCGAGCGGAATTTTGCTTTCCATCAGTTCGCGCAATTTAGCGGCAAGACCAATGAGCAGCAAATTCAACGTCAGAACCGGCAATAATATTTTGCTCATCACGCTGCTTTTTAAGCATATACGATGCCGGTTCGGCACTTGACTCACCAAGGTGGTTTATGCAGGCCGCGTGTCCCAAATTCGTACATACTGGGCAAACATGAGACACAACTTGTCTCGCAGGGTCAGCATTACAAGATTCGATCTTCTGGCCGCTCGCCTAAAGGCTGGACCGTCTATGCCGGCACGGCAGCAATCGAACGGCGGTAAATCCCTCCCAGAAGTTCATTGACTTGCCGGTTTTGCGGCCCTAGCTTCGCGCCCGACAAGCGATTTCAACCTATGAAACCGGATTCAAACATTGCCACACGCTACTCGGACCCGCGCAGGAAAAGTCAGGAAGCCGCGATTCCGTTGATTAAATGGGGATTGGCACTAGGGCTACTGGCCCTCGTCGCCGGCTGCCAGACCCAATCTCCCCCGCCCGGAGGAGTCGCGGAACAGACGACCGTTGCACCCGCGACCATTGCCCTACGTGAGGGCGATATGCTCAAGATTTCATTTCCTGGTTCGCCGTCTCTCGATACATCCCAGCAAATCCGTCGCGACGGCAAAATAACCCTGCCTTTGGTCGGCGAAGTCCAGGCTGCCGGAATGAGCACCGAAACCTTGCAGCAGAACCTGGTCAAATTATACGCACCGCAACTGGCAACGAAGGAGGTTGTCGTTACACTGGCATCCTCCTCCTTCCCGGTCTTTGTGACCGGCTCAGTCGTTCGGCCGGGCAAGATCGTTTCCGATCATCCCATCACCGCGCTGGACGCCATCATGGAGGCCGGGGGATTTGACTACACCAAGGCCAATTTAAAGGCCGTCCGCGTGATCCGCCATGAAGGCGACCGGGCAGTAAACTACACGTTGAACCTCAAGCTGGTACTGGAGGGGAAGGAAGGCAAACAGTTTTATCTCCAGCCATCTGACATCGTTTTTGTGCCGGAACGGTTCTCGTGGTTTTAAACCCGAACAAAAAAACTCCCGAGGCGAGTGCCTCGAGAGTTTCTGTTTGAAGACCTGGATAAATGAACTTTCGGCTGCTTCGCGCCCGAGTTTCAATACGAGTATGAGATTTGAAACCCAAGCTGACTGCTGGAGTAGCCGAACCCGGGTAGCGTGGACGAATTGCTGCTGACCTGATAAAAAGCCGCAACTGTTCCCCGTCGGGCGAAGGGGTAGCTTAATTGGACGCTTGCGGAGTACAGGTCATCTTCGCGGCCGATGGAAGCGGTACTGCCCGAAGCCACATATTTCACTTTGTGGTAACCGCCCTGCAAATCCAGGTAGAGTTTCCCGAGCAAACGTTGATTCAGTTCGCCGGTGAAGTCCGTGTTCTCGGTGGCACCCGTGAAATAGGACGGGTTCACCGTGCGATCCGCGCTGATGGAAATCTTTGTGAATTCAAACGGTTGATATTGGATGACCGCTCCGAAGATGAAATTGAACAAATCGCCCGAGCCGTCGAGAAACTGGCGGTATTCCCCGCCGCCGTTAATCTGAAAACTGATTTTGTCCGTTGCCCGCCAATTGACCCGGCTTTGGAGCTGTTCGTAGGTCATGTCCGCGCTGGCCTTCATGTTGACATACCCGACGCCCAGGCCGATGCCGGCGTCCAGCCGGGGCCAGAACGAATAATTCAACCAGTCGAGGGTGGACCATTCACTGGAACTGTTAAACTGGTCGGCGGAGATAATGTTTTGGTCGAGCCCCAAATCAGTGGACATTTTGTCGTTAAACTGATAGGAAGCGGTGAGCGCGGTAGTGAAGGTTTCCTGACTCGTTTGGGTGGCGGTTTCGACGAGTGGATCGGAGGTCGAGGTGAAACGCTGCGACAGCCCAAGTGTCCAATCTTCATAGGTTGTCCCGCCTGTCAAGACGACGGTTTGATCCACCGTATCCTTGAATTGGCTGCTTGAATAAAAATTCAAGGTCGGCGTATAGTCCAACGTCCAATGCCTGCCGATATCGAGCAGAATGCCGGGTGAAATTTGATTAAGGAATGTGTTTTCCTGCTGATTTGTGTTTACCAGGATTCCATTCCCGTAAAGAAAACGATAATACGGATGCGGGCGCAGAGTGAATATTCCATACTGAAATGGTTCTGTCTCCTGCGCGCCGGGGACGTTTCCTTCCGCACTGAACACGGTCATCTCATTTTCGGCCTGGATTTCCTGGACGGCCGCCGGCGTCACGGGATACGCCGGCGCGGGCATGATCACCGGTTGCGCCCATGCGGTGCGAGACAAAGCCAGCAGGACAGCCAACGTTACGTTCCGTGCCGTTGATTTCCTGATGCCGAGCGAGGCAGCAATACGGTGGGGGAGTATTATGTTCATGCTGCTATTTTCGAATATGATTGGCAGAACCGGCGTGGTTTGCCAATTGTCCGGCGGGCATTTCCGCGCGCCAATTCTGCAGTGAATCCTCGAGCGCCTCTTTCACCGGACGCATTTTTACTCCGGTGGCGAGCAATTTGGAAACGTCCAAAATCGCGTGTGAGCGCGGCGATTTGGCACCCGTGTCACCGGCCGGCAAAACGGCCTCATATCCCAAAGGTTTGATAGCCGGGCCGGGCGATTCGCGAAGTTTGTAAAACTCCTCGTCATCCTTCCAATATTCAAACCGCCGGGCCGGCTTGAGGACTTGCCGTATCATCTCGATGACTTGCCGGGTGGCCACGGCGCCGGGGTTGGTCATATTGTAAATGCCGAAGGGGGCGCGATATTCCCACAGGTCCAGACTGGCGCGGACGAAATCGTCCAGGTGGGAAAGCGAGGCAACGGCGTCATATACTTTCGGATAATGCTGCAGCTTCCACAGGAAATTTCTCGGTTCGCTCTGTTCGCCGAAAGGTGTGCCGGGGCGCCAGATGTAACTCTGCCCGATGCCGCGAATGGCCTCCTCGGCCAGCGCTTTGGTGCCGCTGTAAAAATTGCATGGCGCATGGCGGAAGGAAAAATTGGGTTCGTCCCATTCCGTGAAGCCGAAGAGACTCTCCGGAGATTGCTCAAACAGCCGGCGTATTTCGGGTTGATTGAGGTCGCGGACCACCCGCATTTTCCCGCCGTCAATGATTTTGGCGCCGGTGTAAATGCCGCCTGACGAAACATGTCCCCACGGGGTATTGGTCAGGAGACACACCCGGGCAACCGTTTGGGGAAGCAACGTGTTGGCAAACAGGGTTTCCTCGCGGGTCGCTTCACACGCGTCCACATTGGGCTTGCCGGTATAACCGGCGGCATTGATGATAAACTCCGGACGAATTTTACGGACATAATCGAACAGCAGATCGAAGTTGGTATAGTCCAACGCCGTCCGGGTCAGCGGAATAAAGCTGGAGCGCCGCCGGTGCAGCTCGCGCGCAAAGGCGTGACCGACGTAACCACTGGCTCCCAGGAGCAAAATCATGGCAAATCTGCGAGTTATTTCGTTACGGGAAGGCTGCCGGATCTGGACACGGGATTGCTGTCCAGGAGCAAAACGAGTATTGGTCTATCCGCGATTCAAGCCTTCCACACCTGGCCGGCTTTCGTTTTCAGTCCGGCCATCTGGTTGCGGGTATCCACGATGCAGCTAGCCCACTGCGCCAGTTCCAGGTAGTTGACGGATTGGTGATTGGTGGCGATCACGACAACATCGAATTTCGCGATCGTTTTGCGGTCCCATTTGGTTGAACGCGTCCCTGCCCAATGCGGATGCTCTCGGGTCATGCGAATCGCCGGCACGTAAGGATCGTAATAAGCCACCTCCGCGCCACGTCGTTTGAACAGGTCCATCAGCTCGTACGTCGGAGATTCCCGATCATCATCCACGTTCGGCTTGTAGGCCAGACCCAGTAACAATACACGACTGCCGTTCACTGATTTCTTTTGCGCGTTGAGCGCTTCGACTGTCCGGTTTACGACGTGTTCCGGCATTGCGGTATTGACTTCACCAGCCAGCTCGATGAAGCGCGTATGCTGCCCGAACTCCCGGGCTTTCCAGGTCAGATAAAACGGGTCGATCGGGATACAATGACCCCCCAAGCCTGGTCCCGGGTAGAATGGCATGTAACCAAACGGCTTGGTTTTCGCGGCCTGAATGACCTCCCAGACATCAATCCCCATCGCGCCGTAAACTAGTTTCAATTCGTTGACCAGCGCGATGTTCACGCTGCGGAAGATATTTTCCAGCAATTTGGTCGCCTCCGCCGCGCGACACGACGAAACCGGAACCAGGTTTTTGATCGCCCGGCCATAAACCGATTTTGCCCGTTCCAGGCAGGCCGGAGTGTAGCCGCCGATCACTTTGGGAATCGCCGCCACTTTGCTCTGCGCATTTCCGGGATCTTCCCGTTCCGGCGAAAAGGCCAGATGGAAGTCCACGCCGGCTTTCATCCCCGAACCGGCTTCCAGCACTTCGCGCAACTCTCCGTCGGTAGTGCCGGGATAAGTCGTGGATTCCAGCACCACCAGAGTCCCTTTGGACATGTGCGGCGCGATGGACTTGCCGGTCTCAACGATGAAAGAAATGTCCGGCTCCCGGTTTTTATTCAACGGGGTCGGCACACAGATGATCACGGCTTCGACTTTTTTAATGCGCTTGAAATCAGTGGAAGCGGAGAAGGTTCCCGCCTTCACCGCCCGCGCGATGTCCTCGGACGTGATGTGCTTGATGTAACTGCGGCCGGAGTTCAGCAACTCGACTTTCGTCCGGTCAACGTCCAGCCCCAGGACTGTCGCCCCGGAACGTGCGAACTGGAGCGACAACGGAAGGCCGACGTAACCCAAACCAACAACTGCGATTTTCATCAATTTATCTCCTATTCTCTGGGCGGTTTCCGGCAAAACGAATCAAGCGGTTGTATTCGGCGGCGCCAGCCGGAAAAGCACAATCATCTTTTGGGCCGGCCGCGGCAGCCGTTTCAAGGGAACCAGCGTGCATAATGTTTTCAGGGAGTAAAGTCCGGTTGCCAGGGTGGCAACCGCGCCCAAAGCCACCGCCAAGGTTGTGGGGAGAATATGTTCAGCCACAAAGACGACAGCGATCAGCGGCACAAACAGGAGTGCCAGCCGTTGGTTCGCCGCCGACCATTGAAACCCGCTCAATCGCCGGCCAATCAGGTAATTGCAGGTCAAATTGACAACATACAAACCGAAGAATGCCATCCCCGCGCCTTTCAGGCCAAAGTTCATGACGCCCAAACAAATCAGCCCAAAGAAAACTGCATTGTAGAAAAGTTCGGCCCAGAAAAAAATGCCCCGCGCGCCTTTGGCCAGGATGATATAACCGATGGGCCAACTGCCCACCCGCAGCAGCATGCCCAGGCAAATCCAACGCAGGATTTCGACCGCCGGTCTGAATTGAAATGAATAGAACAAACTGATGAACACCGGCGCGAACGTGAGTGTGGCGATGATACCAGGGCCCGCCATCAGCAATCCCACTTCGGCCTGCTCGTTCACGAGCCGGTTGCATTCTGCATTATTTCCGGCCACGGCAGTCAGGCGCGGGTAGAAATCCGTTCCCATTGCCTGAACAATGTATCCCAGATAGAGGCCACCGAGCGTCCAGGCAGACTGATACAGGCCGACCGCTTCAAAGCCGATTTTGTAGCGCAGAAAAATACAAATCAGATAGGTCATGCCAAAGGACATCAATCCGGTTGCCATAAAAACGACACCCAAACGCAACAACGGGGAAACTTCCGCCATCACCTGACGCCAGGACATTGCGGGCCGCACTACTTTGATTTTGCGGGCATACCACCAGGAAGTAACGATGCCCATGGCCGCCACGCAGACCAGCGACGGCACTACGCCTTTTTCCGGCACGCCCTGATGGTAGTAATAATAAACGATGGGAATGCTGAAGAGCGTCCCGTAGAGGGCTCCCAGCACGCTCATGCGCGCCAGATCAGCAATCCGGCGCATCCCTTGCACTAGGGCTCCCTGGCCAGCCGAGATATCACCGAAAAACACCGCCAACGACAACAGTGCCACCGTGCCGGCGTGGTGTTCATCTCCAAACGTCATCCACGATACCTGCCGGCAGAAAATCAGGAGCAACAGCGCGCCCAGCGCTCCGGAACAAAACGACACCCGCCGCAAGGTGGTCACGGTGCGGGCAATGCGTAGGGTGTCGTTGCTACCAACGGCTTCCGCGATCTGGCGCACGCCGCTGGCATAAACGCCCATGCCTGCCAGACTGCGGGTTAAATCGGAAACGGACGAATACAGGTTGAGCAACCCGTATCCCGTCGTCCCCAGCAACAAGGCCATGGCCTTTGTGCGCACCATCCCGAGGCCGTTGTTCAACACGGTGGCCCCCCCGATCAGTGCCGAGGACTTCAGGATTTGCCCGTAGGTATGTTTGCCGTTTTCAGGCACGTGTGAAATTCAAATTAAAGGTTCCGAGCGGGTCTGAAAACCTCTCACCGCGACCGAGGTTGTTTCAGGCCACGGATTGCCCCAACGCAATCTCGCGCAAAACTTATTGATATCAGGCATAGTTCCTGCCAAGGGCCGGACTTATCGGCATGCACCTATATCTTTCCGCCTTTCGACCGCACTACCTCCACGATTTCGGAAATGGTGACGGTTTCACTGTATTTGAGTGGCAGCTCAGAACAGCCCGAGAGATTTTCGATCTCCATCACCAGGTTTATCGCATTCATGGAATCCCAAAGGATAATGTCCTTGAGTTGGGTTTCACCATTGAGCCTGGTCTCGTCGGTACCGGGAAAGAGGTTGATAATTGCTTGTTGTACAACATTCATATGCATCCTGTTTTGAGAGTTTGGTCCAATAATTTCGCCACGGATAGTAGAACAACCAATGGAAAGATGTGTTCAGGGAACAGTAATCAAAATTCCGCCCCAGGTCAAACCGCCGCCAAACGCCACGATCAAACAATTGCCTTTGAGGTTACGCGCCGGGTCCCCCTGCGACAGTTCATCAAAACCAATCAGGGGTGAAGCCGCCGCCGTGTTGCCATAACGATCCAGGTTCACGACGAGCCGTTCCATCGGCAAGCCCGTTTGTTTTGCAATGTTAATCAGAATATTCACGTTTGCCTGATGCAGCACGACGTGTCTCACTTGCTCCTTTGACAGTGAATTCACCCGGCAAAGTTCCTCGATTACCTCGACGCCTTTGGCGATGGCGAATTCGAAAACCGCTTTGCCATTCATCTGGAAGTATTGTTGGCGGGCATCGCTCAAGCGGGCAAATGGCAGCCGGCTGCCACCGGCCGGAATCCTGATAAGATCGGCACCGCGTCCGTCGGAGCGCAGGATTCCGTCTTTGACATGAGGCCGGCTGGCTTGTTCGGCACCCTCGAGCAAAACCGCCCCCGCCCCGTCTCCGAAATAGGGGCAGGTGGAAAAGTCGTTGGGATTTAGTATCCGGGAATATACTTCAGCGGCAAGCACGAGAATCCGTCGTGCCTGGCTGGCCCGGATCATGGCGTCGGCGACACGCAAGGCATAAATCGCTCCCGTGCAGACGGCGTTGATGTCCATGGCAAAGGCTCTGCCGGCATCCAAATTCGCTTGCACCGTGGAGCACGTGGCCGGGACAGGTTGGTCCGGCGAGGAAGTGGCCAGTATGATTCCGTCCAAATCCTCCGGTTTCAGTTTCGCGCGTTCCAAACAAAGTCTGGCAGCCTCCGTGGCCAAATCAGAAGTGCACTGATCTTCAGCCGCATATCTCCGTTCCAGGACACCGGTCTTGCTGTGAATCAGCGGAATGGAGGCCGGGGGAAATTGTTTTAAATCCCCGTTCTTTATTACCCTCTCCGGCACATATGATGCCGTAGCGAGAATCTGGCTGAACATGCTCATATTGTCCTGAACGGTGCGGTTGTGCCTGCTCCTGGAATCATGCGGTTCTCAGAACGTTGCGATGCTTTCTACCAAACTCGTTACCTGGCCGTTGCTCCGGCCGGATACTGAAGAAACACGCGCGCCGGGTTCCCCACAGCCACACAGCGTTCGGGAAGACTTTTTTGCACAACCGATTTGCTGCCAATCACGGTGTGATCGCCGATGCGCACCCCCTTTAGGATGGTCGTCTCAGGACAAATCTTCACATTCCTGCCAGTGATAATTGCTGCACACTGTCCTGGTCGGACCCATCCATCAGGGCTGAAGTCATGCACGTCTGAGTCGAGAAATACACAGCCGCCCCCCACCGCCGTTCCCGCGCCGAGCGTGATGCTGCTGAAGCAGGCGAACTGAACATTTTGCATGATCCAGCATCCCTGTTCGATTCGCAATTGCGCGTCGGGAGCGCGCATTTCGAAATGAATGGGGCCGAGCCAGCGGTTCCCTCCATAAAATGCGAAATTGACATTGTCTTCGATAACAATCCGGCCGCCGACACCCCAGACCCGAACTGGATGAAAGAATTTCACATTGTGCCCCAGCACAAGTTTCACCCCGTGCAGCCAACAACTCAGAACAAACCGCAGACGCCGGTAGGGCACCGTCAAACGATGTTCCCAAACCGACCCCAACCGGCAAATGATATGCCGTAAAAACTCAGTCATCGTTTAATCTTCGGTTTGCGCGTTGTTCGCCTGAAAGCCGCCACGTTGAAAATGCCCGCTGGTCAGTTCCGTTGGCGGACCCGATCCACGACAAAATCCGCTTCCGCCGGGGGCAAATGCGGCCCCATCGGCAGGCTCAGAACGGTATCCGCCAGTCCCTCGGCAATTGGGAACGCGCCCCGGTTCCATTTGGCGTCGGCATAAGCGCCGGACAAATGCGGAGGCACTGGATAATGAATTAACGTTCCAATTTCCGCCTCCGTCAATTCTTGCCGGAGGGCATCGCGCCGGGCAGCCCGGATGACAAACAGGTGCCAGACTGGTTCCGCCCAGGCCGGCACGATAGGCAGCGTCAGGCCGGCCAAACCGGTCATCCCGGTCAGATATCGAGCAGCGACATCCCGGCGGCGCGCGTTCCATTCGTCCAGCTTTTTCAATTTGACGCGCAAGAATGCAGCCTGCAATTCGTCGAGCCGCGAGTTGTAACCTTTGACTTCATTGTAATATTTTTTTTGTGAACCGTAATTGCGTAAAATCCGGATGCGGTCGGCGAGTTCCCTGTCGTTTGTGGTTACCGCCCCCGCTTCGCCATAAGCGCCGAGGTTTTTTCCCGGATAAAAACTGTTGCCGGCGGCGTCGCCGAGTGAACCGGTGCGGCGGCCTTTGTAACGCGCGCCTTGCGCCTGCGCGTTGTCCTCGATGACCTTCAGGTTGTGCTTCCGGGCGATGGTCATGATGGGATCCATGTCCGTGGGCTGGCCGTAAAGATGCACCGGCATGATGGCTTTCGTCCGACGGGTAATGGCCGCCTCAATCCGGTTGGGATCGAGGTTGAAAGTTCTTGCATCCGGTTCGACCGGGATCGGAGCGGCACCCGCGTAGGAAACCGCGAGCCAAGTGGCGATGTAGGTGTTGGACGGAACGATGACCTCGTCGCCTTCCCCGATGCCATAGGCGCGCAAGGCGAGGTGCAAGGCTTCAAGGCCGTTGCCAACACCGACGCAGTGGGCCGCGCCGCAATACGCGGCAAATTCGTGCTCAAAGGCCTCCACCTCGCGCCCGAGGACGTACCACGCAGAACGCATGAAGCGTGAATAGGCTTCATCCAATTCAGCCTTCAGTTCCTCGTAGGGCTGAACAAAATCGAGAAAGGGAACTTTCACGCTTGAGTGCCGCCCACAGCGCGGAGGTATTCGCGATAATCGCGGTAGTAGTCCTTTTCGTCATACGTTTCCGAAGCGAGAGCCAGACACACTCCGCCGGAGGAAAAATTGTCCATCTCCCGCCAGATCATCGGCGGCAGGTGTAATCCGTAATACGAGCGGTTCAGGTGGAATCGTTGTTTTTCCTTCCCGTCATATACCACCACGTCGAAGCTGCCGGACATGGCAATGAGGAATTGGTGACACGTTTTCAAGGCGTGTCCAGCCCGGTCGGCCCCGCCGGGCACATCGTAGAGATAGAAAACCCGTTTGATGGCAAAGGGGATGTGCCGTCCGGCTTCAATAAAAGTCAGGTTGCCCCGCGGATCTGTGATCTTGGGCAGGTCAATGATTTGACAAAGTTTTACTTCCGTCATGTGTCACCTTATTTCCAGTTTCAGGTATCGGTGGAACGCTCCCTCCGAGCCTCGGGACTATTACGGGCAGCCAATCGGAATCGGAGCAGGTTTATTTAGTTTATCCTCCCAGGGCTGCCGTTTGCCCAACTGGGTTTTTTCCCACTCGCACGCCTGGGCTCCGGCCAACTCGGCCAGAGGCGCCAGTCGCACTCTGAAGCGGGACCAGTCTTCGGCCTTGAGAATGAATTCGACCAGATCCACCGGTCGGCCGCCAATAGTCCGGGCGCCACGCAAAATTCCTACCTGCTTGAATCCGGATTTTCGGTGCAGGGAGTGCACCGACCGGTTGGTGGACACGGAGGTGCTTCGCAGTTCGCTCAGCCCCATTTTCCCAAAGGCCAGGTCCGTCGCCAACATCCCGGCAGGGATTCCCACTTCCATCACCTCCGGCCGCGCAACGTGCCAGCCCTTTTCCCCCGTTGTTCCCGCCACGTCGTAAATGCCGGTCGCGCCCAAGGGAATTCCCCCGGGTGTTTCCGCAACGAAGTAATAATCGCCCTCCCGATTGAAATAAGCTTCCAGCCAGGCTTCCTGGCTGGCCACATCTGTGGCTGAATCGCCAACTTTCCCTTTCACATGATCCAGATTCCGGAGCCATACGATAAACGCGGCATCTTCCATCCGGACCGGACGCAGGCGAATGCCAAAACCCTCGTTGTGCAAGGTATGTCGCATGATCAATTTCGGTTTCCGAGCTGGATCACCACCTCTGGCCGGTAGAAAAACACAATTCGCTGCACACCCACAATCCGGGCGGCGATTTCCTTGACCTTTTCAATCAAGGCCAACCCCAGTCCCAAACCGGCGCGCCGGCCCCGCAGGGCATAATCCGGTTGCACCGCCAGGTGCACGATGATGATATCGGTGGGCGAACTGCGCAAAAACACCACCACACCGATCGGATCACCGCCGGCACGGTTCCCGTCAAACGCGAAGAGAGTTTGCGCGCCGTCGTCACCGACGCGAAGGTAAACGTCATCGTCCTTTTCCTCCAACCGCGGATGGCCGAATTTCTGCAGCGCGTCGGTGATGCCGTCGCGGACCCGATACTGGCGGGGATTGAGGAAAAACAAATTCTCCACTGCCTCGCGGGATTGTTTCCGAACTTTCGATGAAAAAATCAGATTCACGATTCACTCATCCTCTGCCATACGCATGTCGGCGCTGGCTTGCCGAAGATAGAACGGCTCGCCGTGTCCGGGGTACACCATGGTATCCGGGCTGAAGGCGCGGAAAAGCAATTTTACCGATTGCTGAAGCAACTGTTTATCGCCGCCGGGCAGATTAATCGCCCGTTTCCGGCCATATAACAGCGTGTCTCCGCTGAACAACAGATCCTCGACCGCAAGGCAAATCCCGCCCGGAGAGTGTCCCGGCGTGGATATGAAACGGAGCATTGAATCGTCCCACTGCATACAGCCATTCAAATTGTCACAGCACATAGTCTCGACCGTACAGGCAACATCGCGATTGACCATATAGCGCGAGAAGTTCCGCATCGGGTCCGCGATGGCCGAAGAACATTCCCGGGAACAAACCACCGTGCATGGCCAGCGCTGCAGGAGTGCCGGCAATCCCCCAACGTGATCAAAATGCTCATGGGTCAGAATTACCAGTTCAACTCCTCGACCCAAACGCATCACCGCTTCCTCAACCTGCCGGTTTCCCCAACCGCCCGGATCAATGACCAGACAACCTGCCCGCCCTTCCCGCGTAAGCAAATAAGTGTTCGTGCCAAAGGGCGGATGGCTGATGCTGGTAACAGTAATTGCTGACGTGATTGCGTTCATGCCCCGGATTCAAAATCGTACGATTCCTTTCAGTTTCGAACGACCGTTGGGAATTTTTGGTGTAATCTTCATTCCGCTTTGACGCGCGGGGGCGAGGACAAAACTGTCCGACCGCCGTCCACGACAATTTCCTGCCCGGTAATCCAACGCGCGCTGTCGGAAGCCAGGAAAGCCACTGCATCAGCGATGTCCTCCGGACAACCCAAACCCAAAGGGTGGGTTGCCTGCACCCACGACACAAATTCAGGATCAGCGAACGTCTCCCGGTTCATTTCTGTGCCGACGATGCCCGGCAGGACCGTGTTGACGCGGATCGCCGGGGCCAGTTCCACTGCGAGTGAGAGGGACATGGCGTTCAGCGCGCCTTTGCTCGCCGCATAAACACCGTAACCGCTGGCACCCACCCGGGGAGCGATGCTGGAGATGAGAGTAATGCTGCGCAGCGCTCCGTGGTTCACCTTTTTCTGAACGAGTGGCCGGATGATTTCCATGGCCGAAAACAGGTTTACATTGAAGAGTTGCGTCACACATGCCATGTCCGTGGCTCGCGCAAGCTGAATCATGATCATGCCTGCCGAGTGAATGAAATGGTCCACGTTAATGTCTTTGGCGGCCAGCAACGATGCCAATTCGTCGCCCAGCCCGTCCACCCGGCTCAAGTCCCGCACCCACAAAATGTGCCGGTCTGACCCTTCACACGCGCGCCGAACCGCTTCGAGTTTGTCCGCGTTCCTGCCCGCCAGGACAAGCGTTCGGGTGGGGGCGAGTTTCAACGCCGTACTGCGGCCAAAACCCGAGGAAGCGCCGGTGATCAAGGTGTAAGTTGCGCCCATACTAAATCACATCCCTCACCGGATGGCACACTTGCCGCCATCCACGACAATCTCCTGTCCCGTAACCCAGCGTGCCCGATCGGAGGAGAGGAATTCCACGGCATCCGCCACGTCCTCGGCACGACCAAGGCCCAACGGATGGGTGGCTTGCAGGGCCGCCACGAAATCCGGATTGGCAAAATGCTGCCGGTTCATTTCTGTTCCAACGACACCCGGTAAAACAGAATTGACGCGAACTGCCGGGGCGAGTTCGACCGCCAGGGAGACGGCCATGGCATTCAGCGCGCCTTTGGTAGCGGCATAAACCGAATAACCACCTGTCGCTTGCATCCGGCTGGCGATGCTGGAGATGACGGTGATGCTTCGCAGCATCCCCTTGTTCACCCGCTTCTGGTTCAGCGGCCGGAGGATTTCCATGGTGGAGAAAAGATTCACGTTGAATATTCGGGTCACAAACGCCATTTCGTGGGCGCGCGCAAATTGAACTCCGAAAATGCCAGCTGAGTGAATGAAGTGATCAATGCTTATCCCTTTTGCGCCCAGCAAAGCCGCCAGTTCATCGCCCAGACCGTTCAACTGGCTCAAATCCCGTACCCATAAAAGATGCTGGTCCGGAGTTTCGCAAAGGGTGCGCGTCGCTTCCAGCCCCTCGGCATTAATGTCACTCAGGAGGAGTTTACGGGACGGCGCGAGCCTCTGCGCGATGCAACGGCCGAAGCCGGAGGCCGCACCGGTAATCAGCGTGTAAGTTTCGCCCATGTATCCGAGTCAGACAGGTTCGTAATCCACCACTTTGCAGACATCCAACGGCCCCAGGTTCATGACCATCGCAATCCAGGTAAGCCCCACACCGAACCCGGAAAAGCAGATGCGCAAGGTCTTTTGCTGCAATTGCTCGCCGCAATTGAAAGCGGCGTTCAGCGGGGTACATACTGAGCTGCAATTGCCGAAGATGCTCACAATGTTGTTGGGCAGCTTGGCATGGGGAATTTTCATCTTGTCCGCCATCTGGGTCAGGATAAAAGGGTTCGGCTGGTGAAACAAAAACCAATCGATGGAGTCCCGCGTATCACCGGAGTAGGCAAGAATTTCATCAACTTGCGGCGGGACATCCGTCATCGTGAAATTGAAAATGGCGGCGCCGTCCATGTGGAGGTGCTCTTCACTCTGCAGCACGCCTTCTTCCACTTCCCGCACCTGCAGCGTCTCGGGCGTGGAGGGTATTCGATACGCGCCGGCAGGAATCATGATTGACTTGTGGCGCGAGCCATCATTTTTCACGTCCGCATAAATTGGGTTCTCCGCTGCACACCGCTCAATCACGGTCACGGAACCGGCATCGCCGGTCAGCGGATAGGTAATGCGATTGCATTTATCTATCAATCTGCTGCCGACCTCGCCGTTCAACAGGACAACCTTGGGCAGCGCCGCGATTTCCAACAGCAGAAAGGCCTGCGTCAAACCGATGAGGAACCCGGCACAGCCTTGATTGATGTCGAGGCAAATCACATCGTGGCTCAAACCGAGCTTGCCCTGGAGCACATTGCTGGTAGGCGGCATGATGTAGTCCGGTGTCTGGGAGACGAAAATCAGTGCCCCGATTTCTTCCTTCTTCAATGTTCCTTCGTTCAGCAGCCGTTGCAGACCATACTGGCAAAGGTCCGAGGCGCAGACTCCCGGCGGGGCGATGCGGTGCCGGTCCAGGCTCATCATCTTCTTGAACCGTTTGGCCTTGTCCGGCGTGAGCTTGAAGATGGGATATTCATCGTCAAAACGATATTCTTCCTTTGGCACCACCGACACAATCGCGCTGATTTTTTTGTTTTTAAAAGTGCATTTCATATACGTGCCATTCAATCGGAGAAACGGCATCCCCGGCGCCGGGTCCTACTTCTGTTTGGCTTCCACCAAGTTCGCCAGTTCCTCCGCGGTGACAACCGAACGGATTTCATCCGCTTTGATCGTCACGCCATATTTCGAGTCGGCCATCGCCAGAACCGAGAGTACCGCCAGCGAATCCCAGGTTTCAAAATCCTTCAGCGCGTTCTCCGGTTTTACTTCCTCGATGTCGAGGATTTGTGCCAGTTGTTCGTAGAATTTGGTTTTGTCCATGTGTTTTTCTCGTATTAGTTTTGTTCGATTATCGGATTAAAAACCCACACCGCCACGTGAACTAAGCACTTTGCATTCCAATCCCGCGCGCGTTGACGGTTTGCCCGGCTCTCATTCGTATTCAATGAGGTCATTAAAGCCAACATCGCCCAGCTCCAGCATCATGGCGCCCCAGCTCAGGCCTACGCCGAAACCCGCCAGACAGACTTTGAATTTTTCTTTCAAGAGGCGCTCGCGCAGGTTGTAAACAATTGTCGCCGGAATGGTCACTCCGCTGCTATTGCCGAAATGCTCGACGATGTTGCTGGGCATTTTGGCATAGGGCACCCTCATTTTGTCTGCGAGTTTTTGCAGCATGAAACGGTTCGCCTGATGACAGAAAAAATAATCCACCTCGCCCATTTGCATGCCTGCCTGCTTCAGCAGGTCGTTGATCAACGGTGGGACCTCGACCTGGACAAAATTAAAGACGGCTGAACCGTCCATGTGCAAATGGTCTTTGGCTCTGAGGTTGTTGTCGCCGGCATCTTCCATGCGGGCCGTTTCCGGCGAACTCGGCAGACGGAACCCACCGGCAGGGATTATCAGCACGTTGTTGCGCGTGCCATCCATTTTGAGGTTCGCATAGACGACTGATTCCTTCGCGTCCCGTTCCACGACCGTAATGGCAGCGGCATCGCCGATCAGCGGATAACTGTTGCGGTCTTTGGGGGAAGTTTTCCGGCTTAGCACATCGGCGTTCACGACGACGACCTTCCGGACGCTTTCCTGTTCCAATAGCAGAAACGCCTGGGCCAATCCAATTACAAAACCGGCGCAGCCCTGGTTGATGTCCAGACAAAGCATGTCGTGTTTCAGATTCAACCGGCCCTGGATGACGTTGCTGGTCGGCGGCATGAAATAATCCGGCGATTGCGTAATCAGGATCAAGGCGTCAATTTCATCGCGCTGCAACCGGCCCTGATGAAAAAGGTGTTCCAGACCGAATACCGCCAAATCGGACACACATACACCCGGATCGACCATCCGGTGCTTGTCGAAACCCATCACTTCCTTGAGTTTGAGTGAGCGCGACTCGGAAAAATTAAAATTCTTCATGTCCTCCAGAAACGATTGTTCCCTCGCCGGTACCACGGTGAGGATGCCGCAGATGCGTTTGCGCCGGAACGTGAAATTCATCGCGTGACCCCATTCTTGCGCAGCAGCACCTCAATCGTTTCGTGATTTTTGAAATTCTCCGGCACGATGTCCACTCCCTGGATGGAGATGCCGAAATTTTTGTCCAGCGCCGCCACCAGTGTTACTACGTCAAAGGAGTCAAGCATCCCATCGGCAATAAAATCCGTGGAGGCCGCAAAATCGAATTCCGGGCGGATTTCCTTGAGTATCTCGGCAACCGTTTTCATTTGCGGATCATTTCGTTCACCAGAACATGATCAACCAACCCGTCCGTGTCGTAGCCATAATGCTGGTAGCGAAGAATTGCGGATTGATTGTCCGCCCTCACCCACAGGTTGAAACGTCGGACGGCAGCGTTTGCGGCGAGGTAAGCGCGCATGAGGGCTGAGCCATAACGCAACGACCGGAATTCTTCAGCCACCACCCAGTAACGGATCGCGGAGGCGACCCCTTGCGTCTCAAAAAAAAGCAGTGCCGCTATCTTCTGAAGGTGTTTCATCACCAGAATCTGGCGGTTGTTGATGGCGGCTTCAACTTCATAGGCGGCAGGCAGTTGTTCTGCGTAACGGTCAAAACTGGTGTCGAGCAGGCTTAAGATGCTCCCGGCATCATTTGCGCTCGCATAATCCGGCTGCAATTCTCCGATAGCCGGGACTTTCGAATCAGGCGGATTCAGCCGGGCCAGGCGGCGGAGCCGGGCGTAAAGTCGAAAGCCCGCCGACTCCAGGTTTGGCAACATACTATCCAAGGCAGCTTCGCGTTCGATTATGTCCATTACCAGGGGTTTGCTTTTGGCATCCGGCAGTGCGATAAGCTCCCGCTTCAGGGTTTCAGCGTTCGCGGCGCAAAAATATGCGCGCCAGAAGTCGTGGTCCTTCCTGAAGAAGAACGCTGCTTCCGCTCGGTGTTCGTAGAAAAGTTCACCGTGTTCAACCCAATTTTGCAGTTTCTGCGGAACCGGAAAAAAATTGGTGCAAAAGGCCGGCGCATTCGATTTTATCCGCTGGATAGCGGTGAAAATCTGGTCAATTGCATCAACCGGTTGCATTGCCATTCAATTCAAGACGGGACGCCAATTCCTGACGGTCAATCTTCCCGTTCGGCGTGAGCGGTATTCGGTCGAGGCGATGAAAGGACGTAGGCAGCATGTATTTGGGCACACGCGTCAGCAACTGCTCCCGAATAAAAGCCGGTGTCAGGTCCCGATCCGACTCAAAAAACAAGGCGATCTCCTTTTTGCGCTGGTTATAGACCACACAACCGTTGCAAATGCCATCCACCTGGAATACGGCCTGCTCGATTTCGCCTAACTCGATTCGATAGCCCAGATGTTTAATTTGAAAATCCTTGCGCCCGATGAACATGATTTCTCCACGCGCATTTTGGCTAACCAGATCGCCGGTGCGATAGATTAATTCCGGATAATGCGGGTTGAGCGGATTTTGGACAAAGACGCTGGCGGTCTTCTCCGGATTGTTCCAATAACCCAACGCCAGCGAACTGCCGCGCACGCAAAGCTCGCCAGCCTCGCCGGTTTTCGCCGGCTCGTTTTTCTCATTCAGAATCAATATGCTGCTATTACGGCACGGGACCCCGATCGGCAGGGATTCTTCGTCGCTGAAATCGCGGTCCACGGTGTAATAAGTGCAATCCACGGTGATTTCCGTAGGCCCATAAAGATTCGAAAACAGCGCACCGGGATATTTGCCGCGCCAGTAATTGAGCGTTTTCGTGGGCATAACTTCGCCGGCAAAAAGAATTTTCCGGAGCGACCGCGGGGCCAGAGAATCCAAAATCTTGTAATTGGCGACGCTGGTCATAACGGACGGCACCCAAAAGAAAGTGGTGATGCCCGTTTGTTCGACATATTGCATCAGTTTGAGCGGATAACCAAAAATTTCTTCGGGAATCAGCGCGAGGGTGGCCCCGCAGGACAGGCACAGATAAATATCGAGGGTCGAGTTATCGAAGAAAAACGGAGCCTGGTTGCCAATCACTTCGTTTTCGGAGATTTGATAACAGTCTCGCGCCCAGTCAATGTAATCAATCACTCCGCGATGAGGAATGACAACACCCTTCGGTACGCCGGTCGAACCGGAGGTGTAAATGATATAGACCGGGTCCGTGTCAATTACCGGTCTGAGCCGGGACAGCAATTGTGCATTGTCATAAATCGGGTTGGGCGTCAGCGCCTGTTCGATGAGCAGCAATTGATTCTCGGGGATATCCAAGGCGCGCAGGGCCGGGGCGCAAGAAGCTGACGTGATAATCACAGTCGCTTTGAGGTTCTGCAACATGCTCTTCAGCCGTTGCGGTGGTGATTTGATGTCGAGGTTCGTGTAACAATTGCCGGTATAAAGGATGCCCAGGTTGGCGATGATGGCTTCGGCACTTTTGGGAAGAAACACCGCAATCGGCTGGTTCACGACCGCGGTCTGTTTGAGAAGGAGGGCAGCACAGTTCTTGGCAAAGAGTTCAACCTCCCCGAATGTCAGCCGGCGATCGCGGTCTATCACCGCCACCTTGTCCCGGCATTTAAGCAACGGACCGCTTTCCAGATATTCAAGGACGTTTATTTGCATAATAAAGCCACCTCGGCCACCAGCACGCACTGGATTCGGAGGTTTTTTTAGGGGCCGATTCTCAATCTGAAGAACCGTTGCGGGGAAGCGTCGAGATTATTGGTCACAATAACCGGATTACCCGAACCAACAACTGGATTGCCCAAAGGCGTCCATGTTCCCGTAATGAGATTAGTCGTGGATTCGATCTGATTGGTCTGACCCGCAACCGTCAACCAGCTCAGCGCAAACCGGTTGCCGCTCAAGGGAGTGTCACTGAGCTGTGGCCCCAAGACCGTCAGGGTTCCATTGACAAGGGCAAAGACGTAGTTGGCCGCACTCAACGTGCCGGCACCAATCGTAATATCATATTGCCCCGGTGGACTACTGGTTGTTGCACTGGTACTCAAACTCGGAGCGCCCGTCAACACGCCTGGCCCCTCGCCATTAACAAAGCCGTTGTAACTGAAGGTCAGCGGCGGATTTGGCAATCCATAGGTTTTGCTCTTATTATCGGCGCTCACCGTCAGTGTTGACGGCGTGATATTGGCAGTGCGCGCAATAGGCTGGATCACCGCATAATTGCTCGCACTGGAGCCGGTCAGTGACAGGCCGCTGACCGTGACTGCTATTCCCGAGCCGACACCGGCACTGGCAAAATTGGCCACATACCCGTTAGTTACCAGACTTACACTATCCCCATTCACCACTCCCACCAGCACCGCGTCGTTCAAACTGATCGTCGCCGTTGTCGTCCCGTCATAGACCTTGTTGTTGGCGCTTAAACCCGAGTTCAACAGCGCGACCCGATAAAATCGTTGTGTCGCGTTGCCAACAGTGTTGGTCTGGGTCGCCGTTAGACCGAATGCCGTCACATCCGGCGATAAATCGCTCCAGGCTCCGCCATTGAGGCTGTTGATGTACTGCATTCGGTAGCTGCCACCGGCAACCGAATTCCAAGTAATGGTCGCGATGCCGTTGGTCAGGCGAATCGAAGTAATCATGGGCGCGGGTGCTGCCGACCCGATTGCCAGAACTCTGGCTGTGATATCCGCCGTCAGCCCGGCCGGCTGGATCAGAGTATAATTCGCGGCATTGGAACCGATCAGTGATAAGCCCCCGACCGTCACGCCAATTCCGGTGCCCACACCAGTTCCGGCAAAATTGGCCGTGTATCCGTTGGTAGACAGGCTGATTGCGTCTCCGGCGGCGATGCCGGTCAGCGTCACGTTGGCTGCGCTGATCGTCGCCGCTGTTGTCCCGTCATACACCTTGTTATTGACGGTAATGCCCGAAGTGACGGTCACACCATTCGCAGTGATGTCGGCCGCCAACCCGGTTGGCTGTGTCAACGTGTAATTGCCCGCGCTGGCACCGCTCAACATCAACCCGCTCACACTCACCGCGATGTTCGTCCCCACGTTCGCGTCCGCAAAGTTCGCCACATATCCGTTGGTCACCAAGTTGACTGTGTCACCGCTGACGACCCCCACCAGCACCGCGTCGTTCAAACTGATCGTCGCCGCTGTCGTCCCGTCATACACCTTATTGTTGGCACTCAATCCCAGATTCAACAACTCCACCCGGTAAAACCGCTGCGTCGCGTTGCCAATCGCGTTGGTCTGACTGGCCGTCGAACCGCTCGCCGTCACGTCCGGCGCCACGTCCGTCCAACTCCCGCCGTTGACACTGTTGTTGTACTGCAACCGGTAAATCCCACCAGCCACCGAGTTCCAGGTAACCGTCACCACCCCGTTGCTCAAGTTAATCGACGTTATCACCGGCGACCCGGCCGCTACCGTCAAAGCCTTGCCCGTGATATTCGCACTCAATACCACCGGCTGGATCAACGTGTAATTGCTCGCGCTGGCTCCACTCAACCTCATCCCGCTCACACTCACCGGTATGTTCGTCCCCACGTTGGCATTGGCAAAGTTGGCTACATATCCACTGGTCGACAGCTTCACGTTCCCCGCATCCACCGGCAAAACGCCGTTCAAAATCACATTGTTCGAGGAGATGGTGGCCGCCATCGTCCCGTCATACGCCTTGTTGTTGGCACTGATCCCCGAAGTGATACTCACCCCAACCGCCGTGATGTTCGCCGCCAACCCACCGGGCTGTGTCAGGGTGTAATTGGTCGCCGCACTGCCCGTCAAGGTCAGCCCGCTCACACTCACCGGTATGCTTGTCCCCACCCCGGCACTGGCAAAGTTCGCCACGTATCCGCTGGTTGACAACCTCACGTTCCCCGCATCCACCGGCGCAATCCCATTCAGCACCACATTGTTCGAACTGATCGTTGCCGTTGTTGTATTGTCGTAGGCCTTGTTATTTGCGGTAATACCCGACACGACGGTCACACTGGTCGCGGTGATGTTCACAGAACCATTCGCCCCCACCAGCGTGTAGTTCCCCGCAGACGGCCCGCCCAGGCTCAGCGTACCGAACGACGTGATTGCCTCAAACCCCACGCCCGCTCCCACTAGCGTCCCGCTCCCCGAAGCCACCGTCACGTTGTCACTCCCCACCCTGTTCCCCACTGCCAATACCCCCGCCGTCACCGTCGCCGTCCCGTCATATCCCCGGCTTCCGGTCAAATTCACCGCCAGCGGGTTGATCGTCAGCGCTGTCGCATTCCCCGCTCCCTGCACGAATGTGTAATTGCCGTTGTTGGCCGTCAGCCCCGAGCCGTTGACGGCGTAGCTCCCCACGCCGCTCGACGAGGTTGCGGTCGTCGTGAACGTCAATGTTCCCGTCGTCGCGTTGTTCTGCGTGTCGCTCCCGACAAAACCACTTACGGTGCCGCTCAACACCGGCACTACCGTCCCATATGTCATGTTCGCGGCGTTCGCTGTGTAGATCAGTGTCGCCACCGTGATGTCAGCCACCAACCCGGTTGGCTGTGTCAACGTGTAATTGGCCGCGCTGGCACCACTCAACGTCAACCCGCTCACACTCACCGCGATGTTCGTCCCCACGTTCGCGTCCGCGAAGTTCGCCACATATCCGTTGGTCACCAGGTTGACTGTGTCACCGCTGACGACCCCCACCAGCACCGCGTCGTTCAAACTGATCGTCGCCGCTGTCGTCCCGTCATACACCTTGTTGTTGGCACTCAACCCAAGGTTTAACAACTCCACCCGGTAAAACCGCTGCGTCGCGTTGCCAATTGCGTTGGTCTGACTGGCCGTCGAACCGCTCGCCGTCACGTCCGGCGCCACGTCCGTCCAACTCCCGCCGTTGACACTGTTGTTGTATTGCAGCCGGTAAATGCCACCAGCCACCGAGTTCCAGGTTACCGTCACCACCCCGTTGCTCAGGTTAATCGACGTTATCACCGGCGACCCGGCCGCTACCGTCAAAGCCTTGCCCGTGATATTCGCACTCAATACCACCGGCTGGATCAACGTGTAATTGCTCGCACTGGCTCCACTCAACGTCAATCCGCTCACACTCACCGCGAGGTTCGTCCCCACGTTGGCACTCGCAAAGTTCGCCACGTAGCTCCTGGTTGACAACTTCACGTTGCCTGCATCGACCGGTAAAACACCGCTCAATACCACGTTGTTCGAGCTGATCGTCGCACTCGTCGTCCCGTCATATTGCTTGTTGTTGGCACTGATCCCCGAGCTCACCGTCACCCCGGCCACACCGATG
>Ga0335085_10001382_pt1 | contig 52458 bp, 52 predicted proteins | sample Lox_Sample_45_FD_206712 | JGI IMG/M metagenome (GOLD analysis project Ga0335085, IMG submission 206712) | Soil microbial communities from Loxahatchee National Wildlife Refuge, Florida, United States - Lox_Sample_4.5 | ecosystem: Environmental > Terrestrial > Soil > Wetlands | place: USA... | reverse complement strand
GATGGCGAAAATCTAAATCGCCGACGGACGTTGCCGTTTGCAGAACGTTTTTCGCAAAAGAGAAAAGGGAGGATGCCATGAGTGTGCGTCGTGTTGTCACCGGAACTTCCGATGGCAAATCAAAAATTGTGTCGGACGGCGGCACCCGCCGCAGCAAGGCTTTCAAGAATATTCCCGGCCAATCGGCGGCGCTGGTTTGGTCGACGCCGGCGATGCCGACATTGCCGATCGACGGTACCGACGTGGTCTCGGAAAAAAGCACCTATGTGCCGCTGGCCCCCGGCGAGACGCGGCTGATGATCGTGACATTCGCTCCCGATTCTGTCTTCGCGACCATCGATCCCGTCGCCGGCTTTCAGGAATTCGCCGAGCACGTTCCCGATTTGGCGGCGACCATGGAGCCCGACAATCCCGGCATGCATCGGACGCAGACAGTCGATTACGGCATTATTCTCGAGGGCGAAGTGTGGGCGGAGCTTGACGACGGCAAGCAGGTTCATCTCAAGCCACATGACGTCATCATTCAGAACGGCACGCGGCATGCTTGGCGGAACAAGGGCGACAAGCCGGTAAAAATTGCCTTCGTTCTGATCGGCGCACAAGAGAAGAAGTAGCAATCAGTCGATCCCGCAGCCGAAAAATACCGAGGTCGCTCGCGATCGCCTGCGCCGGGTTTTGAATAGGGAACAAAAAAAGCCGACCCTGCTGTCGTCAAGAGGGAATACGATTTTAGTTCCACCGCGTGCCGCCTCCGAAGCTTAGGCCGATCGGAACCGCGATGGATCGTCGATTGTATGTCGGAACGCCAGGGCGGTAGTCACACCGACACCCGGAACGGTCATAAGCCGTCGTGTTGATTCGGCGGACTTTGCCAAGCGATGTACCTCTTTATCGAATTTAGCCTGCTGTCGGCAAATGTGTTCATGGATCGACAGAAGGGGATCGACCACAGCGCGAAGTTGATGATCCTCGGCTGCCAGTTCGCCAACTAGGCAGCGACAGGGTCTTCCTGACGTGAATGACCCGAAGGTGACTCTCACGGTCGCCAATTATTGCATTGCGAAACGTTACTCGATCACCTCGTCGGCGGTAGCGAGCATCGTAGTCGGCAGGGTGAGTCCAAGCGCCTTGGCGGTCTTGAGAGTGACGGCGAGATCGAATTTGGTCGGCTGCTCGACCGGAAGGTCGCTCGGCTTCGCTCCGCGCAGAATTTTGTCGACATATTCGGCAGCGCGCTGGAACAAAGCTGGAAAGTTTGCTCCGTAAGATATGAGGCCCCCTGCTTGGACATTAATGCGGTTATCGAAGATCGTCGGCAGCCTCGCGCCGAGCGCAAGCGTGACGATCGGCGTTCTGTTGACCAGAGTGAGGGTGTCACCCACGACATAAATTGCGTCCGCTTGGGATTTAACAGTCTCGAAGACGGGTGCAATATCCTCCGTGCGCCGGATCCCGTGGGGCGCGACTTCGAGGCCTAGCGCGCAAGCCGCAGCCTGAACTTCGCCCGACTCCCGCACAGTTGAGGGATAGTTGGCATTAAACATGATTGCCAACCGGCGGAGATTAGGGACCGCATCACGCAAGAGTTCAAGCCGCTTGCCAGTGATATCTGTATTCTGGAGCGACATTCCAGTGACGCTGCCGCCCGGGCGCGCCAGGCTCTCGACAAAGCCGTTGCCGACCGGGTCGCCCGCGATTGCAAAGACAATCGGGATGACTGCCGTCGCCTGCTTTAATGCAGCAACGGTGCCTCCATAAGTAACAATGACATCGACCTTCTGCCGCACGAACTCGGTCGCAATCTCGGCGACGCGCTCCGGGCGTCCTTCCGACCAGCGATACTCGATCGCGACGGTGCGACCTTTGATCCAGCCGAGTCGACTTAGTCGCTGGATAAAAACGGCAGTTTCTATATTCCAACCCGAAACGTCAGGGGTCATGAGCCCAATGGTCGGGAGCTTGGCCGGCTGCTGTGAGCGCGCGGCGAGCGGCCACAAGGCCGCTGCACCGCCGAGCACAGACATAAATTCTCGCCTTCCAATGCGGATCGCCATTTGACCCCTCGCCAATGGGATCATGCCCGCTCCAATGAGGAATAGAGTATCGCGCCCTAATCGGCAGGTCTGCGGCTGGCTTCACGATTGCTGACAGCGAAAAAGCACGTTGTTTTTCTGCGGTGCGCAAATGACGGCCCGTCGCCAGCTCTTTGCCGAGTGATTTGGTGAGGCCGATCAGACCGGCTTTAGCGGCGCTGTGGGCCGATGTGTCTGGATTGCCTTCCTTGCCGGCGATTGACGCCATGTTGACTATGCGTCCATAGCCGTGCGCAATCAAAAGGGGAATGAGAGCGCGTGCGCAAAGGTAGGGGCCAACGAGAGCGACCTCGATGACCTTGCGCCATTCATCGGGCGCATATTCCCAAGTCGTCTTATTTGGACCGGTGATTCCCGCGTTGTTGATGAGGATATCGATGTTGCCATTGTCCGAAATGTTTTGCGGCTGGCGCCGTCGACACTTGCCGCGTCGCTTACGTCCGCAAACCGAGCATGGACGCGTCCTGCGGCTTCGAGCCGTTCAGCGGCGGTGCCGAGTGCGGCACCCGCAGCAGACGTTCCGCGCAGGCATAGCCGATACCGGCACCGCGCGGAATCACCGCGCCATGGCTGGAAAGGTCGATCGTGCTCACCATGCTGCCGCTTATCGATCGAAGTGAACAGATACAGCACCAAACGATCCGAAGTCGGCTTCGAAATGAGTTCCGGGTTCGGCCGTCACCATCTTTGCCATGGCGCCGCTCATCACGATGTCGCCAGCGCGAAGACGGTCTCCGAGCCGCGTCAAAGCCCCCGCAAGCCAGGCGACCGCATTTGCAGGGTTGCCCAGACAGGCAGCACCGCGGCCCTCAGCGCTGACTGAACCATCGACGCGAACCTGGACCTGGAGATTGGCAAGTTCTGGCAGGATTGGCTTCCATCTCTGACGGCCGAGGACCACCAAGCCCGATGAAGCATTGTCGGCGACGGTGTCTTCGAAACGGATATTCCAGTTCTTTATACGGCTTCCGCATACCTCGACGGCAGGCAAGACGTAATCGGTTGCCGTGACGACCTGCTCGGCGTTCAGATCCTCTCCGGCCAGATCGGTCTTCAGAACGAACGCGATTTCCGGCTCAACGCGGGGCTGCAATACCGCCCGCGGCTCGATATGAGCGCCATCCTCCAAAATCATATCGTTGAACAAGGCTCCATAATCGGGCTCGTGGACGCCGAGCTGTTCCTGAACCGCCTTCGAGGTCAGCCCGATCTTGCGGCCGATGGGTACGCGCCCAGTTTTGACCCAGGTATCGTAGGTCGCCCGCTGCACGGCATAAGCTGCTGCCAGCCCCGAAACTTCCGCCCGTACCGGGTCGGTCGGGGTCCCGGTTTTGTAGGCTTCGAGAATGCGATTGGCGATTTCGACGGTGGTCATCATCACAACCTTTTCGTTGAATACCGGTGCCTTTGCCGGGGAGACACAATCTCCCCGGCCGGGTCGACGGCGTTCGTAGCGCGAACTCAGTGGTTATAAGCGCCAAGGCGTTTCAGAGCGCGCTGCGCAAAGTTCGCATCGACCAGCGTCTTGGCATCCACCGGCTTGGTTCCCATGACGCTGGCATAATAGGTCGCCATGTCTTGCAACCCGGCCATATCAACGCCCGCGTCGGGATCGGCATAAGCGAAGACGATACGATCATAGAGCGCGCGATTTTTGACCGGCGTGTATTTCATGAGAATTTCGGCCATTTCGCCGCGTCCTTCCGGCTTCTTCAACGCCTCGAGGTAATCGCGGGCGCCCTGCATGTAGGCCGCAATCACTCGTTCGCCGGTATCGCGCGATTTCACCAACAGATTAGGTCCAAATTGAAGAACGGCAACTGTTAGTCCCTTCGGCGCATAAGTTTCGACCGACTTGAATTTTACTGCTGCCTGCGCGCCGACTGCGATCGTCGCCAGCGGCTCCGAAACATGCGCCGCATCTGCGCCGCCGGTTTTGAGCGCGGCGATCATGCTGGGGAAGGGTACATTGACCGTCTGCACGTCGTTGATTGTAAGGCCGCCGAGCTTGAGGTATCGCGTTGCGAAGTAGTCAGTAAGGTTGGGACGCGGTTCGAGAATGGCGAGTTTCAGACCCTTCAAATCCGCAAAATCCTTGACCTTGCCCTGGTCAATGAGCTCCTTGCGAACCATCAAAAACCCTGATTCGAACCCGGGCACGTAGCTGCTTAAGCCCCCAGCGATACGCACATTAACGCCGCGCTCGATCGCATTGATCATTTCCGGGCCGAATGCGCCGCCAACCGCGTCGATTTGTCCGGTAGCCAGCGCAGGAAACGCATCGGGACCGAACATGCCTTTGACGAATTCGACGTCGAGGCCTTCCTTCGTGAAGTAGCCGTGCTCGGCGGCGACGTACAGGCCGGCTTCGGCGAGAATGCCGATGACGCCGATCTTGATCTTGTCTGCTGCACTTGCGGGTCGCGACTGTACGATGATGCAAAGTGCCACAACGGCCGCCAACAACACGCGGCCAATGACTGGGGTCCTGTTTGACATGGTTTGAGTCTCCTTTCGTTTCCTCTGGTTTGTGGTGAGTTTTGTCGATTGATAATGCGCCTTCACCTCAGGCGTCGTGCTGCTTGAACAAAATCGCTGCGGAATTGGCCTTCGGATTGATAGATCAACGTGTCGTGCTCGTTGAAAATCCAGCGCGAAACGTTGACGATCGGAGACCCCAGGGGGACACCCAGTAAAAAGGCCAGCTCGGCATCGGCCGTCCCAAGGGCGATAAGCTGGTCACCTCTCACCGCGTGAAAGTGTCGTGAAGCCTCAATGGCGCGGTAAAGCGACCTGGTGTTGAAAATGTCGGCGCCGATTTCGTCCACGACACGCCGGTCAACATAAGAAAGGCCGATCAGATAGGGGACGCCGCCGCGTCGCAGCAGGCGGCGGACCACGTGATATCTTGGCGCCAGCCTGCCTCGTTCGGTTTGCGGCATTTCCGGGAGGCGTCCTGGCCTCGCCAGCTCCAGGACGTCGCCTTCGATGCTGTCGGAATCTTTGACAAGATCGGACCACGAATTGGGAAGCGGTTGCCAGAGCGTTTCGCGGGGTCTGCCGATAACTTCGGTTCCGCGTCCGCGGCGGCTGCTGAGTAAACCTTCACGTTGAAGAAAGCCGACCGCCTGCCGCACCGTGGCCCTTGTCACGCCGAACTCGGCCGCAAGATCTTCCAGGGCTGGTATCGTCTGGTGAAGACGCCATTTTCCGGATTTGATTTGATGGCGAAAATGAATGATGAGCTGAACGTAGATCGGCGTTACGCCGCTGAGCTGCAGGTCAATCCCGTTGCCCCGGTCCTTCCGCTGCCCGCGAGCGCTCGCCGGTCGCGCGATTTTGAGGGCTTTTCTCTTCACTGCGCGCCCGTTTGTTTCTTCTTCGCAAAGACGATCGGCTCGCAGACCTTTATTATGTCGCCGCGGATATAGGCGGTCGATTCGAGACAGCGCACGGACCGCTCGTCGTCGACCGAGAGCTGAACCGTCGCAAGCGGCGCATTGAGCGGCACGTTTAACAGCCGCGATATCTCGCTATCGGCAATACCGAACCGTAGTGTCTGAACCGCACGCCGGGCGCTCACAAAGCGATCGGTCAATTTGATCGCAGGGGTATTCAGCAACTCTGCGCGGTCCGCCTTTTGGCAAGTGCGATCGTCGACATAACTGTCTTCAACGATCAGAGGCATGCGGCCACGCCGATATAACCGCCGGATATGGCGATAACGGCGAGCCAACGTAGCATGCTCGCGAAGCTCGGCCGGAATGTCCTTGACTTCTTTATCTTTCAGCAACTTGAACGCCAAACCGTCGTAAGCGCGCACGGCGCCCGGCCAGTCCGTCGCGACGTCGTACCAAAGTGTGGCCTGCGGTTTGGCGACGACAAAGGTTCCACGACGGCGCGAACATTCGACCAGGCCCTCCGCCTCAAGCGCGCCGATCGCCTTGCTCACGGTCGCTGGATTGACGCTGAACTGTGCAGCAAGCGCATCCAGGTTCGGAATTCGTTCGCCTACCGGCCATTGATTTCGCACGATGAATTTACGGAACAGCGTCGATAATTGGACATAAATCGGCGCATAGGTGTTCGACAAATCGACCGTCGGGTCCGCCAGTTCTGCGAGCAGCGGCGGATCTGATGCGTCGGAAAACGTCATGAGCGCTTCCACGGAATTAGCCGTCGCTCGGCCCAGTTCAACAATATCGATGAGGCAAGGCCGAGAATGGCGGTTACAAACAGGCCGACATACATCTTCTCGACTTCAAAAACCTGCCAGCTGGTCCAAATCAGGTAGCCAATACCGCTCTTAGCCGCCAACGATTCGGCAGTGACAATGACGATGAGAGACACCCCCATGGCAACCTTCATCCCGGTGACGATGGACGGCAACGCTCCGGGCAGCGCGACGTCGGTAAACATCATCAGCCGTCCGGCGTGATAGTTGCGTCCAACATCAAGATAGATGCGCTCGATCTGGCGCACGCCTGCGGCGGTATTGATGATGAGGAGGTAGACGACCGAAATCGCGATGATCGCATATTTTGAAGCTTCACCGATCCCGAAAAGAATGATGACCAGCGGCAGGAGCGCAACTTTGGGAATTGGAAAAGTCGCGTCAACCAGCGGCTCTAGCGCGGCGGACACGGTTGGAACGAGACCGATGGCCAACCCTAGAACGACACCGACCGTAGTCCCGATCGCGAAGCCGATCAGAACACGCGCGACCGTCGCCGCGGTGTGGTACAGCAACTCGCCGTTGGCCAACATTTGCCAAAACTGCATGAAAATCCGGCTCGGCGACGAGAAAAAGCGGGTATCAATTGCGTGCGTCTGTGCCGCGACTTCCCACGCCGCGAGCAGAAGCAGTGGCGTCGCCGCCGAGATGAGCCGGTTGACCTGAACACTGGCGGCGACCGGTTTCATGCCGCTTGCTCAACAGGACTGGCGTCAGCCACGATCTCGTTTCGCAACTCACGCCAGATATGGGCGAAAAGTTCGCCGTAATGTGGATTTGACTTCACGCTGGCGACATCGCGCGGCCTGCTGAAAATGCTCGCAACATCGATAAGGTCTTTGACGCGGCCCGGTCGCGCGCTCATCACCAACACGCGGTCAGCCAGCGAAATGGCTTCATCGATCGAATGAGTGACATAAATGACCGTCTTACCGGATGCCTCCCATATGCGCAGAAGTTCACCTTGCAAAATTAACTTCGTTTGTTCGTCCAAAGCCGCGAACGGTTCGTCCATCAACAAGATTTCCGGATCATTCGCGAACGCTCTCGCCAGGGAGACACGCTGTTTCATGCCGCCGGAAAGCTGATGGGGAAGGGCATTCTCAAACCCGGCAAGTCCGGCGCGCTCCAGGATCGGTTGAACCAGCGCATACCGTTGGCGCTTGCCGATGCCTCGCGCCTTGAGTCCAAACGCCGCATTATCGCGAACCGTCATCCAGGGAAAAATTGATTCCTGCTGGAAGACCATCGAGTTGATGGGTTGGGACGACGCCAAAGCCCGCACGACTTCAATCGTTCCCTCGGTTTGTGTGTCAAGGTCCGCGACGATGCGGAGCATTGTGGTCTTGCCGCAACCTGAGGGGCCGACGATCGCAAGAAATTCTCCCGCCGCGATGTCAAGGCTCACGCCGTCCAGCGCGTCGAAAGTTCGACCGTGCAGGACGAAACTCCGTCGGAGATTCCGTATCCGCACTTTAAGCGCGATGTCGGGTTCTGCGGCGGTCACGTTCGCATCCTTGTCCACTGCCGACCAATCGCCTATGCGGAGCCATGCGGCGCCAGCGCGATGACATCGAGGGCGTAGTGGGCTTTTCCTCCGGGCGCCGCATTGGCATCAGCTACGGCGACCGCAATTCGGGCCGGAGGGTCCCTCGGAAAAAACTCCATCCAGGCCTGATGAAACTCCTTTCTGCGTTCGAGGTCGTGGAGATATAGCGTGACCTTCACGACGTGCGCGGGTGTCGCCCCGGAGGCGGCAAGCACTGCCTCGACATTGCGCAGCGCTTGACGCGCCTGCGCGAGCGGTTCCTCGACCATCGCGCCAGACCTGGGATCGCGTCCACGGATGGCGGACAGGAACAGGAATCCGCCGGCACGCACGCCGGGCACCATTCCTTCCATCCGGTCGGGCGCGTCCGGGGACTGCGGCATCGATTGGCGGTCTGGCTTGCTCACGGTCAGTCCTCCGCGATCCTGAGCGTTGTCGATGGCGGGCTTTGCGTTTTCAGTTCAGAGTGAAGCTGCGGATGATATCCGCCGATTCCTTTGGCTTGTCGGTTTGAACCTGATGCCCGGCTCCGGCAACCCAATGGAACTTGATGTCCGGCACTGCCTTCGCGATGGCTCTGCCGGTTTCCGGCAACGCAAACGTGTCGGCTTCACCCCACACAAAGATTGTCGGGATTTGCTTGGCAACGGCCGGAAGCGATGCGCGCAGATCGAACTGCAGTGCCAGCGCGGGATTTTTGCGGGCGGCGCCGGTGTTTTTGACGAACTCCTTCATGGCTTCCATCGCTCCCGGCCGTGTTGCTGATTTCTGCCGGCGATCGATCAGCGCATCAGAGATTTTCGATTTGTCTGCGATCACTGCTTCCAGGAGCTTTCGCATGCCGTCGCGGGTGCCGTCGTAACCCTCCAACGCTGCCAGCGCTGGCGTTCTTGGCTGATCGATCCCGAGCCCTTGCGCGATCGTCAATGACGAGATCAGCACCAGCTTCTCGACCCGGTCGGGATGCAGCATGGCGTAGCGGACCGCGGCCCAGGCGCCTTGCGAATTGCCCGTCAGCGTGAATTTGTCGAGGCACAACGTGTCGGCGAAGGCCTCTAATTGGGTCGCACGGTTGATCAAGCCGTACGGGGCCGGCGCGTGCGGGTCGGTATCACCAAAGCCGCCGATGGAGTCCGGGGCGATCACGCGAAAATCCGCCGCGAGAAGTGGCATGACGAGCCCCATTCCGGATTCGCCCGATGATCCCGCGCCGCCGCCATGCAAGGCGACGATCACTGGACCATTCCCGCCAGCTTCGGTGTAGTGCGTGTTGACGCCACTCACCATCACCCGGCGTGATCGCAATCCGTCGCTCGCCATGTCGTCTCTCCTTTCAAGTGTCTCGGCCGGCTTGTGATTCGTTACCGTTTCACGCCGCGCGCGGCTTGGCCGGTGAAGAAAGATGCCGTCCCAGAAATTCCAGCGTCCGCCGCCAGCTCAGCTCGGCCGCTGCGGCGTGATAGTTCGGATGGCTGTCGTCGTGATAGGCGTGGTCGGCACCGGGAAAGATGTGAAACTCGACCGGTTGGCCGGATTTCTTCAGCGCTTCAACCATGCGCTTGGCTTCGTCGAGTTTGACGGCTCGATCGGACTCGCCGTGATGGACGAGCAGCGGACATTGCAGCTTGTGCGCATCGACGACCCGGTCCAGTGCTTTGCCGTCGGCGCGCGCCTGTGCCTGCACTGTCGGCGCGCCATAGAAAACCACTGCGGCTTTCAGATTGCGGCTGCGGCCGCAGATCCACGCATAAAGCGTGCCGCCGCCGGAGCAATAGCCGATCGCGCCAATCCGCGTGCGATCAACTTCCGGCAGACCAGCAAGATAGTCGCACGCTGCCTGAAGGTCAGGCACGCCTTGTTCGTCGGGCGTTGCCAGAAAGGCCTTCAGGCGGCGTTCTTCCGGACTCTTGAAATCGCGCGGCGACTGACCGCCGATGCGGCTATACGGATCGACCGTAAGTGTTGCGTAACCGGCCTTGGCGAGCCGCCGCGTAACGTCCTGCCGGTGCTCGATGACGCCGAGATTCTCCGGCGCCATCACGAGGCCGGGGAGATCGGTGCGGCCCTTCGGCTTGGCAAAATAGCCGCGAATGTCATCGTTGCCGCTTTTGAACGCAACCCACCCGCAGTCGAGGTCCTTCTCCCATTTCGGCGGCAGCGGAAGAATATGCTCGGGCATGTCGATGATCCTGCGTTAGACCGCGAACTCGATATCGAACAGCGGCGGTTCGGTCTTCAGCTTGATCTCCACCCAATGCAGCCGCGCGCATTCGGGGCAGGCGTAGCGGATCGCCTCGAGTTCGGTATGCAAGGCAATGCGGGGTCCAAGCTCGGCGGCCGTGGTCGTTGACTGACGGGCATATGGCTTCCAGTTCTCGGAGGCCGGAGCCATGACGCAGCCGCAGTCGCAGCGGAGATATGCGGCACCGTCGATGCGCACGACCTTGGCGCGATCACCCCACAACGAGATCAGCTGGAACGGCGCGTCGCGCCGCGGCGGATTGGCGAGGCTCTTCCGTTGCGGCCAGTCAAGGCGGTCATTGCGGATTGTGGCGCGCCGCGCCTCGGTCGCCGCTTCGTCGAGCAAGCCGTCGGACTTTGCCACGACGCCGTAGATTTCGCGCGCCATCGCCGCCGACACCGCGTGATCCCTGATGTCTGCGATAACCAGCGCCGGGTCGCGTTCGATGGGATCGCCCCAGCCGCCACCGGCGGACGGTGTGGCTTCGTGATAATCGCGATCGTTGAATTCGATTGTGCCGCGGGTCTTGGCGGGCAGGGTTTGCAGCTTTCCCTCGATCGCGGCGGAGTCGTAGGGAATGTGCCCGCCCTCGATGGTCGCGCGCGCGGATGCGTCCTTCAGCATTCGCCGCGTGTTGCATGCGGCGGGATAGCCGCCGAACATTCCGGTGGCGATAGGCGATTCATAGCAGTGGCAGGTAAACCGCGTCTGCATGCTCTTGACTTGATTGAGCACGTAGGCGTGGCCAACCGAAATGCCGCCGCGATTGCGACCAGGGCCGGCAGTGTCCGGAATGAATTTTCGGTAGATGTAAAGCAGCGGCAGATGCGCTTCATTGCGCTCGACGTTCTGCAGACGAATGGCGGGAATGTGCCGGTGCCCCTGCGGCGACAGACCGTCATGATCCACATAGGCGCCGCCGCCGACATAGATCTGGTCGAGATTGCTGCCAGTGGCGCGCTCGCCGTGCTGGTTGGTGCCGTAAACGGAAAAGCCATCGGGTCCGCCGTTTGGGCCTGCTTGCGCCTCGACGATGTATTTCTCGCTGGTGGACACCAGCAGCGAGAGTGCCTCGATGACGACGGCCTCAACGAGCCACATGGCACCGAGCGGGCCTTGACTGACCGGCGCAGGAAATCGTGCTGAAACCATCGAGCCGGGCCGCGTCACGACCTCTACGGGCCTGAACACGCCCTCGTTCCACGGCAGATCGTAAGCGATGATCGGCAACAGTGCGGCGCGAACGCCGGCGAGCAAACCGCCCTCGGCGCAATTCATGAAACGATCGACCTGGTCCGCGGATTTGGAGAAGTCGAGGCTTAGGCGATCGCCTTGTTTTTTCATCTCGACGTGAACGCGGAACAGTTTGTTCGCGGTGCCATCGTGGTCGAGATATTTCTGCGAGCGATAGATGCCGTCCGGCAATTCGCGCAGCCGCTTGCGCACCGTTGTCTCCGACAGCTCGATCGCCTCGTCGAAGACCGAAAGCACAGTGTCGACGCCATATTGGTCGATGGTATCGACGAAGCGCCGGACGGCGACACGGTTGGCCGCGATCATGCCGCGGAAATCGAGCGCGACGTTTTGCGGCAGCCGCGTCATGTTCAGAATGGTCGCCATGATATCGCTGCGCAGTTCGTCGTTTTCGACAATGCGCAATGGCGAAATCAGCATGCCTTCCTGGTAGATTTCCGTGACTTCAGCGCCGCCCAGACCGCCAACGTCGAGTTGATGGCAGCAGACGCCAATCCAGGCGATCAGTGCGCCTTCGTGAAATACCGGCGCGGCGATGCCGAAATCGTTTTGGTGAAGGGCCCCTTTGTAGGGGTTGTTGACCAGAAACATGTCGCCTGGACGGATGCCCGGATTGGGATGGCAGTCGACGATGATGTGCTTGATCATCTCGGCGACCGAAGCGGCATGAAATAACACCGTCTTGCCAAGCGTGATGATCTCGCCGTGGGCGCCAAAAATCCCGGTATTGTAGTCAGATGCGTCGTTCACCAGTGGCGAACCGGAGACCGCCGACAAGGTCGCCGCCTGCTCCTCGCCGATGGAAATGAGGCGATGATGGATGACCTCGAACGTGATTGGGTCGACCGCCACGCGCTTATGCGGATACAGAATGGACTCGTAGGGCAGGCGATTAGACATGAGACTGGATGCCGCTCTCGGTGAGGCGAAGGACGAAATTGCCGTAAGGCTCGACCTCGAGGCTTTGATTGATGCCGACGAGGATCGTCGTATCCGGCCGCTCGACGATAACCGGCCCGTGCAGCAGCGTTCCTGCTCCCAAATCCTCTGAGCGGTAAACCGGTGTTTGCTTGAAACCGAGCCGGTAGAAATAGACCTTCCGGGTCGATCGCGGCTTTGCCGCCACATCCCGCTTCGGCAGCAGCGAAAGGACGGGCTTCTGAACTGCCGCTACGGCCTCAGCACGCAGGACGTTGAACTCGACACCAGTGCCGCGCAAAGCAGTGTTCTGGCCGTAAATTTGTTCGTATCGTTCCCCGAAACGATCAACCAGGGCGTCGAGATCGGCCGGTGTCAATTGTTGGCGCGGCGCTTCGACCGGAATTTCATGAACCTGAAAGCGGAACCGCATCGTCACCAGGTGCTCAATCCGCGCTTCCTCGCCGAGCGCCGCGCGGCAGAGCTGGTCGAGCTTGGCGAAGCCTTCGTTCATGCCCCCGACGTCGACGTGATCTGACGCCTTCTTGAACCGCGGAGGGGCGTGACGCCCAAACGCGAGCGAAAATGAACGGTGACGATCAGCCGTTACGGCGCCCAGCGCCGAATGCCCCGATGCGGTCGTCGGCACGACGACAGTGGAAATTCCAGCGATCGATCCATAAAGATGCGCGTGGGTCGGCCCCGCGCCGCCGTAAGCGAAGATGGCGAAACCGCGCGGGTCGTAGCCAGAGCGCGTTGTCACCCGCCGCAGCAAGTCCGCCATCTGGTTATTGGCAACTTCGCGAATGCCGGCGGCCGCTTCGTGCAGATCGTAGCCGAGCGGCTCTGCTATGCGTTCCATGATCGCTGCTTCGGCGAGCGCCGCATCAAGCTTCATCTCGCCGCCCAAGAAGTAGTGAGGATCGATGATGCCGAGGACGACGTCGGCGTCCGTTATCGTGGGGTCGCTTCCGCCGCGGCCGAAGCAAACCGGCCCCGGCTCGGCGCCCGCGCTGTCCGGACCGACCGTGAGATGCCCGCCGCGCACGCGGGCAATCGAGCCGCCGCCGGCGCCAATGGCAGTCACCTTGATCGCAGGCAGCGCTACGTGAAAGCGGCCGACTTCGCGCGACGTTGCGAGAATGGGCTGTCCGTCGACGATCAGGCCGACGTCGAAACTCGTTCCTCCCATGTCGCTGGTGATGATGTTCTTGAAGCCGAGCCGCTCGCCGAGCTTCTGTGAAGCGAGCACGCCGCCAGCCGGCCCCGATGTCAGCAAATTGGCCGCCTGATACGCCGCCTCGCTGGCCGGCAACACCCCGCCGCCCGACTCCATGATTGAGATCGGGCCGCCATAACCGTATTCGCGGATCGATTTTTCAAGCCCATTGATATACCGGTGAATTACCGGGCCGAGATACGAATTGATCGATGTGGTCGAGGCACGTTCGTATTCGCCCAGAACAGGAACGAGCTCGGAAGAAATCGTCACGAAAGTGTTCGGTGCTTCCTCGCGGACGAGTTCCGCGAGACGCTGTTCGTGGGCGGGATTGCGGAACGACCAGAGCAGCGTGACGGCAATCGCCTCGACGCCCTTGGCGGAGAGCCGGCGAATACTGTCGCGGGCCGCCGCTTCCGCCAGAGGCGCAATGATCAGGCCGCGCTCATCGATCCTTTCCTCGATTTCCTCAACGAGATCGAGCGGTATGATTGGCGTCGGGATCGTTCGTTTCGAGAAGTGTGCGATTTCGTGGTCGGCAAGGCCGGCCCAGCTCGCCATGCAGCGCTCGAGGCGAAGCGTATCGGCAAATCCGCGCGTGATCAGCAGGCCGGTCCTGGCGCCTTTGCGCTCAATAAAGGCGTTGGTCGCGGCGGTAGTGCCGTGTGCGAAATACTCAAGCTGCTTGATGAGCGCTTTCGTGTCGATGCGCTGCCGTTCGGCAGCGGCATCCAATGCATTCAGCACTCCCCGCGTGCGATTGCTCGGCGTCGTCGGCGACTTGACGATTGTTACCTCGCCCGTCTCCGACAACATCACCAGATCGGTGAAAGTGCCGCCGATATCGGTACCGATGAAATATCCCATGGACCTTTGCGGCCCCTCCAGATCTGAGCTCTCGGCAAAGTGCGCGCAGCGCGCAACGGTCTTGAGCGGCGGATTGCTCGCGGCCGCTCGTGGTCTCCTCCCTAGGCCATTGACACTAGCGGAGCCGGCAAGGCTGTCAACTTAAATCATTATATGACTATACATTTGCTTTTTTGCGCCGTAATGTTGTTGCTAATAAGAGACGTGGGGAGAAACGACTTTTGCTCTGGCGCTTCGCTTCGGGTCTTTTGCGTTTATTGTGCTTTCGCGCAAGAGCGGAAAGTGCAGAGTCTCTGAGAGCTCGTCAGCAGAGCCGCCGCTCAGGCGCCGATGGAGGTGAAAAATGGCAACGATCGTTTGGGGTGCGTGCACGGCACACACCGCGGCAATGAATCGGCTGCCGCCCGGCACCGATCCGGCCCAAGCCGAACGCGTCTTTGCGGCTTTCAAACACCTGCAGGGGACCCTGCACGCGGCGCGACCCGATGCGCTGGTCGTGGTCGGAACAGATCACTTTATGACGTTCAACTATGATGCCGTGCCGACATTCGCCATTGGGACCGGAGATTCATTTCAGAGCTGGGGCGAAGCAAGTTCGCCGGACCGGCGCTTTCGCGGTCATGACGATCTCAGCATCGAACTCATAGAGGGTTTGGTTGTGGCGGATTTCGATGTGCTGCGCGTTGACGAAATGCGCGTCGATCATGCCTTCGCGACGCCACTGGGATTTGTTTTGGGCGCGACTGACCTGCCGGTGGTGCCTATTTACGTGAACTGCACAACGGCGCCGCTGCCGAGCCATGCCCGGTGCCGGGCCTTCGGTCAGGCGCTGGGCAGCGTCCTACGCTCGCAAAACGCCGCTGACCGTGTGGCGGTTCTGGGCACCGGCGGGCTGAGCCATTGGATCGGCGTGCCGCGCACCGGCGACATCAACGAGAACTTCGATCACGATTTTCTCAATCGCTTCGTGGTCGGCGACGTGTCTGGCTTAGTTGCGCTTGATTCCGATTGGGTCATTGAAGAGGCCGGCAACGGTGCCGCGGAAATTCGCAACTGGATCATTGCCTCCGAAGCTGCCCGTCCGCAGCGCCGAACCCAGCTCGCCTACGAGCCGGTGCGCAGCTGGAAAACCGGCATCGGTCTGGTGGAGTTCACGCCGTGAAACGTCGCCGCGCGCTGGAGCGCGTGTTGGCGCGCTTTGATAAAGACGCAAACCTGCGAGCGGAACTTGAAACACGACCGCAGGCGGTCGCCGAGCGGTTCGGTCTTGCACCGGACGAACTTTCTGCCGTCCTCAATCGCAATGTTGTTCAGCTTTATAATTGGGGTGTGCACGCTCTTCTGATCCGCAACTTTGCAGGCTTCAACAAGATTGATCTCGCAGCGGCGTACCGCCATGCCGGTTTAGCAAAAGATACTTAGAAACCCGGCGTTCCCTCATCGGATTGCGATAGCAGGCGTCTTCAGGCGGCGAGGAAATGGGAACTTCTTTCATATTTTTTGATCTAAGGTTTCCGTCCTCCCGGGCCCACCACCTAATTCATGTGATTCTTCCGGCTTGGCTTCGTTGAGGCAAAACCCAAACGTCGTTGTCGGTGGACTTGATCTTCTAGACCGCAACCACGTCCTCAAGGAAAGGATCCTCCGGCAGCGCCGTCTCGGTATCCAGCAAATTTCCACATTGCGGGCAGGCGAAGCGCCGCAATACGACGCGCGGCTCGACGTTGCTGCCGGTGCCGGGCAACGCGGCGACTGGAACAGTCGAAAGCGCCGCGGCCTGTTTCCAGCCGGTGCCGGCGGGCGCCAACGGGTGCGCGCACGACGCGCAGCGAATCTTGCCGCCCTCGACGAACAGCGTTTCTGAAATGCGCTGCTTCATTGTACCGGTCCGGCAACGAGCCGCGCCCGTCGCAGTTCGCTACGCTTGGCGTCGGTCGCACTCTGGTCAATTGTCCCGGCTGATTCCACCACGCCGTAGACCTCGGATGCCGCCGCTTTCGAAATGTGTCCCGTCGTGACATCGGCCATCACCTTTTCCGATGCTCGGTCTAGCGGGTCACCGATGCCGCCGCCGCCGTTCCAGCGAACATAGAGCGCATCATCGCCCATTAAGGGAAACACGCCCCACGAAATCGGCTCGTCTTCGCCGGGGATCGCATTGAGTGTTTGAGCAAAGCGGTCGGTATTGTGACCGTCCTGCGGTGCATGCACCCAGACATAATCGTTGACGCTGCCCGGATAGCCGCCGCACAGCCCGTCGCTTTGCGGAAAGCGTGGACCCTTGCCGGACAGCACATAATGAATGCCGCCATCGGGCGCGTCGTGCGCGACGATCGCCATCTCGCCGCCGGCGCCGCCGCGAAATTTGCCGGGACCGCCGGAATCGGTGAGCTTGCGGCGAAACAGATAGCGGATCGGGAATTGCGCCTCGATGGTCTCGACGTTGGCCATACGCGAGATCGGATTTGGAATCTCGCCGCCGATGTCGACGCCGTCGCCAAATGTTCTGGCGCCCCCGGCGCCGGCGAAGGTTTCGGTGAGGATGCCGATTGCCAGCCGGCCGCGCTGATTGTTGCCGAACATGAAGATCGCGAAATGATTGGCGTGCCAGACGGCCGTGGCTTCGTCGGCGTACTTGTCGCTTGCGGCAAGCATCTTGCCGATGGCCGAACAGGCCGCATTATTGACCGACTGGATCGCGCCGACCGTCGCCACCGATACCGGGGCCGGGCGGGTGCAGTTCACGATGGTGCCTTCAGGCGCAATCATTTCGATCGGGCGGATAGCGCCTTCGTTCCAGACAATGTCGTAGCAAAGGAGGGGAAACAGCGGTGCAAACAGGCCGCCGAGCGACGCCCATTTGGAACAATTCACGCTGTACTTCGATTGCGGCGAGGAGCCGGTGAAGTCGAAGGTGAGCGTGTCGTCGTGCTTGGTCATGGTCAGCAGGACTTTGTAGATCTCGCCTTTGACCTCGAGATATTGGCGCGATTGCCAATGGCCGTTCGGCAGCTCGCGAAGCCGTTCGCGAAGCTTGACCTCGGACTGATCGATCAGCGCGGCGCAGGCCTCGTCAACGGTTTTGGTGCCGTATTTGTCGATCAGCGCCAGCATCCGTTCTCTGGCAACGTTGTTGCAGGCGATCATCGAGCGCAGATCGAGTGCGACCATTTCCGGGCTGCGCACCATGTTAAGGATCGTGTCCCACAGGTCCTGCTGCAGTTCGCCGCGGTCGATGATCTTGATGCCGGGCGACGAGAAGCCTTCGGTGAAGATGTCCTGCGCGTCCGGCGCGAATCCTCCAGGATTCATGGCGCCGATATCCGACACGTGAACGAAGCACGCGCTCCAGGCCACCAGCTTGCCGCCGTGGTGAATCGGCGAGACCAGATAAATGTCGGACGTGTGCAGCGCCGCCGTATAGGGGTCATTGAGCAGGAACATGTCGCCTTCGGCGATCTGGCCGCCGAATCTGCGGATGATCGCCTTGCACGCCTCGGCCGCGCTGGTCAGGTGATGCAGGAAACCCACGCCGCCCATCAACAGCGAGCCGTCGGCCTGATAGAGCGAAACCATCAGGTCGTGGCCTTCATTGGTGATGGCGCTGCCCGAGACGTGCTTGAGCGTGATCACCGCTTCCTCGACAACGCGAAAGAGGCGGTGGCGGATAATGGAGAACGTGATCGGGTCCATCGCTTGTCCTTTTGCTTGCGCGCGCCTTACGCTCCGAAATCGACCAGCACATTGCGGTAACCGTCCATGGTGCCGCGCTGGTTTGCCTGCAACACGATGGTGGTGATCGGAGTATGGATCACTGCGGGTCCGGTGACCACGTTGCCGGGCTTAAGTTTCTCGAAGTCGTAGATGTCGGCCTCCGCCATGCCGTTTTTGGCCTCGACGAAAATGGGGCGGCGTCCGGTCTTTGCCGGTGTTGACTCTTTGCCCGCCAGCGGCAGCGGCTCCAGCCGCGGGCGATCGATCAGGCCGCGCGCGGTCAGCCGAAACATGGTCATTTCGATTCCGGCTTCGCGGAACGCCGAGCCCTTGCCGTATTTGCGTTCGTACTGCGCCTCGAAATCGGCGACGAGCTGGTGGAGGCCGGCATCGTTGAGCGGGGTAGGGCTGCGCACTATCGTCGTCACTTCGTGGACCTGACGGGAGTAACGAAGATCGATCGACCATTCGAGCCGAATTGCAGCGTCGGTAAACCCCTCGTCTTTCAGCTGGCGACGCGCGCGTTCGATCATCGGTTTGTAGATGTCATTGATCGCCTGCGGCGGGGACGGCACGGGCAGCAAAGTGGTCTGTGAATATTCGTGGACGATGTCGGCCGATACCAGTCCGAACGCACAATTCACCGAGGCTGTGTACGGGATCACCATCCGCTTTACTTTCAGCTCGGCGCCGAACATGCCGGCAATAATGCCACAGGAGCCGCCGAAGGCATGCAGTACGAAATCGCGTGGATCGAGGCCGCGCTCGACGGTGATTTCGTGGATGAGATCGCTGATCTGCGCCGTTGCAACCCGATAGATTCCGAACGCTGCCTCTTCGACATCCATCCCGAGTGGCTGCGCGATCTTCTCAGCGAAGATTTGCCGCGCCCTCGCCGGGTCGAGCCGCATCGTGCCGCCGAGGAAGGTGTTCGGATCCATGTAGCCGATCAGCATAAAGACATCGGTCAGGGTCGGCTCGGTACCGCCGAGGCCGTAGCAGATTGGACCCGGCCGTGCGCCTGCCGAACGCGGACCGACGCGCGGCGTATTGGTGCCCGGCTCGAGCCAAACGATCGAGCCGCCGCCCGAGCCGATCGAAACCACCTCGATTTTCGGCTGGCTATAGTGAAAGCGATCGACCATCGGCTCGCGAGCGTATTCGATTTCGCCGTTTTGAATGACGGCAACCTTGAAGGTCGTGCCGCCCATGTCCGTGGCAATGACATCGGGTTGATTGAGCAATTGGCCGAGCACGCGGCTGCCGATCACGCCGGCGGCGGGGCCGCATTCGAGCATGCCGATCGAGCGTTCTGCGGCTTCCTGGGCTGGAAGCAGCCCGCCATAGCCCTGCATCACCATGACCGGGCCGCCGTAGCCGGCCTTCGCCAGCAGGCCTTGAAGATTGTTCAAATAATTTTTGGTGATGTGGCCGGCGTAGGCGTTGATCACGGTGGTGGACGAGCGCTCGTATTCACCGGGCAGCGGCGCAATCTCGCTCGACAGCGTGCAGTAGACACCGGGCGCGAGACGCTCGACCAGTTTTTTGATCTTGCGCTCGTTGTCGGCGTTGTAGAACGACCACAGGAACGAGACTGCAATCGCCTCGACGCCCTTGTCATCGATCAAGAAACGGATGGCCGCTTCGGCCGCCGCCTCATCAAGCTCCTGAAGAATCGCGCCCTTATAATCCGTGCGTTCTGGCACGCCGACGATGCAGTCCGGTGCGACCAGTGCCGGCGCCCGCTCGGTCTTGACCGGATGCTTGATGCGGTCCTCGGTGAGGCCGCCCCAGCGGCCATAGGCGCCGCGCGTCATCAATACAGTATCCTCGAAGCCGCGCGTGGTGATCAGACCGGTTCGCGCTCCATCGCGCGTCAGGATGACGTTGTCGACCACGGTCGAGCCGTGCATGAACAGTGAAGTCTGCGCCAACAATTCCGCCAACGGAATGCCCATCGCGTCGGCGGCCGAGCGGATAGAATCGATGACGCCGATGGAGAAATCGGGCGGCGTCGAGATCGTCTTGCCGAGATGCGCAGGCTCTCCTGCAGCAAACACGATAGTGTCGGTGCAAGTGCCGCCGACGTCGGTTGCGACCATGTATCTGCGCGGTTCAGTCATCGGAATTCAGGACCCTCAGACGTATCGACATGAGCGCTGGAGACCCCGGCCGCGATGAATATGACCTGCTTCCAGTCGACGTCCCGCATCATACGATCAGCCCGCCGCGAATGGGAAACTGGGGATTTGCGAAATTAAGGAACGGGTGCGTTTTACGCACGCCCTGCGCGTGCAGCGGGACCGCATCGACTCTTCGGTGCGTTGGCATCACCACACGGCGGAGTGTGCTCAATTTCTGCCGTTCGGACGCTGAGTAACACGCCTTCGCCCGGCGCTGTGTCGGTGAATGTTCCTTCGCCGGCTGGTCGGTGACGAGGTAATCGGCTAATGACCTTCTTGCCTCGCTTAGATGGAGACGGCGATGCTGCTGTCAGCTGCGTCGATATCGGATCATTATCCCGACCGGGAGCGCACGGTGCCGGCGCTCTACGCCGAAGTGCTCGGACAAGGCATTTTTGCGGATGAACTCGGCTATCACGCCTTGTTTTTGGCCGAGCATCATTTCCATCAATACGGCGCGGTTCCAAATCCGGCGGTGCTTTTGGCAAGCCTCGCGCAGCGCACCAAACAGCTGCGACTTGGCACCTCGATTTCTGTCCTGCCGTTTCGCAACCCGGCGCTGGTGGCCGAGGACTATGCGATGCTGGACGTGCTCTCGAACGGGCGGCTGGAGCTCGGGGTAGGTTCCGGCTACCTAAAGCATGAATTTGCCGGGTTCGGCATCGACGCGGCTGAAAAGCGTGAACGGTTCGAAGAAAATCTCGATTTGCTCGAACGTCTTTTAAGAGGCGAACGGGTGACGCATGTTGGACGCTTTGCCTCGCTGGATGGCATCAGACTCAACATTCTTCCGATCCAGAAGGAAGTGCCGATCCACGTCGCTACGTTGCGCAGGGAAGGGGCATATCACATTGGCCGCCAAGGGCGCCGTATGATGAGCGTACCCTATGCCACCCTCGACAGTTTCGAAGAAATCGGCGGATTGGTGAGTGAATTTCATCGCGGCCGCCGCGAGGCGGGCCTTCCGGGCGACTTGTCCGAGGCGAACAGCGTTCTTTTGCACACCCACGTCGCGACATCAGATGCGGAGGCGCGCCGGAATGCCGCCGACGCTTTCGACCTTTATGTCGCCACCCGGCTCTACGCCAAGCGAGCCGTCTACGACGATGTCATTCGGAGCGGACTTGCACTATTCGGGTCGGTAGAAACCGTTGCCGAAAAAATGAGCCGGTTGGCTGAAATGGGCGTCGACCACGTTATGAGTTTGCATAATTTCGGATTGATGCCGGACGCCCTGGTCCGCCGCTCAATGCGGATGCTGATGGAAGAGGTGATGCCGCGGGTAAGAGTGGCTGCTTCTGACCGGTCGCCCAACAGCGGCACAATTGCTTCTGCCCTTGTCTAATGCCGAGTTGATGCTTGTCGAAGGGTCAGACGAGTGCTTTTTCAATCAGGCAGCTTGCCGTCATCGGCCGGAAACAAATGATTGAACACGACGAGTCCGATGATTGAAAATGGGGCCGCCAGCAGAGCGCCAACCGGTCCCCACATCCACGTCCAGAACGCAAGCGCCAGCAAGATCAGGAGAGGATTAAGCGTGAGACGGCGGCCAATGATCGTCGGCGTAATGAAGTGTCCTTCCGTGGTCGTGAGAATTACGAAAGCGAGTGGGGCGATCAATGCCTGGCTGAGCGAAGGGAATGTAACGAGGCCCACACCAAACAAGGCTGCCACCGTGACGGCTGGGCCCACATAGGGCACATAGTTAAGGACAGCTGCCAGCACGCCGAAGGTCATTGGGCTTGGAAGTCCAAGCAGCCAGGCGCCGGCGGCTACGATCACTCCCACCGCTAAATTTATGATCGTGACGACAGTCAGATAGCCGGCGAGATTATGTTCGATATCGTTGGCGATCTTCAGAAATCGCAGTTTGGCGTCGCGGTTCGGAAACATCGCGACGAGATTTGCACGCAAGGTGCCCTGACCGATGAGAAAGAACAGCATCGCCGCAAAGAACAGCAACAGCTCCGCGGCCGCGGGGGTAAGAAAAGCGACAACCGGCAAGACGATGTTGGAAGAGGAAGAATTTACCGTAACTGAATTACCGCCAAAAAGCGTACCCTCGAGTTCGCGGAGCGAGGCGAGCGGCCGGTCGAGAACCGAGAGCCGTTCCCTGATCGTCGCGCCGATCTCCGGCGCCCGAGAGATCCATTCGCTGACCGGGCCGGCCATGGCGGTGGCCGCGATTCCCACCGCGCCGAGCGCAACAAGGACAATCAGAAGCGCGGTAATCCATGGTGATACGCCGTGGCGAGCGCCACGCCGCACCAACGGTGCGAACGTCATGGCCACAATTGCGGCAGCGAGTACCGGCATGAGAATGGCGCGGCCGACGTAGAGGAAAACGCCGAACATGAGGGCGAAGATGCCGATCGTCGCGGCAAGGCCTATCGACTGCCAGATATTTTGGATGCTATCGACCGGTTGAGGGTCCCTGATGCTCAGTGGCTCGCGAGCTTCACGGCTGGCATGGATGTAGCCCACTTTGTTCCTCTACCCCCGACAGGACCGCAAGGTCCGGTTGAATTGGCTCATTCACCTTTGCACCGGGTCCGGTGCTATATGCTTAAACGCGTTAGTGATATGCCGCGTTCCCAAAGCGCGCGCGCTGCTCTCTTTGGTGGAGATTCACCGCTGGCAGGGGAACCGAACGGGGCCTCCGTAGTTGCCTTTGCAGGGGTTTATCAGCCGCGGGGCCTTAAATGTCGCAGATCGAAGCGGACGTGGCCGAGCTCATGGTAGACGTCTGGCCGACGCTTGTGCGTTCGCAACTTGCCAATTCACAGTCGGCGAACGACCTCATGCAGCCTAACCGGTTGCTCGACGCGTTACCCGCTGCGCTCTACGTGACCGACGCGGCTGGGAGGATTGTCTATTTCAACGAAGCCGCGGCGGCGCTCTGGGGATGGCGGCCTAAGCTTCACAGCGATCAATGGTGCGGCTCGTGGCGGCTATTCAGGCCGGACGGAACACCGCTGCCGCATGACCAATGCCCGATGGCGATAGCGTTGAAGGAAGGCAAGCCGAACCGAGGATCTGAGGCGGTCGCCGAGCGGCCCGACGGTACGCGGGTGCCATTCATGGCGTTTCCGACGCCCTTCCACGATGAAGCCGGTATCCTCATTGGCGCGGTGAACGTACTGGTTGACATGAGCGAGCACCAGCGTGCTGAACGCGTCAGCCGTCATTTGGTCGCCATCGTTGAATCGAGCGACGACGCCATCATCAGCAAAGATCTTAGTGGTTTGATCGCTTCATGGAACAAGTCTGCAGAACGCCTGTTCGGCTACACCGAAGCCGAGGTTATCGGCAAGCCGATCACGATTCTCATCCCGCCTGAACGTCTGGACGAAGAGGTCGACATTTTAGACCGCATCAGGCGCGGTGAGCGGATCGAGCATTTCGAGACCAAACGCCGGCGCAAGGATGGCAGTCTCGTCGATATTTCATTGACCGTGTCGCCGGTGAGCGACGAAGCAGGAAGGATTATCGGCGCTTCGAAGATAGCGCGCGATATCACCGATCAAAAGCGCCGTGAGGAACAGATCGCCTTACTTGCGCGCGAGGCTGACCACCGAACCAATAACTTGTTGGCGGTCGCGCAAGCGACCGTTCACCTCACGCACGCCGAGACGGCGGCCGAACTCAAAGAGGCAATCCAGGGGCGGCTACAGGCGCTTGCAAATGCTCAGAGCATGCTTGCGCAAACGCGATGGGCCGGCGCGGATTTGCGTGAGCTGGCGCTGAAGGAACTTTCGCCGTACAGCCGCGACGGCGAGTCTCCTGCACAAATCGAAGGTCCAAGCCTGTTGTTGAAACCGGATCTGGCACAGGCAATGGCAATGGCGCTCCACGAACTCGCGACCAATGCGGTCAAATACGGTGCATTTTCCACTTCCGCCGGGCGGGTTAAAGTCGAGTGGTTCACGCAGCCCGGCCAGAAACTGCACCTGCGTTGGACCGAAACGGGCGGCCCGCGCGTTGTGCCCCCGACCAAGCAAGGCTTCGGCACGCGTGCAATCACGCGGCTGATCGGTCAGCTCAACGGCGAGGTCAAATATGACTGGCGCGCCGATGGCGTCAGCTGCGGCATTGTGATTGACCTGATCGACGTTGCATCATCCTCAAAGTCAGTCTCGGCCAATCGCCGTAAGCCTAAGCGCGACGGGGAACCGCGCCGCCCCAAGCAGAAACGGTGATCTCTTCGCATAGCCACTGCCACGGCCGCCGGTTGGACGTCAGCGGGAGTTGACACTGGAGCGCGGGTCTTTGCTTATGCAAGCCGGGCTCAGGTCTCGTCCGGCGGCAGTTCAAATCAATGGCCGCCGCGGAACTTCCTCGTCGAAATACAGTGCAATCTGCTCGAGAACCCGCGGATTGGTCAGTGTCATCGATCCATTCGCACGTGAGAACATGCCGAGCCGCCGGAGCTTCGCCAGCGTCTTGTTGGTGTGCACGAGAGACAGGCCCAAGGCGTCGGCGATGTGCTGTTGTGTCAGCGGAAATGCAAATGTCTCGCCTGAAGCGAGGCCCAGGGCCTTGGCCCGCTTATAAAGCATCACGATAAGAGCCGCCGTGCGCTCGGTAGCGGTCCGGCGGCCAGCGCTGGTCAAATTGCCGTCCACATGGCTCTCCTCGCGCGATCCGAGCCATGTCACGTCGAAGGCAAGTCCAGGCATCTCACCAAAGAGGCCCCAAACTTTGCGGCGCGGCAGCAAGCAAAGCTGAATATCGGTCAAGGCCTCGATGCCGTGCTGCGCAGCGTCGAACATGGCGGCCTGAAGTCCCAGCAAATCGCCCGGTAGCAGAAAGTTCAAAATCTGCCGGCGGCCGTCAGGGAGCGCCTGAAACCGAAACGCCCAACCGGAGTACAGCGTGTAGATTTCGGGACTTTCGTCACCCGCATGGATGATCTCGGCCCCGGCCGGTAGCGAAATGTGGTCACGCTTGATCTCATTGATCGCGCCGAGTTCATTACGGCTGACGGGTTTGAACAAGCCGCAGGCGCGCAATTCGCATTCGAAACAGCTTACCTGCACGTGCGGAAAATCCTCGAAATTCGGAATACTCTCAGGATCAGGCAGGTATGAGAGAGAGTGGCAAAGATTATTCCGCCGGCCCTGCAATTGTCACAACAAGTTCAAAACGCCAGTTGGAACGAAAATGTTCCTCAGTTTGATTGGTGCTCTAACTTGGTGAACAGCGCACAGGCCTTCGCCGCCGGTAAATGCGCAGAATGTCTCACGCCGCCTTTTTCTCAGGAACCTTTTTGCCTTTCTTGCGCGCTTTCGACAGACCGATCGCGATGGCTTGTTTGCGGCTCTTCACCTTCCCGGCCTTGCCGCCCGGTCCGGTTTTGGCGGTGCCTCGGTTATAGTGACGCATTTCGCTCTTCACGTCGTTTGCCGCGCTGCGGGAATATCTTCGCTTTCTCTTCTTGGCCAAATGCCTTCTCGCCAAATGCTCGCTCGCCATGTGCTCTCTCCAAATCGCGGGCTGTAACCAAATCGATTTTGCTCGCGCGCGGCGGTCCAACCTCGCCGGCATTCGAAGTCGCGCAGCCAAGCCGATCGCGACCCTGCATCAGCCGACGTAAATTACGTACACAACAATAAAAGCCACGACGACCGCGGCCATTCCAAAGCCGAGCACATAGCGGACATTGTGGCCGGTAACGCCTTGCCGTGCGCGGGGCGCCGGGATGACCGGCTGGTGCGCTGTTTGCCGATCGGCTTCCTTATATTCAGGCGCTCGGGTGTCGGAGTTCATGTGTCATCTCGAACTTGTGCTTTATCCTTCCTAACCGAAAAGCCAAGGATTGAGTTCCCGAGACGCCGCCCTGGATCGCTGAATATCCAACGAACCGATCGTTCCATAATTTTTGGATGAACTGGCAATTCGATGTCTCCCAAGACCATGACAAGTGCTGGAAGAAGTCTGGCTGGCGTCCCCGGACGAACGCCGGCAGCGGGCTCGTGACGACGAACGTCAATCAGATACGATAACGATAACGGCGTGATGCCGGAACACCACGCCGTTATCGAACCTTTGGCTGAACCTGAAAATACCAGGTTAGTTTATTGTGCTCAGCCAATCCTCAACATTTTTGCGAGCCATGTCTTTTGCCAGGCCATAACGCTCTTGAATTTTGCCTTCGAGCTAGTCGCGCCGTCCGTTGATCTCAGTCAGGTCGTCATCAGTGAGTTGGCCCCACTTCTCTCTAACCTTTCCTTTGGTCTGCTTCCAATTTCCCTCGATGCGGTTCCAGTCCATGTTTCATCTCCGCTGGCGTTGTCGACGGGTCGCTCAGACAACCTCTTCGCGGCAGGAAGGTTTCCAGATGAGTTCCGTCCTTCGATCACCCACTGCGATCGGTACGCCGGGTCGGGTTCCTTCGCTGGCACAGTTCCGCCGGGACGCTCGAAGTGTCCCGGCGGTCCAGAGCTTTCGTCTTAGGCTGCTTTACGATTGACTTGGCCTTCGGCCATCGTTGTCAGCCTTTTGTCGGCGGCTTTCTCCTCATCCAGCGTTTGCTGCAACAATGCAGTGCAATCGTTGCGGCCGAGTTGCTTTGCCCAGGCGATCAGCGTGCCGTAACGGGTCATCTCATAATGTTCGACGGCCTGCGCAGCCGCAATCAGCGCAGCATCGAGCACCGCTTTCCGTTCGACTTCGCCGGCGACGTCGTTGGCCTCCTCGATGATGCCGTCGATCGCCGGACAGTCGACGCCTTGAGCTTTTTCGCCGAGCAGTTGGAACACTTGTTCGAGCCGTTTGACGTGGTTCTCGGTTTCACGAAGATGCGACTGAAAGCCCTGTTTGAGCTGCGGGTCGCTGGATTTTTCGGCCATGTCCGGCAGTGCCTTCACGATTTGTTTTTCAGCGTAGTAGATATCGCGCAGCGTGTGCACGAATAGATCATTCATATCTTTGATATCCTTTGAGAACAGTCCCATGGTTCCTTGTTCCTTGTGCTTGCGCGTGAAAAGGCGGCAGGCGTCTGCACTGCAACCTCGGCTGGGCAACGTGTGATGCTTGCGGCAGTTCCGCCCGGTTTGCCGCAGGACGAAACAACCGCCCTGACGCGGTTAGTGCAGGGGACTCTTGTCGCGGATGAGATCGGCCGCCTTCTCGCCGATCATGATCGAGGGTGCGTTGGTGTTGCCGCTGGTTACCGCCGGCATGATTGAGGCGTCGGCGACGCGCAAACCTTCAATTCCACGGACGCGCAACTGCGGATCGACGACGCTCATCGTGTCGATACCCATTTTGCAGGTGCCAGCTTGATGGTGGTAGGTTTCGCAGGTCTGACGCACCCACTGCACGCGCTCTGCACGCGTCTTTGCTTTGGGCCAGAGCGAGCGCTTGCGCCATTTGGCGAACGCCGGGCTCTCCAAGATCTCGATCGACACTTCGAGTGAATGGACCAGCGCATTGAGGTCGGCAGGCTCGCTCAGGTAGCACGGATCGAGCTGAAGCGGTGCGGTCGGATTGGCCGCGGTCAACTTCAACTCGCCGCGCGAGACCGGCCGAATGATGCCCGGCGCGATCGCGTAAGCGTTCGGAGGGATTTCGAGGGTCGGCAGCGGTGGCGCGTTACACATCAGAAGCGGCTGGTGGTCTGGCGCCGGCAGGCGTGGGTCGCTTTTGGCGAACAGATGCGCTTCAAGAATGTTGTGCTTCGGCGCGGGAATTTCGCGGCTGGCTTCATGGATGACGAAGGTCAGGAGATGATCGTGTAGATTTTGGCCGACGCCAGGTACGTCGGCGTTCACGCGGATGCCGAGCTTGGTCAGGTCGTCCGCCGGACCGATCCCGGACAGAAGCAGAAGGTGCGGCGAGCCGATTGCGCCGGCGCTGACAATGACTTCACCCGAAGCGCGCACGGTGTGGAGTTTGCCGCTCTCCTCGTAGACGACGCCCTCACAGCGGCCATTCTCGATTAAAAGCTGATGGCTGCGTGCGCCGGTTTGCACCGTCAGATTACGCCGATTGTGCGCTGGCTTGAGGAAGGCTACAGCGGCGCTGCAGCGCTGCCCCTCGCGCGTCGTTGTATCGGTATAGCCGACGCCAAGAATTTCAGGCCCGGAAAAATCGTGGTTGATCGGGTGGCCGGCCCGCACGGCTGCCTCAATAAAGACTTCGGTCAACGGGTTCGGCGTGGTGTGGCGCGATACTGAGAGTGGTCCGCCAACGCCATGATAGTGCGATGCGCCGCCGTAATAGTCTTCTGATCTCTTGAAGTAAGGCAGTACGCTGGCGTAGTCCCATCCCGCATTGCCGAGATAGGCCCAATAGTCGTAGTCCGCGGCCGCGCCGCGCACATAGATCATCCCGTTAAGGCAGCTCGAACCGCCCAGCACTTTGCCGCGTGGCCAAAAGATGGGCCGGTTGAGGGCGCCGGATTGTGGTGCCGTCGTGAAGGCCCAGTCGAACGGCGTATTCCAAAGCTCCCAAGCGCGCTGCGGCGAAGAAATCCTGTCGTCATCGTGCTCCGGGCCGCCGGCTTCAAGCAGCAAAACATTGGTCGACGGATCTTCAGAGAGACGCGAGGCAATTGCGCATCCGGCGGAGCCTGCGCCTATGACGACATAATGATATTCGGCCACACCGTTCCTCCCCCCTGTCCGGTCGCGCGCGAACGCCGCCGGTTTTAGCGGGGAGTATCCCAGTGATGAGCCGGTCAGATCAAGCCAGCAGTGCTAGTGATGCGCTTCGCTGTCGAGGTGCGCCATTTGCGGTGCATCGTACCGGGCACCGGCAATGCGGTCCGGCGCCACCGCGGCGTCGATACGCGCGATGTCGGCGGCATCGAGCTTGAGATCGAGCGCACCGAGCGTTTCTTTGAGCTGATCGCGGCGGCGGGCCCCAAGCACCGGCAGGATATCAGGGCCGCGCGAGCGCACCCAGGCAATGGCGAGTTGCGCTGGGCTCGCGCCCTTTTCATCGCCGATCTGCCGCAGCGCCTCCACGAGTGTCATGTTCTTTTCGAGATTGCCTTCCTGGTAACGCGGCATGCGGACAATGCGAATATCCCCTTTATTGGTGCGCGGCGGTGCGCGCCCGCTCAAGATCCCGCGCGACAATACGCCGTAAGCGGTGATGCCGATCCCCAATTGGCGGGTCGTCGGCAGGATCGTCTTTTCGATACTGCGGCTCATGAGCGAATATTCAATTTGCAGATCGACGATCGGATGCACCGAGTGCGCGCGCTTGATGGTCTCTGCACCGAGTTCTGACAGGCCGACATAACGAACGTAACCGGCGCGAATCATGTCGGCGATCGCGCCGACGGTGTCTTCGATCGGAACCACCGGATCGAGACGCGCGGGACGATAGATGTCAATGTAATCGGTGCCGAGCCGCCGCAGAGTGTAGGCCAGAAAATTCTTCACCGCCTGCGGTCGGCCGTCATTGCCGACGAACATGCCGGCGGGGTCGCGCAATGCACCGAATTTGACCGAGATGACGACGTTCGACCGCGGCACGCCTTCGAGCGCTCGGCGTATCAATAATTCATTATGGCCCATGCCGTAGAAGTCACCGGTGTCGAGCAGCGTGATGCCGGCATCGAGTGCGGCGCGAATGGTGGCGATGCTTTCGGCTTCGTCACTAGGCCCGTATACACCGGGCGACATGCCCATGCAGCCGAGGCCGATCTCTCCGACCTTCGGCCCTTTTCGTCCAAGAGTCATCATTTCCATGTTGTTTGTCCGCGCCCGCTGATTGCCTTCGATGTCGCCTTATAGATAAACGCTCTTCATTTGTGCCTCCGGGTAACGCAGGCCTGCAGCTGCGCCCGCCGGGATGGCGTCAGAGATTTGTGCGAGATCATCGTCGGTCAAGTCAACCGCAAGCGCGCCGATGTTTTCCAGCAGTCGCTCCTTTCGCTTGGTGCCCGGGATCGGCACGATGTCGTCGCCCTGCGCGAGCAACCAGGCGAGCGCCAACTGACCCGGCGTGCAATGCTTCGCGCGTGCGAGTTGTTCGATGCGCTGAACCAGCGCCATGTTGTGACTGAGGTTGTCCGCCGCAAATCGCGGGTGGCGGCGACGTGCATCGGTCTCGGCCAGGCTGTGGGTGTTTTCGACCGCTCCGGTCAACAAGCCGCGGCCAAGCGGTGAATACGCGACAAAAGCGATGTTGAGCTCCCGCGTCGTGCGTAGCGTCTCTTCGGCTTCGGTCCGATACAACAGCGAAAACTCGTTTTGAACGGCGGCTAGGTTGTGAACGGCGTGCGCCCGGCGAATGGTCGCGGGCCTGGCTTCGCTTAACCCGAGCGCGCGGACTTTACCCTGCGCGACCAGCCTCGACATGGCGCCGACCGTATCCTCAATGGGTACGGTCGGATCGATCCGATGTTGATAGTACAGATCGATAACATCGACGCCCAAACGCTTGAGGCTCGCCTCGCACGCGCTCACCACGTATTCGGGCCGGCCATCGGCGATCTTGCCGCCGCGGCCGCCAAGGTTGCCAAACTTCGTCGCCAGCACGACTCCAGAGCGCCGTCCCTTGATCGCGTTGCCGACGAGTTCTTCATTGTGACCGAAGCCGTACATGTCGGAGGTGTCGAGGAGGGTAATGCCGCGATCGAGCGCCTCGTGAATAACTGCGATGCCCTCGTGGTCGTTGCTGGTGCCGTAAACGCCGGAAAGCGACATGCAGCCAAGCCCGATGGCCGACACTTCGATACCCGATGAACCGAGTGAGCGTTTGGGGATGCGTTCATTCATTGTCCGCAACTTTCACGACTGAGGTGGGGAGGTGATACGATCAATTATAGGTGGGTCCATGAGGCGGCACGCGCAAGCAGTGCTGCCGACCTTATGGACCGGTGATTTGATATCCGATGTACCAGGAGAACACATTGGTCGTTGACGCATTCTGCAAGCCTGCGCCAACCGATGCGAGCAGATGATTATGCTCGTTGAAATCGTAGATTGCACCGATGTTGAATCCCGTGGTGGGCTTGGTGGCGGCGCTGTCGGTCGCACCGAACGCAAGTGTGGCGGTCTGGTGAAAGATTTCGCCGCCGATGGCCAATTGCTTCGTCACCTGCCGCTGCAGTAGCCAACCGACATACCAATAGTCGCGATTAACTGTAGCATCGCCGTGATTGATCCAGTAGCCGCCGCCGCCATAGCTCGTCCAATCGCCGAAGCTTTTCTGGATCCAAATTGGAAAATAGGCTCGGGTATAGCCGGCGCCGAGACCGAGGCTTTCGTTGCCGGTTGGCAGCTCGATCAGCGGATAAGCGCCGACCATGGGGCGCGAGCCATCCTTGTCTTCGTCAATGAAGCGGTATTTGAAGCCGAGCTCGGTGTCGCCATACCCAAAGTGCGACGCGGCGCCGGCCGGGCTGTCGAAAACCAGCGGCGCTATAATATGAACCTGGCCGTTTGGGACCACGCCGTAATTGAATTCCCAGGCCGGACCCTCGCCCTGGGTGTCACCGTGCACCGCCGTGCCGGTCGACAACGTATAGAACTCGAAATGCTGATACGGGACCGGCTCCGGGTCATCGGTCTGAAACGGTGGTCCGGCGAGAGATCGCCCTGTCGGCAGCGCGGCCAGCGCGGCTGCAATCAGAATAGCGCGGCGAACGACGAGTCGGGCTGCTATGATTGCCTCCCGCTGTAGGGACTCTTAATCATATGATCCCAGCATAAATGCAACGCTCTTTTCATTCGTTCGCCGCCAATGAGCTTGACGGGTTGACACGTTGGCGACATGGACGCCGGGCAGACACGAGTCGAAGAATGGCGGGCAGGTTTTGACATGAGCCGGGAACTGCCGGCGATTCCCATTGTCGATATCCGTCAAGGCGGCCCGCCGGATCATGCGCGGCGGAGTGCCGCGGGAGCGTACGCGCTGCGCGATGCCTGTCTGCGATTTTTTCCACCTGCTGCCCTGCCTCTGGTCCCGGTGCTCGATTTGCTTTCGCGCCGTTCGCTCAAGCGTTCGCGCTCGCCGTACTTTGCAGAGATCGCGCAGATCGCCACGGCGCTTGATCTTTCCGGCGTGTGGTTGCTGAACGCCTCTTATCAATGGGGATGCACGGCACGGGCAGATCAACAGGATGGCGTGCCCTGGCTGCTGCGCACACTGGATTGGCCGTTTCGCGGGCTCGGGCGCCACACCGAAATCGCGCGCATGCGAGGCGATCACGGCGACTTTTTCAGCGTCACGTGGCCCGGCTATGTCGGTGCTCTCACGGCAATGGCGCCGCGGCGTTTCGCCGCCGCCCTTAATCAAGCGCCGATGTGGCGCCTTACGCGGCATCGCTGGCTCCGCCCTGTCGACTACGTTGCCAGTGTCTTCCGGGCGGCGGCTGGCGCCGGGCGGATGCCGCCGGACCAACTTTTGCGCCGGGCATTCGAGATTTGCGATGATTTTGCCGCGGCGCGGCGTTTCCTCGAAACAACGCCGGTCGCGCGTCCGGTGATTTATACGCTCGCGGGATGTGCGGTGCACGAGCGCTGCGTGATTGAACGCACGGAAGCCGATTTCGTCACCCGAGAGACAGATACCTATGCCGCCAACGATTGGGTGCCGCGCCGATCGGGCTGGGAAGGTCGCATTGGCACGCGGCGTTTTTTGGTGTGCTCGTTTGACGAGGCGGCGGGATTCAGCCAAGCACGGCGCGACGCATTAGCGCACTGGAACGGTTCGTTGTCCGAGAACTATTTCAGCTGGGTGCGCGAGCCGGTACTCAACCCTTACACAAGACTTGCCGTTGCGATGAGTCCGGCCCGTGGAATCATGCGCGTCGTCGGCTACGATACGAACGACGATCTTTTGCCACAGCCGGTTACGCAGTTGTGCGAGGTCGAAGCACTGCCGCAAGCGGCATAACAGCAGTCGAGGCGACCGATGCCCACGATCACGAGTACCGACGGCACCAGGCTCTATTACGAGGAGGCCGGGATCGGCACCGCCGTCGTTTTCATCCATGAGTTCGCCGGCGACTATCGGACGTGGGAACCACAGATGCGGTATTTTTCCCGTTCTCACCGCTGCGTGACCTTTTCCGCGCGTGGCTATCCGCCTTCCGATGTGCCGAGCGATCCGGCACGTTACGGACAGGATATCGTTCGCGGCGACGTCATCGCGATTCTGGATGCGCTCGGCATTGCAAAGGCGCACATCGTCGGCCATTCCATGGGCGCATATACCGCGCTCCATATCGGCATGCGCCACGCTGAGCGCTGCATCTCGGTGACCGCGGCCGGTTGCGGCTGGGGGTCGGTTGCCGATCCCGCAACCCGCGAAGCGATGCGCAAGCAGGCGGCCGAGACCGCGCAAATGTTTTTGGACAAAGGCATGGCCGCCGCCGCGGCGCTTTACGCCGACAATCCGACGCGTCTTACCCAGAAGCACAAGGATCCGCGAGGCTACGCGGAATTTGCCCGCATGCTCTCGGAGCACTCCGCACAAGGGCACGCGCTGACCATGTCAATGCTGCAGGCGCGGCGGCCGACGCTTTGGGACCTTGAGGCCGACCTGAAACGATTTTCTGTGCCGCTTTTGGTTATCGTCGGCGACGAGGACGACACCTGCCTCGATGGCAGCGTCTTTCTCAAACGCACCGTGCCGACATCGGGTCTCTTGGTCATCCCGCGCTCGGGTCACACCGTCACCAGCGAGGAACCGGCCGCAGTCAACGCGGCGCTGGCGGACTTGTTCGCCGCCGCCGAGGCCGGCCGCTGGCTCGCACACCAAGCGCCGGCGTGAGGGCGTTGGCGCACGCTAAGTGCGAGACTACTTTGCATCATGGAAGATGATGCCGAGCGTATGGCGTTGTCCGGAACGAACGCGGCTGACGCCGTGACGCAGATTGACGCGATAATCGCCCTTCGTGCCTTGCACCGGGCGGTTGTGAACCGCGAACAGGACGGCGTCGCCCTGCCGCAGCGGCACCACCTCAGCGCGGCTCTGCATCCTCGGCCGTTGCTCGGTCAGGACAAATTCTCCCCCCGTAAAATCCCGGTTCGGTTCAGACAGCTGAAGCGTGACTTGCAGAGGGAAGGCAAGATCGCCGTACAAATCCTGGTGCAGACAATTGTAGTCACCTAGTCCGTATTGCAGAAGCAGCGGCGTCGGGCGCGTCTGTCCCGCGTGGTGGCATATCTTCAGGTAATCGGAATGTGCTTTCGGATATCGGGTGGCGATATTCATGCGCGCGCTCCATTCGTTGGCGAGCGTTGCCACACGCGCATAGAGCGCCGCCCGCAGATCGGCGACGAGACTTGGCAATGGATATTTAAAATAACGGTACTCGCCCTTCCCGAACCCGTGCCGTGCCATATGGATATGGCTGCGGAAGTATTCCCCGCATGGGTACAGCGCGGCGATATGTTGGCATTCACCAGGCGTCAGTAATTTATCGAGGACGGCGGCGCCGAAAGCGCGCAGATCAGAGCTGATCTGGTTCCAATCGTATCTTTCAATCCGAACCTCGGCGGGCTCGGAACATTCGCGTTCTGCCTCGGACGGCATGCTGATGGTCATGTTGCAACCACCTTCGATTTTTTTCGGCTCTGGTTAGTCCAAAATAGCGCCAGTCCCGTCTATCACCCACCCGAATTCTGCTTAGTCGTGCGTGGTGGTTGGCCCGTTCGCGCCCCCAATCTCCGGCAGGCGCACTCGCCGATATTTTTTGACAAGCGCAAATATCTGCTGGTCGTGGCATCGCTGACGAAGTCCACCTCCACGTTGAGCGCAAGGTCACCCATTTCATCGCTGCGGAACCTTACGAGATCACCGCGGCACTGCGCATGGCGCGGGCGATTGGGCCCACTTAACTAGACGCGCCGTAGCGGCATCGACCAGGCAAGCAACGCGCCAATCCCGGTGAAAGATGCCACTGTCAAAAAGGCGGCGCGGAAGGCCTCCCCAATCTCGGTTTGGATGATCGCTTGGCGGGCCGGCGCGAGCGCCGCGATGGCGTCTGGTCCGCGGTCAATGATGGAGCCGAGGAGACCGGCTGTCTCACGGTCGCTCGTCGCGAGTACTGAGAACAAAACAGCGGCAACGGTCGCTGTGCCAAAGGCGGCGCCGACCGAGCGCGAAAATTGCACCATGGCTGCACCGGCGCCGAGCATCCGTTGCCCGGCCACGGCCTGCACCGTCACCTGCACAACGCCCATCACTGTTCCCATAAACAGCGCCGTGACACCGAACACCCAGGGCAGTTGCGAGAGGCTCAGATGCGGTACCCAGAAGGCGAGAAACGACAAACCGGCCGTCGCCGCCGACAATCCGAGGGACGGAAATATAGCGGTGCGGCCGGTTCTCGTGATCAATTGCCCAGCAACCAGCGAGCCAATGCCGATGCCAAATGTCAGTGGCAACAACAAAAGACCGGTTTCGGCCGGCGCCGTCCCGCGCACCGCGCGCAGGTAGATCGGCAAGAACGTAATCAGCGAGACCAGCGCAGCGCCGTGGCAGGCGGCCAAGCCGTCGCTGCGCCAGACTGAAGGTTCCCTGAACAACGCAGGCGGAATAAGTGGTGAATTGGAGTGTGTTTCCTGCCAAACCAGCGCGGCCAGCGATGCTAATCCCAACACTGCCAGACCACCGATCATCGGCAGCGCGCTCGCTTCCATGCGTTGCACTTGTTCGAGCGCCAGAATGACCGGACCGACAAACATGATGAAGAGCACCAGACCCGGAGCATCGAACGTGGTCCGCCGGCGGTCGCCCGGTTGAGTGGCAAGGCGGAGCACGAGCAGCCCGGCGACAAGTCCCAGCGGCACATTGACGAGGAAAATCGATCGCCAGCCGAAAGCCTGGGTAAGATAACCGCCGGCGACCGGTCCGAACGTATTCGAACTGACTGCGACCCCCGCAAGGTAGCCCTGATAACGTCCCCGTTCGCGCGGCGGAACGGTTTCGCCGACCAGCGCTTGCGACAAGGTCATCAACCCGCCGCCGCCAAAACCCTGCAGGACGCGTGCGGCGGTTAGCAATTCGATGTTTGGTGCGAGTGCACAGCAGACCGACCCAATCATGAAGATGGCAAGCGCGATGAGAATCAAGTTTCGGCGACCGAAAGAGTCACCGAGGCGACCATAGACTGGCGCGGCAATCGTGTTGGCGATCAGATACGACACCACAACCCAGGAAACCCGCTCGACCGCGCCGAAATCCGCGGCGATGACGGGAAGCGCGGTGGCAACGATGGTCTGGTCCGCGACCGCCAGGAACATCGGCAGCATGATTGAGGGAAAAATCGTCAGGAATAGCGGCCGCGGCGAAGGTTCCGCCGTACCGCCGGTCGCAAGGATTGGCGCTTTGGTTTTGGTGGGGGCGAGATCTTCGGTCATCAAAAGATACAATCGGCTGAAATCCGTGACTAAACGTCTTGGCGAAGGATTTCGTGGCGCGCAAGGCACCAAGGGACTGCAAATTCGATTGGCAGGGCGGCGTTATTTTATCGGCGCTTCTGCGCGCCAGAGGCGGAACGATTGCAGGGGATTTGCGTTTCTCCGCGGCGGGCAGGTCGTACGGCAAAAGACCGCATGACGCACCGACATTGATTGCAAGTGAAGCCATTGCGACCAAACAGCGGTCCGCGCGCCTGGTGCGGTGCGGTCGGCGCGGCTCAATTGTTCGGGAGAGCCTAATGAGCTGGCGAATTGCGTTGGTTGCCCTTGTCACCTGCACCCCCGCCCTGGCGCATGACAATGGTCAGTATGGTAACGTCCCCCCTGAAGTTCGCGCCTGGTTTAAAGGTGTAAAATCTCACGCCGGGACACCCTGCTGCGACATCGCCGATGGCCACGCCACCGACTACGATATGCGCGAGAGCAAATATTGAGTGCCGATTAGCGGGGAATGGATGGTGGTGCCGCCAGAGGCCGTCGTAAACGACGAGGGTAATCCGACCGGGGATGCCGTCGTCTCGTACACGATGTACAATGGGATAGTTTTACATTCGCTGCTTTGTCCCGGGCGGCGGTGCATAACATCATTCATTTGCAAAACTAGGCACCGGCCGCCGGAGGGAGGCGGCCGGCTTTCTCACTTGCGGCTCTCAACAGCTGGCAGCGGCGCCAGCGACGCACACCTCAGCCGATGAAGCCAACGCGTTCTTGTTCGCGCGCTTCGGCCTCAGTCTTCGGCTGAGCCGGCAGTTGCAGTACCGTTGCCGCCTGGCCTTCGCACAACAGGGTCAACAGCACGGTGCGCCCATCGGGAAACTCGAGCGCGTCGTGATGTGCGGCCAACTTCTCCTTGTTGACCTGGCGAAAGATGGCGGTCTGGTGATTGATCGTCTTGGTCTTCCAGCCGAGCAGACCGGCTGGCAGGCAGGCAACTTCACCGGCGAAAGCCAGCTCGGTTCCTGGCAGCAAGCACACGGCCATGCCAGCATCGTCGGAGGCAGCAAAGCCGCGTGTACCGGTACCGAAGTCACGCGTCACAAGCTTATCGCCGACTTTTGCGGGTCGCGACCGCACGCTCTGGAGGCTAAAGTCACACATAGGCGACTCCTTTCTTCCCGGCAGTGTCATTCCGGGCTGCTTCATGACAGCCCCCCACTACCCCTCCGCTAACGACTTCAAGCAAGAATGGTGCCGCGCCAACTGAACAAATGGCATTCCAGCGCAGGAGAATGTCGCAATTAAGACTTTGCGGCTTGCCGGCACCGCATGGCCTTTAGGTCGGTGTTTGCCGGTGCCTCTGTGCCGCGCGGACGCCGACATCGGATTGTTTTGCGTCGGGCGCGTTTTTCATCGGCGTGCCCACGCCTCAGGCTAAGATCATCCGTCAAGGGACGATCAGTGTCCCGCCGTCGCTTGGCCTGTGGCCGGTCCTATCCGGCGAATCAGTAACAGCACGAGCGGGACGAGCACGATGGCGAAAATCGACCAGCTGTAAAAGATGTCGATGTAAGCCATGAGCCCGGCCTGATCATTGACCAGCTGGGCGATGTAGCCCAACGCCCGGCCCTGCGCATTGGCGGGCGATCCGCTCTGCGCGAAATACGCGGTCATGCTGTGCAGCGTCGATTGAAATCCGGGCGAAGATGGAATCAGGTTCTCGACGAGCCGCGATTGATGGAATTGCGAGCGTTGCACCAACTCGGTATTGGCGAGTGAGACCCCGATGCTGCCGCCAAGATTGCGGGCGACATTGATGAGCGCCGAGCCCTCATTGGTTTTCTGCGCGGGCAGGCCGGTATAGGCGACCGAATTGATCGGTATGAACAAGAACGGCATTCCAACCGTCTGAAACACGCGCACGGTCGCGAAATAGCTGAAACTCGCGTCAGGGACCAGCGACGTCGAGTACCACATTGCCACCGCGATGATGGTGAAGCCGATGGCAATCCAGTATTTCGGCTCCATCCGTGGGATCAGCTGCCCCATAATCGGCATCAACAGCAGCATCGCCACACCGCCCGGCATCATCGCAAGCCCGGACAGCATCGCCGTGTAAGGAAAGTTCGTCTGCATCAGCTGTGGCGTGATCTGGTTCGAGCCGAACAGGATGGCGCCGACTGCGAACATGACGATAAACGCCATGCCGAACTGGCGCCGCAACAATAAGCGCAAATCCACGATCGGGTCGTCGCGCATCAGCTCCCAGGGGACGAGGAATATGAATGAACACGCAGCGATGGTCGCAAAGGTCACGATCATCGTCGAATGAAACCAGTCATCGATCTGCCCGCGGTCGAGCACGAATTCGAGACTGCCGAACGTCAGCGTAATCAGCGTGAATCCCACCCAATCGATTTTCAGTCCGCCGGCGAGGCGCTGCGCACGCTCGCGCTCGAGCACATCCGGTTCGACGACCAGCCATTGCACGAGGATCAGCGAAACGATGCCGAACGGCACGTTGATGAAGAAAATCCAGTGCCACGAATAATTGTCGGTGATCCAGCCGCCGATAGTGGGTCCCACGGTTGGCGCTACGATGACGGCAATGCCATAAATCGCAAATGCCTGAGGACGTTGTCGCATTGAGAACGTATCCGCAAGCATAGCCTGCTCGCTGGTCGGCATGCCGCCGCCGCCGAGGCCCTGCAGGATACGAAATACAATCAGCGCGTTGAGGCTGGACGCCAGTCCGCACAACAGCGAGGCGATCGTGAATAGGGCGACGCAGATCATATAGAATCGTTTGCGGCCGACCACGTTCGACAACCAGCCGCTCACCGGTAGCACGACGGCATTGGCAATCAGGTAGGTCGTGACGACCCAAGTGCTTTCGTCAACGCTGACGGCCAGACTGCCGGCGATATAACGCAAGGCGACGTTGGCAATCGCGGTGTCGAGCACGACCATGAAGGTGGCGATGGAGAGCACGATGGCGATCAGCCAGGGGCTGCGATCGCCGGCCGCCGATCGGCTTTCGCGGCCCGAGGATTGATTCTGATCACTCATTTCGTCGTGACTGTCGGCACGACCGACATGCCGGGTCCCAACAGCACATCGGGCCGTTCGTTAAATACGATTTTGACAGGCACGCGCTGAACGATCTTGACGTAATTCCCGGTCGCATTCTCAGATGGCAGTAAACTGAAGGCTGTGCCACTGCCGGCCTGGATGCTGTCGACGTGACCTTTGAACGTACGGTCCGGATAGGCGTCGATCCTGATGTCGACTGGTTGGCCCGGCCGTAGCGTTACCAGTTGAGTCTCTTTGAAATTCGCCGTCACCCACACGTCGCGCGGCACGAACATGATCAGCGCCTGGCCGACGGCGGCGTAGTTGCCCTTGGCGGCGGTCAGCCTCGCGACCCGTCCGGCGACCGGTGCGGTGATGAGGGTGCGCGATAGATTGGTTTCCGCTTGTTCCTGTGCAGCGCGCGTTTGCTCCAACTGTGCCTCATACAATGTGCGCTGCGCCCTGAGCACCGGAAGTTGCTTCTTGGTGGCGACCGCGTTGGCCTGGGCAGCGGCGTATGTCGCTTCGGCTTGCAGGAGGCCCGACGCGTATTGCTGGGCCTGTTCGACCGTCGCTGCGCCGTTGCCGACCAGCGTCTGGTAGCGCTTGTTTTGTTGCTGCGCGAAGGTGAGGGACGCTTGGGCCTGCGTAGCTTGCTTGTCGGCTTCTTCGATGCGCGCCTGTTGCGCGGCGATTTGGGCGTCGATGTTGGCAATGCTGGCGGTCGCCTGATCGACCTGGGCGTGAGCCTGGTCGAGTTGGGCCTTGTAATCGCGGTCATCGAGGCGGACCAGCAGCGCGCCCGCATCGACCAATTGATTGTCGGTCACCGGCACGTCGACTATGGCGGCGTTGATTTGCGAACTGATTGATACTGTGCGGGCATCAATGAAAGCATCGTCGGTGCTTTCATAGCCGGTGGTGTTGACCCACCAGACCACGACGGCGACGATGGCGGCGATGATAAGGGCGGTTACGACGAGGACCGCGCGGCGTCTCTTGCGCATGCGATCGACCCACGCCGGCGGCTCGGGCGCCTGACTGATCGCCGGTCGCGCTTCGCGATTGGGCGCGGTCTCCTGGCGACGTTCGCTGTCGGTGCGCTGATCCATGACTGGGAAAACTTTTGCTGCGCCAAGCCGGTTGCCGCATGCCCTTCTAGAGCAGCGTATTCAACATGATCTAAGGCTTGGTTTACCCGCTAACGGCCGCGGAAACCAGTCAGGAAGGGGCTCCTGGAAGACGCAGGGCAGCCTTGAATTTCTGGCAAAACTCGTCGAGTTCGCCGGCGTTGATATCGCTGACGACCCAGAAGTCGAGACCGGCCTCGGCCCAATGCCGCACGTTGAAGCCGTGCCGCGATTCGCTGATCTCACCGCGGCGCTCCGCCCCCTGGCGCCGGGACACGAACACATTGATGATGTGCTGGCGGCGGCGGTACACGATCGCGGCCGCGGTCTCACCGCCGAGTTCGTCAAGGCGCCCGCCGACCAGGGTAAAGCCCTGCGCAGTAAGATCGATCACCGGCGGCGCTACGTCGAGCTTGCCGTTGAACCAGGGTTTGACGGTGTGCTGTTCGCTGGTCTCGACGTCCGTAAGATGCCCGGCCTGCAGTGAGCGCAAATGCGCCGACACGGCCTCATCGCCAGTTATCTGATCCTGATTGGTGTGGAAAACACTGAGTACCAGGCTCGCCGCCAGTGCGCCTGACAGCAGCGCGCCCGCGGCAAAACCGCCAAAGAAGTTTCGCCGCGACGCTCGAAAGGACTGACGCAGCGCGATAAGCTGCGCTGACGGCGTTGGCAATGCCGCCTCAATGCGGGCGCGCAACGCGCCCGACGCCGCATCCTTTAGCTTCGCCTGCGCCATAGCCGTTCGCATCGCGCGGAACGCTCGCAATTTCTCGGCGCATGCCGAACAGGAGGTCACGTGCGCTTCGACGTCGCGTACGTGGCCGGCATCGAGTTCGTGATCGATGAGGGCATGGAGCAGGATTTCACATTCGGCGCAGTTCATGGCGTTGCTCCTTCGGCAACATTCCATGCCGAGCGCAGCATCGAACGCGCGCGCGCCAGCCGCGACATCACCGTCCCCACCGGCACGCCGGCGACCTGCGCTATTTCCTGATACGACAGGTCATTGATTTCACGCAGCACGATGACCTCGCGAAACCGAGCCGGGAGTGCGTCGACCAGATGCCGGATCGTGTCGTCATCATGTTGCTGCAACATGGCGGTTTCCGGAGAAGCTTGCGGCTCTTGCCAGAATGGCGCCTGTTCGGTGGCTGCTTCGTCCTCCGGACATTCCGCAAGCGTCTCGTGTTTGCCGCGCCGGGCGAATTCGGCGTTGCAGACGTTTCGCAAGATCGTGAGCAACCACGGCTTCATGGCGGGACCGCGATAGCTGTCGAAATGGCGTAACGCCCGCAAATAGCACTCCTGCGCCGCGTCCTCAGCGTCGGCCGTGTTACGCATGAGGTAGCGTGCGAGCGTGAAGACATCGTCGAGATAGGGCAGCGCGGCGTCGCGAAAACGCCGCGCTTTGTCGCCTTCGCTGTCAACTGCCATGCTGCCGTGCCTGCCCACGATGACGTGAACAACAGATGATGCGGCCATTGAAGTATCAATGCCCGGCGTCTCCGGTTGCCGCTTCTACCACGATCGTCCCGGTCATGTGGGGATGAAGAGAACAGAAGTAGGCGTAGGTGCCCGGTGTCGTAAAGGTAAATGAATAGCTGTTGTCGGTGTCCATCACTTTCGATTTGAACTGCTTGCCGACGGCGGCGATCGCGTGTGGGATATCGTCCTTGTTGGTCCAGGTAACTGTCGTCCCGGCCTTCACCGTCAGGGCTTGCGGATTGAACGTAAAGTTCTCGATTGCGACCGCGCTGGTCTGGTTCTGCGCATCCGCAACGAGGACGCCTCCGGCCAGCATGGCGCCAACGACCGCACCCAGCGCGCCCGCCGTCATTGTGGTGCCCATTGTCGTGTGCCCCTCAGCTCTGCAACGGCGTGTCAACGATCGCGAGTCGTTCTGAGCCTTGTTTGAAGGTGACACTCGTGGTGCCAAGGAGCGTGCGGAGCTTGTCGTCAGCGACTTTCATCGGTCCGGGCGAAGGAGCAGTGCCGGGGGCCGGTTGCGGAAACGCAGTTGAGCGGGCGGTGTGGAAGGTAACGTTGCCTTCGACCTTCTGCATAATTTGGTGAATATGACCGTTGAGGACCGTCACCGAGCCGAAGCGTTTGAGCAGTTCGAGGGCGCGGCCGCCGTCTTCGGTGCCCCAGCCCCATTCCGGATACACGGTCCATAGCGGGATGTGGGCAAAGACCACGATCGGCATCGAAGCCGAGCGACTTTTCAGGTCGGCTTCAAGCCATGCCAGCTGTTCTTGCCCAAGATTGCCGAGCCCGCCGGCCTTCAGATCGACGACGTTGACGACACCAATAAAGTGCACGCCGGCCGCGTCGAAGCTGTACCAACCGGCGCCCCTGGTGCCGCGGCCATAACGCTCGCGATAGAGCTTTTGCTCTTCGTCGAGGAAGTCATGTTCGCCCGGCACATAGTGCACGTCGAGCCGGGTCTGCGCGATGATGCGGTCGGCGTCGTCGAACTCGGACACTTTGGACAGATGACTGATGTCGCCGGTGTGGATCATGAAGGCCGGCTTGACCGCCATCGCGTTGATCCGGCCGACGGCTTCCTCAAGGGTGCCGCGGGCATTGGGATTGGCGGGCTTGTCAAAGCCGACGTGGCTGTCGCTGATTTGCAGAAATGTCAGGCCGCGCGGCTCTTGCGCCGCCGCCTTGTCGATCAGACCAAGCGAGTGGGGGACGCCTCCGGAAATAGTCCACAACACGCCGGTACCGACCCAAGTCATGCATTCGAGCGCCTTGCGCCTGCTGATGATCCCATCGTCACGGTCGGAAGCCCGCATTGTCTCTCTCCTTGGAGCCGAATTGGCTTTCAAGGACGAGATCGGGCGGTGCTGCGATTTATTCCCGGCTCGCCGGAATTATTTCTCGCCGGGCTGACCGTCAGCACGCGACCGAATCGCGATTGCTCCAGGTTGGCGATGCGCAAGCATGTGTGTGTGCGGCTGTTTGGCTTGCAGGTCGTGGCTTAGCCGCGCCTGCGTGGCACAAAAATCCTCAACGGCAGCGGCGACAGCTGCGCTGGTAACCGCGCGGCGTTCGGGGCTGGCCAATTCCAATTCCTCGTCGCGGTTAATGATGGATCCGGCCTCCATCAGCACGGCCGGCATAAGGGTTTTCCGCAGCACCACCAACTGGTCGTACCGGTAAACACCAGCTTCCGCGTCAAGCAGTTCATGCCGGCGGCGGCCCATCAGCGGCAACGTATAGTGGGGTGTGTAGTGGAGACCGCGGGTTTCGAGCTCGTCGCCTAGGAAATGACCGAACTCGAGACTGCCTTTGGGGTTGGCGTTCTCTTTGGAGATGAACAGAGCGTAACCCTTGAAGCGGTCGCTGAACGACCTTTGTTGTCCCTCATAGTTCCATGTCTCAAGCAAATTATCCGGCACGGAATCGTGATGGATTGAGAGCAAGAGATCGGCCCGCATGCGATTGGCGCGCTCGGCCCGCTCGACCAAGCCTTGCACCGGGGCGGCCGCGGTGATGAGCCGAACAGCCTTTTCGAAACCGGCCTTGGTCAGAGCCTGCATGACTGCGTTGGCGAGATTTAGATTGAAGCTGTACTCGGTGACGCCGCGGGAGCTGTCGGCGCCGGGCTTCCCGACGGTATGGCCGACATCAACGACGACGCGGAATGCCGAGCGCTCACAATCACTCGATCTGATTGCCGGTTGATTGGACGGGGCTGGAACGGCTTCCTCGCTGTGCGCCGGATACGGGCTTGTCCACAGGAACGCAGTCGCAAGCATAACGAACAGCCCGATGCCGGCATGCCGCAGCGGGCTTCTTATGCGGCTTGCGAAGGCGTGTGCCATGGCTCCCCGGCGTCAACAGCGCGGTCAACGCGCTGTTATCCAATAACGGGCTATGCTTCTTTTGCCCGCATGTATTTATTATAGCGCAAAGTCCCGAGCTGGGGCAGCCTGAAAAAGGCCCGCCGGTTCTGGCAGCCGCTGCACTTGTGCGCGGCGGCCGCCTGTCGTACCAAACAACCAAGCGAGGTATCCCAGGTGACATACTTTTCCGTGCGCAACGTTGCGGCCGTTTGCGGCGTGTTGTTTGTGCTTGCGCTGGCCTTTTTGATTCTGGCCGAGGGGCATGAGGCGAGCGTGATGTTGGAGGCGTTCGCCTCGCAGACGTTCCTTGCCAAAATTGCCTGGATCATCGTTGTGCTCGTCCCACTGGTGCTGATTCCCGCCGCGGTCTGGTTGGGTGAAACGCTGCTGCGGCAACGCCAAGCGTCGCAGGCGCTTGAGTTGCGGCTCGACGGCGTACGGCAGGGCGTCAAGACGTTGCTGAAGTCGCAGGTCGAAACCGAAGCGGCGGTGTCGCATCTTGCCCGCACCGATCCGGAAGATGCGATGAACGCACTCAACCAGCGGCTCACCGAGGCCGAGCGCATGGCGCAGGTGCAAAAGGGCCGCAATCAGCTCGGCGACCTCAGTTCTCGCGTCGAAGAGATCCGCACCAAACAGCAAGGTTTGCAGAAGCGGCTTGCGCCGGTTCTCGAAAAGCGGCGCTCGATCGAGCAACTTTTCGCCGAACTCGACAGCAGGCAAATTGATATCGATCATACGCTCGCCGAAATAGCAACCGGGGACGATGCGGTTGCGCTCGAGGTCAATTTGCAAAAAATGACGGAGTTCGTCAGGCAAAGCCACGATCGCTGCGACGCCATCGAACGCGCGTCGAAAACGCTTGCCGGCCTTTCTGAGGAGTACGGCGCGTTGCACGAGCGTCTTGCCCCGCATTTGGCTGCAGGGGACGGTGTTGCCGGCCGCCTCAAGGAGTTGGGCATCAGCCGCGATCAGCTTGCCGACGAAATCGGCGCCATCGAGCAAACTCAACAGGGGCCGCTCGCTGATCGCGTTCAGAAATTGGTCGATGAGAAGAAGATGCTCGATGAGCGCGTTTCACAGTTGAGTACGCAATTCAACAGGCTCGGTTCGCTGCGTAAGGATGTTGAAGGCCTGTTCGCCAACTTCGATCGCGCGCTCGATATGCTTTCCGAAAAGGCGAAAGAGGAGGATGAGACCGACATAGATGCCCGCGTTGCGGAGCTTGGGACCTTCATCGAGGCGACACAGGCTCACCTTGGCCAGATCGAGCGCCGGGCCGTTACCTTCGCGCAGCTCAAGTCGAAGCTCGGCGATTTGCAATCGCGGCTCACCCCGCTGGAAGCGGAGGACGGTGTGGTGCACCTTATCGGCGAGTTGCGCGAGATTCGTGATCGGCTGTTCAGCAAAATCAGGCAGATCGAGGACGATGAGGATGGCGATCTCGCCGAACGGGTAAAGAAATTCAGTGAGACCAAACGGGAACTGGAGGATCGCGTGTCAAGCCTCACGGAACAGTTCTCCAAACTGGCGACCATCCGCAAAGATATCGCCGGCCTGTTTGACAAATTGAGCGGCGCGGTCAACGCGTCGACCAATTGAGATGAATCGGGTTCGCGAGCCGGTGCTGGCGACGGTCGCCATTGCAGATCTGCGTCCGACGCAGATCACAGTCGGCATGCGCGAAGTCGACGCCAAGCGCAAGCGCTGGCGCGAGACGGGAACAACAAAGGGCGGAAAGTTTCTCGGCCGGCACATCATCCCGGTTATCCTTGGTCCGAAGGCCCGGCATTATGTTGTCGATCATCATCACCTCGCCCGCGCTCTTCATGAGGAGGGGGTCAAGGACCTGGCCGTGACCGTCATTTTTGATTTAAGCGCGCTTGATCGGGACATGTTTTGGAGGGTGATGGATAATCGACATTGGATGCATCCCTACGATGCGGAAGGGCGCCGTCGTCAGTACCGCGACATTCCCAAGAAGTTGTCCGATATGGTCGACGACCCGTACCGCTCGCTGGCCGGCGAATTGCGGCGCGCCGGCGGTTTCGCCAAGGATACGACGCCATACAGCGAGTTTCTTTGGGCCGATTTTTTGCGCCAGCGAGTCAAACGTCAGATCATTGTGCGTAACTTCGATCGTGCGATCGAACAAGCTCTGCAATTGGCCAAAAGCAGCGCCGCGGGTTATCTGCCCGGATGGTGTGGGCCGGCCCCGGAGGCTTGAGCGAAGGCGCGATGGACGGTGAAGTTCTGATTGTCGGCGCCGGACCCACCGGGCTTACGCTCGCGATTGATCTGGGCCGGCGCGGCATCAGGTGCATCGTCATTGAGCAAAAGGAACGCCCGGCGTTTCTGCCAAAAATGGAGCGGGTCAATGCGCGCTCCATGGAAATCTATCGACGTATGGGCTTGGCGCAGCAGATCCGTGGCGCCGGGCTGCGCTCCGACTGTCCGATGGACGTCTATATCATCCTGGGCCTCGACAAAGCGCCGCTGCTGCACCTTCCTTACCCGTCGGTCGCGGAGGCGCAGGCTCGCACGCGGTCAATCAACGACGGCAGCCTGCCGCTCGAGCCTTATCAGCTGATCTCGCAATACACGCTCGAACCGCTTCTAAAGTCCGTGGCTGAGACCATTCCGTCCGTCACGGTCCGCTACGGTTGCGAATTCTTGTCCCTAACGCAGGATAGCGGAGGCGTGACTGCGGGCCTGCGCAACAGCGACGGCAGGGTGGAAGACGTTCGCGCCGCTTATCTGGTTGGTTGCGACGGCGGCTCTAGTTCGGTGCGCAAGGAACTGGGCATTGAATTGGCTGGTGAAGCCAACCTGCTGGAGTTGCGTCAGGCGCTCTACCGCAGCGACGAGCTGTTTGACCGACTGCCGATTGGCAATGGCCCCGGAAAGGGCCGTCACTATCACGTGGCTGACGACAAGGCCACGTTCCTGATCATGCAGGATTCCACAAAACACTGGACGTTGCATTCCGTCGTCGGCACCGACCGCGAAATGGACGTCGCGTTCGAGCGAACCGTTAGTGTTCCGGTCAAATACCAGCGGCTGTCCTGTGCCCCATGGCGGCAGAACCTCTTGCTCGCCGAGCATTATGGCAAAGGCCGGGTCTTTCTTGCCGGCGACGCCGTGCATTTGGTGATCCCGACGGGAGGGTTAGGCATGAACTCCGGCGTTGGCGATGCCATCGATCTCTCGTGGAAGCTCGCCGCGACGCTGCGTGGCTGGGGTGGCCCCAACCTCCTCAGATCGTACGAAATCGAGCGGCGTCAGATCGGCGATCGCAACGTCGGTGCGTCGCGCTACGCAACGATCGGTCGCCGTAAATGGCGTTCGATGTGGCGCCCGAACATTCGTGACGATTCGCCGGCTGGCGAGGAAACACGCCGGAACTTAAGCGCCGTCGCCGACATCGAACAGCGCAAGAGCAACGAGATGATCGGCGCCGAGCTCGGCTATCGCTATGTGGACTCGCCGATTATCTGCAACGTGCCGGGCGGTCCCGAGCAGCTGTTCCGCGACTACCAGCCGACCACATGGCCGGGAGCCCGGCTCCCGCACCTGTGGCTCGACGACGGCACGCCGATTCAGGATCATATTCCGGATGGTTACTCGATCTTGAAACTCGGCGGTTCGACAGCGGATGTCACAGATCTTGAAAGCGCCATCCGCGCCCGCGGCGCACCGGTGAGTGTGCTCGATGTGCCCGATAGCGTCGCCAGGGACGTTTATGGCTATGATTTGATTTTACTGCGGCCCGATATGCATGTGGTCTGGCGCGGGCAGGGACCACCCGCAGACGCCGCTAAAGTGGCAGCGATTGCCACCGGCTACTCGTCCTAGCTTGGGGGGTCTGCAGGACTAGCGGGAAACGTCGACGGCCCGGCGCTTGGAGACGGACGTTTCACAATTCGGCGGCCATTCAGGTCGTTGTTCTCCTACCGATTGTCAATTCTAGCAGAATATTCTGCTATTTGCATGACAAAATTCGTTCCTATATAGAAAATCATTCTTTGATTGAGCGCCCTAATGGCTATTAGCCTTTGTCAGGAGCTTTCTATGACTTCGCCTCTTGAGCAAAAAATCAAAATCACCGGCCCGGTCGTGGTCACAGCCAATCGCGTCGGCGATGGTGCCGTGATCTACCGCAGCGCCGAAGGCGGCTGGACGACTGCTTTAGCGGCTGCTGCTGTGGCAACGCAGGCCGCCGTCGCGCAAGAGCTGGTCAAAGCCGCCACGGCCGACGATCTTCGCGCGGTCGGCCCTTATGTCGCGCCGGTCAAGCTCACGAGCGGCGGCGAAGTGCTGCCCGGGAATCTGCGCGAGCGTATTCGGCTCCGTGGTCCCACCATCGATTTACCGACCGCCATCACGTTGGTGAGCGTAGTCCCGCAAAAAGATCACGCGCAAATATAAAAATTCAGGCGTCATGTACGTCTACGACGATTTCGACCGGACCCTGGTCGCCGAGCGAGTCGCGGAATTTCGCGACCAGGTCGCGCGCCGTCTGTCCGGCGAGCTGACAGAGGATGAATTCAAGCCGCTGCGGTTGATGAATGGGGTTTATCTTCAGCTGCACGCTTACATGCTGCGCACTGCAATTCCCTACGGCACGCTGTCGTCGACGCAGATGCGCATGCTGGCGCACGTGGCGCGGCGCTTCGATCGTGGTTACGGCCACTTCACCACTCGCCAGAACATTCAATACCACTGGATCAAGCTCGAGGAGCTCCCCGACGCCATGGCGGCACTTGCCAGCGTCGGCATGCACGGCATGCAGACGAGCGGCAATTGCGTTCGCAATCTCACCACGGACCAATGGGCCGGTGCTGCGCCGGACGAGATCGAGGATCCGCGGATCTGGGCGGAACTGGTCCGCCAGCATGTGACGCTGCATCCCGAGTTTTCGTTCCTGCCGCGCAAATTCAAGATCGCGGTCGGCGCCTCGACGAACGACCGCGCAGCGCTCCGCATTCATGATATGGCGCTGCGCCTGCACCGCAACGGCGCCGGCGAGACCGGCTTTGAGGTTATGGTTGGCGGCGGCCTCGGCCGAACGCCATTTCTCGCCAAGACCATCAAGCCGTTCCTGCACAAGCGTGACGTGCTGAGCTACGTCGAGGCGGTCCTGCGCACCTACAACGAATTCGGCCGGCGCGACAATATCTACAAGGCGCGCATCAAAATTCTGGTGCATGAGCTTGGCGCCGAGGCTTTTGCGAAAGAGGTCGACGCCGAGTGGCAAGCCATCAAGGACGGCCCGCTCGCGCTTGATCCGGCGGGATTTGCCGAAATCGCCGCCCGCTTCCACTATCCGTCCTACGTGCAACTCGATGACCACCCGCCAGAACTTGCCGCAGCGCGCCGCGCCGACCCCGGCTTTGACGCCTGGGTCAACAATGCGGTCGCCAAACACAAGGTGCCCGGCTACGCCATCGTCACGCTTTCGTTGAAGCCGGAAGGTGGCACGCCCGGCGATTTGACGGCTGAGCAGATGGATGCCGTTGCCGACCTCGCCGAGCGTTACTCGTTCGATGAAATCCGCGTCGGCCACGAACAGAACCTGGCGCTGCCGCACGTCGCCCAGCGTGATCTGCCAGCGCTATGGCGCGCACTCGACGCGATCGGCGTTGCTACGCCGAACGTGAATCTCATTACCGACATCATCTCTTGTCCCGGCCTTGACTATTGCAGCCTCGCCAATGCGCGCTCGATCCCGATCGCCCAGGAGATCACGCGGCGATTTCGCAATACCGAACTCGCCCGCGATCTCGGCCGGCTGCACATCAACATTTCCGGCTGCATCAATGCCTGCGGTCACCACCATGTCGGCCACATCGGCATTCTTGGTGTCGAGAAGAACGGCGAGGAATTCTACCAGATCACGCTCGGCGGCAAGGCCGACGAGAATGCCACGCTCGGCACGCTGATCGGGCCCGCGGTGCCGTATGCGCAAGTGGCCGACGTGGTCGAGGATATTGCCGCGGCTTACATCGAGCTGCGCCAACGGCCGGATGAATTGTTTATCGATACGGTCAGGCGTACCGGCGTCGAACCGTTCAGGGAGCGTGTCTATGCGGCTCGTTAAGGACGGCCAGCTCGTCGAAGACCGCTATGTCCGTGTGCTCGATGACGCGCCAGTACCCGAAGGGGTGCCGGTCATCGTGACCGGTCAGCGGTTTATTTCCGACGCAGCGGAACTTGTTGTGCGCGGTGCGCCGGTCGGCGTGCTCTGGCCCAATGATCGCCGGGTCGCGGAGCTCGAGCCGTGGCTCAAGGATCTCTCGCTGATCGGGCTGGTGTTTCCGAAGTTCCGCGACGGCCGTGCTTACAGTCAGGCGCGGCTGTTGCGGGAGCGCTACGGCTACCGCGGTGAGCTTCGCGCGACCGGCGACGTGTTGCGCGACCAATTCCAGTTTCTGGTTCGCGCCGGCTTTGATTCTTTTGAAGTAAAGAAGGCGGCCGACGCGCAGGTGTTCGCCAAAGCCGCGGCCCGCTTTTCAGTAGTCTATCAGCCCGGCGCCGACGGTCGCGTGCCGGCGCTGCGCCGGCGATTACAGAGTGGCGGCGCTATCAAGGCACGCGAAACCGCGTGAATCTGCATCTGGTAGCATCGCTATCAGCCAAATTGCTATGATGGGTCTTCGTTGCCGCAAGCGAGGACATGATGACTCCGGTTGTTGCAGTGATTGCTCCTGGCGCAATGGGCGCAGCATCCGGGAAGCGGCTCGCCGATCGCGGCCTAAAAGTGCTGACATCGCTCGCTGGTCGCAGCGAATCGACCGCGGCGCGCGCCCGTGAATCAGGCATGGTTGCAGCGAGCGATGAGGAGATCGCGTCTGCTGATTTTATTCTCTCGATTTTGCCGCCGGGCGACGCGTTGTCGTTGGCGCGGCGCTTTGCACCGGCGCTGACAGCGAGCAACGCCAAGCCGGTCTATGTCGACTGTAATGCGATTAATCCGGTGACGGTCGGGCGGGTAGCGGCCGCGATCGCGCCGACCGGTTGTCCGTTCGTCGATTGCGGGATCATCGGACCGCCCCCGAGAGGCGCGGATTTCAGCCCCCGCTTCTACGCCTCCGGCGAGGCTGCGCAGCGCTTTGCCACCCTGCGTCAATACGGGCTCGACGTGCGCGTGCTGGAGGGATCGTTGAGCGCGGCCTCGGCGCTGAAAATGTCCTATGCCGGCATCACCAAAGGAACGCAGGCGATCGGGGCGGCGATGATGCTGGCCGCAACCCGCGCCGGTTCCGCGGAGGCGCTGTTTGCCGAGCTTGCCTTCAGCCAGAAGGAAATGCTGGCGCAGTTCAGGCAGCTGCTGCCGATGATGCCAGCCAAAGCCTATCGATGGATCGCGGAAATGCAGGAAATCGCCGGCTTTGTCGGCGACGATCCGGCGGCGCGCGAACTGTATCAAGGCGCTGCGCATTTCTACCAGCGCGTCGCCGAAGATTTCTCAGGCGACCAACAAGACGTTGCAGCGCTCACCGCATTTCTGGGCAACGACTCAAGCGGCGGCCAAGCTTAAGCTATGCTCGTTTCACCGTGCCGCGTTCGATGCGGTAAGCGCACGCCAACAGGTCGGCGACATGGACCTCGTTCGACTCCGAAAGCAGGACCGAGACGGACTGCGCTTTCAGGCTTGCCAAAACCTCACCAAGCCGCCGGGCCAGCGCGGGCGCGAGCCCTTCAAACGGCTCGTCCAGCAGCAGCATACGTGTTCCGGCCATCAGCGCGCGCGCAAGTGCCACCATTTTTTGCTGACCACCTGAAAGTTCGAGGGCGC
>Ga0335085_10001381_pt1 | contig 52560 bp, 25 predicted proteins | sample Lox_Sample_45_FD_206712 | JGI IMG/M metagenome (GOLD analysis project Ga0335085, IMG submission 206712) | Soil microbial communities from Loxahatchee National Wildlife Refuge, Florida, United States - Lox_Sample_4.5 | ecosystem: Environmental > Terrestrial > Soil > Wetlands | place: USA... | reverse complement strand
GATCCGCTCTTCGAGATGCTCCAGGAGCGACCGTCGCGTTCGATCGAGGTCTCCCTCGAGCTGGGTCCGGCGCGCCGAGGACTGCAGCGGCAGCGCGTCGACCTGCGAGCGGAGGCTGAGCGCCGATGCGGTCTCCGCGTCGATCTGCCGGAGGAGCGCGGCGAGGAGCGCCGTCCGAGCCGGCCCGGCCTGCGGGGTCACCGGCCCCTGCCGGTGAAGCCTGCGCGAGCGCGCACCCGCGGTCTGCCGTACGTGCGCGAGCTCGTGCGCGAGCAGCCGGTCGCCGGCCGCCGTGCCGGGCGAGTGCCGCTGTGCGGAGAACACGATGTCGCTGCCGACGGTGTAGGCGTGTGCGTCGACGGCGCGGGCCGAGGCGGCGGCGGGCGCATCGTCGTGGACGCGGACGGCGGAGAAGTCCGTTCCGAAGCGCGGCTCGAAGTAGGAACGAGTGCGTGCGTCGAGCGGGCGTCCGGGGGCGGCGAGTACCTGGTCGACGATCGGCGGCGCCGTCGACCGCGTCGGGCCCGGCGTCGCGCGGGAGAGATTCAGGCGCTTCGCCTTGCATGCTGCGCATTCGCCGTCGGGTCCCGGCGTGCCGCCGCAGGCGCAGCGTCCCGCTCCGGGGTCGGGCGAGCGGAGCACGGTGTCGGCCGCGCTGTCCGCTTCGCGTTCTGGCGGATCGTCTGCCGGGCCGATCGCGAGCTGTCGCTGCAGGCGTGCGCCGCTCGCCGTCGCGAATGCGTTGGCGGCGGAGTCCTCCACGGGCGGGCTCGCGTGCCGCGCGGCCACGGGCGGCGCCGGATCGGGCGCACGCTTGGCTTGCGGGGCTCGCGTGACGGGTGCTGCGGCGTACATCAGGGAGCCGCCGTCGTCGCCGGGGTCGTCGCCGCTGCGGCGGCGATCGTCGCCGTCGCCCGCGAGGCCGCGGCCGCAATCTCGAGACCGAGGCTTTCCATGTCGTCGAAGTGCTGGACATCGCCGCTCTCGCCCCAGAAGTCGATCGCTCCCCACCGGGTCAGGGTCCGGCCGAGGCCGATGACGACCTCGCGCGGGATCGTCAGGAAGCCGGCGCCCGGGTCCTGCCGGCCGGCGCTGTGCGGCGCGAACGGCCGGTCGGCCGTTCCGATCGAGCCCGGGGCCTTGAAGCCGGTCACTCCCGGCGGGCCGCCCGTCGGGATCGCTCCACCGAGCACGGCGTAGTCCTCCCACATCTGCTTCAGGACGTCGGCCGCGGCGGGGACCGTCGCGCCTGGGTGCTTCGTCGCCCACGGTCCTGCGAGGAAGGCGGCGATCGCGCCGGGCGCCGTGCTCTTCATCAACGCGAAGTAGTCCTTCATCGCCTGGCTCTCCAGCGCGAGCCGGTCGTAGTACTCGCCCAGACGGTCGGCGCGGGTCGTCGCGGACGAGCCGGGCAGGTTCTTGTGCGACGTGATGATCGTCGGGATGATCGACTGCTGGCCGCCGATCGGGCTGTTGAGCATGAACTCCGCGATGCGGTGGTAGACCGGCGCGAGCTGGACGTCGAGGGTCGCCTCGCCGTGCTCGTGCATCACGTACGGGTTGGCGGCGACGTCGATGTCGATCGCCAGCCCCCAGCCGTGGGGGCCCTGCTTCGAGCGAAAGCCGCCGACCGACGTGATCCCGTAGCCGGACGGGATCGTGGCGCCCGACCTTGCGAACTCCGCGTCGATCGCCGTCTTCGCCGTCGCCAGCTTCGCGAGCAGCTCCGACCGCACGCCGCGGTCGATCGGATGGCCGAGGAAGCTGCCCGGGACCATCGTCGCCGCATACGCCGCGTAGTCGGCGTATGGGCCTCCCAGCGCCGGGCCGATCTGCCGGGCGATATCGTCCCACGTCGGGTCGGGCGGTTTCGGCGCCGTCGGGGCACGCCTGACCGTCGTCGACCGTACCGGCTGCGCGACATGGGCGAGCTCGTGGGCGAGGAGCCGGTCGCCGGACGCCGTCCCGGGCGCGTGGCGCCCGGCGGCGAAGACGATGTGATCGCCGACGGTGTACGCGTTTGCGTCGATCGCGGACGCGGAGGCTGCGGCGGTCCGGTCGTCGTGGACGCGGACGGCGGACAGGTCGGCACCGACGCGGGGCTCGAAGTACGCGCGGGTGCGCGCGTCGAGCGGGTGTCCCGGCGCCGCGAGCGCACGATCCACGACCGGCGGCGCGACTGCGATCGCCCGGCCGCCGGCCCGCGGCGTCCGCGCAGGCGGCGGGCGCGCCGTGTCGGCGCGCGCCGCCTGCTCGCTGAGCCTCGATTGCGCCACCGGCCTACGTGGTGTGGCGGAACCCGTAGACGAGTGCGGCGGCAGGACAGCTTCCCGGAATGGGATCGGTGGACGCGAACGTCGCGACTTGCGGCTGACCCTGACCGTTGAGCAGCGTGAGGATCGCCGTGCCGCGCTGGGTCTGAAGTGCCGCCGTCCCTGCGGTGGTGTCACCTTGTTGCGCGACGACGACGACGTACGCCGGCTCGAAGACCTGACCCGACGTTCCCGTGAACGCAGCGACGAGATCGGTGCTGTCCGTGTTCGTCTCGACGACCGCGTCGTCGAGCCCGAACTCCACCTGGCCCATCTCCTGGACGTCCGCGGCTCCCGTGTTGCCCGCGAGGAAGTCCGCCAGCTTGGTGTGCGGGTCCTTGAGCACGGTCAGCAGAGCGTCGATGCTCTTCGGGTTCCCGCTGATCCAGTAGACCGTCTGGCACGTGGTGGCCACAGGCTGGACGACCGTGACGAACGGGCAGTCGAACAGCCACGACGAGACCTGAACCTCCTGCACCGTGACGGGTGCGTTCGCGAAGCTCAGTGCCGCCGCGATCGCGGCACCCTCTGCCTGCAGATCGGCGGTGGTCCGCGTCGTCGGGTTGCCCGTCTGGTAGTAGACCGTCAGCGAGGCCACGTCTCCGTCGCCGTTCGACTCCCAGGCGGCCACCAGCGGCTTCGTGTCGCCGACGATCGCGTTGGCGTCGTCGAACTTCACGGTGCCGAGGCTCTTGCCGATCGTCGACAGGTCGAACGCGTTGTACGAGGTGTAGTTCGCGATCGTCGGCGGCTCGTAGCGGAGGACGGTGTGGCAGACCTGGACCGGCGGCGGAACCGTCAGCACGACGATCGCGCCGTCGAAGCCCGGCCCGGCCAGCACGACCGGCACCGAGTCCAGCACGTCCGTCTGCGCGTTCGACGCGAACGTCACGTCCGGCGAGATCGCCGACTCGTACGTCGCGAGCCTCGACGCCGCGAGCGCGTCGCCGTCGGCGCCGCCCGCAGTCGCGATCGCCGCGTACTGGACGATCGGCCCGGCCTGCGCCGCCTGCCAGTCGGCGCGCAGCGACCACTCCGGCGTGTCCGCCGTCGCGACGCCGCCGCCGAACTCGACCTGGCCGACGAGCTTCACGAACTTCTGGATCGCGTCGCTCCCGCTGTGCACGGCGGCGACGATCGCGCTCGCCTGCTGCGTCGTCGCCGCCTCGGCCGTCCAGATCTGGTAGCGGCGCACCGGCGGCGGGACGACCACGACGTCGTCGGCGCAGTCCTTCGTCCGACGGCGCTGAAACAGGACCCAGTCGCGGACGGCGTCCACCGTGAGCTGGTCGCCCGGCTGCGCCGGCGGCGGGAAGAGGACGAGCCGGCTCGCCGCCGCGAAGTTCGGCTTCTGCAGCGCGGCGCCGATCACGTCGAGCGCGTTGCTCGCGAGCTGGTAGACGGCGTTGCCGGGCACGAGCACGTCGGCGCTCTCCGTCAGCGTCGCGCGGAGCAGCTGCTCGTGCGTCGTGGCGTGGGAGAGGTCGACGGTGGCGGTCGCGACGACGGGGCTGCCGTCCCACGACACGTTGGCGACGATGTTCGTCTTCGCCTTGAGGCCGCCGATCGCGATCTCGACCCAGGGTGACGCGCCCGCGGGGGCCCCGCCGAGCGTCACCATCACGTCGATGTCGAGCGCGACGACGAGCGGCTTCTGCGCGACGCCGGTGATCGTCGCCGCCGTCGACGCGAACCCCTTGAGCCCGCCGATCACGCGCGTGCCGCCGCTGCCGATCGGGAGCGTCGACGCGACGGTGAAATCGCCCTGGACCTCGTAGCTGACCGCCGAGCTCTTCTCGGCGGGCGCGACGAAGTCGATCGTGAGCTGGATCCGCGTCGACTCGCCGACGACGAGCGAGAACGGGTTGCGGTCGCAGCTCGCGTCGATCCAGAGCCCGACGGGCCGGCCGGACGCCGGAACGAATGCGGCGACCTCCGTCGCGGCACTCCTGGAGGTCCCGAGCGAGAAGAGCGCCGCCTGGCGGTTTTGGAGGCTGTAGAGCTTCGCGCTGGTCGCCGTCGCGGCGATCCCGGAGACGATGTCCGTCTGCGTCGGGAGCTCGTCGACGAGGAGCGTGCGGTTCGCCCGCACCGCGTCGCCGATGCGTCCGAGCGCGCTCGCACGCGCCGCGGCTCCGATCGAGGCGACGGCGCGGAAGACGTTGTCCACCTCGTGCACGTGGCTGGCGTCGGTGGCTCCCGCGTACGCGAACGTGGCGCCGCCGTTCCCGGTCGTGTCGCTGCGGCCGGCGCCGTGCACGCCGAAGCCGACCTGCAGCGGATGGATCGTCGAGACCGCGGTCGCCGCTGCCGGGGCCGGTGCAAGAGCGTCCCGCACGACCGGCGCCTCCATCAGGGCTCGCGGCGCGACGGTCGTCTCCACGATCGTCCCCGGACGCTCGCGCACGACCGTCGCGGCGACCTGGTTGCCGACCGCGGGCACGACGTTGAGCCAGCCGTCCCAGCCGGTCCCGGGCGACGCCGCCTTGCGGCTGACGATCTGCCCGTCGGGAACGAGGATGTCGACCTGCGGCTTGTTGGACGGGTCGTCGAGCCCGCTGAGGAGCGAGATCCGCTCCATGTGCTCGGCCGCCTCGAGCGCGTGCGCGACGTAGTCCGGCCGCACGACGCAGAAGCGGAGGTCGAGCCCGTTCCCGACGAGGGCGCGCACCTGGTCGTTGACGGTCACGTCGGAGCCGGCGATGACGGGCAGATACCCGGCGCTCGGCAGCTCGACGATGCCGCCGTCGACGAGGACACGCTTCGACGGAACCGCCGACACCGGCGTCAGGACGTTCGCGAGGCTCGTGCGCATCATCGCCAGCTCGGCGTAGCTCAGCCCCGGCAACGCCTGCGGGACGGCGTCGCCGAGCGACGCGATGCGCGTCTGCACGGTGTCGATCCGGTCGAGCACCTGGGAGATCGCCGACGACTGCGGCGCGCACGGATCGGACCCCGGCGTCCCCGGCGCGGGTCCGGCGAGCAGGTCTCGCAGCTGGCACTGGAACTGGAGGATCTGCGCGAGGTAGACGTCCCACGGGCGCATCGCCATGCGGAAGGCCCAGTAGCGGCGCGGCGGCGTCTCGATCCGCTCGCGCCGCGCGGTCCACTCGTCGAGGAACAGCGTCGCCGAGCCGGAGCGGTCGATCACGGCGACCGGCACCTCGCTCCCCGTGACGCTCGGCGCGCCGAGGCACCACGTCTCCGCGCGCAGTCCGACCCCGGAAATGAGGCTCGCGACCGACTGCCGCTCCTGCTCGAAGTACGCGGAGGCGACGAGCGAGCGCAGGTGCGTCTGCGTCAGCGTCACCGACGACGACGTCGCAAGCGTGAGCGTGAGCGGATGCACGCGCACGGTCACGCCCTCGACGCGGTACGGCCGGTCGGTCGACGTCGCGCACGCGTCGGCGCAGAGCACGCCGAAGACGTCCTCCTCGCCGCAGAGCGCCTCCGCGCTCGCGAGCGTGACGACGTAGAGGCTGCGGCCGTTCGCGACCGTCCCGGAAGGAGGCGCCGCGGCCACCTCGAGGCAGTCGGCGAAGTCCGCGGTCGCGAACGCCGGCGCCGCCGCCATGCGGGTCAGGATCCCTCGGCTCGCGTCGATCACGTCCTGGATGCCGACCGACACCTCCTGCTGGAGGAGCAGCACGTGACCCTGCGGGTCGAAGGCGAGGCCGGCCCCGATCTGGAGCTTGTCTCCCGCGCCGAGCGAGACGTCGAAGCCGTAGACGATCCCGGGCCCGCCGCCCTGGTTGCCGAGGGCCGCGAGGCTGCGCAGGTACGTCTGCTCGGCGGTGAGGTCGGCGGCCCGCATGAACTTGCCGTCGAAGTAGTTGAGCCGCGTCAGCGGCGTCGACGTCGGGATGCGCACCACGCCGGCTCCGTCCGACGCGAGCACGAGGTTGAGCTGGAGCGCGGTCGGATCGAGCGCCGACATGTCAGTTCCCCTTCCGGATCATGGTGACGGAGTCGTTCCCATCGGCGAGCGCCTGCAGCGAGCCGTCGAGCAGCGGATGCACGCCCGTTCCCGTGGCGATCACGCGGAGGACGTCGGTGTCCCCGAGCGTGACCGCGGACTTCAGCGCGAGCGCGACCGTCTGCGGGTCGTTGAGCGACGACTTGAACTTCTGGTCGGACCAGCCGCCGCTGTACAGCGAGACGGAGAACGCCTCGTCCTGCGCGCTCGGCGCGTCGAGCGCGGCGGTGAACGCGAGCGTCACCGTCAGCCCGTCGTCGGACAGCGTGCACGACGAGACGCGCGTGCCGCCGCCGGCCGCGTCGCTCGACGCGCCGCCGGCGACGGTCAGCTCCTGGATCGTCGAGGTCGCGACGTGGACGGGACGCTGCGACGTATCCACCTCGCAGCTCGTGAGCGTCCAGTCGCCGGTCGTCCCGCTGAGCTCGACGGCGACGGTCGCGAGCAGGACCGGCGTCGTCTCGTCGACCGGGAAGAGCAGCAGCTCGCCGTTCGAGTCCGTCGCCGGCTGGAGGTCGATCCCGTCGAGCGCCGCGAAGTCGCGGAGCGCGCCGAGGAACGCGGCCTCCTGCTGGGACGCCGGCAGGCCGCCGATCGTCTCGAGCTCCGCCGCGACGGCCTGGTCCTCCGCCGTGTGCAAGCCGTCCGGGTCGGGCGCGACGTCGAGGCCGAAGAGCAGGCGCAGCCGCCGGTAGGGCAGGCTCCGCGCCGGCGCCGCCCCGCCGACGAGCTGCAGGGCGAACGTCTCGTACACGCGCGAGTACGCGGTGTCGGAGCCGACGCCGAGATCGACGCCGGTGCACGGTTGCGAGATCGACGGCACCGGGCGCGTGAGGCACGCGCGGTACGACAGCTCGACGTTCGCGGTGAACGTGTAGCCGGTGACTCCCGCGTCGCCCTCGACCGCCTGCGGGTCGAGGTCGGGGTCGTCCTTGTGCTCGTCGAACCACTGGCCGACGTCCATGCACTGGAGCAGGTCGACGTGGATCTCATGGCCCGCGCCGTCGAGGGCGAGGCCGGGCTGCACGCGGATCTCGCGCGTGGTCAGATCCGAGTCGACGCCGAGCCCCCAGACGACGCCGGCGCCGTGCAGCCACGCGTTGTGGAGGCGCATCTTCCCATGATGGAAGCCCTGCTCGGTCTCGAGGTCGTCGACCCCGAGCAGCATGCCGAAGTGGTAGTTGAGCCCGAGGAACGGGTTGTCGGGGATGAGCTTGCCGTCGAGCGGCGCCCAGCCCGCGGTCCCGTCCGTGCAGTCGGACGGCGCGCCGCCGCAGTTCTGGAGCGAGCCGGTGGGATCGAGCGTGGTCGACATGGTCCCCCTCCGTCCTAGCCGTCGCCGCGGGTTGCGCTGACGAGGCGGGTACGGCCGCCGGCGAGCTCGGCCGCCTCGAGGGCGGCGCGCCGCTTCGCCTCTTCCGTGAGCAGCCATTGCGCCCGCTCGCTTTCCTGCGCGGCGGCGAGCGCGCTTGCGAGACCCGTCTCGGCGGTGTCGAGAGTCCCGGACACCGACACGGCCGGGTCCTCGGCCGCGAGGTCCGTCAGGTCGGCCGTCGCGTCCTGATACGAGACGAACGCGTCCCACGCCGAGTCCGGGACGGTTGCCTCCCACGCCGCGAGCGCCGTCCGCTGGTCGGCGGTCCCGGCCGCCGCGGCGGTGAGCATCGTCGCGATCATCGTCTCGAGGTCGTCGATGTCGTCGGGCACCGCCGGGCCGCCCCACGCGTCGAGCGCGTTCTTCTCGTCCGCGGTGAGCGGAGGCTGGGTCAGCCCGGTCAGGGCCGTCTCGAGCGCGGTCGCCGCCGCCTTGAGCGCGTCCTTCGCGGTTCCGACCGGGGGCACCGTGGTCAGGTCCACCTCCGGGTCGGCTTCCCGCGCGGTGAGGACGGCGTCGTCGTAGTCCTGCTGCGCGACGGCGATGCCGTCGATCGCCGTCTCGACCGGCCCGATCACGCCCGCCGCCGTGACTCCGGGATCGTGGATCGCGGGGTCGGTCATGCGGGCGAGCTCGTCGGCGCTGAGCTCGGGCGCCGCGGTGATCGCGGCCAGCGCCGCCGACGAGCGTGCGAGCCGCTCCGGCGCCTGCCCGACGTAGTCGGCGAACGCGTTGAACGCCGCCGTGTAGTCGGCCTCCGCCTGCGCCGCTGCGGCGGCGACGCCGCCGTCGTCCACGGTCCGCACGGCCAGCAGCACCGACGCGAGCTCGGACGCGGCCTGGACGCGCTGCTGGCGCGCCGTCTCCCGGGCGTACCGCGCCGCCGCGAGGTCGAACAGCTCCGCCGGAATGTCGTTGTGCAGCCGCGTCTCCGCGTCCGCGCCGGGACCGTCGATCGCGTTCTGCGCGTCCGTCCTCACCGTGTTCAGCGGCGGCTGGCCGAGCGCCGCGTCCCAGGCGTCGCGCTTCGTCTCCGCCGCATTGGCCGCGTCGAGCGTCGCCTGCGTCGCGGCGACCTTCTGCGTGTCGCGGTTGACCGCATCGATGAGATACGCGAGCTGCGCGCCGTCCTCGTCCTCGGCCTTCTGTGCGGCGATCAGCGCCGCCTGGTCGGCACGCGTCTTGGCGATCAGCGCCTCGAACTCGTCGGCGAGCGCGATCGCGTCCGCCGGCATCGGGCTCGCGGCGAGCGCGTCGCGGAGCGGGGCGAGCGCGCTGAGGTCGGCGCCGAGCTTCGTCGTCGCCGTGGCGACGGCGCCCTGCTGGTCGTCGAACGCGGTCTTCGCGTCGCCGAGAGCCGGACCGTTCGCCGTGAGGCTGTCTTTGTACCGCTGGTTGTCCGCCGTCGCGAGATCGACGAGTGGCGAGGCCATTGCTCCTCCTAGGGGACGGGTGCGTGCGTGCGCTGGACGGGAAAGGCCCGGCCCGCCTTGTCGTACTCCCGGCGGATCGAGCGGATGAGGTGGTCACGGGTGACGGCGCCGCCGTCGGCGGCGGCACGGAAGCCGGCGGCGACCGCGGCGTTGCGGATGGTCGCGCCGACGACGGGGAAGAGCGCCGCGATCTCGGCGAGGTCGACGTCGTCGTCGAGCGGCGCGGCGGAAGGGAGGTGGCAGCGCCAGAGCCGTTCCCGCTCCGCCTGCGCCGGCTCGCCGAGCTCGACGATGAACTCGAGCCGGCGGACGAACGCCGCGTCGATGTTCTGGCGGAGGTTCGTGGAGAGGACGGTCAGGCCCTCGAAGCGCTCGACGCGCGAGAGCAGGTACGCCGTCTCGAGGTTCGCGTACCGGTCGTGCGCGTCCGAGACCTCGGTGCGCTTGCCGAAGAGCGCGTCCGCCTCGTCGAAGAGCAGCGTCGCCTGCGACCGCTCGGCGGCGTCGAACACCTCGGCGAGGTTCTTCTCCGTCTCGCCGATCCACTTCGAGACGAGGTTTGCGAGGTCGACGACGAGGAGGTCGGACTCGAGCTCGCGGGCGAGCACCTCGGCGCTCAGCGTCTTGCCGGTGCCCGGCGGCCCGGTCAGCAGCATCCGGACGCCGCGCGCGCCGCGGCGGCCGCGGAGGAAGCCCCACTCGTCGAGCACGCGCCGCTGGTAGCGGACCCGGTCGACCGCCTCGTGGAGCTGGTCGCGCACCTTGGCGGTGACGACGAGGTCGGCCCAGCCGGCGGTCGGGCGGACGAGCTTGACCCCGCTCGCGAGCAGCAGTCCGGCGCGGCCGCGGAGCGCGACGGGGACGTCGGCGGGAACGGGCAAGACGCCGTCGTACGAGCTGCGGAGCGCGAGGTCCGCCGCCGCCTCGGCCGCGAGGTACGGCTCCGCGCCGTACCGCGAGGCGAGGTCGGGCGCGTCGTTCGCGAGCGACGGCACGAGCGCGCGCCACATCTCGGTGCGCTCCTCCGGCTCGAGTGGTTCGACGGGGACGGCGAGCACCGGCCTCGGGCCGTGCAGCGCCGCCGAGCCGGCGCGCACCGCGAGCACGACCGGTCCGGGCCACGCGGCGAGGTCGGGAGCCGCCGGCGTGCGCGGCTCGGCGGTCGTCGCCCGGCGCAGCACGGGGACGGCGCCGCGCGCGAGCGCGTGCAGCAGCGCGAGCCGCTCGGCGTCCGCGTCCCGCTCGGGCGGGAGCACGACGCGCACCGGTGTCAGCCCGGCCGCCTCGACGAGGACCGCCGCGCGCTGGAACGCGGTCTCGTCGTCGTCGGCGGAGAGGAGCACCGTGCACCGCTCGCCGCGCGAGAGCGCTGCGATCGCGCGCGCCGCCGCCGGGCGTGCGAGCCAGGCGCCGAGCCCTGCGCGCACCGTCGGGCCGCGTCGGAGCGCCACGTGAGCCGGCCACGCGTCGATCCCGCCGAGTGCGGGCCAGATCGCGTCCGGAAGACGGACGCTCGACTCGAAGAACGGCGCGCCTGCGCCGACGACGAGGAGCCCGGAGCGCGTCGCCGGCCCCGCCTCGAGGAGCGCGCGGAGCAGCCGCCGCTCCTCCGGCGTCCGGCAGAGCAGGCGGGCGGCGAGGCCGGCGGTCGGGTACGGCTCGCCGGCGGCGTGGAGGCTGCGGAAGATGCCGGCGAAGCCCTCGTGCTCCTCCGCGAGCCCGGCGAGCAGCAGCGCGTCGATCTCCGCGCGCGCGAGCCCGAGCGTGAGGGCGACGCGGTCGAGCGGGTCCGCGCCGTCGCCGGGCTCCGGCTGCGGCGCGAGGGCGCGGAGGTCGGCCGAGAACGCGGCGACGAACTCACGCGATTCGCGGAGCGGCGAGCCGTCGCCGCCCGGCAGCGAGGCGAGCAGGTCGCCGAGCCGGTCGGCGATCGCCGCCGCGAGGGCGGTGAGCCGGGCCGCCGCGGGAAAGACCTGCTCGGCGTGCTCGCGGAGCGGCTCAGACATAGGCGAACCTCAGGACGACGCCGAGCCACGGGACCCAGCCCGGGTCGAGGTCGAGCCCCGCGCGGCGCAGCTCGGTCGAGACGTCGTGGAGCCCCATCCGGACCTCGATCCAGCCCGGGTCGGCGACGATCTCGGCCCGGCGCTCGACGATCCAGCGGACGACGTCCTCCGCCGGCTCGTCGGCGCGCTCGAGCGCGGCCCTCGCCGCCTCGGCGATCCGCTCCGCGACGGTCTCGAGCGCCGCGGTCTCCGTTTCGTCGGCGGGCCGCTCGTCCTCGGACGGCGGCGTCGACTCCGGCGGCAGTCCGGCGAACGCGAGCACGGCGGGGTCGTCCTCGGCCGCGCCCGTCAGCAGGCAGCCGATGCGGTGGAGCGACCAGCGGAGCGGCCGCGCGGCGAGCGCGGGCTCCTCCTGCAGGCCGCGCGGCAGGCCGAGCCGGTCGACGACGTGGACGAGGTGGATCAGCCCGCCGGTGTCGGTCCACGCGCGCGCGCGCACGTCGCCGGGGTCACCGTCGACGAGCTCTGCGGCGCTCGTCTCGTCGCGGCCGAGCTCCTCGACGGTCGCTCCCGCTGCACGGGCCTCGCGTTCGCGGGCGCGCTCGCGCGCGCGCCGCCGCGCGGCGTCCTCCGGGCGCTCGAGCGCAGGCCGGAGCAGTCGCGCCACCGCGGCGACGAGTGACGCGGCGAACGTCTCCGGCTCCGAGCCCGCAGCGCTGCCGGAGCTCCGGCCGCCGGCGGCCCAACCGAGTCCGGGGTCGGCCTCGAGAACCGCAAGCGCGGCGAGCGCGCGCCGGATCTCCGGATCGAGCACGGCGGGGAGCGCGCCGGACGCGGCAGCGGCGATCGCCGAGGTGCGCGCGACCCGCGCCGCCGCGCGCTCGAGCGCGGGCGCGGCGGCAGGCGCCTCTGCGTCCCCGTGCCGCCGCGCGAGCTCGGCGAGGCGCGGCGCGCCGGCGGCCGCGAGCGCTGCCTCGGCGAGCGACTCGACGTCGCGCGCGGTCAGGCTCGCCAGCAGCCGCGGCAGCACGCCCTGCCGCGCGACCGAGGCGAGGACGGCCACGACCGACGCGGGCTCGCGCGCGAGCATGCGCGCGAGCGCCTCCGCGCGCCGCGCGTCTCCCGCGTCGTCCGGCAGCCCCCAGAGCTCGAGCTGCCGCCACGCCCACGCCCGTCCGGCGTCGCCGCGCGCGACGCCCAGCGCGACGTCGACGAGCGCCTCGGCCCGCGACCGGTAGCGGACGACGTCGCGTCCGCCCGCCGCCATCGCACGCGCGACCGCGAGCGAGAGCGCGTCGCCCCACACGGTCGCGAGCGCCGCGTCGGTCGAGTCGAGCCGCAGCCGCACCGGGACCGAGACGGAGCGAAGGCAGACGATGTCGTCCGTCGCCGGCCCGTCCATGCGCTCGAGCATGTCGGCGAGCACCGTGTCGAGGCGGTCGCGCGCGCCCGCGCCCGCGCCGACGAGCCGGTAGCGCGCGTCGAAGCGTCCGATGCGGAGCGTCTCGGCCGTCATCCGACCCTCATGTCCGTTCCGATCCGGCTCCCGCCCGGCCGCGCGCCGAGCTCCGGCCTGCCGACGATCGCGCCGCGGCCGAGCGCGCTCGCGCCGAGCTGCATCGTCGTGAAGCCGCCGGTCCGGCCGATCATCGACAGGAGGCCGACGTGAAGCCCGAGGCCGACGCGCATGCCCGCGCCGACGGTGCAGACCTCGTAGATCGTGTGCGCGGGGCGATGCACGTCGAGCACGTGGTCGACGACCGCGAGCTGGACGTCGTCGAGCACCGCCGGGATCACGACGGAGAAGCGGTGCGCGTGCGCCGTGATCGCGTCCGCGGGCGTGCCGGTCAGCGGCGAGTCGCCCTCCTCGCCGACCTCGCCGCCGACGCGGTAGTTCATCCCGACGACCGCGCCCGCGAACAGGGAGCTCGGCTCGTCGGAGAGCAGCGCGCCGCCGAGTCCGCGCAGGCGGTAGTGCTCGATGATCAGCACGCGCGCCTCCGAGCCGATCACGATCTCGAGGAACTTCTCCAGCCCGCGCACGGTCCCGCGGAACCGGAACAGGCATGCGGCCTCCGCGATCAGCTGCCGCCGCACCGGCACCGGCCAGCGCTCGTCGAGCACGAGCCCGAGGAAGCCGGCGAGCCACGACAGGATCTCCTGCGGCGCCGCGTACGGGTCGAGCAGCGCCTGCCGGTCGGCCGACCGCGCGTCGAGATCGCCGAGCACGCCGTCGAAGATCGCGAGATAGCGGAGCAGGAACGACGCCGCGGCCGGGTCGCGCGAGTACGTCCTCGGCAGGCGTGAGACGTAGTCGTGCGATGGATGCTCGGCCCGCATGCAGCGCACGCGAGGCGTCGACCGCGTGTCGCCGGCGAGCTCGAGCGTAACCCAGAGATACCGGCCGGGTGCCGCCGCGATCGGGGCCTCGTACGTCTCGAACGGATCGTCCTGCGCGTGACGCGCCCACGGGAGCTCGCGCCCGGTCTCGCGCTGGTGCAGCGTCGCCGGCAGCGGGCCGTCGCCGGGCGCGAGCGCGACGGGGCAGAGCGGCGGCGAGCCGGCGGGACGCGGTCCCGGCTCGAGGTTCACGGGCCTCGACCAGGGAACCGCCTCGACGTCCGCGTCGTCCTCGTCGGTCGTCGCGAACGCGGCGCGGATCGCGGTGCCGACCGGGACGCACGCGTCGAGGAACAGCCGGCCCCACACCATCTGGAACGAGCCCGCGTCGAGCCGGTATGTCGAGACGCGGCCGGTCGACGCGTAGACGAGCCGTGCGGGAACCGCCTCGCGGAAGCGGCCCGCGTTCGTCCAGAAGCCGATGCGGCCGTCGGGCGTCGCGACGATGCCGAGCCCGTCGTAGTCGCGGCCGATCAGCTGCGCGCCGGTGCTCCACTCGTCGGCCGTGAAGAGCGCGCGCACGAACGGCTGCCCCGGCCCGCAGGCGACGACGACGTACCCGTCCGCGTCGAACGCGATGTCGGTCGCGCCTGCGACCGGGAGCACGTGGGCGGGCTGCTCGTACGGGACGACCCAGCCGTCGCCGGCGGGATCGCGGTAGAGGAGGAAGACCTCGCCCGCGGGCGAGATCGTGATCCGCTGCGGCGTCGCGCCGACGGGAACGTCGCCGGGCGCGATCTCCGGCAGGTCGACCGGCGCCGGGTCCGAGCGCGCGCCGAAGCGGACGAGCGCCGGTGGATCCTCGGCGACGGCCCACACCGTCAGCTCGTCGGTGTCGAGGGCGAGGTCGAGCGGCGCGGCGCCGTCGAGGTCGACGCGGTTCAGCAGCCGGCTGCTCCAGAGGTCGAAGACGAAGACGCGGCGCGCGCCGGAGTCGGCGACGAACAGCCGGTCGTCCTCGTCGATCGCGAGCCCTCCCGGGTTGCCGAACGGCGGCGTCGAGGGCGCGCCGCCGTGGAAGTCGCCGAACGCGGGCTCCGGGACGGCGGCGAAGAGATCCGCCGGCGCCGGCTGGCTCTCGAGCGGCGCGAGCGGATCCTGCGCGTGCCAGAGCGCGCGCTCGACGCGACCCTCGTCGGGGACGCTGTGGTACAGCCGGCACTGCGCGTCGAACGCGAGCCCGCCCCCAAGTGACAACTTGTCACTTGGGGAGCCCGGTGGGAGCGGTGCCGCGGTCCAGGCGAGGCTGACGACGCCGGCCGCCTCGTCGAGCGCCGCTCCTTCGTACGTCGACCGCTTCCACTGGTCGGCCGTGCGCAGCAGCGCGAATCCGCGTTCGGCCGGCATTCAGCACTGCTCCTTGATCGTCGGGATCGGGATCGCGACGTTGTCGGTCGGCGGCGGCGCCGGCGCCTGGCCGGGATCGAGCGGCGGGCCGGCGACGACGGTGATCTCCGTCAGCTCCGGCACCTCGTAGATCTCGAGGTCGACGCCGTTCGGCGCCGGGCTCCAGGTGCCGTCGCTGTTCGCGGACGCGACGGAGAGCCCCTCGAGGAACTCGACGCCCTCGACCTGGAGCGCGGCCGCCTCCAGCTCGGGCCCGTACACGCGCCGCCCGAGCGGCCAGCCCTGCCCGTCGGGCCCGTACGGCGGCAGCGGCGCGAGGTACTGGCGCACGACGAGCTCGACCCAGTTCGAGACGGCCTCGACGTCGTAGCCGGACTTGACGTTGACGCCGATCGCAACGGCGATCTGCCGGTACGTCGGAGGGATCACGTACAGCTCGGTCGTGACGAGGCGCCGCGCGTCGAGCCAGGCGCAGACCTCGTTCAGCACCGTCCGGTCCGGCGTCGGCGCGTTCGGGTGCCGCGCGTCCTGCGACGGCCAGACGACGACGCTGACGACGCCCGCCGCCTGCGTCGTCGGCGGCAGCTGCGGATGGAACAGCGGGATGCACTCCGCCCGGCCGACGGTCGCGCCCGGCGTCTCGAGCGCGAGCTCGCGGAAGTCGTCCTGTGTGACGGCACGGTCGCGCCGCCTCAGCTCGCCCGGGACGCGCTCGAGCGCGGCGTCGATCGTCTCCGACTCCGCGCCGCCGGCGGTCGCGAGCGGGTTCGCGCACTTCACCGTCGGGAAGCCGTCGATCTTCGAGATCGCCTTCGCGGGGACGTTGCCGACAACGCCGCCGCCGTACCGGTACGACTTCGCGCGGATCCGCTCGCCCAGCTGCGGCGCGCGTCCCTGCACGCCGTTGCCGAAGCGGATCTGCGCCGCCTCGAGGTCGACGACGTAGTTGCGGCTGTCCTCGCCGCTCGCCTGGAAGCCGTCGACCGGCGTCCACGCGGTCCAGACGCCGGCCTCCTCGACCTCGAGGATGAGGCTGCCGTCGACGAGCGGCGTGTTCGCAAGCGTGTACGTCTGGTCGGCGTCTCCGGTCCCGGTGCCGACGTACTCGGGCGGCGCGCCGCGCGACTGCTCGAGCTCGGCCGCGTTCGCGCCGACGTAGAGCACCTTCCCGATCGAGCTCTCGTCGCGCCGCGCCGCGCGGATCCAGAACAGGACCTTCAGCGAGTCGTCGCCGAGGTCGGGCGGGAACGCGCCGGTGCCGCGGACGTCCGGGTCGGGGAGGTTGTAGACGCCGAGGTCGGTCGGGTCCTGCGGCAGCTGCAGCGTGACGACGCCCTGGCGCGTCAGGCCGCGGGTCGTGTCGCTCGCGACCTTCACCGTCTCGTACAGCGGGCCGCCGGTGGAGTCGCGCTTGTCGGCGGTCGAAACCTGCCAGAGAACCGACGGGCCCGACGGCGGCGGCTGCACCGAGCCGGAGACGCCGAGATCGCCCGGGCAGGGATCGACCTCCGCCATCGTCAGGTCCTGCTGGTCGGGGACGAAGCCGAGCGTGATCGTGAGGCCCGCCATCGACGCCGCCGTCACGGCCACGGTCGGATCCGCGACGACGCCGACCCACAGCGTGCGGTCGACCGCGTTCGTGAAGTCGACGACGTTCGCGTCCGGCGCGGCCGGGTCGAGCGGCAGCGGCTCGTTCGTGTAGAAGACGAGCTGCTGACCCGCGGGAAGCTCGCCGATCGCGTCGATTGCACGCTCCGAGAACGCCTGCTGCTCCGGGTCGGTCGGGCTCGCCGCGATCGACCGCGCGAGCGCGTACGCGGTCACCGGCCAGACGTGCACCTCCGCCTGCGTCTCGAACACGACGCTGCCGGCCTTCGCCTCGGTCGCGCGCGGCACGAGCTGGCCGCCGGGATCCTTCGTCGTGAGCGCCAGCAGCCCGCCCGCCGGCTGCGCCGGCAGCAGCGGGACGTCGAGCAGCTTGAGGAAGCGGAGGTACGTCGACTCCGGGATCTGGTTGAAGCGGAAGAGGAGGTTCTCGCCGAGGAACGAGAACAGCTCGATCAGCGTGATTCCCGGGTCGCTCGCGTTGTGGTCGGTCCACTCGGGTGCGTAGACCGGGATGCGCCGGACGAGCTCGTCGCGCAGCTGCTGGTAGGAGCGGTCGTCGAGGATCGGGACGGGCAGCGGCATGGCGGGCTACTCCAGGGCGAATGGGTAGACGAGGTTGGCGGTGCTCCCGTCGCGCACGTGGACGTACGCGATCGCGATCAGCACGAGCGACGGATCCTCGTCGTCGGGTAGGACGTCGACCGACGTGAGCGTGATCCGCGGCTCCCAGAGCGTGAGCGCCGCCTGCACGTCGTGCTCGATCTGCGCGCGCACGGCGACGCTGTTCGGCTCCATCAGGTAGCGCCGCAGCCCGCAGCCGAAGGTCGGGCGCATGATCCGCTCGCCCGGCTCGGTGTCGAGCACGATCCAGATCGCCTCGCGCACCTTCTCCGCGCCCGAGGCGACGTCGAGGCCGCCCGTGGCGGGGTCGGGCGCGACGGGGAACGACCAGCCGCTGCCGAGATAGCGGAGCGTCGCGGTGGTCACGTCGACCCTCCGTCGAGGGCGGCGCACGCGGAGCCGGAGACACCGGGAGCGCCGCTCGCTCCTCCGCCGCCGGTTCCGCCGCCGCCGCCCGCGGCGGGCGCCTTCGTCAGCTCGTGGATCAGGTCGACGAGCGCCGTGTTCGAGAAGCCGTCGGTCGCGTTTGCCCCCGCGCCGGGGCCGAGCGCGGCGTCGAGGTAGCTCGAGATCGCGTTCTTGAGCGTGCCGCCGGCGTCGGCGTCGAGGTCCGCGCCGGGCGGCAGCGCGTTCAGCTCGGCGGCGAGCGCCCCGCTGAGCTGGAAGCTGGGCGGGATGCAGAACTTCAGCCGCAGCAGCGCGAACAGCCCGAAGATGAACACGACGATCGGCAGGAAGATGTTGAGCACGAACGTCGCCACGATCGTGATCAGCGGGATCGAGAAGGAGCAGATCGCCGCGCCGCCGAGCTTCCCGCTCGACGGCACGCCGCCGTTCGGCGCGAACTGCAGCGACGAGCCGGGCGGCGTCACGAACTTCACCGGCGCGACCTGGTCCCGCGGCATCGACGCTGCCTGCGTCATCAGCGCCGGGATGTCCGGCATCTGGATCGTGACCGGGTGGTTGCTCGTCCCGACGAGGTCCTGGTGCGCGGCGAGCTGATATGTCGCCGTCGGCGCGCTCCACGTCAGCGGGCCGTGGCAGTCGGGATGCTGGAGCTTCTTCGGGCAGGCGGGATCGTGGCGGCGGACGTAGCAGCGGATCTCGTACAGCGAGCGGTCGTCGAACCGCGCGGCGCCGCGCTCGTCGTGGTCCGCGCTCGACGCGGGGACGATGCCGAACCAGATCGCGCGGCCCTGCGCGGGATTCGCCGTGTCCGCGGGGGCGGGGACGAGCGGGTAGAGCGGGTACGTCGCCTCGCGGATGACGCCCGGCCGCTCCTTCACCGACCGCCAGTTGCCGATCTTGTCGCGGTCGGTCGGGAACCAACCCTCGACGATGCTCACGGCGCCGACGCGCTCCGCCCAGTCGAGGAGGTTCGCGCGCGCGGCGACCGCCGCGTCCGCGGCGACCTGGAACTCCTCGAGCGGCTCCGCGAGCGCGGTGCCGATGCCGTAGTACCGCTCCGCCAGCGCCTCGAGCTCCGAGCGCGTGCGGGTCGCGTTGCGGACGAGCCGGGCCGCGTCGCGCGCCGCCGACTCCGCGAACACGATGCGCCGCCGCCGCACGACGAACGCGGCCTCGCAGACGGCGTTCCGGTCGGCGTTCGGGAATCCCGCCGCCTCGCAGTGGAGCTCGCAGACGACGAGGTAGAACCGCTTGTGGGACGGGAGGAACAGCTTCCGGGTCGACGTCTTCGTGAGCCTCGAGTCCGTGAACTTCGTCCGGCGGCCGCTCGTGGTGACGGGAGACGGGCTCGACTCGGTGCGGTAGACCCAGTCGCAGTCGTCGAACGGCAGCGGCTCGTCCGGATGCGCGATGAAGTCCTTGACGAACGTCGTCGACTCGTACTTCTGGATCACCGGCGTCGTCGTGCGCGGCGCCGGCGTGCCGGAGGGATCCCACGTGTAGGCCGGGGCCACGAGCCGCCAATCGCCGGTGCGCGGGGTCGGCTCGGTCACCAGATGTTCCCCGCGCCGGGCGTATACGACGGCGAGATGACCGAGTTCGTGATCAGCGTGTCGCACTGGACGACGCCGCTGAACTGCGAGATGGCCGCGTCGACGGTGACCATCGGCGCGCTGACCTCGAGCGAGACGTTGGCCTGGACCTCGATCGAGCCCGCGGCCGTGAACGTGATCGTGCAGCCGTTCGAGTGCGCGAGCGTCACCTGCTGGGACGAGTCGTCGAGCACGAGCTTGTGGCCGCTCTGCATCGACAGCGTCACCTTCGCCGCGCCGTCGGTGTCGTCGAACTCGAGCATGCTGCCGGACCGCGTCTTCCAGATGCGCTTGTTGTTCGCGGCGTCGGGAGAGACGGGCAGCGACTCCTGGCCGTTCCAGCAGGAGCCGACGATGTACGGGCGGTGGAGGTCGCCGAACTCGAACGCGACGACGACCTGCGTGTCGACCGCCGGGAGCACCTCGAAGCCCTGGTTGTCGTCCGCGTACGGCGTCAGCAGCGTCGCCCACGCGCGGACGGAGTCGCCGTCGGCGCCGAGCCAGGGGAACCGCACCTGGATCCGTCCGAGCGAGCTGGGGTCGACGATGTCGGTGACGATCGCCGGGTGCAGTCCGAAGTGGCGGGGCGCAAGGCCGTCGGGGCGGTTGCCGCTCACAGCGTCCCCGAGCCCACGGTCGCGCGCTCCGCGCAGAAGTGCGTGCGGTGGCCGCCGACGAGGTCGTACGTGTGCACGACCCGGGTGGCGTAGTAGCCGTCGCCGTTGAACGCGTCGGCGATGCCCTGAAGCGTGACCTTGCTGCCGACGACGAGGTCGGGCGTGCCGCTCGTCGTCCCCTCGACGGTGACGAAGCGGCGGCTCCGGCGCAGCATCTCGGCGCGCGCCCACGCGCTGGCCTCGGCGCCGACGAGCGGTGTCTCGCGCACGCGGTACGAGACGCGGTCGCCGAACGCGGATTCGAGGATCGAGACGCCGGTGGAGCCGCCGCTGATCTCCGCCGCGATCGCCTCCGCGCCGGCCTCCTCGTCGATCGCGTCCCGCGCCGACGCGTCGAAGCCGCTCACCTTCACGGAGGTCCGCTGGTGCGCAAGGTCGGCACGGATCCGCGCGTCGATCAGGTCGCCGTGGAAGACGAGCGTCAGCTCGGTCGCCTGCCGGTTCGGCCGCGACTTGAAGTTCAGCGTGTCGCCGTCCATCCAGATCTCCGCCTGCACGAGCGCCGCCCGCTCGCGGAGGAAGGCAAGATCGCTCTGGTTCCACTGCTGCACGACGTCGTACGTCGGCCCGTCGACCGCGACGTCGGCCGACAGGCCGTTTTGCGACGCGATCTCCTGCGCGATGTCGGCGTCGGACATCTGCTCGTACGTCTTCATCCGCCGGGTCATCCGGAGCTTCATCAGCTTGTCCTCGGCGAAGACGGTGATGAGCGCCTCGCTCGACGCGTCGAGGTCGGCCTGGAGGGCGGAGACGAGTCCGTCGAAGACGATGCGCTCCGCGCCCGGCGGCCCGATCGAGACGGAGAGGCTCTTGCCGAAGTCGAGGACCTCGCCGTCGAGGTACTGGAGCACCTCCTCGGTCGCTCCGTCCCTCGGGCCGGGGCCGACGAGGACGGCCTTGAGCGTCTTCAGCCCCTCCGTCGACTCCTCGATCTCGAGCCGGAGGAGGTCGCGGGCCAGCGCCTGCTGCACCTCGCCGTCCACCGTGAGGACGGGAGAGCTCGAGTAGTAGATCAGCTCAGTCATCGTAGGCCTGCGCGCGCGTGCGGCGCGCGTCCTCGGCGACCTGCGCGTCCAGGGCGCGGTGGCGTGCGAGTACGAGCCACGGGCGGTCCGGGCCCGGAGCGGACTCCGACGCCGGAGCGGCCGGCTGGGACTCGGGGACGACCTCGGACGTGACCTGCTCGACGGTGACGGGCATCACGCGCCCCCGTTGCAGCCGCAGCCGCAGGTCGCGGGATGCCGCGCCGGCGACGAGCTCGAGCGCGTGGGCGTCTCGCTCGGCAGGACGAGCCACGGAGGCGTCGTCGGGTCGACCGTCGTCGGCGGCACGTCGGGCGGGGTCTCGCGCGTCTGGACGACGACGCGCGAGGCGACGGTGCTGCTGCGCTCGAGGGTCGCGCCGGCGATGCGCGGGCGCAGCGGCGCGCCCTGGCCGAACGTCGTCGCACGCGGGTCGGCGGCAGGCGGCTGCGGCGCGGGCGGTGCGACCGTTCCGGGCGACGGCAGTCCCGTGTCCGCCAGGCGGGGCCGCGGCTGGTCCGGAGGGCCGGGCACCGCCGCGTCGGCGGCCGGCGCGGGCGGCGTTCCCGGCGGCGGCGGGACGTCGAACGCGGCGCGCGCGTCCGAGGCCGCGGAGGCGGCCTTCGCCGTGGCGACGGCGTCGACGGCGGCGCGCACGCCTCCGGCCGCGGCGAGCGCGAAGCCGGCGGACGGGCTCTGCGTCAGCCCGAACCGCTGGTCGACGGAGGACGACGCGCCCGACTCGACGCCGGTGCTCGTGCCCACGCCGGTCGCGGCGGAGAGGCCGGAGTTGAAGTCGATCTGGAGCCCGGCCGGTAGCGAGAGGGCGTTGTCGAGGCCGCCTCCGAGCCCGCGCCAGACCGACGGGTCGAGGCCCATCCGCGCGGCAAAGTCGGCCGCGGTCTCCCCGCCGATCGCGACGCCGGTGCTGTCGGACAGCGAGAGCGAGGCGCCGGCGGAGAGGCCTGCGCCGATGCTCACCCCGAGGCCGACGCCGCCCGACCCCGGCGGAGCCGAGGGCACGCCCGGCGGCGTCGCCGACGACGCGGACCGGTCACCCGGCGGCACCGCCGACGCCATCAGCTCGGGCTTCTGCTCGCTGATGGAGACCGAAAGCTTCGCGTGGAGCGGGACGCCCGTTGGCGAGAAGAGGTCGATCTCCTCGGTGATCGACTGCATGAGGCCGTCGAGGCGGAACTTGCCCCACTGGAAGCTGACGCGCGGCGGCGCCATCGTGCTGCCGGTTCCCGGTCGCATCGGCACGACGAACTTCCGGACGGCGAGCGTGAGGTCGCGCACGTCCGCGCCTGTGTCGGCGGTGTCGAAGTGCAGGTCGAACGAGAGCGTCACCGCCGCCTGCCCGAGGCTCTGCTCCTTCTGTCTCGGCTGGGTCGAGCCGCGGTCGCTGCTGTTGCTGAGCTGCAGCCGGAGCGAGGCGGGATTGAACTGCACCACGACGGGCTTGACGAACGGGCTGTCCTTGAGCTCGTCGCTTCCCTTGGTGCCCTTCAGCGGGACGAGTACCGCGGACGTGAGCGGCGCGCTCACGAGGCCCCCAGCACGAGACCCTCGTGCGCGATGTGGAGCTCCTCCACCGCGACCTCGCCGGTGCGCGCGTTCAGCTGCGGGCCGACGACCTTCAACGGGAGGCCTCGCGCGAAGCGCCAGCGGGCGACGACGTCCGTGTTGCCCGTGTCCATGACGGAGACGACGCCGTCGTAGCGCGAGACCGGGATCTTCCCGGAGACGACCCCCTGCAGCCACGCCCACAGGTCGTTGTTCACCTGCGCGCCCGGCTTCGGGAAGAACATGCCGCGCTTGAGCACGAGCGGCTGGTACCTCGCGCGGCCGACGCGCCGCACGACGGCATCGTTCCGCCCGCCGACGAGGATGTCCTGGACGTCCATCTCGACGTCGAGCCCGCTGCACTCCTGGAAGCCGCCGTCGCCGAGCGTCGACCCCGCGGCGCCGGTGCCGAGGCTGCCCGTGAGGTCGATGCGGAACCGGAAGCTCCGCAGCAGGAACTGCGTCGACGCGGGTGCTCCGGCGACCGCGCTGATCCCGAGGTCGAGGCTCGCGCCGAGGCTGAGGTCTGCGCTCGCGCCGGCTCCTGCACCGAAGGAAGCGCTCGCCGAGGCGGTGAGGTCGACGCTAGCCACCGGCCCCCTCCACGCGCAGCGTGCCGTCGCCGTCGTGCGAGAGGCGCAGCACGATGAACTCGATCGGCTCCGCCGGAGCGACCCCGATCTCGGCGATCAGCCGTCCCGCGTCGACCACCTGCTGCGGATTGAGCGTGTCGTCGCAGCGGACGAAGAACGCCTCGGCCTCCGTCGCGCCGGCGAATGCGTTCCCCCGGTACAGCGCGCGAAGGAAGCGCTCGATCTCGATCGCGACGGCGGAGCGCAACGCGGCCGTGTTCGGCTCGAACACGAGCCACTGCAGCTGGCGCTCGAGCGTCCGCTCGATCATCGTCACGAGCCGGCGCACGCTGAGCTGGCGGTAGTCCGGATCGGACGAGAGCGTGCGCGCGGCGGTGAGGCGCACGCCGTCGCGCTCGCGGAGGAAGACGTTGACGGCGTTCTGGTGGAGGTCGTCGTGCCGCGGCCCCGAGACGACGTCCGCGACGTCGACGATGCCGGCGGCGAGCTCGTTCGCGGGCCCGAACGGGATGCCGTCGGCGAGCTCGCGCTGCGCGATGATCCCCGCGGCGACGGCGGACGGGTTGACCTCGAACGGCGAGGCCTCGCCCTCGGAGACGCGCGACGCGTAGAGCCACGGGTGGTACGCCGCCGCACGGCTCGACCAGATCGAGCTCCGCCAGCGGAGGATCTGGTTCTGGTGGATCCCGGGCGGCACGTCGAGGAGCGCGGTGATCGCCTGCGTCTCCGCGAAGTCGACGAGCTTCTGCTGCAGCGCGACGATCTCGTCGAGGTCGGCGGACGGGTCGAGGCGCAGCTTGTCGAGCTCGGACGGCGGCGCGGGTGCCGGCCCGGCCGGCGGGAGCTCGACGCACGCGGCGAAGTCGGGCCCGGCGAAGGAGAGCGGGTCGTCGACCGGCAGCGCCGGCTGCAGGTCCCACGGCTCGTACAGGTCGGGCGCCGCGAGCAGGCCGAGGTCGGGCAGGTCGGCGAGGCACGTGATTCCCTCGCCGGGCATGTCGTCGACGGGAAGCCAGTCGTCGTCGAAGAAGTCGTCGAAGACGATCTCCGGATAGCGGTCGAGCCCGCGCAGGAACGGGAGCGTCGTGGCCGGCTGCAGCGTCGCGTCGGCCGGCACGAGCCTCCCCGACGCCCACAACCGGTGCGGGAACAGCAGCTCCGACTCCTGCGCGATCACCGTCGCCGCCCACCGCGGGTGCGCCGACGAGAGGCCGAGGCCGCCGAGCTGCTCGGTGCGCCCGTCGCCGTCGTCGACGTCGAGCACGCCCTCGACCACCTCCGCCGCGGCGGGGATGCCGATCGCCGCCTGGTCGAGCACGAGCACCTGCGCCGGCGCGACGCCGGCCGGCCCGCCGACCGCCGTGACGTCGGCCACGGTGCGGAGCACGCGCGTCCCGCCCGGAAGCTGGAGGCGCAGGAGCGCGCCGATCGGAATGCTCTCCGCGGGGCTGACCGACACCGCCGTCGCCGTCGTCCCGGCCGCGTTGAGCACGAGCGGCCGCGTCGTGTACGAGAGCGTGGCCGTCAGCTCGTTGCCCCACACGCCCTCGTTGCGGGCGAAGAGGCGAACGCTCCCGCCGTCGTCGCGCTTGACGCCGGTGAACTTCCCGCGCGCGCGTCCGAGCAGGTTCTTCACCGGCAGCTCCGCGGTGTAGTCGTGGACGATGCGGACGATGTACGCGCGCCGCCCGCCGTTGTCGAAGAACGCGGAGACCGCCCACGGCAGCAGCCCGGGCCCCTCGAAGGAGCCGAACAGCCGCACGTAGTCGGTCCAGCTCTCGACCGCGACCGGCACGCATCGCAGGATCGGCCGCTCCGGCTCCACCGGCGGGACGTCGTCGCGCCACGGCCCGCCGACGTACGGCACCCGCGACGGGCCGCGCGGCGCCACCCCGACGAACGCGCAGACGTCGAGGCGCACGCCGGTGAGCTCGCGGAGCGGCTCGCTCGGGAGCTGGTAGACGCCTGGGGCGCCGAGCTTGACGCGAAGGGCCACGGCGTCGCCTACGTGAACTCGATGCCCTCGTGGACGAGATGGAGCTCCTCCATGGCCACCTCGCCGCCGCCCTTGCCGGTGAGCGTCGGCCCGACCCACTTCTTCGGCTGGACGTTGCGAAGCCGCCAGATCGCGACCGGATTGCGCGCCTCGTCCATCAGCGTGATGCTGACGTTGCGCTGGTCGTGACCGCCGTCGCGCACCGTCTTCAGCCACTCGAACAGGTCGACGGAGCCGACGAGGCCGCGCTTCAGCGTGACGTCGTCGTTCTTGTGCGTGTTCGCGACCTTGCGAACGGTGTTGAACTTCTCGTTCCCGTTCCGGTACTCGGAGTAGCTGACGTCGACGCCGAGGCCGCTCGCGTCGGAGAACCCCCCGACGATCGTGCCCTCCCCGCCGTCACCCTGGTCTCCGCCGAGGGCGACGATGAAGTTGAAGGCGCCGTACGGATTGTCTCGCTGGGTTGCCATCGCTTCCTCCCGCCTACGTCATCGACGCGTCGCCGGTCCACTGGCCGATGCGGAAGATCACGAACTCCGCCGGCTTCGTCGGCGCGACGCCGATCAGACAGATCAGTCGTCCGTTGTCCAGGTCGTTCTGCGTCATCGTCGTGCGGTCGCAGCGCACGAAGTACGCCTCCTCCGGCTTCGTGCCCATGAGCGCGCCGTCCCGCCACTGCACGAGGAGGAAGTCCTCGACCGTCTGGCGGATGTTGGCCCAGAGCCGCTCGTTGTTCGGCTCGAACACGGCCCACTGCGTCGACTTGTCGATCGAGTGCTCGAGGAAGATGAACAGCCGGCGGACGTTGACGTACATCCACTCCGGGTCGGAGGTCATCGTGCGGGCGCCCCAGACGCGGTTGCCGCGTCCCTCGAAGAAGCGCAGGGCGTTGATCCCCTCGGGGTTGAGCACGTCCTGGCGCGCCTTGTTGATGTTCGCCTCGAAGCGGGTGAGGCCGAGGACGACCTCGTTCGCAGGCGCCTTGAAGACGCCGCGGTTCACGTCGCTCCGCGCGTAGATGCCGGTCACGAACCCCGACGGCGGGAGCATGATCCGCGGCTGCGGCGCCCCCTGCGCGGGGCGGCGCGTCGGGTCGAGGATCTCGATCCACGGGTGGTAGAGCGCCGCGTACGTGCTGTCGAACGTCCCGCGGAACGCGCGGATCTCGTTCATCGAAGCGCCCTTGGGGCCGTCGACGACGGCGATGCGGTACCGGAGGCTCTCCGCGTGCGCGATCAGGTACTCGGTCGCGGTGTTGCGCTCGTCGTCGTCCGTGAACGCACCGGCGTCGGGGAGCGCGACGATGGCGATGTCGTCGACCTCGCCGAGCGCGGCGAGGCCCGTCGCCTTCTTCGTCGGGTCGTCGGGATCCGCCTCGTCGCCGTTCAGGTCGTCCGCGTCGAGCGGGCTGCCGAGGGTGCCGCCGCTCAGCGCGCCGGGCCCGTCCGCCTGGAGCGCCTTCATCAGCGCGATCGGCTTGTCGGTCGGCGCGCCGATGAGCGAGTCGTCGAGCCAGACGACGGAGTCCTCGTCCTCCGGGTGGTCGAGCGAGAGGATCGTGCCGATGTAGCGGAGCTGCGACGGGTCGTCGCTCGCGGCGAGCTCGTCCGTCACGTCGATGCGGTCGGTCGTGACGGTTGCGATCACGCGGAGCTGGAGCACGAGCAGCACGGCGTCGCTCGCGAGCGGGACGTCGGCGCCGCCGCGCGAGAACGTCTGCTTGCCCGTGATCGGGTCGACGGCCACGATGCAGGCCTTCGTCGTGTCGATGGGCGCGTTCGGGGGCGGGGTCGGGTCGCCCGATGCGTAGACCTCGACCACCGAGCCGTTCGACACGCGCCGTGCCTGGCGGCCCCACAGCCCCTTCTGGAGCGGATCCTGCGAGACCGGGAGCGTCGGCCACACGAAGCCGGCGTCCCCCGAGCGCACGATCTGGGTCTCGACGACGACGTTGCCGTAGTCGCCGGGCCAGCGACCCTTCCACGTGACCTTGCCGGCGCCGACGAGGATGTCCCGCGTCGCCACCTGCGCGTCCTCGGGCACGACCCGCGAGATGTAGAGGCGCTGGCCGCCGTTGAGGAAGAACGCCCGCGCGGCGTGCGCCGTGTAGTTGATATCCGCGTCGTCGTCGCTGAGGTTCTCGAGCCCGCCGTAGACGCGCTCGAACTCGGTGAAGCTCGTGACGAGCCGGGGCTCGTACTGCGTCGAGCCGTCCGGGTTGCGCACGGGCCCCCAGCGGGTCTTGCCGGCATAGCCGGTCGTGGACGTCGGGACGCCCTCGATCGACTTCGACCGGAAGCTGACCTCCTCGACGTAGACACCGGGAGAGAGATACTCGGGCATGGCTGGACTCCTTGGCTCTGCGCGTGAGCGCTACGCGGGGACGAAGGGCGTGGTCCGGCTCGTGATCCGGCCGAGCGTCAGCGGGACGGACACGGGGTAGGAGGGGCCGAGCGGTGCGTACGTCGGCGGGGGTGTCGCTCCGGCCGAGACGGGATCCGCCGCGCCGGGCGCCGCGACGGTCTCGAGGGGAAGGTCCCAGAGCGGGTCGGTCAGCGCGGCCGGGTTCCCGGCCGGGTCGGGGACGGGGCTCGGCCCGAGCACGGTCACGTCGACCGAGAACGTGTCCGGTGCGGGCAGCTCGTCGAGTAGTCGGGGGTCGGCGACGATGAGGAGGAACTCGCCGCGGTCGTCGCCGTGCGCGCGGAACGGCGGCGTGCCCTCCGGCGAGCCGGGGACGGTCGCCTCGATCCGGGCCCAGCGCAGCGGCTCCCCGTTCACCTCGACGCGGCCGCGCAGCCCCGTCGCGCTGCCGGTCACGTCGTACGCGGCGCCGGGGAAGAGCGCGGGCCGCCAGCTCCGCAGCGAGGCCGGCAGCGGGTTCGTCGGCGGGTCGCCCGCGGTCGCGTCCGCCTCGGTCGCGATCGGGACGACGAGCCGGCGCGGGACGTAGTGCCGGAGCGGGTCGTCGAGCCGAAGCGTCAGCGGCGTGCGGACGTTGTCGCTGTAGATGAGCGCGAACAGGCACGAGTCGTGCCGCTGGATCGACGGCACGGGCGGGACGACGGCCTCGATCGACGCCGCGATCGGGCGGTAGACGCGGCCGCCGCGGACGGGGTCGAGGAGCTCGATCCCGAGCGCGAGCCGGTGGACGAGGGCGCCGGCAGCGCTCACAGCGCCTGCTCCTCGAGGATCACGGTCGTCGTCGGGTCGACGGGCCGCGTGCCGCCGTCGATCCGCACGACGCGCGCGAGCAGCGTGACGCTGAGCTTGAAGTCGCTCTGCAGCGAGTCGAAGACGCGGGCGAGGTTGTCGATCGACATCTCGTCGAGCAGCAGCTGCACCGCCTCGGTCGGCGCCCACGCGGCGCTCGGGTAGAGGAGCGGTCCGGTCGCGATCGGCGTCGTGTCGATGCACGCGAGCGCGCTGCCGAGGATCGTGTGCTCGTGCTCCGCGTTCTCGGCCCACGGCGTCAGCAGGTAGTGGAGGTCGAGCGGGAGGTGCGCCTGTCCGTCCTGGCTCCCGACCGCCGACCAGGCCGCGCGCATCGTCCCGTTCGGCTCGACGCGATAGAGGAAGACCGACAGGACCGGCGGCTGCGCCAGCACGCTGTTCTGGTTCGTCGTGACCGCGAAGTCCTCGGTGCGGACGAGCACGGCCTTCACGTCGAGCCCCGACACCGCCTCGTCCGCGGCGAACCGGGCCGTGAGCAGGCGCTCGATCGTCTTCCCGGTCGCGGAGATCGCCTCGAAGGTCGCCATCAGCCATCGGGGCTCGGGAGGCCGGCGCGCATCGCCGCGGCCCGCGAGGCGGCCTTCCGCATCAGGGCGACGAGTTCGTCGGGGTCGAGCTCGCCGAGCTGCTCGCGATGCGGGCGCAGCTCGCACAGCGTCGTCCGCCGCCCGTCACCCTCGACGAGGAACAGCTTCACGGACGGATGCGTCTCGAGCAGCTTGCGACACTCGTCCTCGAGGCGACGGCCGTTGTCGCCGAACACGAGCACCTGCGCGGAGTGCTCCTCGACGGGGACGGACAGCGGGACGGCGTCCGAGTACTCGGCGACGACGCTCATGTCCTGCTCGCCGGCGACGAGCCCGCGCAGGATCCCGCGAAGCAGGGGAGACATGTCGATCAGCGCCACTCGTACGTCATCCACGCGCGACCGAGTCTCGCGGCGCCCCGTGCGCGCGGGAATGGATCCCCGGATCGATCTTGGATGCAGGCGCGGGCGTGGTCCCCCGGCCCGACGATCCGGATCGGGATCGATCCGAAGGATCTACGTGTGCGTCGTCGTGCGGCCGCGCACGCTCGCGACGGCGTCGCTGCGCCGGCTCACCTGCAGCTTCTCGAGGATGTTGTGGACGTGGTTCTTCACCGTCGCCACCTCGATGTTCAGCTCGGTGCCGATCTCCTTGTTCGAGAGGCCGCGCTCGATCAGCTCGACCACCTCGAGCTCGCGTGTCGTGAGCCCTGTCGCGCGACCGGGCCCGTTCGCGGTCGCGGCGAGCACCCCGACGCGCCGCAGGAGCGTCGCCGCCATCCGCGGCGAGCACGGCATCTCGCCGCGGGCGACGCTGCGCAGCACGTGCGTGAGCCTGACGAGCGAGTCGTCGCGCGTGACGAAGCCGTCGACGCCGACTTCGGCCCACGAGATCACGTCGTGCTCGGCGTTGCCGATCGAGATCGCGACGATCTGCACCGCGGGCGCGGCCGCGCGCAACGCGGCGACGGCGACGCGTCCTTCGCCGATCTCGAGGTCGAGCAGGATCAGATCGGGCTGGATCTTCCGCACGAGCGGGAGCACGTCGGGCCAGCAGGCGGCGACGCCGACGACCTCCATGTCGTCCTCCGCGCCGAGAATGCGCGCGAGCCCGTCGCGGTAGAGCCTGACCTCGGCGACGATCATCGCGCGGATCACGCCGCGGTCACCTCGAGCGCGTCTTCGGCCGCGCGAAACCGCAGCCGCGCCGCCGCAGCGCTGCAAGTCTCACCGGCCAGCACCACCGTTGCTCCCCCTGTGGCTCGTTGCATCATGTCGTGGCCGGCGCCGCAGTTCAACCCTTTCCGTCGGCCCGCGATGTTTCGGGCAGCCCCGCTCGGCGTCGACCGTCTTGACACGTCCACGGCGTTCGACCATCGTGGCGCTGACACCCGGAGGCACCCGATGCTGCGGCGGCGCCTCCGGCCACGCGACCGGAAGGAGCCTCCGGTGTCCGTCGCGCAACCCGTGACCGCAGCGCCGCCCCGCGACGTTCCCGTCGCACAGACGAATCCGGGCCGGGTGGCGGTCATCGTGCTCGTCTCCATCGGCTTCGTCGTCGTCCCGGTGCTCCTCTACGCCCTGTGGGAGTTCTGGCCGACCCAGGCGATCATCGCCGCGAAGACGCCGCAGTCCGTGCACATGTTCGGGATCAGCCGGAACGTCTCGACCGAGATCCGCTTCTTCGCCATCGTGGCGATCGCCGGCGCGCTCGGCGGGGTGATGCACTCGACCCGCTCGCTCGCCTGGTACGTCGGCCACAAGGACCTGAAATGGCGCTGGGTGCCGTACTACGTGGTGACGATCGTGCTCGGCGCCGGGCTCGCCTCGGTCTTCTACCTCGTCGTCCGGGGCGGCCTGTTCGGTGGCCAGGCGAGCTCGGCAGACGTCAACCCGTACGGGTTCGCGGCCGTCGCCGCGCTGGTCGGCCTGTTCACGGAGCAGGCGCTCGTGATGCTGAAGAACGTCGCCGCGGAGGTGTTTGCGCCGTCGGAGCAGGGCAAGGACTCGGCGTCGGGCGCCCCGTCCGGCGCGACCGCGGACGACGGGCAGAGCGCGCCCGACGCGACCGGGGCGACGCTCACCGCCACGACCGGGACGGCGTCGTACGTCGCGCCGACGTCGGCGACGCTCGAGGGCGACGTGAACGGGGACGCGGAGCCGCCCGTGTTCTCGTTCGACTACGGGACGACGCCGGCGTACGGGCTCTCGACGGACGGGGCGGTCGCCGACACGGCGGCGGCGCACGTCACCACCGAGGTGAACGGGCTCAAGGGAGGCACCGAGTACCACTTCCGGCTCGTGGCGACGACCCCCGAGGGGCTGTCGGCGACCGGGGAGGACGCGACCTTCACCACACCGACGGGCTGACACCGGGATACGCTCTGCGGGACGTGCCCCGGGGGTTGGCACTTCTCGGACTCGCCCTCGCGAGCCTGGGCTTCGCGCCGTCCGCGCTCGGCGACGGCTGGCTCCCGCACGCGCGCGGCGACACGTGGGTCTACCGCTGGACGGACAGCGCCTACAACCCGGTCCCGACGAAGGAGAAGGTCACCGTCAAGAGCTCGAGCGGCGGCGCGTTCACGCTGGCGTGGACGACGACGGGCCAGAGCAACCCGGCGGACGCGCCCGCGGGCGACGGCACGATGCAGTTCCAGGAGACCGAGAACGGCCTCACCGTCCAGAACTGGACGAGCAACGCGCCTCCGAACGCGTTTCCGGTGCTCTGTCCGTCCGTCTCGGGCTGCGGCAACTCCCTCGCAAGCGCCTGGTACGCGGTGATCTGGGGCAGCCGCTCGCCGCTGCTACCCGAGCCGCTCGTCCGCGGGCTGACGTGGGGCAGCACCGGCGGGACGAAGAACGACGTCGTCAGCTCGAACCGCTACGTCGGGACGGTGCCCGTCTCGGTTCCCGCGTTCACGCATCCGGTCGAGGCGGCGGAGATCCAGTCCACGATCACGCAGGCCGGCGCGCTCGGCGACCCGTACGGGAGCGGCGTCCGCACGACGTGGTGGGTCTACGGCGTCGGGCCGGTGAAGGTCGAGTTCGACCACGCCGGAGGGTCGAATGCGCCGGTCACGACGGTCGCGCTGGCGCAGACGAACCAGACGCCGCACGCGCCGCCGCCCGACGCGAACTACTTCCCGCTGACGAAGGGGCAGACGCTCACGTACCGCTGGACGAACGCGCGATACCTGAAGTCGCCGGTGGTGCAGCGGTTTGTCGTCGACGCCGCGTCGAGCACGTCGGCCCGGTTCCGCGTCGCCAGCGTCTCGGGCCCGATCAAGGTCGCCGGCGCGTACGGCTACGTCCTCGACACGAGCGGGCTCTCGACGGTCTGGGCGACGGTCAAGGCGGCGTCGATCGCGTCGTTGCCGAAGCTCGGGCCGGCGTCGTCGCCGCCGGCGAAGCGGCGCCACTTCTTCACCCCGTTCGACCTGATGAACTACGGATTCGAGCCGATCCTGCCGGAGTATCCGCGGGCGGGAGCGAGCTGGAGCGCGGTGGCGAGCGGGCGTGCGTATGCCGTCTTCGGCGTCACGGGGAGGACGACGGTGCTCGGGCTGCAGACGGTGACGGTGCCCGCCGGGACGTTCCGCGCGCTCGCCGTGCGGAGCACGCTCGTCCAGAAGGGCTTTCCGTTCGGGAGCGGGACGCGCACGTGCTGGTTCGCGCCGGGCCGCGGGCTCGTGAAGCTCGTGTTCCGGCATGCGGACGGCAGCGTCTCCGACGTCGAGCTCCTGCGTCCGTGAGGCGGGCGCTGCGGCTCGGGCTGGCGGCTGCGGCGATCTGCTGCCTCGCGGCGGCGTGCGGCGGCGGGAAGAGCACCGCGCGCCGCGACGCCGTGGCGTCGTACATCCTCCGGGTCGACGCAATCGAGCAGCGTCTCGCCAAGCCGCTTCTCGACGTGTCGAAGGCGAATCGCGACTTCGCGGGCGCGAAGGCGTCCTCGCCGGCGTCGCGGCGGGAGCTCGTGCAGGCCGAGGCGACGATCGGGCGGCTGGGGAGGAGGCTCCGGGCCCTCACGCCGCCGCCGGATGCGGCGCACCTGCACGCGCTGCTGCTGGCGTTCGTCGCCCGCGAGGAGCAGATCGCGTCCGAGGTGGCCGATCTGGCCGTGTTCATCCCGGCCTTCGACGCGGCACTGAAGCCGATCCTGCCGGCCGGAGCGGCGCTGCGGCAGGTCCTCGCCCGGACGAAGGCCACGGCGGCCGAGAAGGCGGCCGCGCTGGACGGCTACGACGCGGCGCTGGAGCCGGTGATCGCGAAGCTCGAGGCGCTGCATCCGCCGCCGGCCTCGAGGCCCGTCTGGAGCGAGCAGATCGCGACGTTGAAGGGCGTCCGGGCGGCCGTCGCGGCGCTCGCGGCAGGGCTCCGGGCCGACAAGGCGGCGGCGATTCCCGCGCTCCTGCACCGGCTCAGCGAGGCGGCCGTCGCGAACCGCAGCGTCGCGGCGCAGAAGGCCCAGATCGCGGCGGTGAAGGCCTATGACGCGAAGGTGAAGAGCCTGAATGCGCTCGGCTCGCGCATCTCGGACGAGGAGGCGCGGCTCCAGAAGCAGCTCGGCTGAGCGTGTTGTCCATCCGGTGGACGCCGGGTGACGATTTTACGGTGGACGCTTGACCGGGCCGCCCGAGTGTGCCAGTGTCGCGCCTACGTTTAGGGGGGCGCGGGATGGGGTTCCCGCGTGGAGAACGCTAGGGGGAGGATTCGCGACGTACGCTCCGGCTTACGTTGCCGCGGCCGATACGTACAGCCTCATCGGGCTGAGACGGGCGCGGGCACGGTTCTGGCTCACGGCCGCCGGGGTCATCTCCCTCGCCACGATCTACGTCGGGCCCCTTGCGATCGCGCTTCGCACGGCGGGGCCGGTCACGACGGCCGCTCCGCTCCCGACCCTCCGCCTTCCGTACGTCTCGTTCGCCCAGCTCGCAGTTCCGAAGCTGCACGCTGCGCCGGCCGTCGCCCCCACGCGGCCGCCGCTTCACGTCGGCAGCAAGCACATCAGCAACCGCGTCCCCGTCGTCTCCGACTCGTACTCGCTGGCCCCCACGGCGGGCGCGCCGGCCGGATCGACCTCCTCGACGGCGCCCGACCCGTTCGCGAAGGCGCCCAGCATCGTCGACACCGTCGGCACGCAGGTTGCGATGCCGGACACGACGACTCCGTCCACCACGACCACGCCCGCGGCGGCGACGCCGCCCGCGGACGCGAGCACCGCACCCGCGGCCGACGCACAGACGACGCCGGCCGTGCCCTCGCGCTCGCTCCAGAGTGCGCAGGACGACTCCACGACGCAGGACCAGACCACCGACTCCGACCAGGCGCCGCCGCACACGATCAGCTCGGGCGGCTCGAGCCCGGTCTCCTCCGACTCCGACGCGACGGTCACCTCGGGCGCTCCGCCCGAGCTCTCGTCGTCCGACGGGACGGTGACCGAGCCCGATCCGTCGTCGCCGTCGCTGCAGGTGACGACTCCCGGCACCGGCACGGCCGGAACGACCGCAGGCGTGAGCACCGGCTCCGCATCCTCGGCCCCGCAGGTGTCCGGTACGTCCGGTTCGTCGAGCGACCCGTCGGCGGACACCGCGGCGCCCGCGCCGAGCGGCCCGTCTCCCGTCGCCGGCACGGCCGCGGGCGCGGCCGGCGGCTCCGGGACGACCGACGGCCCGGCGGGGACGAGCGGCGACACGACGTCGTCGACGGACCAGAGCGCGACCGACGGCACGGCGCCCGCCGGCACGACCGTTCCGCCGCCGGATCCGGCGGCCGATCCCGGCAGCGGCCCGTCGCCGCCGGCCGCGTGGACGGTCGACCTCGACGATTCGTCGCACACCGTCTCCGTCGCCGCCTCCGGCGGCAATCTCGTCGTCACCGTCGACGACGCCGCGTCCAGCCGCCCCGTCGCCTCGGTGACGAGCCTCGCCGTGAACGGCGGCGCAGGCGACGACTCCTTCGACGTCTCCGCCGGTGCGATGCCGATCGCCGTCTCGCTGAACGGCGGCGCGGGCACCAACACGCTGCACGGCCCGTCCGCCGACGCGACGTGGACGATCACCGGCGCGAACTCCGGCTCCGTCGCCGGGATCTCCTTCTCCGGGATCGAGAACCTCGCGGGCGCGGCCGGCAACAAGGACACGTTCGTCTTCGACGCCGGCGGCAGCGTCAGCGGCCTCGTCGACGGCGGCGACGGCGGCTACGACTCGCTCGTTCTCGCCGGCCATCCGACGAACGTCGTGACGACGCCGAGCGGCCCGCAGTCGGGGACGATCGTCGAAGACGGGACGACGCTCACCTACGCCGGCCTCGAGCCGACGGACGTCTCGGGTACGAACATCACGGTCAAGGGCGGCGAGGACGGCAACCCGAGCCCGGCGCCACAGGGCGACTGGTTCAAGGTCTCGCCGTACGTCGACGCCGCTTCGCCCACCGTCGCCTGCCAGACGGCCGGCAACTGCATCCAGGTGCAGAACTTCGACGGCGTCCTCGGGACGATCTCCGAGGGCGAGCTCAGCTATTTCGTGATCGCCGGCACGAGCTCGCTGACGATCAACGGCGGCGCCGGCTCCGACACGACCGAGTTCACCGGCGACTTCCTCGCGTCGAGTGCGAACCTGAACCTCACGGTCGACACCGAGACGATCAAGGTCGACTCGGGCATGACGATCGACGTCGGCACCGGAAACATCACGTTCAACGCGGCGCTCACCGACGACGGGGTCGACGCGCTCGGGATCGACACGACCCTCCTCGGCGACAACGCGAGCATCGACGTGAACGGCGCCACGCTCAAGGGCGCGAACATCGACCTCGAGGCGTCTGCCAAGAACGCGGCGACGACGGTCGACAACAGCGGCGGCGCCCAGACGCTGACCGGATCCGGCGACACGCTGATCGTCGCCACGACGACGCCGTTCATCTCGACCGGCAAGTTCACCATCGCCGGCATCACCGGGACGTGCTCCTACACCGGCACCTCCGACCGGACGAAGTTCACCGGCGTCTCGGGTTGCAGCGGCAGCCCCGCCGACGGCGCTGCGGTCGTCTCGGTCGGGATCCTCGAGAACGGCAGCGGCACCGGGATCAACCACGCCGCCGTCCAGCTGATCTATGGCGCCACCGTCGACGTCCACGGCGCCTCGTCGATCCAGGCGACCGGCAACGTCACCCTGGCCAGCACGGTGAACGTCACCGCGACGGCGACCTCCGCCGGCGCGCCCGACAAGGGGGCCTGGGCGGCGAGCACGGCCTACAGCAAGGGCGACGTCGTCACCTACAACGGGACGCGCTACGACGCGAAACAGGACATCGACAACACCCACACGACCACGCCGGACATGGATACGGGGAACTGGGAGAAGGCGGACTCGAAGGACTCGTCGATCGCGGCCTCCGTCCTCGTCGGCACGGCGAAGAGCCAGCTCTCGGACACGAGCTCGATCTCCTCGGGCGGCGACGTGAAGATCACCTCGAGCCTGACCTCGAACGTCACGACGGTCGCCGACTCGTCCGCGGCGGGCTCCGGCGCCGGGATCGCGGTCGGGGTCGTCGTCACCGACTCCGAGGCGTTCGTCGACAGCACCGCGGCGACGCCGGTGACCGGCAACAGCCTGACCGTCTCGGCCGACACCGACGACTCGAGCCCGACCACGGGCAAGTCGAGCCCGAACGGCTCGAAGGGCAACGACACGAACGCCAACGACCCGACGAACAACCAGGCGAACGGCGGCTCCAGCGCCCAGTCGGACGCGGCCGGCGGCAAGGCGGACGGCCAGTCGAAGACCTCCGACGGGAGCCAGAACCTCAGCGCGGCGCTCTCCGTCACCGTCCTCGTCGCCACGACGCACGCCTACATCGCGCCGAACACGGGCTCGGCCTCGATCGACGTCGGCACCGGCTCGATCCTCGTCCACGCCGGCTCGTACGACAGCTCCTCGGCGATCGCCGACGCGGGGAACGTCAAGTACTCGCCCGACGCGCCGACGCTGACGGCCTCCGCCGGCGGCTCGCTCGCCCAGGGATCGACGTACTACTACGACGTGACCGCGACGTTCGCGGGCGGGACGACGGCGGTGAACGGCGACCAGACGCTGAGCGGCTCCGGCGACACGCTGACCGTCACCTCGACGAGCGGCTTCGGCTCGAGCGGCAAGCTCACGATCGCGGGCGTGACCGGCACCTGCGCGTACACGGGCACGCAGGCCGGCACCCAGTTCACGGGCGTCAGCGGCTGCACCGGCACCGCGAGCAACGGCTCGACCGTGACCGAGGTGCGCGAGAGCCTGCCGAGCCCCGAGGCGAGCCTCCAGATCCCGGACAGCTCCACGAACCAGACGATCGGGCTCTCCTGGACGGCCGTGCCCAACGCGACGGGCTATCGCGTCTACCAGGCGACGACGAGCGGCCAGGAGACCTTCCTCGGCTCGACGGCGAGCACGAGCTTCAGCGACGACGGCACCGTCACGCCGAGCACGACCGACAAGGCGCCGACGACCGATCCGAACTCCGGGATCGGCGTCGCGGTCGCCGTCAACGTCGTCGTCCTCGACACGAAGGCCTGGGTCGGCGGGACGCTGAACCTGACCGCGAACACCGTCACCGTCGAGACGGTCGCGCCGGGCGCCGCCTCGACCACCGTCAACGGCGCGAGCCAGAGCCTCGCCGGCGGGACGCTGATCGTCGCTTCGACCACCGGCTTCGCCGCCACGGGCACCTTCACGGTCGCCGGCATCACCGGCTCGTGCTCGTACGCGAGCAAGGACGCGACGCACTTCCTCGGGATCACCGGCTGCACCGGCACGCCGAACGACACGGCGACGGTCACCGGCGGCTCGTCGAGCTTCACCTCGCACGCCACCTCCGGTGCCGGCGGCAGCAGCGTCGGCGTCGCCGGCTCGATCGCGGTCAACGTGATCACGTCGAACACGACCTCCGACGTCGAGACGACGAGCCCGGTCACGGTCAACGGCGACGTCGCGCTCACCTCGACGACGAACGTCACGAGCAACGCCGTCGCGGACGCGAAGCAGGCGAGCGACGGCAGCACCTCGGGGATCGGCGCCTCGTTCGCGCTCAACATCGTCAACGAGACGACGAGCGCGGGCCTGCCGGCCGACACGACCCTGACGGGCGCGAAGAACCTGACGCTGACCTCGAACGACACGGACTCGATGACGACGACCGCCGACGGCGGCGCCTCCGCCGGCAGCGGCAGCATCGCGCTCTCGGCCCAGGTCGCGATCTCGCTCTCGAACGTGACGACGAGCGCGACGATCGGCGCCGGCCCGGATCTCTCGATCGGCGGCGCGCTCACCGCTCACGCGACGCAGACGGCGAAGGTGACGACGACGGCGACCGGCGCCACGAAGGGCGGCAACGCCGGCGTCGGACTCTCGCTCGGGCTCACGCTCGCCAACCACCTCGTCGACTCCCAGCTCGAGCGCAACCTCGCCGCCACCGGCGCGGTCAGCTTCACGGCGGACGGCTCGTCGGCGACCGACAGCGAGGCGACCGCGAGCGCGAAGGGCGCCAAGGGCAAGAGCGACAACACCGGCGGGAACGTCAACGACAAGGCCGACGCGAACACCGCCGACGCGAACTCGACGTCGATGGGCGCGAGCGGCAAGGACTCCGGCACGAGCAGCACCCCGAAAGCGAAGAGCGGCGAGAACGGCGGCACCTCGGTCGAGGTCGCGGCCGCGGCGGCGATCACGATCACGACCTCGCAGTCGCTCGCCCAGCTCGCCGGCGGCCTGATCGTCTCGAGCGGCGGCGCCGTCACGCTCTCGACCTCGGCGAACACGGACGGGACCGCGAAGGCGAACGGCTCCGCGGTGGACGCGAGCTCGCTGAACATCGGTGCGGCGGTCGCGATCACCCTCGCCACGGTCACGAACGCGGCCCTCGTCGGGCAGGACACGACGGTCGACTCGCACGGGCTCAGCCTCACGGCGGCGATGCGCAACAACGCCGGTGACACGAAGCACAGCTTCGACTCCGAGGCGACCTCGGGCGCCGGCAAGGGCGACGTCGGCATCGCCGGCTCCTTCGCGATGACGATCGCGAACGTCACGACGAACGCCGAGATCAAGTCGAACGGGGCCCGCGCGCCGCCGAACATGAACGCGAGCGACGTGACCCTGTCCGCCACCTCCTCGGTGTCCAGCACCGTCAAGGCGATGGCGAACGACAAGGATGCGGGAACCGTCGGCATCGGCGCCGGCGCCGCGCTGAACATCGTCTACGACACGACGACCGCATCCATCGACGACGGTGCCGCGCTGACCGGGGCGAAGGGCGTGACCCTGAGCGCGACGGACACCGACGCGAACACCACCTATGCAGAGGCCGGCGCAGGCGGCAGCAACTCGAGCTCCGACCTCGCGCTCTCCGCCGACGCCGCGATCGCGCTCCCGACCGTGATCACGAGCGTCTCGATCGGCGGCGGCACCTCCCAGACGCTCACCGCGTCCGGTGCCGTCAGCCTCACCGCCACGCAGACCGCGACCGCGACGACGACCGCGAAGGGCGACGCCACGACCGGCGACGCCGTGATCGGCCTCGCGCTCGCGCTGGCGGTCCCGGACGACGAGGTGACGGCGACCATCTCCCGCACGCTGACCGGCACGAAGGTCAGCCTCGCCGCGAACGGCTCCTCCGACACGGAGACCGAGGCCGACGCGAGCGCCAGCGGCGCGGAGGGCGCGGCGACGAGCGGCTCGGGCAAGGGCACCGACAGCTCGGGCAAGGACGTCAACGGCAAGGCGAACGACCAGCTCAGCAACGCGAACTCCGAGAGCAGCACCAGCACCGGCAAGACCTCGTCGACGAGCAACACGGACGGCGCGAAGGCGCAGACCTCCGACAGCAACGGCAGCTCGGGCGGCGGCAACACCGTCACCGTCGCCGGAGCCGCCGCGATCAACATCGTCACGACCGTCTCGAAGGCGTTCCTCGCCGACACCGCGGTCGTGACCGCGACCGCCGGCGCCGTCAGCCTCAAGACGCAGGCGAACACCGACGCGACCGCGAAGGGCAACGGCAAGGCCGACGACGCCGGCACGGTCGGCATCGGCGCCGGCGTCGCCGTCAACAGCGTCAACATCACGAACGTCGCGACCGCAGGCAACGCCACGGTGACGTCGAGCGGGCTCGACATCGAGGCCGGGATGCGCGTGACCGGCACCGACCACATCCAGCGCTTCGACGGGAGCCAGTGGGACACGATCGAGTCCGGCGCGACGTTCCCCGAGCAGCCCGACGACGGCGACTTCTTCCAGCTCACGCAGGGCGTGCCCGGCACGACGACGGTCGACGGCGACCAGACGCTCGACAACGGCTCGAACACGAACCTGAAGGTGAAGTCGACCGCCGCGTTCGGCGCGCCCGGCGCGACGGGCACGCTGACGATCGACGGCGTCACCGCGGGCGGCACCTGCGCCTACACCGTCGTCGACGGCACGAACCTCACGGTCACGACCTGCACGGGCTCGCCGAAGGACAAGGCGACGGTGACGATGACGACGAGCACGAAGGTCAGCGGCGCGCAGACGATCCCGGCGACGACGACGCTCGACGGCGACCAGACGCTCTCGTCCGGCGGCTCCGTGAAGGTCGTCTCGCTCGTCGGCTTCGACCCGAGCGGCCAGTTCACGATCGCGGGGATCTCCGGCACCTGCTCGTACACCGGCACCTCGGGCGGCAACACCTTCACCGGCGTCACGGGCTGCACCGGCTCGCCGATGAATGGCACCACCGTCACCCGCGTCGGGGGGACGTCGTCGCTGACCGTCACGACGACGACCGGCTTCGATCCGTCGAGCGGCATGTTCACCGGCAGCGGGATCACCGGCACCTGCACGTACACCGGCACCACGGGCGGCAACACGTTCACGGGGATCACCGGCTGCAGCGGGACCGTGAAGGACGGCGCCTCGATCACCCGCGTCTCGCAGGGACCGGGCATCTACAAGTGGGACGACAGCTCCTCGCAATGGGTCTTCCAGAGCGCCGGGATCCCGTCGGGGACCGCGTTCCCGTCGAGCCCGTCCACCGGCGACTACTTCCAGCTGACGAAGGCCCCGACGACGACCGCGAGCGGCGCGCAGACGCTCGGGACGACGCTGACCGTCGTCTCGACGGTCGGGTTCGCGCCGACGGGCACGATCACCGTCGCCGGCGTCACCGATCCGTGCACGTACACGGGGACGACGACGACGTCGTTCACCGGCATCAGCGGCTGCAGTGGAGCGGTCGCCGACGGCGCCGCGGTCACCGCCGGCACGAGCCCTGGGATCTACAAGTGGAACGGCTCGGTCTGGACGGATCTCGGCGACGGCACGGCGCTCCCGGAGACGGCGACGACGGGAGACCTGTTCCGGCTCGCCGAGCACGACATCGACGCCGAGTCCGAGTCCGGCGCCGGCGGCGACAGCGACACGGTCAGCGTCGCCGGCTCGCTCGCGCTCAACATCGTCACGAACGAGACCGAGGCGGTCGTGCCCGCGGGCGCGACCGTGAGCGCCGGCACGGGCGACGTCACGCTGAAGACGCTGAGCAACGAGGAGGACGTCGCGAAGGCCGACTCCGACGCAAAGAGCGGCAAGGTCGGCATCGGCGCCTCGGTCTCGGTGCAGGTGCTGAACTCGAACACGGTCCGCTCGGCGATCGAGGACGGCGCGACGTTCTCCGGCGGCGGCGCGCTGACGATCTCGGCGACGCAGCACCACACCGTCGAGACCGAGGACAAGGCCGGCTCGGCGGGCGGGACGCTCGCGCTGAGCCCGTCCGTCGCGATCGCGATCGTCAGCGACAACGTCTCGGCGCACCTCGGCACGGGCGCGCCGCTGACGGTCACCGGCGCGGCGTCGATCACGGCCTCGGAGGATCTGGACTCGAGCCTCGACTCGAACGCCGCTGCCGGCGGCGACAACGTCGCCATCGGCGCTGCCGTCGCCGTCAACGCGGTCAACGCGACGGCGAGCGCAAACCTCTCACGCGACCTCACCGCGGGCTCGCTGACGGTGAGCTCGTCGACCGAGACCTCGACCACCGCGAAGGCGGAGGCCAGCGCGAAGGGCGCGGACGACGCCGGCGGCAAGAACCAGAACGCGGACCAGCAGTCCAGCGACCAGGTCAACAACAATCCGAACACGTCCGGCAAGACGTCCGGCTCGATGCCCAAGGCCTCGGATTCGACCGACTCGGCGAGCAGCAGCTCGGGCAGCGAGACCGGCGACAGCGACAGCGGCGGCGTCGGCATCGCAGCGGCGGTCAGCGTCAACTGGGTGACGACGACGAACAGCGCACAGATCGACGGCGGCGTCCACGTGACCTCGACCGGCGCGGTCAAGGTCAGCGCCACGAACCTGACCAACGCGAACGCCTTCGCGCTCGGCGCGGCCGTCAACCTCGAGGCCGATACGAGCATCGGCGCCGGCGTCGGCCTCAACGTCGAGGACATCGCGAACACGGCGGACATCGGCGCGAACGCTCAGGTCAGCGGCAACGGCGTCACGGTCGAAGCGGTCTCGCCCGAGAGCAAGGAGAGCGACTTCGTCGTCTGGGGCATCGCGGCCGCCGGCGGCAAGAACACGGCGAGCATCGCCGCCTCCGTTGCCGTCCAGGTGCTGACCTTCCGCACCAAGGCGTTCATCGACCAGGGCGCAGTCGTCAACTCGACGGGCGCCGTCACGGTCAACGCCGGCGCACCGCTCGGATACCAGAGCCTCGCGCTCTCCGGCGGCTTGTCCACCGGCGGCACGGCCGTCGGCGGCGCGATCGTCGTGAACGTCCTGCCCGCCGTTCAGACGCTCGCGTACATCGACTCGGGCGCCTCGGTCACGTACGTGAACGCCGCGGGCGCGCTGTCGGTGACCGCTTCGTCGCACATCGCGCCGATCGTTCCGGATCCGAAGGTCACGAGGATCACGATCCCGGCGCTCTCGTCGGTGGCGCTCGGCGGCTCGGCCGGCGGCGGCGACGCGGCCGTGACCGGCTCGGTCATCGTCGACATCATCTCGATCGACACCGAGGCGTACATCGCAGGCGGCGTCCACGTGAACGACACGGGGCACGGCGGCACGCACGGCGGAACCGGTCAGTCGGTGACCGTTTCGGCGACCGACGACACGCACCTCGTGAACATCGCCGGCGCGGTTGCGCTGACCGAAGGCGACGCCGGCGTCGGCGTCGGAATCATCGTCGACGTGATCAACAAGGACGTGAAGGCGTCGATCGGCGACGGCGCGAGCGTGTGGGCCGGCGGCGACGTCAAGGTCGACGCGATCGCGACGGAGCAGCTCTTCGAACTCTCGGTCGAGGCGGCCGTCTCGACCTCGGGCGCAGGCGTCGCCGGCGGCTTCATCGTCGTGGTCGACAACGGCGACGGCTCGCACGGAGTCGTCGCGTCGATCGGCAACGCGACCGTCAACGGCCTCGGGATCGAGGTCAAGGCGAGCGACACCGCCGACAAGCTCGAGCTCTACGCCGGCAACATCAGCTTCGGCGACAGCGCCGGCGTCGGAGTCGCAGTCGTCGTGCTCGTCCGCAACGGCATCGTCGACGCGCACGTCGCGACCGGAGCCGTGTTGACCGCGGGTGCGGACGGCGTCACTGTCTCGGCGACGCAGAGCGAGAACCAGATCCTCGTGGCAGGCGCGGGTGCCGGCGGCGGCGACGCAGGTGTCGCCGGCTCGGTCGTCGTCGACGTCCTCGACAATTCGACGACGGCGACACTCGACGGCACGGCGAGTTCCGGCGGAACCGTCGCGGTCTCGGCGAGCGACACGACCAACGACGTCTCGGTCGCGGGCCAGCTCGCGATCGGTGGCACCGCGGGAGTCGGCGTCGGCGTCGACGTCGAGGTGATCACGAAGGACACAGAGGCTTCGATCGCTCCGTTTGCGAGCGTCACGACGACGGGCGCGGGCAACGTCACGGTCGGCGCGACCTCGCAGGAGACCGTCGTCCAGGTCGCCGCCGGTCTCGCCGTCGGCGGCAGCGCTGCAGTCGCAGTCAACGCGGGCGTGTCCGTCTACTCGATCACGACCGGCGCGACGATCGGCACCCACGCGAGCGTCATCGCCGACGGTTCGGTCGGCGTCACCGCCGACGAGGCGCTTCAGCTCGACATCGTGGCCGGCAACATCGCCGTCGGCGGAGCGGCAGGCGTCGGCGTCGCGGCATCGGTGCCCGTGATCACCAAGAACACGAATGCGACGATCGGCGACTTCGCGATCGTCACGGGTGCGGGTAACGGCGGCGGCGTGACCGTCAACGACGGCTCCTTCACCGTTGTCGGTCAGGACACGCGCTTCAACGGCGCGCACGTCTCGGGCGACACGATCGACCTCGGCTACACCGACGGCTTCGCCACCGGCGACGAAGTCATCTACGACGACGGCAACGCCGGCGGCAGCACCGACAACGGCAACCCGATCGGTGGCCTCACGCCCGGGAACGTCTACTTCGTAATCGTCATCAACGATCACGAGGTTCAGCTCGCCGACTCGAAGGCGCACGCGATGTCGGGGACGCAGATCCACATCACCCCGGGCAGCGGCGAGTCGCACCGGCTCGTTCCGACGGACGAAGGCACGAGCCACGCCGACAGCTCGCCGCGGTTCGATCCGGCCACCGACGTCAGCGGCAACACGATCAATCTCCCGTACACGCTCTCCGTCTCGACCGGCGACCAGGTCGTCTACGGCGCGGGCGGCGGCACACCGATCGGCGGCCTGACCGACGGCGCCACCTACTACGCGATCTCGGTGGGAGGCAACTCCTACGAGCTCGCCGACACGAAGTGCCACGCGACCGGCCTGTCGGCCGACTGCGGCGGCAGCCCCGGCGTCGTGACGCCGATCACGCTCGACAAGTCGCAGGCGACGGGGCGTTCGCACAGCCTCGTCGAGCAGGGCAAGACGCCGTCCTCCGATGCCTCGCAGGAAGGCCCGCAGACGATCACCCCGGGCACGAAGACCGGCTTCACGGGAGTCGGCGTGAGCGCAACCAACAGCGACTCGATCGCCGCGGTCGGCGTCTCCGCAGCAGTCGGCGGCAGCGCCGGTGTCGGCGTCTCCGGCACGGTCAATGTCATCACCGTCAACACGAACGCGACGATCGGCAAGCACGCCGTCGTCAATGACAACTCCGGCGCGGCCGCAGGCCCGAACGTGCTCGTCGCAGCCGGCAACCAGTTCCACCAGATCCTCGCCGCGGCTTCGCTCGCGATCGGCGGCGGTGCAGGTGTCGGCGCGAGCGTCGACGTCGCGATCCTCCACCTGAACGCGAACGCGCTGATCGACGACTCGGCGACCGTGCGCGCGACCAACGACATCATTGTCTCGTCGACGCAGACCGACACGATCGACTCGATCACGGTCGCCGGTGGCGGCGGCACGGTGGGTGTCTCCGCGGCCGTGAACGTAATCGTGCTCGCCAATCACGTCTACGCCGACACGGGCTCGAACGCAACGGTTGTCGCCGGCAACGACGCCGCTCTGCTCGCGAGCGACAAGACGACATTCCTCGGCGTCACCGGCGGCGTCGCGGGCGGCTTCGTCGGCGTCGGGGCCGGCGTCTCGGTCGTGTTGCTCGGCAAGGACACCGAGGCCTTCGTCGGCTCCGGGACGATCTTCACCGGCGACGCGACCGGCAGCGATTCGATCGGCGGCATCTCGAACGGCACGGAGACGGACACGAGCTTCGGCTTCGCGAGCGTCCACGGCGTCGCAGTCCAGGCATCCTCGAGCGAGAACGTCTTCGGGCTCGTGATCGCGGTCGGCGCCGGCTTCGTCGGCGTCGCGGTGCCCGTCGGCGTCACCCTCCTCACGGTGACGACGAAGGCCTACGACGGTGGATCGATCTCGTCGGCCGACGGCGCAGTCAACATCTCCGCGCTCGACTCCTTCACGTCGCTGACAATCGCAGGCGGCATCGGCGCCGGCTTCGTCGGGGTCGGCGCCGGCGTCGACATCGGCATCGCGACGACGACGACCTCCGCCTTCGTCGCCAACGGGGCGAGTGTGAACGCCGGTACCACCGTCGACGTCAATGCGCTCGCGACCAAGCACGTGACCACCTACGCAGTGGCGATCGGCGGCGGCTTCGTCGGCGTCGCCGGCGCGGTCTCGGTGTGGTCGCTCGGCACCGGCGGTGCCTCGAGCTACGACGACGGCCAGGGCGACACCGGCAACGGCCTCACGACCGCCGACAGCGGCGGCTCGTCCGACTCCGAAGCGGACAGCCAGGTCGGCGGGGGCGGCGACGGCTACCAGTCGATCCTGAACGGCTCCTCGAGCGGCGGGACGAACTCTGTCGAGACGAAGACAAACAGCCGGATCAGCAGCCAGACGAGCGACGCGAACAGCTCCATCGCGTCGAATGCGCCGACCGGAAGCCCGACTCACGACGCGCTGACGACGCCGATCCCGGGCGGCACGAGCGCGACCGTCGACGGGACGATCATCGCCGGCGGAAACGTCTCCGTGCGGGCGCTCGACAGCGCCGGCCTGTTCGGGATCGCCGGCGCCATCGGCGGCGGCGCCGTCGGAGTCGGGGCGGGAGTGCTGATCGGCAACGTCGACACCTCGACCGAGGCCGGCGTGTTGAAGGACGCGACGATCTCGAGCACGAGCGGGACGATCCTCGTCGAGGCGAACCTGCACGAGTCGACGACGGCCTACGCCGTCGCGGGCGCCGGCGGAGTCGGCGCGATCGGCGGCCAGATCGTCGTCATCAACGACAACAGCATCCAGAACGCCCACATCGACACCGGCGCAGAGATTCCGCTGGCGGGCGGCGGTGTCAACGTCGAGGCCGACACGAACCGCATCGTCTCGACGAACGCAATCGGCGGCGAAGTCGGCGGACTCGCGATCGGCGTGTCCGTCGCCGTCGGCAACGTCGGCGGGTCGACGACGGCGAGCGTCGGCGGCGTCGAGATCGGCCAGACCGTCGGGCAGAACGTCGCGAGCCTCCGGATCCACGCCGGGTCGACGATCAACGCGTCGACGCAGGCGATCGCGATCTCGGCGGGCGCCGTCGCTCTGAACGGCTCGGTTGCGATCGACAACGTCACGTCGACGGTCAGCGCGACGCTCGGCGACGACGCCGAGGTCACGGTCGCCGGCGCCGTCACGGTGGAGGCGATCGCCGTCACGACGGTGCCGGTCGACGTGTTCGCCATCGCCGTCAGCGGCCTCGGCGGGATCGGGATCGCCTACGGCTCGGCCGAGCTCCAGCAGACGCTCACCTCCTCGATCGGCGAGAACGCGACCGTCAACGCGGGCGGGCAGGTCTCTGTCACGGCGAGCCGCACCGCCGCCGCGACCGGCCTGGGCGCCGGGGTCGGCGTCGGCCTCGTCGGTGCCTCCGCCATCTTCGTCTTCGCACACATCAAGGGCTCCGAGGTGGCGTCGGTCGGGGACGGGACGAGCGTCACTGCCGACTCGGTGCTCGTCACCGCGACCGGGGTAGACACGCCGCAGGTCAGCGTCGCGCAGGTCGGGATCGGCGCGGTCGGCGCCGGCGGCGTCGACATCGAGGCAACCGACACCTCCACGATGGAGGCGTACATCGGCCCGCACTTCAACCACGTCGCCTCGCAGGCGTCTCCGACCACGGTGACGACGACCGGATCGGGGGGCGTCGAGATCGACGCGACCCTCACCACGGTTCCGCAGGCGCACGCGCTGATGGTGAACCTCGGCCTGCTCGCGGCAGGCGGCTTCACCAGCGCGACGGCGACGTCGAACGCGACTGCGCTCGCCTACTTCGGCGACGGCGCTGTCATCGACGCGCAGAACTCGGGTGCCGTGCGGGTGCTCACCACCGTGACCGCGACGAGCGACGCCCAGGGGCTCGGCATCGGCGTCGGGCTCGGATTCGCGGCGGGCGGCGCGACGGCTATCTCGAAGCTCGACCTCACCGTCGGCGCCTACGGCGTCGGGCACGGCTCGATCACCGGCGGGGCGATCACGTTCAGGACGCGGCTCAACGCCGGCTTCGTGCCGTCGTCCGGCAACGGCCCGGCCTTCGGCAAGGTCACGCTCGGGTCCGTCGCGCTCGGCGCTGGGATCGCCGCCGGCGTCCTGACCGTCGAGGATTCGCCGACGGTGACCACGGGGCCGGGCGCGAACACGACGGTCACCGCCACCGGCAACGTCTCGATCACGACCACGGTCTTCGAGCGCGCGAACGCCGACGGCGAGTCTCTCGCCGGTGGCCTCGGCGTTGCGGCGGGCGTAACGGTGGTCAAGGCGACGGCCGGCGGCTCGACGACGACCCAGGTCGGCGGTGCGCTCACCTCGACCGGCACCGTGACCGTCTCGACCACGCTCGACGCGGCGACGGTTGCCACGGGTCGCGCGATCGGAGCCGCGCTCGGCGGTGCCGGGAATGTGGCATCGACCACGGCGAAGACGAACCCCGACGTCAACACCGACGTCTCCGGCTCGGTCGGCGGCCACGGCCTCGTTCAGGTCACGTCGACCGTCACCTCGGATGCGAATGCGACCGCCGACGCGTTCAGCGTGGCGCTCGGCGCCGCTGCCGCGGCGGTCGTCCTCACGGCGACGAACGCCCCGTCGATCAGCGCAACCGCAGCGGGCGCCTCGTCGAGCACGAGCGACGTCGTGATCTACGCGGTGAACAACTACATCGGCAGCGTCTACCCGCTGGGCGGCTCCGACTCGTTCAACGGCAACGGCGCGCATGCGTCCACCTCGCAGGTCGACGTCTCGCTCGGGCTCTCGATCGGCGCCACGGATGCGACGGCCGAGGACGACTCGTCGGTCGCGGCCGGCATCACCGGCGGCAACGTCTCCGTCCCGAACGGCACCCTCGTGATCGCCTCCCGCACGCCGCACCTCGCCGTCCCGACGGTGTCGCTCGTCAGCGGCGGCGGCGCTTCCTTCTCGGGCCTGTCCTCCACGCTGAACATCGGCGGCGGCTCGAGCGCCTTCGTCGGCAACGGCTCGGACGTGAACGCCTCTGCGGTCAACATCACGGCGGTCGGCTCGAACACGGAGACCTCGACCGCGAACAGCACCGGGATCGCCGGCATCGGCGGCCAGTTCATCGACGTCGAGCTCAACGACACCAGCGAGGTCGAGGCCTACATCGGCCCCGGCTTCAACGCGTCCGATCACCCGCTCTCCGGCTCGAGTGGCAACCCGACGATCGTGACGTCGACCGGGTCGGGCGGCATCTATGTGTCGGCGGACGGCACGTCGCCTGCGGAGATCGACGCGAACTTCCTCGGTCTCGGGCTCCTTTTCTCGGGCGCTTTCACGAAGGCCGTTGCCACGGTCACGCCGATCATCCGCTCGTTCCTCGGCGACTGGGCGCAGGTGCACGCAGAGAACGGCAACGCGGTTACGTTCACGACGGACGCGGCAGTCACAACCTCGGTTTCGAGCACGGGCGTCGGGGTCTCTCTCGGCGTCGCGGTCGGAGCCGACATCGTCACGGCCCACAACGAGCCCGAGGTCGGCGCGTTCGGCGTCTCGAACGGGACGATCACCGGCGGTTCGGCCACCTTCACCACGAACCTCAACCAGGGCTACTCCGGCAGCGGACCGGCGAACGCGACGGTCATGCTCGGCTCGGTGGCGCTCGGCGTCGGCGGCGCCGCGGCAAGCGTGACCGTGACCGACTCGCCGACGGTCCTCACCGGACCCGGTACGGGCAGCGTCGACGTCAGCGGAGCGATCCATGTCACGTCGAACGTCCTCCAGCACGCGTTCGCCGACGGCTCGTCATTCTCGGCCGGGCTCGGAGTCGGTATCGGCTTCGCCAACAGCCACGCGACCGCCGGCGGCTCGATCACGACGCAGTTCGGCGCCGTCGCATCCGGAACCGGGTCAACCTTCTCGGCGACGTCGAACGTCGACGCGTCGTCGCATAGCGTCGGGCGCGCCGTCGGGATCTCCTTCGTCGGCGGTGCTTCGATCGTCACGACGGAGGCGACCACGAACCCGACGGTCTCCACCACGGCCGGCGGGTCACCGCACGAGAGCGGGTTGATCGACGTTGCCTCGATCGTCGACACCGACGCCTTGGCCGAGTCGGATGCGTTCGCAGTCGGCCTCGGCGGCGCCGTCAGCCTCAATCACGTCACGGCGACGAACGCGCCGGTGATCTCGGCATCGCTCTCGGGCGGCACCTCCAACACGAGCGACATCGTCGTGCGGGCGCTCAACAACTACACGGGCAACGTGTACCCGCTGCCCGGCACCGACTCCTACAACGGCAACGGCGCCCACGCCACCGCCAAGACGGTGTCGGCGTCGCTCGGCGTCTCCGTGGGCGTGACGACGACAACCGCCACGGACAACTCGTCGGTGGCAGCGTTCATCGGCGCGGGTGGGACCGTCTCGGCTCCGACCGGCACCGTCGTCGTCGCGGCGCGCACGCCTCGGAAGGCCGACCCGACGCAGAGCTCGGTCAGCGTGAGCCTGCTCGTCGGATACGACGGTCAGGACGCCGAATCGAATACCGGCGGCACGACTGCGGCGTACGTCGCCGACGGTGCGACGATCGCGAGCACGCATGCGGTGAACATCACCTCGGTATCGCAGAACGCGACCTCGGTGACCGCCTCGAGCGTCGGCATCTCCGGTATCGGCGTCTCCGGCATCACCGCGCATGCCACCGACACCTCCGTCACCGACGCCTACATCGGGCCGGCGGCGGGCGTGGGGCACTCGGGATCGCTCTCGCCGACCTCGGTGACCGTCGGCTCCGGCGGCGTGTCCGTGAGCGCGACGGTGAGCGCACCGGTCTCGGCGACGACGGACACGCTCTCACTCGGCCTGCTGGCGGACGGCGCGTTCACCGACACCGAGGCCGACGCGAAGACCACCGTTCGCTCGTACCTCGGCGACCAGGCCGGCGTGACGGCCGGCGGAAGCGTCTCGTTCGACGCGACCGGGAACATCACGGCCAGCGCCGACGGCAGCGGGTTCTCCGCCGCGCTCGGGTTCTCCGCCAACGCCTCGAAGGTGAAGGCAACCAGCGAGCCGACGGTCGGCGCCTTTACGGCGTCCGGCGGCTCGATCTCGGCCGGCTCGCTCTCATTCACCTCCAACCTGAACCAGGGCTACTCCGGCAACGGGCCTGCCTATGCGATCGCCAAGCTCGGCAGCGTCGGCCTGCTCGGATCGGGCGCGGCCGCGACGGCGGACTCGACCGACTCGCCGACCGTCACGACCGGCATCGGGACCGGAACCTCGATCAGCGGCGGCTCGCTCAGCGTGATCAGCAACGTCTACCAGCAGGCACAGAGCGACGGGCTCTCGGTCTCCGGCGGACTCATCTTCGGCATCGGCCTCGTCGCTCCGACCGCGACGGTCGGCGGCTCGATCACGACGAGCTTCAACGGCTCCGCGACGGGTCTCTCGAGCGCAACCGTCAGGAGCAACGACGAGGCGCACACGATCGCGAAGGGGCGGGCGGCTGCCGTCGGCGGGTTCATCGGCGCGACGAGCGTCACGATCCAGGCGACCGTGAATCCGAGCGTGACGACGTCGGTCGGCGGCCAGATCACGGCGTCGGGCGACGTGCTCATCGAGTCGTCCGTCTTCACGAGCGTCGACGCAGCCCACGAGGCGGAGTCCTTCTCCGCCGGAGTCGCTGCGGGTACGGCGACGGTGAACGGCGAGGACGCGACGTCGGTGAAGACCGAGATCGGCGGCAGCTCGAGCATCACGAGCACCGGCGGCAAGGTGAGCGTCCTCGCGTATCACAACTTCGACGGGACGAACTTCGTCGCGGCGGACGCCGTCACGGCGAACTCCGAAGCGGTCACCGCAGCGATCCTCCTCGCCTTCGAGTCGACCCACCTCTCGGCCCTCGCGCATGCATCGGTGACTGCACAGCTCGACGGCGGCGGCACGCTCGCCGCACCGAGCGACGCGGTCGAGATCAAGGCGATGGGCGGCAACTTCGCCAACTCGCACGTTCAGAACTCCAACGGCGCGATCATCAACGTCGCCGTCGACAGCTCTCCGACGTCCGAAGCGTCCGGCTCGACACAGGCGAATCTGTACGGGAACGTGGTGGGTGCCGGGTCGACGGTCGGCGCGCAGTCGCTCACGATTCTCGCCGAGGGCGTCGACTACGCCGTCGCGGGCATGCAGGAGAGCGGCGGCGGCCTCCTCAACGTCGGCAACGCCGACGCCAACTCCAAGGGGACGCCGCAGGTGACGTCGACGGTCGGCGGCAGTGGATCCGTGATCCTGACCCAGGGCGACATCAACGGGCAAGCGCTCGGCCTCACCGACTCGGACGCGAGCTCCAGCGCGGCCGGCGGCGGCCTGATCCAGATCTCCAATGTCACCGCGACGGCGACCATGACCCCGACCGTGACGTTCACGGTGGCCGCAGGCTCGAGCATCACCTCGGACTCGGGCACGATCACGTTCGACGCGACCACGAACGCAGCGCCGCCGGCCGCGTCGAACGGCACCTTCGACGCCGGCTCGCAGGTCGATCCGAGCGACGGCAGCGGCGGGAACTCGATCACGTTCTCCGCGAGCCACAACCTGTCCGACGGCAACGTGATCACGTACAGCACGAATGGCAACCCGGCCATCCCGGGGCTGACTCCCGGTCGCGCCTACAACGTCGTCGTCACCTCCTCGACGCAGATCCAGCTCGGCGACAGCCTTGCCGGCGTCACCGTCGACACCACGGACGACGTCCTGGACTTCGGGACGCGGAACCACAACCTCCATGACGGCGACACGGTCTACTACTTCGCGAGCGGCGGGACCATCGGCGGCCTCTGCACCGGTTGCCAGTACGTCGTCAAGGTCCTCGACCCGCACCGGATCAAGCTGCAGACGGTGGGTATGTCGCTGC
>Ga0335085_10001380_pt1 | contig 52611 bp, 51 predicted proteins | sample Lox_Sample_45_FD_206712 | JGI IMG/M metagenome (GOLD analysis project Ga0335085, IMG submission 206712) | Soil microbial communities from Loxahatchee National Wildlife Refuge, Florida, United States - Lox_Sample_4.5 | ecosystem: Environmental > Terrestrial > Soil > Wetlands | place: USA... | reverse complement strand
TGGACCAAAAAAGGCAGGAGAGATAGCCCCAGGCCGTTTCCCCGCGCCCGGAGAGGGTGACGGAGGATTGGAGGGAGCCGATATCGTGAACGATGCGCCCGTAATTGTGGAAAAGCCCCGCCGCCAGGATGGGCGCCAGGCCTAAGGCGAAAGTCCCAAGGAATCCCAGGGCGGCCTTGAAGCCTGGGCGGGTTTTGCCCCAGGCCAGGGCCGCCACGGTCACCAGCGTGAAAAAGGCAACGGCCACCCAGGAAATGTAAATATAGAAACCCAAGGCCGTGACGAGTCCTAAGACGACGGGCTCCCTCCAACTCACCTGCTTTTTTTCCAGGGACCGCCAAAATCCCCCCAGCGCCCAAAGCCAGAGGCATTCCCACAGGAGGGTCAGGACCTGCTGGTTCCCGAAGCGGCCCACGAAGAGGGGCCAGAAGCCCAAGGCCAGGAAGAGGGCCACCCCCAAGGAAAGGGAGCGGGGGAAAACGCGCCGCACGGCGGCGTAACCCAGGGGCGCCACCAGCAAGGACAGCAAGGCGGGATAAAACCAAACCATGAAAACCGAGGGGTTGAAGAGCTTGAAGAGCAAGGCCAGGCCCCAGGCGTAGGTGGAGGGGTAGGAATTGTCCTGGTAAAAAAAGCTCCAGTCCCATTGGTGCATGAAACGGAGGGCGAAGAAGCCCCACAAGCCGTCGTCGTAATTGGGCCAAACCGAAAGGGTGGTCAGCCGGTAAAAGCGCAGGAAGACGGCGGCGGCCGCCAGGAGGACCCAGGCCCAGGCGGGCGGGGCGGGCAGGAAGTCCTTCCGGAGCAATCCTTCCAGGCTGTCCGTCCCGCTGTTTTGACGGAGGGCCCATGCGCAGGGCAGCAGAAGACCCAGGAGGAGGACGCCCCCTTGGGCCCCGGGGGGAAGCGGTAAATAGGAAAGAAGGCTGTTGGCCAGGAGGAAGATGAAAAAAAGCCGCCAGGTTGGAGGAAGCCGGAAGGAAGGGTTCGCGGGAGATCGGGCCATGAGTCCTTATTTTAAAAGGTTCGCCGGGGGACCGCCCGTCTTTTTAAAACCGGGTGGTGCCGCAGCTTGAATAATTCCCCACTTTGAAAAAGGGGGGATAGGGGGGTATTAGCCTTTTACGACAGGGCTAACTCCCCCTTAATCCCAAAAGCGTTCACAGGGAAAACCCCCTGTGTACCCACAAAACCGAAGGCCCTCTTTCAGAGGGGGAAAAGAAGGAACACCGTCAAACTAACATATTACCTACGCGCCAGAATGGGCCAGGAAGTGGGGCTTTTCAGGAGCCCGGTGTTCTTTGGAGGTTCCAGGCGGCCGTCGTGTGGTTCAAGGGGGAACGCAGGGCGGCTTGGAAGGCCTCCCGGGCCTTAGGGTAGTCCCCCTGGGCGAACCAAAGGACCCCCAGGTCGTTGTAAAGGTTGGCCGAGGCATCGCCCTCCTGAAGGCCCAGCCGCAGCCCCGCCAGGGCGGCCCCGTAATTGTTGTCCGACATGGCGGTAAAAAAAATCCTTTCGGCCAGGCAGTCCAGGAGCAGGGGGTCGGAAAGGGCCCGGGGTTCCAGGTTTTGGAGTTCCCTCAAAATTTCACCATGGTCCCCCCCGAACCTCAAATGAAGGGCCTGGGAGGTGGCAGGGTGGAGGGCCCGGTCGAAATCCAGCCAGGATTGGAAGGCCGCCTTCATTTTGGGATCACCCAGGTCCACGATCGCCAGCACGAGGCTTTCCTGGGGTTCCATCTCCTTGAGGCAGGGTTCGAGCCACTGGATTTGGGGGAACCGCTTGGAGAGGAAGGGAGCCTCGTTGATGTTGACCAAAAAGGCCCCCCACCGGGCCTCTCCGGGCGAGAAGCGGGGATTGAGCGCCGCGTTGAAGGGATAGGAAGCCACGGCCAGGCTTTGGTCGAAGGGGGAGGACTCCAGTTCGGTCAAGATGAGACCGGGCCCCTCTTCCCGGCTTTTTTGTTCCAGCTTTTGCCAACTCACCCAGCGTTCATAAGACTTGCTGTAGTTGGAGAAGGATTTCACGTCGGTATGGCAAGCCCATTGGTAGGGGCCGAGCAAGTGGTAGAAGTCCAGGCCTGCGCCCGCCGCCAGGAAGGCCAGGACCCAGGCGCCCCGCCGCGCCAAGGGAAGGCGCCGCGAAGCCGATTCCAATCCCAGGACCACCACGGCCAGCAGGAAGGGCAGGATCAAAACGATCCGGAACAATTCCAGTTCCCGGGTCAGCCAGCCCGGCAAAAGGAAAAGAATGAGGCCCAGGCCCAAAGCCCAGGCCGTTTTTCCCCGCCGCCCCCGGATGAGTTCCACTAAACCCAGGCCAAAGAAGGCGCCCCAAAGGGGGTTGAGGAATCCCCCCCAAAAAGGCTTATAGGCGTGACGGGTTGTATCCACCCCCCAAAAAAGGCCGCTGAGGTAGTCCCAACCGATATTCCATTGGGCCGCCAGTGTGGAACCCGAATGGAAAGCCCAAAGCATGGAAAGATAGGCACCGGCTTTTTCCCGTACCACCGCCTCCCAAAAAGGGAGGGAGACTGCGGCCAGGGCCAGGCCATAAACCCCAACCGCGCTCCAGCGTCGGGAAGGCCAAAGCTTTCCCACTACAGCCAAGGTGACCAGCAGCGCCGCCAAGGGCCAGTGGAACTCGATATAGAACCCTCCCCCCACCCAGGCGCCCAAGGCCAGGGCTTTCCAATGGAGGCCTGTGTCCTTCTTTTCTTTCAAGAAAAGCCCCAGGATCCCCAGGGCCCCAAGTTCCCAGACCACCAAAAGGCCGTGCGGCATGCTGTAGCGCCCCAGGTAGAAAGGCCAGAAGCTCACGGCGAAAAGCGCCCCCGCCAGGAGCGCGAAGGACCGGCTGAAATAGGCCCGGGCCGCCAGGTAGGACAGGGGAACCAGGAGCAGGGAGAGGAGGGCCGGGAGGAACCATAGCGCCGTCAAGGAAGGGCCCAACCACCGGAAGCAAAGAGACTCAAGCCAGAAATAAAGGGGAGGGATCTGGGCGGCTGAGTAGAAAAAGGGATGGGCCCCTGGCGCGCTTCCTTCCATGGCGAAATAACCGGTCAAGCCCTCGTCCATGAGAGGCCAGGCGGAAAGGGAGGAGAGCTTATAGAAGCGGATGAAGAGGGCGGCCAGGAGGACCAGGCCGAGAGCGCCCCAGCCGGGGAAAGGAAAGAATTCAGTGGACCCTATCTCCCCCTCTCTTTTACCCATGGGGGTGCGGGTGAAGGCGGTGATGGCGAGGGGCGCCAGAATTCCCAAGAGAAAGAGGCCTACCCACAACCCGGTGGGCAGGGAAAAATACGAAAGCAGGCTGTTGGAAACCAGGAAGAGCAGAAAGCAGCCCCAGGGATACCAGGAGCGGGAGGTTTTCCGCGGGAGACGGATGGGCATTCCTTGATTTTATCCCCTGCCGGAAAGGTAAGCCCGCGCTTTTTGGGCGGCCCGGTGGCCTGAAAGGCAGGCGCCTTCCAGGGTGGCGGGAAGGCCGGTGCCGGTCCAGTCGCCCGCCAAAAAGACGTTGGGGTAGGGTGTTTCGCAGGATGGGCGGAGTTTGTCCGTCTCGAGGTTCCAGACGAAGGTGGCGGCCATTTCCCGGGTGGCCTTGGAGTGGAGGACCTGGGCCTCCCGGGCGGCGGGGCAGCGGTCGGTGAGTTCCTTCAGGGCCAAGGCTACCAGCTCAGGGTCTTTTAGCCGGGCCAGGTCGTCGGCCGCGCTGGCCGTGAAGCTGAGGTATTGGCCGGCGGTGGGCCCACCCCAATTGGCGTTGCGGTTGAAGACCCATTCGAACCTGGCGCCGGACAGGCCGATCAAGTGCCCCGATAGGACGGGCTTGGACAGGATGACGTGGACTGAGACGATGGAGGACTTGCCCATTTGGGGGAAATGGGAAGCCGTTTCCCATCTGTCCTTGGGCCATAGCGAAGAGAGGGAGGAAGGCGGAACGGCGAAGATGAGGGCGTCGGCCGAATAAACCGAACCCGAACGAGCCTTCACTTCCGCCCGGCCGTCCTTTACGGCAAATTCCTGGACCCCTTCGTGCAGGCGGACCCGGGCGCCTTTTCCTTCCAGGTAACTTTGCGCTTGGAAGGAAATCACTTCGCTCAAAGGCAGGCGGGCCACCCCTAAGGCGCTGTCGCGGCGGTTTCCGAAGAAAACTCGGCGCAGGACCTCGCCAAAGCCTTCAATGGGAGCGACCGGGGGCGGCACATTCATGACCGCGTTGCACAGGGGGACCCAAAAACGTTCGCGGGTGAGGGGGCCCTGGGCCGTGGCATCCAGGTATTGGGCCAAGGTTTCAACGCCCGGCGGGACCTTGAAGGGCTTGCGGGAAAAAAGCAGGAGGGCCCGGGTCAGGGAGATTTTCTCGGCCCAAGGAAAGGCGTTGGAGAAGATCAGGCCCCAGGCCAAGTGCAAGGGCGCGGGCAGGGGGGCGCACTTCAAGGAAACTTCTTGGCCACCTGGGGTAAGCCAGGAGAGGGCCAGGGGATCAATCCATTGAAGATTCTTATCCACTCCGATGCGGCGGAAAAGTTGGAGGGTCTCGGCATAACAGCCCATGAAAAGATGCGGGCCGTTGTCCAGGGGCGCGGGGAAGGTTTCAGAGGGGGCGATGGAATAGGCCCGGCCGCCCAGGAAGCCCCGGGACTCCAGCAGGTCCACCGAATGGCCCGCATCAGCCAGGGCCGTGGCCGCCGCCAGGCCCGCGTAACCGCCACCGACTACGATGACTTTGGGCATTTCAAAATCCTTTGAAAGAAATATATCCCCCTTTGAAAAAGGGGGGGAGGGGGGTATTAGCTTTTGGTAACCGCCTTTAGTATTTCCTCCAAAACAACTTCCGTATTTTTCAACACTTGATGGTTGTCAAATCGAAGCACCCGTAAACCTCGTTCCTTGAGGAAAAAATCCCGAGCGGCATCTTTTACTTTCACCCCACCATGGAAATGTTGCCCGCCGTCTAATTCAATGACGAGCGCGGCTTCCGGGCAATAGAAATCAACGATGTATTCACCGATGATCCGCTGGCGATAAAAGCAGGCTCCGGAGAGTTGTTTGCGGCGAAGACTGGACCAGAGAAGGCGTTCCGCGTCGGTCATGTTGCGACGGAGTTTCCGGGCGGCCTCTGTTAGATTCCTGCGATAGGGCAACAACTAATACCCCCCCCTTTTTCAAAGGGGGGCCAGTTATTTGCTTCGTCGATGAAATATATGGGAAAACACTCCTCGCAATGACAGCTTTAACACCTAAGAATTCATTTTCCAAATCCAGCACCTTCCCACCGCCCCCAGGACCGAAAGCAGTTTGTCAGCCTTGGAAAGGGTGGTACGTCCCTTGAGGATGCGGTAGGGGTTGGCCCTCAGCTTCTGGTAAAGCTTCACGTAAACCGCCGCGATGGCCTCGGCGGTGGCCAATTGGGCGCGCTGGGGGCGGCTTAAGGCGCGGCGGGCCTTTTCCAAAAAGGACCAGGCGCGGTCCAGCTGGAACTCGACGAATTTTTTCCAATGCGAATTGTTCTCGTCCAAATGGGCCGGGTTCAAGTGGAAGCGCTTGAAGTCCTCCTCGGGCAGATAGCGCCGCCCGAGGGCCGTATCCTCCCGCCAGTCGCGGGTGATGTTGACCAGTTGGAGGAAGACCCCCAGGTTTTCCGCGTAATCCCGATGGGCCCGGTCCTTGAAGCCGAAGATTTCCATGCTGGCCAGGCCAGGCCCCCCCGCCACCCTCAGGGCGTATTGGTGAAGCTCGGCGAATTTCTTGAACCGGACCGGTTTCAAATCCTGCTCCACGCCCTGGAGGATGCGCTCCAAGGGATCGCGGGAGAGGCCGAAGGCGGGCAGGAGGGCCTGCAGTTTATGGAAAAGTCCTTCCTTGGCGCGGCCCCGAAAGGCGGCCTTGAGGCTTCGCTTGAACTTGGCGAGGCGGCGGCGCTTGGCGGCGGGGGAACCGGGGCCGTCGGCGATCTCGTCGGCCACCCAGCAAAAACGGTAGAGCACCTCCATGGCCCGGCGCTGGGGGCGGGGCAGGAGCAGGAGGGGATAGTAGAAGCTGGTCTTGTTTTCGAGCGGGCCTTGTTTGGGGTTCACATGGTTCCTTAAATAAAGTTTTGAGTTTTAAGTGTTGAGTTTTGAGTTGCGGATTATTTTTAAATCCCTGATTTAAAAATCACGTCCACTCAAAACTTAGAACTCAGAACTTAAAACTTAAGGATCAATCGATCCAAATAGCACTTTTAAACCCAACAGGATTTTATCCAAGGGGTTCCATAGGGGCCGGTTTTGGAGCACATTGTAGTCCAGGTCCCGGATTTTATTGAGGATTCCCTGGCCCCCCAGGTAGGTGGCCTTGAGCTCTAATCTCAAGCGGCCGCTGGTCGCCTCCAAGAGCGGGTAGCCCTTTTTGAAATAGCTTTCGGTGGTATCCACGGCGGATTTGACGAGCGCCCGAACCGCCGGGGAGTCCTTCAGGGACAGCAGGTCCTTCTCCTTGACCCCCGCTTTTTTCAATTCGGCCAAGGGGTAGTAAATCCGGCCCCGTTTCAAATCCATGGCGGTGTCCTGCCAGAAATTGATGAGTTGGAGGCCGCTGCAGATGTAGTCCGAATAGCGGTGGAGCTTTTCATCCCGGATGCCGGAAATAAGCAGGACCATGCGGCCCACGGGGTTGGCGCTGTGACGGCAGTAATAAAGCAGGGCGTTCCAGGTGGAATAACGGTGCCGGACCACGTCCATCCGGAAGGCCCTTAAAAGCTGGAAAGGAAGGGTTGGGGATATGTGGATAACTTTGAGGGTATGGGCGAAGGCTTGATGGATCGGGGGCGCTTTTTTGTTTTCAAGGGCGGCTTTCAAGTCCTTTCCCCAGCGGGAAAGGAGGGTCAGGCGTTTTCCTTCGTAGCGATCCTCGTCCGCGAAGTCGTCGGCGGTGCGGGCGAAGGCGTAAAGGGCCGCCACGTGGGGCCGGGAGGCCTTGGGAAGTAACAGGGAAGCCACGGGGAAATTCTCGTAATGGCCGAAGGCCTGCTTTTGGCAAGCCGCGTAAGCTTCTTCCAAATGGGATGGGATGGAGGAATCCATGGGCACAAGGATAAAGGCAGAAAGGCCCGGACTGAACGCTTATTTCAGTTGGGAACCCTGGCGAAGGTAATTGTAAAGAAGGGCAGCGCAAACGGCGCCCGTTGCCGGGCCCAGGATATAAATCCACATTTCCCCCAGTTGGCCCTGGAACAAAGCCGGGGCCAGGGACCTCGCCGGGTTCATGGAAGCCCCCGTCACGGGCCCGCCCACGAAGGCGGCCAGCATGACCGTACCCCCGATGGCGGCCCCCGCCATGGTGCCCTCGGCCCGGGTGTCGGTGGCCACCGCCATGATGACGAACATGAGGAAGAAGGTCAGGACCCCCTCCCAGGCCAGGGCCTGAAGGGGGATCACCGAGGAGTAGGTGGTCCCGTAAGCCCGGCCCAGGGGAAGGAGGAGCGTCAAAAGGCCGCTGGCGGCGACGGCGCCGCCGCATTGGGCGGCCCAATAGGCGGGAACCTCGCGCAAGGGGAAGTGCCGGCCCACGGCGAAAGCCAGGGTGACAGCGGGGTTGAAGTGGGCGCCGGAAATATGGCCCACGGCGTAGATCATGACCGCCACCGCCAGGCCGAAGACGACGGGGATGGCCGACGGGGGGACGTTGCCGGGAAACCGTTCCGCCACCATGATGCTTCCACAGCCCGCGAAGACCAGGGCGAAGGTGCCGATGGCCTCGGCCAGGGATTTTTTCCAAAGGGTCAAGGCTTGATCCCTTCCTGGGCCGCCTTCTTGAATTTTTCACCGATCATGTCCCGCACTTTACGGAATTCCTTCAGGTATTCCTCGTTGGGCTCCTCGGTCTGGGGCGGGTCGGGAAAGGACCAGTGGAGGCGGTGCTTGGCACCGGGGAAGACCGGGCAGGACTCGTTGGCGCTGTCGCAAACCGTGATCACATAATCAAAGGGCTGGTTCAGGAACCTCTCCAGGCTTTTGGAGCTTTGTCCGGAGATGTCGATGCCGATCTCCGCCATGACCCGGACGGCGTTGGCGTTGACGTGGGAGGCGACGGTGCCGGCGCTTTCCACCTCGAACCTGCCGGAGCCGTAGTGGCGCAGGAAGCCCTCGGCCATTTGGGACCGGCAGGAGTTCTTGGTGCAAAGGATCAGGACGCGCTGTTTCATTTTTGAGCCGCCACAGTTTTCTCACCCCAAACCGTGACGCTGTAAATACCGATGTTCTTTTGCCTCAATTCGTCAATTTCAGGTTCAGAGAGATACTTTAGGAGCACTTCCCGGGGCACTTCGACCCGCCTCTCCTTTTGGACCTTCACGCCGGTGAAACCGGCCTCCCGGATGAAACACAGGTATTCCTCCCGCTGGACGGCCCCGGCTACGCAGCCGACATAAAGCTCGGCCTCTGTCCGCAACTTCTCCGGCAGGGTACCGTTGAGGACGATGTCCGAGACGTTGAAATGGCCGCCGGGCTTCAGGATTCTTGAAATTTCCTGAAAGGCCTTGCGCTTGTCCGGAACCAGGTTCAGGACACAGTTACTGACCACCACGTCCGCCGTTTGGTCGGGCACCGGAAGGGATTCAATCTCGCCTAGCCGGAACTCCACATTGGCATAACCCAGATTCCGGTTATTGGCCTGGGCCTTTTCAATCATCTCGGGGGTCATGTCCACGCCGATAACACGCCCTTTATCCCCCACCACGCTCCGGGCCACGAAGGCGTCATTGCCCGCTCCGCTACCCAGATCCACCACCGTATCGCCCGCCTTGATTTGGGCCAATTGAGTGGGAAGGCCGCAGCCTAGTCCTAAATCCGCGTCGGCCAGGTAGCCGGGGAGTTGGGAATAGTCCTCGCCAATGAAGGAGTAGGAAAACCCAGGTTCGTGGCCGGAACCACTACAACAGGAGGAAGGGGCCGCGCTCTCCATGCCACAGCAGGAGGTTCGCTCGGGAGCTTTGGCGATTTGGCCGTATTTCTCCCGGACGACGGATTTGATTTCCTCAGCAACAACTTTTTCTTTTTCCATTGGTTTTTCCTTTCGGGTCGGGCAGCTCACCTAATAGGCCGTGGAACAGGTCCGACAGCCGTTCCAAGGTCTGGTGGTTAAGGCAATAGCAGGACCGTGGGCCGTCCACTTCCCCCTGGATGAGCCCCGCATCCTTCAAGACTTTCAGGTGCTGGGACACGGTGGACTGGGCCAAGGGGAGAACCTCTACGATTTCGCCGCATACGCATTCCTTGCGCTTGGCCAGGGTTTTGAGTATGGCGATTCGCGCCGGATGGGCCAATGCCGAGGCGTATTGGGCCAAGTCCCCGTCTTTGGGATGAAATTGATCTTTCTTTGAATAAGCCATGATTTCTTTTATCGTATATATACGATTTAGTCAACGGCTTTTTCGACTAAAATGGGCGCGACCCAGAAACCTCCGACTGGATTTTCGTAGTATCCGTGGAACCGGAAGAGCTTTATCGGCTAAGCTTCCTTAAACTTTTATTTTCACCAAAGGAAAAAAATGAACTGTTCCGAATTCAAGGATCCTGGAAAGTTCGAGGGAACCGACAAGTTCAAACCATGTTCCGAGGAACTGGAGATTTACACCGAAGCGGATGTTCCCCCTTATGAGGAGGAGTTCACCCTCTCCGGCGGTTGTTGCAGCGGGGATTGAAATCCCAGTTTTTACCCGGATTTTCCTGCCAGAGCGGTAAACTGGCATTAATTCCCGAAATCTATATTTCCTTTTGGTATTCTTCTTAAACTATGACCCTTAATAAATCATTCCTGGCGGGCGCCTGCCTTTCCTTTTTCGGACTTCTTCTTTTATCTGAAATCCTCCTGCGGGTCACCGTTCCCACCGGGTTCTGGTACCGCCACTTCGATTTTTCCGGGGACATGACCAGCTTGGCCGAACTTCAGGACCGCATCCGTTATGGGGCTCCCGCCGACCGGAGGATTCTTCTGCTCGGGGATAGCGTCCTGGGAGCCAGCGCGCTGATGGAGCACCGGATCCCGGAGGCCCGGAAAAAAACCCTTTCCAATCTTTTGAAGCAGGATTTGTCGTCCTCCAACCTCCATCCCTTAAGCCTTGGATCGGACGGCCTTCTTTTGCCGGATATTGAGGCCTTGAACCAGGAAATCCGGGATCACCGCCCCTCCATGATCTTTTTGCTGATCAATTTCCGGATGTTCTCCAAGGATTTCGCCGAAGGCTCCAAGGCCCTTTCGAGGAGTTTCCTCCTGTCAGACCTGCCCGAAGACATCCAAAAAAGGCTGGCCCCGGACAAGGTGCCCTCGCCGGAGGCCCAACTGAGCGACCGGCTTTACGCGGGTATGTGCGACGGCTGGTTCCTCTTCCGGGAAACCCAGATGGCCAAAACCCTCTGGTATTACCCCAGCCAGAAGGACTTCTTCCAGCGCCAGTTGGAACACATCGTCAAGAAGAACGAGGCCCAATCGGACATCATCGAGGCGGCCTTGAAGCAAAAGGTCGCCCCCTATTACCAGCCCTATCTTTGGGACAAGAACGCGCTACCCCTGGCATGCCTGAAAAAGGTTTTGGACCAATGGACAGAACGCGGCATTCCCGTGGTGGTGGTACTCACCCCACAAAACCGGAAATACCTGGGAAGCTACCTGGATAAACCCAGCTTCGAAAAAAACCGGAAGACCCTAGCGGCTTTCCTGAAGCCCTATGTTCGCCAGGGAATCACCTACCAGGATTGGGCGGACCGATACCCTTCCACTTCTTTCCTGGATCATTGCCATTTGACACCGGAAGGCAACCAGCAATACGCCAATGATTTAGCCAAACTTCTTTTAAAGTGGAATTAATGGAAAAGCGAAAGCCTGAACCCAACTCCCCTTTTCCGCCCCTGAGCTATGGGGGCGAGAAACGGTTTTTCCACCGGTCAGACCATTTCTGGAAGGGCTTCGGGCTGGGGGTCGTGCTCTTCGCCCTTTTTCTGGCGATCCTGCTTTTTTCGGGCGACCTATCGGCCTCCAAATTCATCTACGTGGACTTCTGAATGATTTTCAACACCAGCTGGTTCCTGCTCTTCTTCCTGATCTTCTACTTTTTCCTTTGGCTCATGCCCACGCCGCGAATCCGGTTTTTCTATACGCTCATTTGCAGCGCCATCTTCCACTACCATTTCGCCGGGCCGGCGGGGGTGAAACCCATCATCGCCATGGCGGTCATCACCTTTTTCATGGCCCTCTGGATGGCGGGTTGCCCCGAGGGGAGTCCAAGGAAAAAATGGGTTTACGGCGCGGCCCTGCTGGTGCCCGTTTTTGGGCTGGTGTTCTATAAATACCGCGCGCTGTTATTAGGATCGTTGGGGCCGCTTTTGGGAGGCCCCATGGGGGAATGGATGACCGCCAACGCCATCCAGCCCGCCATGCCGCTGGCGATTTCCTTTTTCACCTTCGAGTTCGTGCATTACTTGACCGACGTCTACCACGGCCATGGACAGCCGGTGAAGAACCCGTTCAAGTTCGCCATCTTCTGCATCTTCTTCCCTTCCATCGTGTCGGGACCCATCAAGCGCTTCCAACCTTTCCTGGCCCAGCTCGAGAACGGATTGGAGAGGCCGACACCTTCCCGGGCCCTGCTGGGGTTGGCCCAGGTGCTCTTGGGCTTCTTCAAGAAACTCGTCATCGCCGACAACGCCACGATGATGATCCACCTTTTAGAGAAGCGCACCGACCTGACTTTCGGGCCGGTCTGCCTGCTTTTGGCGCTTCTTTCCATCCGTATCCTTTTCGATTTCAGCGGCTATTCGGACATCGCCATCGGGCTCGGCAAAATGATCGGGCTGGACCTTCCCGCCAATTTCAACTTCCCCTATATCGCCCGCAATATCACGGACTTCTGGCGCCGCTGGCACATGTCCTTGAGCAGCTGGATCCGCGATTACATCTACATCCCCATGGGCGGCAACCGCCACGGCCCGTTCCGGAAGTTCTTCAACCTCATGGTGACTATGTTCGTCTGTGGGCTCTGGCACGGCGCCAGCTGGCATTTCGGCCTTTGGGGAATGTATCATGGGGTGGCCTTGGCTTTGCACAATGCCTGGGGAAAAACCCGGGTGGGGCAGAAATGGGTCTCCCTTCCTTGGAGCCGTTGGGTGGACATCGCCATGACCAACATTTTTGTGGCTTACGGATGGCTTTTGTTCTTTTACCCGGTCGACCAGGTTATCCGGCTGACCCGGCAACTTTTTTCTTAAAAGGGGAGGACAGGCATGAAAAGAATTATTTGGGGGTTATCCCTGCTGGCGGCCGCGACCCTTTGGGCCCAGGAAACGGTCCCGACGCCCGAGGATCGAACCGGGGTTTACCTGACGCCCACCCCTTCTGTCCTCAGCAAATGGGGGATGACGGTGGTGCCTTGGGACGCCTGGTTCAAGAACAACAGCATGGTGACGGATAAAACCGACTATGTTCATTTCTTCTGGAACGCCCAGGACTTCAAGACCAATTTCGAAGTGAAGGACAAGAAACTGCGGTTGGAAGAAGCGGCCCTTGAGCTGGTGGCCCGCCTTTACCCCGCTGATTCCAAGGCGGATACGGTGAAGGTGGACATCGTCTATGTCTTGGAACGGGACAACTATGGTCAACCCAAGTGGGACAGCCTGCAACAGGTGGCCCATTTCGAGTTTCTAAAGTCCAAGGTTCCGAAGCCCGCCAAGTTGAAGCGGGACCTCTCGGCGGCTAGCCTCGAAAAAATATTAAGCAAGGTTGAGATTTATTGAATGTAAATTTTAGTAAAAGCATTTGAAAAGGGCATTTCGGGGCCCTTTTTCTCCTTGGGAAACCGCTTTCCTCGCCTTAGAATCTCCCCACTCTTGTCAGACTCTTATTGCTTTATGAGTTGGGTCATCAAGAGCGAACCTATTTCAAACTACCTTCAATTTCTAATTCGGCTTGGGACGTGGTTGAAAATCCCTTTCCGATCTTTATTTCGGGTCAAAGGAGAGCGGCATGAAATTGCGGATCTTGGGGCTGGTATTACTCTTAACAGGTACTTCCTTTTTGATCATCGGCTGTCCTAGCAACAACAGCCCCGCTGCGCCCGCCGCCCCGACGCCCACTAACACGGTTTGCCAAAATGCCAGCGGCACTCCCTGTACCTCCACCTTTACGGGCACACCCACCAGCACGGCGACTACCACCCCGACTAGCACGCCGTCCAACACGGCGACCAACACCAATACCAAGACTCCAACAGGCACCCCCACTTTCACGGGAACCTCGACGGCCACCGCCACCATCACCAACACCCCGACGGTCACATTGACGGCTACCATTACTCAGACGCCCACCGATACGGGCACGCCCACGCAAACCGGGACGCCCACGAACACCTTGGCGGTCCCTCCCACCAGCACGGCGACAAACACCCCCAGCTCCACGCCGAGCCCTACCTATTCACCAACGCCTGATTGCACGGGGACTTATTCCATTTCCGGTAACATGACTTATACCGGCCCCACTGCCGGGGGAAGTTATCTCTATGTAGCCGCTATATCCAACCCTGGGGGTGGCGGAAATAATTCTTGCAACGACGAGTTCGTCGGCATTTCCGGAACCTCGGGACCCTATAGCTTGCCCTATCTACCCCTAACTTCTTATTATGTAGTTGGCTTCTATGGGGTGCCGCCAAGCAGTGGTCCGCCTCCCTTGGGTACCTTTGCCGCTATTTACAATTCCGGAAGCGTAACTTGTGGGTTCAATTCCTCCGAGAAAGTTAATGCCACTACCAATCCAACTGGAATCAATCTGACCTTTTCGAACACCTACGCGCTTTATGGCGTCAACGCTCAAGTGACTTACACCGGATCGCAAACCGGGAAGACGCTGAATGTCGGGCTGTTTAACAGCAGTTATACGGTCGAAGCGACGGGTAATGGAGGTTTTAGTTCGGGATCGGTTGTGACCCTCATTGATCCAACGACTGTATGTACGCACGGAGCGACCACCTATGTCATGGCCTGGTATGGAAGCAGCAGTAGTGCCCCCCAATCGGGCGATGCTTATAAGGAATACGGTAGTGCAACGGAGATTGACACCACGGCAACCAACGTGACCATCAGTTTTGGAGATACAAATATTTGGCCGTAAGCCAGTCAAATTTTGTTACAAAACGAAGCCCGGGCCGTAAGGCCCGGGCTTTTTGTTTTGAGCCAATTTGGGGCGAAACCGCATCCTTTCTCAACGTAACAAATAATCAACATTTCCTTGGGTTAAACGGCTATAATTCGTCTAACTTATCGGGTAATCCCTAGGAGGGTGTATGAAAAAGTCTTTGATCGTGATTTCGGTTCTGGCAGCAACGGCTCTTCTAATGGCCAATGCCAGGGTCCTGGCGGATAATTCGACACCCACAAACTCCGGGACATCTTCCACGAAGACAACCAAGTCCAAAAAGAAAAAGACAACCTCCAGTCCAACTCCCCAAGTGACCCCATCGGTCACTCCCCAGGTAACCCCAAGCCCCACGCCCTTGCCTAAGGCCACTCCCACGCCTGCTCCCGCGGCGTCCAGCGCTCCCTCGCTTTTTTCCGGCAATGCACGGCTCTATGACCGCGTCGGCGCCCCCGGCGATCTTCAGAAAGCCATTTCCACCGCGGCCCGGGTCATCGGTTCGGGTTCCTCGAAACACGATCGAGCGGTTTTCCTGTGGCTGGGAAGGGTGACCAACGGTGACGATAATCTCCGGAATAATTCCTACATCCGCTTCAGCCTGGACGGAGTGGCCTTCGCTGGGCCCAAAAAGCCGTCGCTGATCCTGACGGGCACCGTCTTCGACCAATCGGGGAGCAACTGCAAGTCCGGAGACCCCATCTCGGTCGCCGTGGATTTCCGCCAGATCAAGGTGGATTACGAAGGCACCAAGCTGGGCGAGGTGAACAAAGGCAACGATATCGCCGACCAGGTTTTCAGCATCTTGACCGAGCATGCCGCCTACCAATGGGTTTTAATCGCACAGGACCAGGTCAACGACGCCCAGGAATCCTTGGGTATTCCAACCTTCGTGGTTAAGGCCCAAGAGGGTTATGTCTTCCTCTCCAGCGCCTCCAACCACTGAGGCCGTCATGAGCAAAAATCTTCCCAAATTCCTGCGCCAAGGAGCGGCCTTGGCGCTCTTGGCCTGCCCGGGCTGGGTCTTGGCCCTTGGGCTTCCCTTCGGATCGCCTCCCTTGGTCGTCGAGGCCAAGGGCATGGGCAACGCCGTGGTGGCGGACGGGACCCTGTTCAACGCCACCGCCTATAACCCGGCCCTGCTTGAAAACAAGAGCGACTTCGGCGAGGTTCACCTGGATCTCAACCTCGGCAACGACCCGTTGGGCATCATCGACTACCTGACCAATTCGGACAATATCAACAACCTGCAGGATTCGTTGAAAAACGTCAACTCGTCGTTCAACGAGGTTTCCGAGGGATTGACCATCATCGGCAACGGCAATCCGAATGGCTACCTCACCTTTAACCAAGGCGTCAACGGCCTTCAAAACGCCGTCACGAATATCCAAACGGCCATATCGAAATTCACCAACAAAAGCCTCCAGGTCGGCGCAGGCCTCCAAGTGGCCTTCAAAATCGACGACCACTTGGGCTTCCAGGCTTATAACACCTCCCAGGTGGCCTTCCATGTGGGCCAGGGAAACCTGATAAAGGCCATCCTGGCCATCCAGTCCCTTCCTACCATGTCCGACGGCAGCAGCACCTCGGCCAAGAACGCGGCGGTTTCCCTTTACCACTCGACCGAGCAGATCCTCGAGGCCCCCTTGACTTCGGCCCAACAACAGCAATTGGCCAATGCCGAAGCCACGTTGGAGGCTTCCCCGGGGAACCCCTCCGACATCCAGACCTTTGCCAACAGCGTCAGCAGCATCATGTCCAATATCTCCCCCGACCTTTCCAAACAGGCCCTCTTCAACGACATCGCCCCCATTACGGCGCTGGTTTTTTCCGATACCGTCCTGATGGGAACCTATTGCTTCCGGCCGCTGGAAAACGACGGGAACCTCACGACGGGAATCAACGTCAAGGCGGTCAACCGGCGGATCGCCTCGATCAATTCGCCCTTTCTCGCCGCCCAAAACACCGACCAGTTCTCGGATATCGGGGATGACTTGAAGAACGACATCCAGCAATCCACCTGGCGCTGGGGAGTGGATTTGGGATTTCTTTACAACTTCGATGACCCCAATATCGCGGTGGGGGTCTCGGCAACGGACCTGATCCATTCGACCGCCACGCTCAACACCTCACCCAGCGACCCCCTTTACGGACTCGTCACCGATTCGGCGCCGACGGTTGTTCGGATCGGGGCCTCCTGCAAGCCAATCAAGCAACTGACGATCAACGCCGATTACGACGACCTGCTCAGCAATACCTCCTACTACCAGGGGCTGGATGCCTTTTCTCACGTCGATATCGGGTTCAATTACGATTTATGGGGCATCCTGCAGCTGCGCGGCGGGGTGACCAATGACAACCTCTGCGGTGGATTGGGACTTCCCTTGGGAATTCAATACGCCTTCGCGGTGGACAATCTGACCCAAAGCTACAACCACTATCTCCAGTTCGACGTGGCGTTCTAAAAAGACTGAAGGTTTCCGCATCCGCCACTAACCCGGCCTAAAAGGCCGGGTTTTTGTTTCTTGAAACCCTTTTTATTTCCGAATAAACTACGTCCCCTTTAAAACTTTGGCTTTCTTACAAGGATAAGGGCACTTAATCCTTAGAGCTCTATTCTAAGGATTGAGTGCCAAGTCTGTTTTTAAATCAGGCCAGGCCTGATGGTCTATTGATCTTGGACATTTACCCATCAACCTTCGGTTGAGGGTGAAATGTCCTTTCGGGTATTAGAGAAAGCCCGTGGGGCTTTCACGCAAGGATAAGGACATTTAGCTCAGCTGGTTAGAGCGTCGCGTTCACATCGCGAAGGTCACTGGTTCAAATCCAGTAATGTCCACCACATGAACCGCCCTCCCCGAAAGGAGACGGGCGGTTTTTTTATTGGGCTTACCCCATCTATGACGCGCCGCATTGCCTCGCGTTAACTCTTTGTTACAATAGCCCCATGTGCTCCCGCTTCGTGCTCAAAAGCCCGCCGAAGGCCATCGCCAACCTTTTCAAGTTGGAAAAAACCATCGATTGGAAACCCCGCTATAACGTCGCTCCTTCCCACATGATCCCGGCGGTCACCCGCGACCTGGACCGCAAGGAACGCGAACTGAAGCTCCTACAGTGGGGTTTCGTGGCGTCCTGGACGCAGGGGGGAAGGCTTCTGGTCAACGTGCAGAGCGAGAACATCGGCGAGAAACCCATCCTGCAGGAGTCCTTCGAGAAATGGCGGTGTCTCATCCCCGTGGACGGATTTTACGAGTGGCGGCACCAAGCCAAGGAAACCCGCCCCTTTTACATTCGGATGAAGGACCAGAAACCCTTTGCCCTGGCCGGGCTTTGGGCCCCCCAAAAATTGGAGGAGAGGACGCAGGAGGTGTGCGCCATTCTGACAACCACGCCCAACGAAGTGGTGAGGGTGGTTCACGACCGAATGCCCGTGATCGTGGACCCCAAATATTACGATGTTTGGCTGAATTCGGACGACGTGAGGGATTTCAAGGAGATCGAAAAGCTCTTCCGCCCCTATCCGGCGGAAGGGATGGAAGCCTACCAGGTGGGCGCCTGGGTGAACAACGTCACCCATGACGACGAAAAATGCATCGAAGCTTCCAACGAGCCCGAGACGCTTTCCTTCAACTTCTAACGGGCCTTGCCGCCCCGGTAAAGGGCCGAGCTGTCGGGCGTTTCCCAAAGGGCCACTTCCACCAGTCGCACCTTCTGTTTCCTCAAGAACGGCTCCACCAGCCTCCAGATGACCTGGGCCATGTTCTCGGCGGTCGGTTGGAGGGAGGGGTTGTCCTTGAAAGGTTCTACTTCCTTGTTGATAAACCGGTGGTCGAAGCGGCCATAAACCTCCCGCTTGAGGATCTCCTTTAAGACCCGGAAATCCATCACGAAGCCGGTGACGGGGTCCACCGGGCCCTCCACCGTGACCTTGAGCCGATAGGAATGGCCGTGGGGATAGAAGACGGCCTTGGGATCGTCCTTGCGATAGCCGGCGCATTTGCGGAAAACCTCCAAATTCCTGGCCCGGTCCCACTTGGGGTTGTGCAGGTAATGGGCGGCCTCAAAAGAAATTTCCTTGGAAATCCCCGCGATCGTTCTTTTCATGGTTCCTCTTTGAATTTCTGCGCGATGGGCACCCGGCGGCCTATGCCGAAGGCCTTGCCGGTCACCTTCAGTCCCGGCGCCATCTGGCGGCGTTTATACTCGTTGCGGTTGATCTTGCCCAAGACCTCGCCCACCAGTTTGGCGTCGAACCCGGCTTTCACGATCCGGGCGGGCGGCTGGTTCTCCTCAATGTAAAGGCGGAGTATGGCGTCAAGGGTCTCATAGGGCGGCAGGCTGTCCTGGTCGGTCTGGTTGGGCCTCAGTTCCGCTGAAGGCGGCTTGGTGAAGACGGCCTCGGGAATAATGGGCTCCTTGCGGTTCACATACCGGGAGAGTCGGTACACCATCACCTTGGGTACGTCCGAAATGACGGCCAGCCCCCCGCACATGTCCCCGTAGAGGGTGCAATAGCCCACCGCCAGTTCGCTCTTGTTGCCGGTGGATAGCACCAGGCGGTTGAATTTGTTGGAAAGGGCCATGAGGATAAGGCCCCGCAAACGGGCCTGGATGTTCTCCTCCGTCAGGTCCTTGGCCAAGCCCTTAAAGGCTGGTTCCAGCGTTTCCAGCGACCTCTCGAACATCGGGGTGATGGGGATTTCCTTGAACTCCATCCCCAGGGCCTTCGCCAATTGGCGGGAGTCCCCAATGGAACCCTTAGAGGAAAAGGGAGAGGGCATGGTGACCCCCATGACGTTTTCCGGCCCCAAGGCCTCGCAGGCAATGGCCGCCACCAGGGAAGAATCGATGCCCCCGGAAAGGCCAATCAAGACCTTCTCGAAACCGCATTTGCGCACGTAATCCCGGGTGCCCAAGACCAGGGCCTGGTAGATGTTTTCGATCTCGCCCCCCGCCGGCGCGGCTTCCTTCAGGGAAGGTTTTTCGGTGTCATAGACGAAGAAATCCTCCTCAAAGGCCTTACCCAACTCAAAAAGGTTTCCCGCGGCGTCCATGGCCATGCTGCAGCCGTCGAAAACCAGTTCGTCGTTGCCGCCCACCAGGTTGCAATAAAGCACGGGCGCCTTCGCCTTGCGGCTGACGTCCTTGAGCAGGGTTTGGCGCACGGAAAGCTTGGCATAGTGGAAAGGTGAGGCCGAAAGGTTGAGGACCAGGTCGGGCTTGGCCCGGGCCAGTTCCTCCACCGGATCCTTGGCGTAGAGCCGGTGGGTGAAGACTCCCTCGACGTTCCAGATGTCCTCGCAGATGGTCAGGGCGATCTTGAGACCCTTGTAGGTAAAGGGCGGTTCGGGTTTGGGGGCGGGGGCGAAATAACGGGCCTCGTCGAAGACATCGTAATTGGGCAAGAGCACTTTCTTATAAACGTGCAGGATCGTGCCGTCGGTCATGGCCACGGCGCAGTTGAAGAGGGGGTTGCCCGGATCCTTGTTTTCCAGGACGGTGCCCACCACGGCCAGGATGCCCTGGGCCGCCTGGGCCACCTTTTCCAGGGCTTTGCGGGATTTCTCGAAAAAGGAGAAGCGGTCCAGCAGGTCCCGGGGCGGATAACCGGTCAGGGTCAGCTCGGGAAAAAGGGCCACCGCGCAGCCGGCATTCCGGGCCTTCTCCAGGTAAAGGGTGATCTTTTCGATGTTGCCGTCGAAGTCGCCCACGGTCGTGTTGATCTGGCAAACGGCGATTTTCATGGAGCCCCCGGCCACCCGCGGTCAGACGCCGCCAGGTGGAGGGTTAGTGTAAGGGCAAGGATGGGCTAAGTCAAAAGCGGGGAAGGCCCGGGCCGAACGGATTTATTTGGGGGGCCAGGGAACCATCCGGCGCTGAACCAATTCATGGGCCAGCACCAGGGCCTCCACGAAATAGCCGTCGGCGCTGAAATGATCGTATTCCTGGTGGTCGGAGAGGGGATACCAGGCGGGCCGGAGGGCGGTGAAATCCTCCGATAGGTCCAGCAGGGGAGCGCCCGCGTAATCCTTCAGGTCGTTCCAAAAGGGTTTCTGGGCTTTCATCGGGTAAAACTGGCCGCTGGGGAGGAGTCCCAGGTAGAAGGCCACGGGCTGACCCCCGCTGGTTTTCATTCGGGCGACCTTTTCATGGAGCATCCGGATGGGCTTGCCGATCAGGCCCACCAAGTCCTTCTCAATGTCGGGTTCTTCCACCAGCCGGTCGAAATCGGCGAACCAGAGTTCCGTCTTTTCCACCCGGGCCAGGCCCTTTTTTTGGCAATGCTTAAAGAAGACCCCGGCCGCCCCGGAAGGCATCTTCCGAGTGATGGGCTTCAGCAAGGATTCGGGGTCGATGTCCCGGGCCGGTATGCCCTCGGAAGTGAGGCTGTGAAGGAAATAGGTTTGGAAGGAAAAGTCCGTCCCATTATTGGCCTCCCCCTGGAACATCGGGGGCGTGAACATGTTGGGGCTGAAGAGATAAAGAACCATATCCACGTCGTATTTTTGGATCACGCCGGGGCTGTCATAGTAGGGCCAAAGGAAGAGGGGATGGGTGCCGGGCAGGGCCTGGGTCAACACCTCGAAGTGGACCGGGTTATCCTCCAGGGAGGCGAGGGTATTCAATTCCAATTCCAGCCGTTTCGACAGGCCTTCCATCAGGTTGTAATGGGTCTCTCCCTTCCTTTTGTAGTCGTCGGGAAAAGTGTGATAAACGTGGGAATCCCCAACGACCAATATGCGGAAAGTTCCCGCGGGCTTCACCGGGGGATAATTCCAGTCCATCAAGCCGTTGGGGAGAAGGGTTTCCATGTGGCTGGCGATCGAGTCCTCCGGAAAGATATCCTTTAAGGAGAAAAGGCTTTGCCACCGGGGGTTAGGGACATAGAAGCGCCCGGAAAACCCCGGGTCCGGCGCCAGTTGGATATTGGACTCCGGCCCCAGGCCGTCAAAACAAGGCAAGGTGTTTCCGGCATCGGGCAGGGTTTCCCCCCAGGCTGAAACCAGGTGGACGATCCTATCCGAGGGCGCAATTTGCCTCAAAGGCTGTTCGTCGTCCGCTTGAAGGGCATAGAGCCCTTTTTCCGAGGCTGTTAGCGATAAGATGTTTTTTCCGCCGCCGGCGACTTCCAAGAGGGGGACGCCCGTTGTTTCCGTCACCCGGTATACCGTCGGCAGGGTACGGTCCGCCACATAAAGCTGGTCCTGCCAGACGCAAAGGGCCTCGGGTCGCGGGATTTCAGCCTGATTTTGGAGGATGTTGGTGACCAGTCCGGTTTTCAAGTCCAGTTTCCGCACGGCCCCCCGTAAGGGCTCGGAAAAATAAAGACAGTTGCTGGAAGATCGGTAAACAAGGCTCCAGATGTCCGCGAGGGAGGATTGGAGGGCTGGGCCGCCCCAGGGGGCATCGGCGCCGTTGCCCGCCAATGTGGTTACCGTTTGGTTTTTGAGGTTGAGCAGGCGGATTCGGTGGTTGCCCGAGTCGTTGACCGCCAAGAGATCCGGGCCGATCCAAACCAGGCAGGTGGGGGAATGAAAAAGGGCCGAGTCGAAGGGACCGTCCTGGTACCCGGGGGCGTCCTTTCCCGCCAGGGTCGAAACGGTGTTCCTGTTTTCCAGGTCCACTAACCGGATGCAGTTGTTGTCCCGGTCGCTGACATAAAGCTTCTCGCCCGAAAGGTCGACGGCCAATCCCCAGGGATGGTTGAAGGTGGATTCGTTAAAAGCCCCGTCTTGGTGCCCAGCCGAGCTTTCCCCTGCCACCAAACTGATATGGCCTTCCATGGGTGTCACCGCCAGAGCAGGCCGGAAAAGACAAAGAAAGGCAGCCAGAAGGGCGTTGGGGAGCGTTAAAAAGTTTTTTGGAAAGAAGGACAAGGCAATTCCATTTATAGCAAGTTTGGAACCGGGTTTGTTCGGGCCCGTCCGTGTCGGAAAGGGGAAGAATTTAGAATATAGTAAGTCGAAGGCGGCAGGTGGTCATTGAAAAAGGAACCATCATGATTTTCGGGGTTTTGGCGGACACCCACGGCGTGCTGACGACGGCCCAATTGTCGGTATTGAAGAAGGCCTTCAAGGGCGTGGACTATATCCTCCATGCCGGGCCCGTGGGGGACTTGAGGGTCATCGAACAACTCAACCACCTGGCGCCCACCCGGGCGGTCTGCGGCAACGCGGAGAATTCCATCGTGCGCTCCGAGCTTTACGTGCGGCAGGCGTGGAAGGTGGGGCCCACCACCCTGGGGCTCGTTCACGGTTACGGCAAACCCCACGGCCTTAAAAGCTGGCTGCTCAAGCAGTTCGAGGAGGACCCGGTGCAGGTGATCGTCTATGGCCGAAACTTCGAGCCGACCGCCCGGCAAATCGGCCCCCATTATTTTTTCAGCCCCGGGTCCTTCTCGGGAAATTTGCCCGAAGGCCAGCATGGCAAAAAAGGGCCGCCCCGCGTAGGATTGTTGTTCATTCGCGGCAAAAAAGTGGACGGGCAAGCCGGCATCCTGGCCCCCTATTGATTCGAAACGGACCCTCATTCATGAACTGGCGCCTCATCCCCTCGAATAGCGTTCCCACCCCCGGCCAGATGGCCTATGACGCCGAACTGTTCAAGCGGTTTAAACCAGGCCAGTCTCCCATCTTGCGGTTCTTTTTTTTCGAGCAGCCCACCCTGACCTTGGGGCGCCTGGAGGCGCGCCGCCTGAGACTGGAATCCATGCCCTATCCCTATGAAATCCGCCCCACGGGCGGGCGCGCGGTCCTGCACGGCGGGGGGGACCTGTGTTATTCCATCGTGGCCCCCAGCAACGACCCGCTGGTCGGCGGGGAATTGTTGGAAAGCTACCGCAAGATCAGCGGGCTACTGTCTTATGCCCTTCGGGGATTGGACCGGGAAGTTCGGCTTTCGGAAGAAAAGCACGCGGGTCTGGAAGCCGGCCATTGTTTTTCCGCCCCTTCCTTCGCCGAGCTGACCCTGAAGGGAAAGAAGGTGGCCGGGGGGGCCCAAGCCCGGGAAGGCGGGGTTTTCCTCCAACAAGGCGTAATCCTCTTGTCGGTGGACGAAGGTTGGAAGTCCCTTTTTCCCGGGGCCGCCGAAACGGGAATGGCGGGATTGAACGACGACAAGTCCCTGCCGCCCTTAAGCCGGGTGGACGTGGAGAGGGCCATCGTCGCGGCCTTTGAGGAAACGGGCGTGGAGTTTGAGAAGCACCACGCTCCCGTATGATTTTCATTAGCCTGGGGATGACCCGGAACGGGTAAAATTGGGTGCCAGCGGCATCCTTGGTCAAGAAAGGCGTCTCTCGTGAAAAAATTCGACGCACTCGTGGTCGGCGGCGGGCCGGGCGGCTATACGGCCGCTTTACTGCTGGCCAAGCAGGGAAAATCTGTGGCGCTTTTCGAAAAGCGCAAGATCGGCGGCTCCTGCCTGCACGTGGGCTGCATCCCGACCAAACTCCTGCAGTCAGCGGCCTTCCGCTACCACAGCCTCTCCAAGGAAGGCGCGGCCTGGGGCATCGAGGCCGACAACATCCGCTTCAACTTCAAGACCCTGGTGGACCGCACCCAAAAGACCCTTGCCATCCTGGAGCGGGGAATCGTGTCCCAGCTTTCTGCCGCCAAGGTGGAAGTGACGCAAGGCGAAGCCCATATCAAGGCCAAGGACTTGGTGGAATGCAATGGGGAAGAATACCAGGGCACGAACCTCATCCTGGCCCTGGGTTCCCGGCCCCGGCGCCTGCCCGCCTATCCCGTGGGCGGCGACATCGTCACCAGCGACGAACTCTTGAGCGAGCCCCGGCTGCCCAAGTCCCTCTTGATCGTGGGTGCGGGCGTCATCGGCCTGGAATTCGCCTGCCTTTACGCCCAGTTGGGGGTGAAAGTGCGCATGGGCGACGTTTTGCCCAAGCTTCTTCCCAATATGGACGAGGAAATGGGGCAGGTCATCCTCAATTCGGTGCGCAAACTGGGCGCGGAAGTGGAACTGGGCCTTTTGGAAGTGGCCCGCAAGGGCGAGGAACTGGTGCTGGTCTCGGCGGGGCGCGTTCCCAACTCCGATAACGCGGGCGTGGGCAACCTGGGCCTCAAGGCGCCGGGTGGGAAAATCGAAACCAACGGCTATTTGGAAACCTCGGTGCCGGGGGTTTTCGCCATCGGCGATTTGACGGGCAAATACCCTTACGCCCACACGGCCTATGAGCACGCCCGCATCGTGGCGGGGAAGATCGGCGGCGGATCGGAACAAATGGACGACTTCAAGGTGCCCCACGTGGTCTTCACCTCGCCCGAAATCGCCTCCGTGGGCACCACCGAAGCTGAAGCCAAGATGCGGTTCAAGAACGTGAAGACGATGAAACACAACTTCGCGGCCAACAGCAAAGCCCGCATCCTGGGCGAGATCGGCGGCTGGTCCAAGACCGTTTACGACGGCGATACGGGGGTCATCCTGGGCGTCCACGTGACCGGCCCGGAGGCCACAGACCTCATCGGCGAAGCCTGCGTGCTGGTGTCCCAGAAGATCACCTTGGACGCCCTGGACAAGGTGGTTCATCCACATCCAACCTTAAACGAGATATTTGGAACACATTGAGGATGTGGATGAAAGGGGAATGGGGAAAGGTTCCCCATGATGTCGGAGGGGTAGCATAGGGGGCTTTTCCCCTATGAGCGCGAAGCGTCCATCCCCATCCAACGTTGAACGAGATATTTGGAACACACTAAAACCAAAGTAAAATCGGCATTTTCAATTAAACTTGGACACTGTTTTAGTTAAAGCCTTTCCCCCTTTTGCCGTTAGAAACCTTGTTACGACGCCCCTTTCGCCGCTAAAGTGGGTTCCCAAGGAGTCGGTCGGATGAAGACAACCAACGGTTTGTTTCTTCTCTTGTTCCTGGCGGCGGTTCCCGTCATGGCGGACCCGCCCCTGAAGGTTGTTTACAGCTCCGGCTCCACCACCACCTTCAAATGGACCTGGCCCTACCATCCAGTCCGCGTTTACAACGCCACCCAAACCAAGCCCTACTACACCACCGGCCGGGTTCTCTACTTGAGCGGGGAGGATGTCTCCAAATACCGCTTCCATTATCCCGAGAGAACTTGCCGCAACGACTGGGGCTATTTCTTCCCGAAGGGCGTGAAGCTTTGCCCCCACCGCCCCGCCGTTATCTTTGGGGCTCCGACGGCCTACACCGAGATGATCTACCAGAAATAATCGGCTCAACCTGGGTTATTTCTACAATTTTGTTCCGCCTTTTTGTAATAGCTTTTTCCATCGATTCCTAAATCGCCTTTGAATGCCCATTTGAGACTCAAAATCCCCCGGTTCGAGACCTCGACCGGCAATTTTTTAGGCTCTTTTGGCGTCGGTCCAATGTTTTCCCGCTGGTACAACTATTGCTTTAGTTCTCCCCGAATTCGGTAGGGCCTCCAAAACCCGTAAAGACACGAGGTCGGGGATGTTCCGTAAATTCAAATTTGAAGAGGATATCTACTCTAAATTGCAGGGAATCCCCATGTCCACCCGCTACAAGCTGGACCGAGTGGGGCTTCGGATCAGCGTCAAGACGTGGAACCGGTTCTCGGCTGAGGAAAAGCAGGTTCTTTGCCATCTTTCAGTACGCAGCCAGGGGGAATTGGAGTGCTATAAGGAGTACCTGCTTTACCTCTTGAACCGCCTCAAGGAAAAACCCGAATGGCTCGATCTCGAAATGGGCAAAAAAGAACGGGCGCAATGGGAAAACCTCAGCCGTATCCCCGAAAGTGTTTATTTAAAAGTCCTATCCCTCAAGGGCCTGATGACCCCCGTGGAATGGATCCGCTTGGACGACCTAGAGCGGTACGCCCTTTTCCGCCTCTCCCTTGAAAAGTACAGCGACGCCCTTTTCGGCAAGGCCCTGGAGGAGTTCTTGGGCCTTTCCACCGCCAAACCGGCCTAATTCGCGGTTTTTCCACCCCAGCGGTATACTTGTTACGAAGCCGAGGATGTTTTGTAACAAAAGATTAACCTATTTTTGGGACCATCTCCCCAGCAACAACAACCCAACGCCCTTTCAACACCCACTCCACGCCTTAAAGTTGTTCCCTTCGGGGAGGAGGATCGAGGAGGACTTATGTTGAAACTGGACCGATATTCCGAGAGCATCCTGTTCCAATGCGACCGGTGCCAGCGCGCGGGGGAATTGTTCACCGATGTGGTGGAAGATGAAGGCTTTTTTTATTGCTGGGGTTGCTTGGGAGAAATGAGGAACAAAAAAGAGAAAAAGGGGGAGGTGAACCAAAGATCCTATGCCCACTAATAACGACTCCGCCGTGGAGACGGCCCTCGTCCGTTGTGAGGGTTGCGGGACCGAAGCCGATGCTCGGTCCATATTCACCCAGGAAAGCGGAAACCACTTCTGCCTGGCCTGCTGGCTGGAAAAGGGGAAACGCAAAGTTTCAAGCCGCAAATTGACGATCGTCGAACTTTAAAACCCAAGAAGCACTTAAGAATTCCAAATCCACAATAAGGTGGGTCTGGAATTTTTTATTTATGGCCCTTTCCCACCCTCAAACCTGGATCTTCGAAAAAAGGTAGCCTCCCACCACAAGTAGAAAAGCCGAGCAAAGACTTAAAACCGCCAAGTCGGTTCCGATGCCGTAAAAAGAAACCATTCCCAACGAGGAGCGCAAACCGTCAATCCCGTAGGAAAGGGGGTTCAGGGCGGTCACCAGCGCCATTCCGGAAGGCAGGCCCTCTAGGGGGAACATGGCGCCGGAGAGGAAGAACAGCGGCATGACCAGGAAATTCATGATCAGGGGGAAGCTCTGCATGTCGTCCAGTTGGGAGGCGAGGGCCGTGCCGAAGGCCGTGAATAGGATCGCGATCAGGAACATGAAAACCAGGGTTAAGAGTAGCGCCTTGAGCTCGGGCCGGAAGCCGAAGAGGAAGGCCAGGAAAAAAACGATGAGGCCCTGGAACATGGCCACGGTGGCGCCCCCCAGGGTGCGGCCGACCATGATATGGAGACGGGGCACGGGAGCCACCAGGGTTTCCTTCAGGAAACCGAATTGACGGTCCCAAATGATCTCGATGCCCGAGAATACCCCCGTAAAAAGGATGGCCATGGAAATGACGCCGGGAGCGAGAAACTGCAGGTAGTCCCCGCGGCCCGCTTGGGAGTAGATCTTGCCGAAGCCGAAACCGAAGGCCAGGAGGAAGATGAGAGGCTGGCCCAGGGAGCCGATCATCCGGGGCTTGGAGCGGAAGTACCGCTTCAACTGGCGCAGCCACATGATGTAAACGGTGCTCATCTCAACGCCTCCACATTTTCTTGGCCATCCGCATATGTTCGGCCGCGGAGGCCTCTTCGTCGCGCAGGGTATGGCCGGTCAAACGGATAAAGGCGTCCTCCAAGGATTTGGCTTTCGCCTTCTTCCTCAAAGTGGCGGGTGTGCCTTGGGCGATGATCTTGCCGTGGTCGATGATGGTCACCTGGTCGGCCACGCGCTCGGCCTCCTCCATATAGTGGGTGGTGAAAAAGACCGTGATGCCCTCCTGGCGGTTGAGGTTCTTGATGTAGGTCCAGATATGGTTGCGGGTTTGGGGGTCCAAGCCCACGGTAGGCTCGTCCAGGAAAAGGATAAGGGGATGATGCAACAAGCCGCGGGCGATCTCCAGCCGGCGCTTCATGCCGCCGGAGAACTGCTTCACCAGGTCGTCGCGGCGGTCCCAAAGCTCCACCACCTTCAAAAGCTCCTCGATGCGCGTTTTCCGTAATTTGGGCTCTACCTTGTAAAGCACCCCATGGAACTCCATGTTTTCCATGGCCGTCAATTCGTCGTCCAGGCTGGGGTCCTGGAAGACGATGCCGAAGGTGCGCCGGACACCATTCTGGTCCCCCGCCGGGTCGTGGCCGTCCAAGAGAACCCTTCCCGAAGTGGGTTTCAAAAGGGTGGTCAGCATCTTGATGGAAGTCGTCTTGCCCGCGCCGTTCGGGCCCAGGAAGCCGAAGACCTTTCCTTTTTCCACGGTGAAGGAAATACCGTTGACCGCGGTGAAATCACCGAATTTCTTGGTGAGGGCCTGGACGTTAATGATGGATTTATTCATGCCGAATATCCTTTGGGAATCTGTCGTGCGGTTGCCGTACGAAGAATCGAGGCCGGTACATGGGAGGCCTTTTTAACACAAAGTTCGGGAGGAACCAAGGAAGGATTCATGACAGGTTGTTGCGGAACGGCAGGCCCTAGCCCATGTCGGCAAAGGAATGGTCCGGGCATTTGCGGGCGGTATAGTCCTTGTCCCAGTTGGTTTTGAAGAGGATGACGGGACGGTTGAGTTTGTCCCTGGTCTTCAATACCTGCACCGGCGGGTCGAAGGAATCCGCGTTTCCCACCAGCCAGGCGCTGCAGGTATAAGGCAGGGTCTCCAATTCAGTGTCCACGCCGTACTCGCTTTTGAGGCGGTACTGCAGCACGTCAAACTGTAGGCGCCCCACGGCCGCCACGTAAAAGTCCAGCTCATCCCAGCTCTTGAGCATCTGCACCGTGCCCTCGGCCGTCATTTGCTCCACGCCTTTGTCGAAGCTCTTGCGCTTGGCCACGTCCTTGGGCCTTACCCGGGCGAAGATCTCGGGCTGGAAGGAGGGAAGGGGTTTGAAGTTGAAGCCGCCGGTCATGGACAGGCTGTCGCCGATCGCGAAGACGCCGGGATTGATGACGCCCACGATGTCGCCGGGATAGGCCACGTCCAGGGTGTTGCGGTCGGCGGCCAGCATGGTGTGGGGGCGCGACAGGCGCAGTTCCCGGTTCAGGCGGTGGTGCTTGACCACCAGGTCGCGTTCGAAACGGCCCGAGCAGACGCGAAGGAAGGCCGTGGAGTCCCGGTGCTTGGGATTCATGTTGGCCTGAAGCTTGAAAACATAGGCGGAAAAGGGGGTCTCGACAGGGTCAATGGTGATCTCGCCATTGGGCGTATCGGCGGGCCGGGCGCCGGGGGGCGGGGCCATCTCCACGAAGGCGTCGAAGAAGGGTTCGACCCCGAAATTGGTGAGGGCCGACGCGAAAAAGACCGGCGTCACCTTTCCCTTCAGGAATTCGGCATGGTCGTAAGGGTTGCCCGCCACTTCCAGCAGCTCCATGTCCTGGTGCAATTTTTCCCAGAGCCCTTCCGAAACGTGGTCCTTCACGCTGGGGTCATCCAGGGCGATGCGCTCCACCGCGGCCTTGGCCGCGCCGCCCACGGAGGTTTTGGTGAAAAGCAGAAGTTCCTTGGTTCGACGGTCCACCACGCCCACGAACTCCCGTCCCGAGCCCACGGGCCAGTTGACGGCCGAGGAATGGATGCCCAGCACTTCCTCCACCTCGTGCATCAGGTCCAGGGGTTCGCGGCCGGGCAGGTCCATTTTGTTGATGAAGGTCATGACCGGGATGCCCCTCAGGCGGCAGACCTCGAAAAGCTTGCGGGTCTGGGTTTCCACGCCCTTGGCCGCGTCGATGACCATGATGGCGCAGTCGGCGGCGGTCAAGGTCCGGTAGGTGTCCTCGGAAAAGTCCTGGTGGCCCGGGGTGTCCAGCACGTTGATGATGGCGTTCTTATAGGGGAACTGCATGGCCGAGGCGGTGATGGAAATACCGCGCTCCTGCTCCATGCCCATCCAGTCGGAGACGGCCACCTTGCCGCCCTTCCTTCCCCGCACCATGCCGGCGGTCTGGATCATGCCCGAATAAAGCAGCAGCTTCTCGGTGAGGGTGGTCTTGCCCGCGTCCGGATGGCTGATGATGGCGAAAGTGCGGCGCTTCGCGATGGCGTTTCTAATCTCGTTAGTCAATGCTGGGTCGGGCATACTGACTATCCTTTAAACTTTCGCACGGTAAACCGCGCGAAGAATAGAGGCCGGTATAGGGCCGATTTCGACTTTAAGATTTTTCGAAATGTGGAATCGGCACATGGCCGCGCATTGTACCAGATTTTCCGGGACGGGCTAGATTCGGGGAAGAGGGAAATAAAAAAGCCCCTGGGTTTTAAACCCAGGGGCTTGAACGGCGGTTAATTTATTACTTGGTGGTGGAAGGAGCAGCGTCAGCGGCGGGGGCGGTGGTGGCAGCGGCCTTCTTGCTCTTCTTGCCGCCCTTATGGCCCTTCTTTCCCTTGTGGGACTTCATCGACTTAGTCGTCGGCGTCGCCGCAGCGGTATCCTGCGCCATCACCAAACCGGTCGTGGCTCCCAAGAACATCACGGCCATCAACGCAACCATTAACTTTTTCATGGTTTTCAAACCTTTCTTCAATGGAATTAGCCTTTTAAGGGGCCGCTTATAAGACGGCCGACCCCCTCAAAAAGTTCACGAAAAAAGGGGTCCTTTACCCAATAAAAAGCCTCTTTTTTTACAGGTATCCGAGGGGACGCAGGAATCTGCAACAGGTTGTTGTCCTTATCGGTCCAGGGCCGCAGGCCCTGCGCCGGGGTGATGGCGCCGCTTTTCCCCTTCACCTTCCGATCAAAACGAATTTGACTCCCTTGAATTGATTATGAGACAGCTGGGCTGTCCGGAAAGTTCCCCGAAGGGCTGGTTGATTTCCATAAGGGATGGGATAGAGTGGCAGGGTTTTTAACCCTGGAAGGACCTATGAAGTTACTGAAGGAAATTCTCAAAGAAATTGGGGTTTTTTTGAGGCAGTGTTGGTTCCTGGTGCTGCTCCTGGCCGTGGCCCTGGCGGCCTATCCGGTGGAACGTAACAGCGAGTTCTGGGTCTGGGTGAGCCTCTCCTACGTGACCTCCTTTATTTTCTACGTCCTGACGATCTACCTGCCCGACCGCAAGAACCGCAAGAACATCCACCGGGTCCTTGTGCCCTACCTGCAGAAAGTTGTCAACGACGCCAGGAGCGTTTCTTACTCCTTCCTGGCCGCTTCCGGCGCCTCCGCCGACGTTTCGAACCTGTCGGTGGACGACTTCCACGAAATCTTCAAGCGCATCAAGCCCTCGGACCGTTCCACCCGGCTGGATTTCCTGGGCTTCGTCAATTGGCAGGACTACCTCCTCCAGCAGAAGGGCCAGGTGGTACGCACCTTGGACCGAATACTTACCTATGAGCATTACCTGGAGACGGACTTCATCCTCCAGGTGGAAACCCTCCAAAACTGCGGCCTGTTCGAAATCGTGGATTACATGGAGAAGAAACCCGTGGAGCATGAGGATTTTTCATTTCTCTCCTCAGCTTATTACGAATGCTACCTGTTGGTGCGAAAACTCGAAACCTACCTGCAAAAGTACATGGCCGACACATGAGAAAGGCTTTGCAACCTCAAGCCCTTGGGATAAAGTAACCGCCTATTGGGAAGAGAAATATATTAGGAGTCGAAAATGAATCGGAGACCTTATCGTTTCATCCCGTCCTTCGCCTTTTTACTTGTTTTTTTATTCCAGTCCTCCGCCGGTGCGGCCGACTCAACACCCGTAACACCCCAGGCGGGCACGGCAACCCCGGCGGGTTCATCCGCCGCTTCCACCTTCATCGCCGACGACACTTCCGTTCCCCGGGGACCAGTGGCCCTAACTACGGCCAGTTCACAGGGAACGGGCAAGCCCTTTGCTTACAGCTACATCTTTAACAACTATCCCAAGAGATTGACCTTGGAGGAGATAAAGACTGGCGCATCCCAGGGCAACCAAGACTATGAATACATGCTGGGTTGCCTCTATGAGGCGGATGGCGGGGTCAAAGCTGATCCGACGGAATCGGTGAAGTGGTTTGAAAGGTCCGCCCAACAAGGCAACCCGATAGCCCAATTGGCTCTGGCCCGCAAGTATGAGACCGGATCGGGGGTTGCCAAGGATTATCCCAAGGCCTTTTCGTTCTACCGGGAATTAGCCGAAAAAGGAAACTCCTGGGGGGAATGGGGCCTTGGACGGCTGTATGAAAAAGGCTGGGGTGTGACAGCGGACCCTGTAACAGCGGTCCAATGGTTCCAGAAGTCAGCGGATCATGGGAACCTCCAGGCCGCCAATCACTTGGGTTATCTCTACGCCAATGGAATCGGCGTTCAAAAGGATTTGAAAAAAGCGGCGGAATTTTTCCGCCAGACGGCGGTCCAAAAAAGCGCCAGGGGCGCCTCGAATTTGGGAACCCTTTATGAAAACGGTTGGGGAGTTCCCCAGGATTTGCCGCAGGCGGCGAAATGGAAATTAATGGCCGCCCAACACTATGACCGGGACGCCCAAAAATGGATTGAGGCCAAGGCGCAAGAAGGGGATGTGGAGGCCCAAGCCTGCTTGGGTGAAATATATCTCTACGGATGGGGTATAAAGTCCCAGGCTGATATGCAGACAAAATGGGTCCACCGGATCAGCGGAAAGGGAACCGGCCACGGTGAGGATTTTTGGAAGGCCCCGGACTTGATCCGCAAGGCCGCCGAAGCGGGCAACGCCCGAGGCGAGCAGGTCCTTGGAAGCATGTACCTCAAGGGGCTGGGAGTGGCGAAGGATTACCAACAAGCCGTCCAATGGTATGAAAAATCGGCCCGGCAGGGCTTCGCCCCCGCCCAGGCCCACCTGGGGTGGTGTTACGCCAGGGGGGAAGGCGTGAAACAGAATTACCGGAAGGCCCTGGCCCTCATCCGCCAGGCCGCCGATCAAGACGACCATTGGGGGGAGTATCATTTAGGAACCTTGTACAAAAACGGCTGGGGGGTTCCACAAAACCACAAGGAAAGCTTGAAATGGTATAAGAAAGCGGCCGACGGCGACCTGCGTGAAGCCCAGTATGAAATGGGGAAGATTTATGAAGAAGGATTGGGGGTTGAGGCCGATATTCCCCAGGCCGTCCAGTGGTACGAAAAGGCCGCGGACCAAGGGGACAAGCAGGCTAAATTGAGTTTAGAACGACTGGCTCAATAAATCCTAAAAGGGAAGAAACATGCGCGACACATTCTGCCTCAAGTGGGACCAGGAACACGGCGCCAAGCTGGTGGATTTCCACGGATGGAACATGCCGGTCTCCTATCCCAAAGGGATACTCGCCGAACACGAGGCCACCCGCACTTCCGCCGGGCTTTTTAACATCAGCCACATGGGGCGGCTTCGCATCAGCGGCCCCCAAGCCTACAAGTTCTCCCAATATGCCTTCACCAACGACCTGTCCAAGGTCAACATCGGCAGCGCCCTCTATGGCTTTCTCCTCAACGACAAGGGCGGCATCATCGACGATGTCATCATTTATAAAGAAGCCAACGACCGGTTCCTCTGGATCATCAACGCCGGCGGGCGCGAAACGGACGTGGAACACATGAAGCGCCTTTCAGCGGGCAAGGACCTGAAGCTCGACAATCTTTCGGATGAAACCGCCTTGCTGGCCCTGCAGGGCCCCAAGGCCGACGCGGTTTTGAAGCGGCTGGTGAAGGACGCGGACCTGGACAAGATCCCCTATTTTGGCTTCGGCCGGGGGACGATCAACGGCAAGGCCGCCTTCATCATGGCCACGGGCTATACCGGGGAAGACGGCTATGAGCTGATGGTGGATGTGAAGGACGCCCCGATGATCTGGGAGCTTTTGGTGTCCCAGCCCGAAGTGACTGCCTGCGGCCTGGGGGCGCGGGACTCCCTGCGACTGGAAGCGGGCCTGCCCCTGCATGGGAACGATATCGACGACAAAACCCAACCTTATGAGGCAGGTTTAGGCTGGGCGGTGAAAATGGACAAAGAAGGGGCGTTTTTCGGCAGGGAAGCACTGAACAAAACTCCCTCCCGAAAACTCATTGGCCTCACCCTGGAAGGCCAGAACATTCCCCGCCAGCATTACAAAGTGGTCTCCGATGGCAAAGAGGCTGGGGAAGTCACCAGCGGTGTTTTCTCACCCACGCTTAAAAAGGGCATAGCCCTGGCCTACGTCAAAACCGAATTCCTGGGCAAGCCCCTGGCGGTCGAAATCCGCGGCAAGGCCGTCCCCGCGGCCGTTACCAAACTGCCATGGGTGAGGCACGTCACCAAATCCAAAGCCAAATAAATACCTAAACACTCCCCATTCACCTGAAATTTATCCCGTCCCTCCTTTGTTTTTTCAGGGAAAACTGTTAGTTTATCCCCGTTTTCCATCCCTTCACCACGCCGCACCCGTTTTTCCACCGATCTAAGAAAGTGACCTTTCATTGATGGCGGCCCCGTATCTAAAGTCCCACCCAGGGAAGCTGTGGATTCTTGTTGCCGTCCTCACCGCCTTTTTTCCCCGCCTTGTTTTGGCGCAAACCTGCACCGCCGGTTCGGCGCCCGGCTCCATCACGGGCTGGTCGTTAGCTGCTTCGATGCCCACCTCCATGTACCAATTCGGCACTGCCTCCATCAACGGCGTCCTTTACGCCGTGGGCGGCGCCAGCCCCTCCAGCGCCGCCATCAACACCCTGGTGGCCTACAACCCGGTTACCAACGGCTGGTCCACCCGCTCCTCCATGCCCACCTCCCGGTATCACCTGGGAGTCGGCGTAGTGGACGGCATCCTCTACGCCATCGGCGGGCAGGATGCTTCCAACAACTATCTTGCCACCGTGGAAGCCTATAACCCCTCCTCGAACAGCTGGACCTCCAAATCCTCCCTCCCCACGGCTTGCTCGGGCATGGGCGTTGGTGAAGTGAACGGCTTCCTTTACGTCGTGGGCGGCAACAACGGCTCCAACCTGGACAACGTCTATGCCTATGACCCGGTGGCGGATCAGTGGACCAGCAAGAAAAAAATGCCAACGGCGCGCTACGGCCTGGGTGTGGGCGTGGTGAACGGCCTGCTTTACGCGGTGGGCGGCACCGACGGCACGGCTTTGGGAACCGTGGAATCCTATGACGCCGCCACCGATGCCTGGACCACCGGTTATTCGAACCTTCCCGTCCCCCGGGATTTCTTTTCCCTTTCCGTCCTGGGCAACACCCTCTACATCCTCGGCGGGTTCAACGGCTCCAACGCGGCCACGACTTCGGTGCAGGCCTTCAACACTTCCACGGGCGCATGGTCCAATGAGGCCCCCTTGCCCATCGCGCTGGAGGATTTGGGGAGCGCCTCCACGGGAAGCGCCCTCTACGTCTTCGGCGGGGACAACGGAGTTTCCATCCAAACGGTCAACCTGGAAGCCGCCTTCCAATGCTTCACCGACACGCCCACGCCCACCCCGACCAAAACCCCGACGCCCCTTTCCTGCTCCTCGTCCTCCTCGCCTGACCTAAGCTGGTCCACCAACTCCCAACTTCCCACGGCGCGGGAATTTTTGGCCGCCGATTCCATGGGAGGCACGGTTTACGTGGTGGGCGGCCAGGATACCAGCGGCAACTTCTACGACAACCTGGACCTTTACGCCGTGTCGGGGGATTCCTGGACCACCGCCGCGCCCCTGCCCTTTGCGGGCTCGGGCATGGCGGCCGCGGCGGTGAATGGGGTCTTTTATTCCATCGGCGGGCAGGACAACCAGGATTTGATCCGCGACGACCTGGAAGCCTATTACCCCGCCAACAACGCCTGGGGCGACCTGCCGTCGTTGCCCACGGCGCGCGAATACCTGGCCGCGGCGGCCTTGAACGGCAAGATCTACGCGGCGGGAGGAACGGGCGACGGGTTGGATGCCCTCAATACCCTGGAAATCTACGATACCGCCGGCGCCACTTGGACCACCGGGGCCGCCATGCCCACGGCGCGCATGAACCTGGCGGCGGCCTTCCTGGGCGGCAAGCTTTACGTGGTGGGCGGGCAGGATTCCTACGGCAACGTGCTGGGGAACCTCGAAGCCTACAACCCCGCGGGCAACAGCTGGTCGACCTTGTCCCCCATGACCACGCCCCGGCAGGGGCTTTCGGTGGCCGTCATCAACGGCCAGCTTTACGCCTTCGGCGGGTTCGATGACAACGGCGACTCCTTGAAAACCGTGGAAGCCTATAATCCCGGGAGCGACAGCTGGGGTGCCCAGGTTTCCATGCCCACGGGCCGGGGGGACTTCGCCGCCGCCGGGGTCTCGGGCAGCGCCTATTTGATCGGGGGCGACAACCCCGGCGACCTGTCCAAGAACGAGCAGGCCTCCCTCTTTTGCGCCACCCATACCCTGACCCCCACGCCCACGAAGACCCAAAGCCCCACGCCGACCAGCACGCCCACCATCACGGACACCCCGACCCAAACCTCCAGCCCAACCGCCACCGGAACCCCCACCAACACCCCGACGGCCTCGCCCACCCTGATGGCCTGTGGCCCGGGCCAGACCACCAACCTTAACTGGACCGGCAAGGCCGGCATGCCAACCGGGGTCGGCTTAATCCAGGGTGTCTGCCTGAACGACCTCATTTATATAGCGGGAGGCAGCACCAGCGGTTTTGCCGCCACGTCGGCGCTCCAGGTTTACAACCCTTCCACGAACGGCTGGTCTACCAAGGCTTCCCTGCCCGTGGCGCAGAACGGGTTTTACATGACGTCCCTCAACGGCCTCCTTTACGGGCTGGGGGAAGGAGGGGTGGATTTTTATTCCTATAACCCCCAGACCAACGGGTGGTCCACCCTCACCAGTTACCCGACCGGGAACTATTTCCCAGGGGTCGCGGCGGCCAACGGCATGGTTTACGTCATCGGGGGGTCGCCGGATTCGGTCACTGCCTCGGCTGTCGTGGAAGCCTACAACCCTGGGAGCGGAAACTGGTCGGCCATGGCCAGCATGCCCACGGCCCGGCTCGACCTAGGCGTGGGCGTGGTCAACGGCATCATCTACGCCGTGGGGGGGCAGAACACATCGGGGACCGCCCTGAATACCGTGGAAGCCTATGACCCGGTGGCCAACACCTGGTCCGGGAAGGCCCCCCTGCCCGCGGCCCGCACCCAATTGGCGGTGGCAGTGGTGAACGGCCTGCTTTACGCCGTCGGCGGGGAGCTGAACAGCACCGAAGTCGACGTTTACGACCCCGTGGCCAACAGCTGGCGGTCCCAGGCCAACCTGCCCACGGGACGTTACGGCATGTCCGCGGTGGCGGAGGATTTCAACAACGGGCGGATCTTCGTCATGGGTGGCATCAGCACTTCGACCTTCACGGCCATCGGCACCAACGAAAGCGCCATCATCGTTTGCACGGGGGGAACCGTGACCTCCACCCCGACCTCCACCGGGACCATTCCCCCCACACTGACCCCCACCCTCACGGCCAGCCCCACCCCGACCCCCACCCTTCTTTCCTGTGGGGTGGGCACGGCGCCGGGGTTACAGGCATGGGCTTCCCAGGCCGTTATTCCCGCCCAACTGGACCTGGGGACGGGGCAAAGCATCGGCGTTTCTTTTTACCTGACCGGGGGGACAACGGGGATCGACGGCAGCCTTAACCCGATCCTTTCGGCGGCCCTTTACGGCTATAACCCGGCCACCAACGGTTGGAACAGCTCCCTGGCCCCGATGCCGACCGCCCGCTACGGCCTGGCCTCGGCCGTCATTGGCGGGATCCTCTATGCGGTCGGGGGGCAGGATGCCCATACCACCGCCCTGGCGGCCCTCGAGGCCTACAACCCCGCCACAAATAGCTGGACCGAACTGGCCCCCCTGCCCACCGCCCGATGGGGCCTGGGTGTGGCGGAAGTGAACGGAAAACTTTACGCCGCCGGCGGTTTCGCGCAAGGGGCCTATCTCAATACCTTGGAGGCCTACGACCCCAACACCAACACTTGGAGTACCCAAAGCCCCATGCCCACAGCCCGGGCTTTCCTGGGGGCGGCTTCCCTGGGCGGTTTGTTTTACGCCATCGGCGGGGACATTCCCCCCGTGGGCGACAACACCTCAACGGTTGAAATTTACAACCCCGGCTCCAACAGTTGGAGCGCCGGGGCCGCCCTTTACACGCCCCGGAGCCGGCTGGGGGTCTGCGCCGTCAACCGGTATATCGTGGCCGCCGGGGGTTTGGGCGGCGTGAACACGGTGGAGCTTTACAACCCCACGGCCAACGCGTGGTTCCCCCAAAACGCCCTTAACACGGGCCGGTTCGGGCTTGCCTTGGGGAGCGTCGGCAACCGGCTGGTCGCCGTCGGCGGATCGGACGGGACGAATGATTTAAACGCCAACGAGGGAACCACCCTCACCTGCGTGGTCCCGCTGGCCACTTACACGCCTGTGGCGCCAACAGCCACCTATACCTTCACGCCCACCTCGACTTTCTCCTTCACGCCTGTTTACACCGCGACTCCGACCTCCACCCCCAGCAACAGCCCGACCATCACACCCTCGCCCACGGACAGCCCCACCAACAGCCCCACTTCCACCGGCAGCATCATCCTCACCGACACGCCGACCAACTCCCCCACCCCGAGCGACACACCCACCAGCACCCCCACTTTCCTTTATTGTTCCGACCCGGCCCAGTCGGTGGACCTTTCCTGGATCGGCCGGGCGGCCATGCCCACGGCCCGGTCCGCTTTCGGGGCGGCGGAACTCGACGGGGTGATTTACGCCATCGGGGGGTCCAACGCCTCGAATTTTTACCGCAACACGGTGGAAGCCTACACCGCCGCCTCCAACACCTGGGCGACCCTGCGCCCCATGCCCACGGGCCGAAATAAACTGGCCGCGGCTTCCCTGAACGGGCTCATCTACGCCCTGGCGGGCTCTACCTCCAGCGGGGGGCTTTCCATCGTGGAAGCCTATAACCCCCTGACCAATACCTGGTCCCGCAAGAGCCCTATGCCCTTCTTCACCAGCGACCTGGGAGCGGCCCCGGTGAACGGCAAGCTTTACGCCATCGGCGGCCAGAGCGGGATCGGCCCCATCGGCAACACGGCCGCCTATGACCCGGCCACCAACAGCTGGGCAACCTTGTCCGCCATGCCCCAGGCCCGGATGGACTTTGGGATCGCGGTGTTGAACAACCTCATTTACGTGGCCGGCGGATCCTCGGACAACATCTACGGCACGCCGTTGCACAACCTGGAAGCCTACGACCCTGCCGCCGACCATTGGAGCGAGCTGGCGGGCATGCCCACGGCCCGGTTCGACCTGTGCCTTTACGCCATGAACGGAAAACTTTACGCCATCGGCGGGCAGACCTCCTTCAGCTCCACCACGGGCATGAACACGGTGGAGGTCTATGACCCTTCCACCAACCAATGGCAGTCGGGCAACGGCATGCCCTATTCGCCGGCTGACGGCTTCGGCGGAGCTTCGGTGGGCTACCCCAACGGGGGTCTTTTCGCCTTCGGCGGCTTCGTGCTGGGCGGCGGGGACCAATCCACCAACGTAGAGGCCCAACTGGCCTGCTTGGGCAATACGTCCACGCCCACACCGTCCTTTACGCCTTCGGGAACGCCCACCAACACCCCGACAGGCTCCTATACGGCCACGCCCAGCTTCACCGGAACCAACACGTCGACTCCCACGGCCACTGCCACCTTTTTGGCCTGCGCCACGGGTTCGGTGCCAGCCCTGCAATGGGCTTCGGGCACCGCCATGCCCAACCCGCGCGCCAACCTGGCCGGGGCGGCCCTGAACGGGATTTTCTACGCCATCGGTGGGGATAATTACCCGGCCACCAGCGCCGTTCCCCAGGCCGAAGTGGACGCCTATGACCCGGTGGCGAACAGCTGGTCCACCAAGGCCCCGCTGCCCCTTGCTTTAACCTACCTGGGGGCCGGGGTGGTGAACGGGACCCTCTATGAAATGGGCGGCCAGGACAGCGGAGGCAACACCTATAACTTCGTGATGGCTTATGACCCCGTTGGAAACAGCTGGACCACCAAGGCCGGCCTGCCCAGCGACAACAGGGAATTCGGCGTGGCCACCGTGGGTGGAACCCTTTACGTGGTGGGAGGAACCGAACTCACCGGGGTCATGTGGGCCTACGACCCCATCACCGACAGCTGGACTTCCAAGTCCAGCATGTCCCTCCCCCGCTGGGACCTGGCCGTGGCGGCGGTCAACGGAAAGGTTTATGCCATCGGCGGCCAAAATTTGACCATCACGGGAAAAGTGGAATGCTACGACCCGGTGGCGGACAGCTGGACCACCAAGACTTCCATGCCGACGCCCCGCTATGGCTTGGCCGCGGTGGTGAGGGACGGGAAAATCTACGCCATCGGCGGAACCATTGATGCCGCCGGGGCGACGATCGTCAATACGGTGGAAGTTTACGACCCAGTGGCGGACAGCTGGTCCACTGCCCCTTCGTTACCCACGGCCCGTTGGGGCCTGGCGGCGGACAATATCAACGGCAAAATGATCGCCGTGGGCGGGGAAACCACCGTGTTGAACGGCCGGACAGGGGCCAGCGAGATCGGGACCCTGTATTGCGCGACCTCGACCCCCACCCCGACTCCCACAGCCACCCCGAGCCTCACGCCCAGCTTCACCCCCACCCTGACCGCCACTTTCACCGCCACGGCAACGCCGACTTCCAGCGCGACGGTGACCCCGACCTTTACCATCACCAATACGCCCACGATCACCCCGACCTTCACCATCACGAATACGCCCACCCTCACCGCCACCCCGACCCCCAGTTCCACGCCCACCAATAGCCCCACGGTTACCTATACGCCCACGCCCACCGAAACCTACATCACCTGCGCGGGGGCCAATACCCCGGCCGTGGGCGGCTGGTTCGGCGAAGCGGCCATGCCCACGCCCCGGGTTTTCCTGGCCGGGGCGGGTTTGAATGGCGTTTTTTACGCGGCGGGCGGCGGTGACGCCGGCCTGAACCCCTTGAACGCCTTTGAGGCCTATGATCCCTCCGCCAACAGCTGGAACGACTCGTTGCCCCCCCTGCCCACGGCCCGTTACTCCCTGGCCTGCGCCGGGGACGGCCTTTTCTACGCGGTGGGGGGGATGGACGTGAACAACAAGTCGGTGAGCCTCCTGGAGGTCTTCGACCCCGTGGCGGGAACCTGGTCCACGCGGGCCCCCATGCCCACGGCCCGCTACGGCCTGGCGGCGGTGATGGTGAAGGGAATCCTTTATTGCGTGGGCGGGAACACCGACAGCCAACAGGCCGTGACGAACGTGGAGGCCTACGACCCATCGAGCAACACCTGGTCGGCCAAGGCCCCCCTGCCCACGGGCCGGGACTACCTGGCCGCCGGAACGGTTAACGGAATCCTCTACGCCATGGGCGGGCAGGATCTTTCGGGCGACCTGGCCACGGTCGAGGCCTACGACCCGTCCAGCGACAGTTGGACCCCGAAGGCCCCCATGCCCACTCCCCGCCATTTCCTGGCGGCCGCCGCGATGAACGGCCTTTTATTCGCCGTGGGCGGCATCGGGGCGGTGAACACGGTGGAAGCTTATGATCCGGCCTCCAACCATTGGCGCCCCGAGGCTTCCCTGCCCACGGGACGCTGGGGAATCGGGTTGGGGGCGGTCCACGGGAAACTCATCGCCGTAGGCGGCACCAACGGTTCGGTTTTGGGGACCAACGAGGCGGCGACGCTGCTTTGCGCAACGCCGCTGGCCACTTATACCTTCACCCATACCCCCACCATCACCCCGACGCCGACCATCACCAACACGCCCACGGTCACGCCAACCTTCACGATTACGGATACCCCCACGGAGACTTCGACCGCCACGGTCACCGATACCCCGACGGATACGGCCACTTGGACGCCGACCCCCACCGGAACCTGGTTCACTTCCACCCCCACCCTGACGGCCACCTCCACGCCCAGCTTCACGGCCACCAGCACCTTGAGCCCCACCTGGACGCTGACCCCCACGATCACGCCGACCCCGGCTTACAACGGCTCCAATAGCGGGCTGATCCTGGGGCCGAATTTCCTCCGGGATGGGGAGGCGGCAACGCTGTTCTTCGACGCCCCGCCCGCTTCCACCGATTGGAAGGTCTATACGATCCTCGGGGAACTGACCGCCCATTTCGAGACCAGCGGACCCAACCAGTCCTGGAAGCCGGAAGGCATGGCCTCGGGGCTTTACCTCGTCCGGGTGGACGCGCATTACCAGGATGGGCACTCGCAGACGAGGATGTTCAAGGTGGTTGTGCTACATTAAGGCAAGGCCGTCCCCGCCGCCGTCACCAAGCTGCCCTGGGTGCGGCACGTCACCAAGGCCAAGGCGAAATAGTTCACGAGGGTTAACCATGAAGCCCAAGAAAAAATCCGGTCCCAAAGCCAAGCCCGAATCCAACGAACTTCATTCCTTCTTAACCGCCCTCGTCGGGAAATTGCCGAAAGTAAGGGTGGACCCCAAGCCAAACCACTTATGCTTCTGGGTGGGAAAGAAAATGTTGGCCTTTACCCGGCCTGAGGGTGGTGTGGCGCTCAAACTGCCCGAATCCACCGTGGACACCCTCGTCCTTAAAAAGAAGGCCGCCCGCCTGGTCATGGGTGGGAAGGCGATGAAGGAATGGGCGGTTTTCCAGCACCCCAAACCCGCCGATTACCGCGGCGACCTGGGCTTTTTCAAGGAATCCGCCGAGTTTGTTGCAGGGGGCAAATGAAAAGCTTTAGAAGGACGACCTGGGTACTGATCTTGGTTTGTCTTGGGATAACAGCCTGCGCGCCCAAGGTCCAAATCCAATCCCAACCGGCCCTTGTCGAGGATGACCTCTATTTCGGCCTCTCCACGTCCCAGGGTCCGGTGACCCCGGCCCAATGGAATGGGTTTCTCAATAACGAAGTTACGCCCCGCTTTCCGGACGGTCTCACGGTTTTGGACGCGAAGGGGCAGTGGAAGAACGCCCAAGGGAGCATCGGCAAGGAACCGACCAAACTGCTGATCCTTGTCCATCCCGATAACGCTGACGAAGACAAAGCCGTTCAAACTCTCATTGATGCTTATAAAAAAGAATTTCACCAGGAGTCGGTTATGAAGGTCAGAAGCCGGCCTGAAGTGTCGTTTTGAATTAGCTCATCAGTTCAATGACATGGCACGCCCTTCGCCTTCCCGCCCGCGACCTTTCCCAGCCAGCCCCTCTTGACGAAGGTCTCCATCGCTGATTTGTCGTCAAAGAGGAAGGGCGTTTGGGTTCCAGTGTTTTCGATCGCCTGAGTCATGGCCTATCCATATCGATGTGGGATGGGCCAATCCAGGGTGGGCCGTCCAAAGCTTCAAGACGCGGACGAGCGAAAGAAAAGTTCGATTCGAGAAATTCCTTCAAAAAACCCCAAGGCCGGCGGGTTTTTCTCCGGCGATTTTTCCGGCTCCCTCCAAATCGAGCAAAGTATAATTAGTTCTCATCGTTGTTAAGAATTCCGGCTGACTTTAATTCAAGGAGATCCCTATGGACGGCGTATTTTCCCGCAGTTGGAAGCTGACCCAGCTGAGTTTTTCCGTGATCCGCGAAGACAAGGAACTTTTGATCTTCCCCATGCTCTCCGCTTTCTTTTCCCTGGCGGTTTTGGCGGCCTTTTGGCTGCCTCTTGAAACCTTCTGGCACCCCACCGATTCCGCCCACCACTCCTCCCTCCTTGGATGGGGGCTGTTGTTCCTCCTTTATTTCGCCCTCAATTTTTGCGCGACTTTTTTCAGCGTCTGCGCGGTGCATATCATCAAAAAACGGCTGGAAGGCGGGAAAGAGCCCCTTTCGGAAAGCTTCGCCTTCGCTTTTTCACGGCTCCACTTGATCGCCTCCTGGAGCCTGATGGCCGCCACGGTGAGCGTGTTGCTTCGGATGCTGGAAAGCCTGGCCGGCGACAGGGAAAGCGCGAATCCCCTCAACCTCGTGTTAGGGATACTGATGGGTATCGTCCTGGCGGGGCTCAAGCTCAGCTGGTCCATCGTGACCCTTTTCGTCGTACCCGCCATGGTCTATAAGGAACTGGGGCCCCTGGACGCCATTAAGGATTCTACCCAGGCCATCAAGAAAACCTGGGGGGAAAGCCTGGCGCGCCACTACGGCCTGGGGCTCGTCCAGTTTTTGGTGCTCTTGGGCGGGATCGTGGTTTTCGGCGGGTTCGCGGCAGCCGTCGCCTCCTTGAACCCCCAACCGGCGGTCCTTTGGACCCTGGCCGTCCTTTTTGTGGCTTACCTCGTCGTCGTGGTCATGGTTTTTTCCATGGCCAACACGGTCTTCAACACAGCCCTTTACGCTTATGCCTCCACGGGCAAGATTCCCGAGGGTTACTCCAAGGACGTCCTGGAAAACGCCTTTCGCCCAAAATCCTAAGGCCGGTAGCCGACACATCCAGTCCTCGGCGGCCCAGTTTGGGCTTGCTCATCGCCATGAATGGTTTCCTCCAAATATGAGGTTCTCGCTCAGCTTCCAAAGGCGTTCCGCCGCCTGAGGGTCCACCGCGTAGGGCATCACGCCCAGGGGGCGGGAGGCGAATTTTTTCGCCGTGCCGTCCTTATCCCCCTCCTGGGGCACCAAGGGGGCGATGTCGCAATCGGCGCAATAGACGCCGCCCAACTCGTCGAGCCGCGGGCTCACGGCGCACCATACGATGGTGGCCGCCCCCTGCTCCACCGTCTTGAAACCCCTCGCGGGGTCCAGGACGGGGTTTCCTCTCTCATCGATGGCTCCGCCGGCCCGCAATTGATCCTGGGTGATGTATTTTCCAAGCCCCGTCGCGACGATGCCCCCTGGATGCACGGAAAAGGCCCGCACCCCTTCGGCCCGGCCCCGCTGGTCCAGGGCGAGGGCGAAAAGGATATTGGCCGTCTTGGACTGCCCGTAACCCAGCCAGGGGGTATAGTCGCGGCGCTCAAAGTTGGGGTCCTCGAAAACGACGGGCGAATGGCGGTGGCCCCAGGAGGATACGGAGACCACCCGGGCACCCCGGGCTTTGAGAAGGGCGGGCCAAAGCCGCGCCGCCAGTTGGAAGTGACCCAGGTGGTTGGTTGAAAATTGGGATTCGTAACCCCTGGCGTCGCGCGCCAGGGGGCAGGCCATGATGCCCGCGCTATGGATCAGCAGGTGCAGGGGACGGCCGGAGGCGAGGAATTTTCCGGCAAAGGCGTCGATGGAGGCGGGGTCCAAGAGGTCCATCGCCTCCAACTCCACGTCCCCGATAGCCTTCAAGGCGGCCGCCGCCCGGGTCAGGTCGCGCGCCGGGACGATGACCGAAGCCCCCGCCCGGCGCAAGACCCGCGCGGTCTCAAGCCCCAAGCCCGAATAGCCCCCCGTGACAATGGCGACCTTGCCCGAAAGATCCATTCCCTTCAAGACTTCTTCGGCGGTGGAGGCGGCGCCGAAACCGGAGCCAATGGGTTTTTGAAGGGTGGTCATGGTTTTATCCGCTGGAGAGGATAGCTGTCGCATGAAGATACGCCAGGTCCCCGGGAATAGGAATAGCCTTCGATTCATAAAACCGGCATTTTCCCAAGGCTGGCGCGCCGGCGGTGGTTAACCGGTTTTTTCAGACTCGTCCACTTCCAGCCAGGCCAAGGCTTTTTCCAAATCCGTGAAGGTCCTGACCGGCAGGCCATTGTTGACGGCCACCGTTTCCTCAAACCGGTTGGAATCCACCAGGGGATGATGGCCGATCACCGCGAAGCGGCAGGCCGGGATGCGGTGAGCGAGGCGGGCTTTCAGGAATTTCACCGCGAACTGGGTGGACATGCTGAAACGGCTTAGGGTGGAAGGGTTGCCGGACAATCCCATGACATCAAAGAGAATCTTCCGGGCCTGGTGTTTTTCGCAAAGGGCCAGGATACGGTCGGAGGTTTCGCCGATCAGTTTGTCGTCCCACGCCCCTTCCAGTCTGATATGAAGGTAATGGGGCTGGGGGTCGTCCTTAATGAGATAGGCCATATCGTTTTTCCCGCCGGGGTACGGATACCACCCCCCGGTATGGATTATTTTCCCCCGAACGAATGAAGACGACAACCATCGTTTGGCCGTTTCTTTTATAAGCGGGGTCATAAGAATTTTCCTCGAACGCTTGTATAAAGCCAATGTTCCGAAGCGAAGGAGGCCTTATGCGACCCATTGTTGCCGATCCCACCCTTGTGGCCATGTGCGGGCTTTATTGCGGCGCCTGCGGCGCCTACCAGAATGGTTCCTGCGGAGGTTGCCGCCAAAGTGAAAAGGATTGCGAGGGGAGAAACTGCGCCATCCATAAGGGCCTTTTCACCTGCGCGGACTGCCATGAAAGCTCAAAGGCGGGGCTTTGCGAAAAGCTTTGCAGTTCCGCGCCCAAAGTTTTCGGGGTCTTCCATCCCGCGGACAGGCCCCATTGCCTGAAGGAAGTGCGTCAATCGGGCATCCGCATTTTTTCCCAAAAAGCGGCGATGTTCGGACGGCTGATTTTCAGCCGGCCCTGAAGGCCCCCACGGAGGTGTGATCATGCGCCCAGTTCTGGCTAATCCAGACTTGGTGGCCTGCTGTGGGCTTTATTGCGGCGCTTGCGGAGCCTACCTGAAGGAAAAATGCGAAGGATGCCGGAAAAGCCTGAAGAACGGCTGGTGCGGCGTCAAGAAGTGCGCGAACGAAAAAGGCATCGCCACCTGCGCGGACTGCCAGGCCTTCCCTCATCCGATGGATTGTGGGAAATTCAACAGCTTCATTTCGAGGGTCATCGGCCGGCTCTTTAATTCCAACCGGGCGGCCTGCGTGGGGGAAATCAAGCAGTTGGGCCTCAAAGTCTACGCGGCCAAGATGGCCGAGCAAAAGCGGCAGACGATCCCGCAGGACTAAATCAATCCCTCTCCGCTCCAGGTTTTCCCGCTAAAATTCCAGCATGAGCCCAATCCATTTTCCAGCGGTCGCGACCCCGCCGCAATTTAAAGAAGTTGAAGCCCTGGCCTTTCCCATCTGGCGGGAACATTACACGCCTATCATTGGGGCCGCCCAGGTGGAATATATGCTGGAGAAATTCCAGTCGGCCCAGGCGGTGGAAAAACAGGTGCGGGAGGGGGCGCTTTATTTCCTGATCCAGGTGCCGGAGGGGGAGAACACGGGATTTCTTTCGGTAGTCCCCAGGCCCGGGGAACTATTCCTGAGCAAGCTTTATGTCCTGAAAACCCACCGGGGAAAGGGATATGCCCGCCAGGCGTTGGAATTCATCCAAGGTTTGGCGAAAGAGAGAGGACTCCAGCGAATCACGCTTACGGTCCACAAACAAAACCCTTCCGTGAAAGCCTACCAAGCCATGGGATTTCGCATCCTGGAGCCTGTCGTCACCGACATCGGCAACGGTTTTGTGATGGACGACTACCGGATGGGTCTCAACCTGTATTGACGAGGGAAGGAAAGCTTGGGCCGGACCTGCGTCAGGGCGGTGGTGGAATCTCCCCGGGGGTCATGTCGGGTGTGGCCGTGGGTGTGAAGGTGGCAAGGGGTGTAAAAACAGGTTTGGCCCCGCAATCCTTGTTCACGGAAACCGAGAAGTTCTGGCTCGTGAAGGGGATGCCGCCGGAGTGGATTTCGTTGCCCGCCTCGACGGCGTAAAGGTACCAAGAGGGCTTCACATAACCCCGGGCCTGGGAATCGTCCAGGAAGGCCTTGAGGTTGAGGTTCCGGATGGAATCGGTGCGGGTTTGGGCCAGATAGGCCACGTATTTCCATTGGCCATTTTGCGATTTACCGTCGAATTGCCAGACTTCCCAGGCCATTCCGCCCAGGGTCACGGGTCCCATATCGTACTGCCAGCCGTTGGAGTTGCGGTAATCCAGCCAGACCATGATCTCGGCGCCGCCGTTGAACCCGGAGGGCCCGCAGTTATTATCCGGGCAGACCCAGATGTCGTAAGCCGCGTCCCAGGCCCCGGTGTTCGTGGGGCTAAAGCTCCAGTCGCTATTCACGCATTTGAGGCCGTCCAAGCGGGCGGGCAGGCTTTTTTGCGGGCTGCAATTCCCAAAGGCACAGCCGAAGAGAATGTCCGGGTAAGCGGCCACGTTGTCGCCGCAGCTGTAGGTGGCCTGGGTCACGGAAAAGGCGCCGGTTTGGTCGTCCACCGTCAGGCACTGGGTGCCCGGGCATTGGCCGGGATTCCAATAATCGGTTTGGACGATGTAGGAACCCACCGTGACGGACTGGTATTGGGCGCAGGTCTCCACCGTGCCGGCCGGGCAAAGCTGGGCCACTCCCAGAAAAGAGATCAGGCATCCGAAAAAGAGAAGGGATTTCATGGATGGGCCGCCTCTCGGAAAGGTTTCGCCGATTGGACGAGCCGAATTTGAAAAGTGTCGCCCATTTCAGGCCGGTTTATCACTTCGATTTCAACAATTCGGGAAGTTCATTTAAATCCCGGATTACCGGTACCCCAGTCCCCCCGCCATTCCATTGGCTTTTCCGGTCCAGCCAGACGCCTTTCATCCCCGCCTTTTGGGCGGCCAGGGCGTCGGTCTCGAGGCGGTCGCCGATATAAACACAATCCTTCAAGGCTACGCCGGCTTCCCTGGCGGCTAGCTCGAAGATGGCATGATCGGGTTTGGCGCAATCCACTTCCCGGCTGATGATGACGGTGGATAGATAGGGGCCGAGGCTCAATTTTCGGATCTTGGAACGCTGTTGTTCCCCTGTTCCGTTGGTGATCAAACCAAGTTGACACCCTTGAAGCGATCGCAAACAGGGAATGGTATCCGGGAAGAGCGTCCAGTTTTCCTCGTAGGTTTGGATGTAGACCCCGAAGCGGCTATCCGCTTCCCCATCGGACAGCGGCGAGGAGAATATTTCCCGCATCCGCCCCCGGCGCGACTGGGTATGGTTCAACTCCCGGCCTTCCTCGCCCGTTTGAAAATATTTCTCCCCGACCTCGTGCCAGCGCAGGAGAAAAGATTCCAGGTCTTCGTTGAAAGAGGAACGGTAGGTCTCGTAAAACTTCACGGCCCCAGCCCTTGCCGCGGCGCTGTGATCCAAAAGCGTATCATCCAGGTCGAAGAAAACGACCATTAGTCAATGTTCCTTACATGCCACTCGGAGGCGACTTGGAAATGGGTTCCCGCCAGCAAGTCCCTTTTTGGCTGGTCCAAGGGCCCGCAAACCACATTGGCCAGTACCGCGCCCCTGCCCTTGGCTTCTTCCATCACTTTCTCCAACAGCCCACGGCCAACGGTGCCCCACGACCCAGGGTTTTCCACCATGAAGTCATCCACGAAACAGATTTTCCCGCCGGGCGCGTAAACAGGCGGGGCGTTCACAATGGCCCCAATGATAAAGCCGTTGAGATGGCCACCCGATTCACTCACCCAAACCAGGGTGTTTTCTTTCGAGAGGGAGTCTTTGAGGAAAGAAGTGTGAAGCTCCAGGGCCTTCTCGCCTTCCTTGTGGAAAACCGGCTGGTATCGCTCGTACTGCTTCCGCTTTTGGGCCGCCAGAAGCGCAATGGCTTCAATGTCACCTTCGACCGCCTTGCGTAAGGGCATATTTTCTGCCTTTCTTTTATTTACCAGCCAACAGGCCCAACAAGTCTTCGGGATAGAGGGGCGCTTTTCCCTCTTGGAACAGTTTGAATGGCTTCCAAACCGCCTTGTCGCAAGGAACACCATTCTCAATGATGGGGCGCTCCGGAACCTCGTAAAAAGAAGGGTCGATGAAATCGGCTTTGAAGACCAGGACGATCTCGTGGCCAGGCTTTCCCTCGAGCGTATAGAGATTTTCGATAGAAGCCAGGAAAGAGAGATTTTTCAATTCCGCACCGATCTCCTCCTTGAACTCCCTCCGCACGGCTGCCTCACCCCGCTCGCCAAACTCGATCCCGCCACCCAAGGGGCGGTAGTAGGTTTCCTTTTTGACGGAGTCGTGGCATTCCATCAGAAACAGGGAGGCATCCTTTTGAATGACGCAGATAGCGATAGGGCGGATTCGGCTCATGGAGCACCCAGATAATCCGGGACGATCTTTTCCTCCACCACTTTTCCTTTTTTAAGGCTGAGCTTATAGGCCCGGCCTTCGGGCCTGAATGAGATGAAGCGGTGGATCGTCCCGTCGATGTAATGGATCGCCACACCGTCATCGGCGGCATAACCCGGTTTGATCTTCTTTTGGGAGATCATCCGGTGATAAGAAGGGCGCCGGTCCTTTTCACTGTCGTAGTGCGGGCAATTACTGCCCTTCAGGAAACCCAGGCATTTCAAGGGCATGAGCGGGCTGGTCCAAGAATCGGTGACGCCTTCCTCGAACCAGCAAATAGAGCCCGCGCTCACGCCGCAAAGCACGATGCCTCTCTGGTAGGCTTTTTTCATGATCTTATCCAGTCCCCAAAGCTTCCAAAGGGCCAAGAGGTTGCGGGTGTTGCCGCCGCCAACGTAAATAACGTCATTCCGCAGAACATATTTTTCCAAACTTCCAACAGGCGGCTTGAAAAGGGAAAGATGAGAGGGAACGCAGTCCAATTTCTTGAAAGCGGAGGTGAACAACCGCTGGTTGCCTTCCGTATCGCCGCTGGCCGTGCCGACGAAGCAGATCCTCGGCTTTTTCTTGCCGGATTGCCGGAGGATATAGTTGTCCAAGAGGGCTTTTTCACCCGTCAAAAAACCGCCCCCGCCGATGCAGATGATTTGTTTTTTATGATTGGCCATGGGGGTCATTCTAATGGTATTTAATTCCGTTTCGCCAATCCTCCTCGATAAACCGCACGACGCTGTCCGTGTGATGGGGACCGATGACGGAATGGGCGAGCTTTTTTAGTTCCGTCGTGGCGTTTTCCACGGCGATGCCCCGGTGGGCCAGCTTGAACATCTTGATATCGTTGATATGATCCCCGAAAACCACCAGTTCCTTGTCCTGCAGCCCGTGGTGCTCCTGGACCAACCGGATGGCCTGGTCCTTGGTGGCCCGGTGGTCGTGTATGGTCAGCCAGTGCCAGCCCCTGGCGTAGATATCCTCGTAACAATGGGTTTCCACCCGGCCCCCGTGCTTTTCCTGGATGGCTTTTTCCAGCGGGTCCAACTGGGGGATCATCCCAATCACGGTAAAGCAAACCACGTTCTGGGCGACGGCCTTTTCCCAATCGGCGACTTCCTGAAGCCGGGGATCGTTGCTGTCGCGGCGGTCCTTCAGGTAGATATCCATCCCCTCATTCAGGGAGCGGGTGTAATAGACCCGGTCCCTTTCACCGTCGAAGGCCGAAATGAAGGGCAACAACCCACGATCCAGGACGGATTTTAAGACATCTTCCACAACCGAAGGCTCAATACGATTAATGACCTGGTGGTGGCCGGTCCGCAAATCCGAAATAAAAGCGCCGTTGAATTCGATAATGGGAAGGGAGAGAGGCAGGCCTCCCAGGACTTCGCGGATGGAAACGACGCTGCGGGCGCTGGCCACGGTGAAGGGGAGGCCTTTCTCCAACAGGTCCGTTAGGGTTTGGCGGGAAAAGGCGGACAACTCGCCGTCGCTGTTGAGGAGGGTTCCGTCCAAGTCTGAAACGTAGAAACTAGCCATCCGTTGTCCTTTAAAGATATGTCTTTCAATCGCCAGGCACTACCGACCTTTCAACCGTATGGGCCTCCACATCCTCGCGATAAAACCAGGCGGGCCGGAGCTTTTTTTGGGAATCCAATTCCAACTGGTCGCCGAAATGGGGAGAATCGGGGTCGCTGGTATTCCCGTGGGGCAAAAGCACCTGGGCCTTCAAAGGTTTTGAGAACTCCACCGCCGCGATAAAGCTATCCCCGCCCGTCGCGGCATAATGGTCCGGCGACACCTGTTTCCCATACCAAACGGACCGGAAGATTCCCAAGCCGGGGGACCCGCCGTTTCCTGGAAAATCAAACTTGCCGAGTTTGAACCGGTGAACCTCGCCCCAGGGAACGTCCATGCGGCCGTATTTCGAGACAACTTCTTTGGCGGCATCCTCTAGGAATTGGGCGTCACGCCCGGGGTAAGAGAAGCCGCGGGGCGCCTCCAAAGGGTGGGCCGGATCAAAGGAAACCGAAAGGGGCCATTCGGAAGCGAAGGCCTTATTCGCCCAAGTTTCGAACAGAACCGCCCCCCGGCTGTCCGCCTCCGTTTGGCGGTCCCATTTGGAGAGAACATCGGCGGCTTCCTCCAGTATTTTCCCGCCCCGGGCCCGGGCGGCGGCCACCAGGTCCCCCACCACGTGGTCGGCTAACTCGCTGCGGGTGGAGAACTTGTCCTCGATGAGTTGGTCAAATGAGATTTTGGATTTCTCCGTCAGCATGCGGATACCCCGCTGTTCCCGGAAACTTGGAAAAGCCAAGGGGTCGGCCATATCGGGCGAATACTTATGCCAATCCAGGAAAGGTTGGGTCATGAACCAGGGGGCACTGTTGGAGTTTTGGACCCATCCCACTGGGGGATTCAGGGCCTGGGGTAGGGAATCATAATCCCAATAATCCTTCCAAAGGTCCGAGACGGTGTCCCCCGGCACGGGACGGCTCCAAAAACCGGTATCCCCCCCGCCCCTTTTGGGGACGAGGCCCCCGTCGAAAAGAAAAATATTCCCGTCGCAGTCGGCATAAATGGTGTTTCCGAAAGGTAGTTGCATCCGGCGGAGGGCTGACTGGAATTCCGAAAGGTTCCGGGCTTGCCCCATCTTCCAAAACTCCTCCAAGCCCCCGGCGTAGGAGCCGCATTGGATTCCGGCGGTCCGGAGGGCCAGGAGTTTTCCCTGGGCTTCAACCACCGGCCCA
>Ga0335085_10001378_pt1 | contig 52649 bp, 54 predicted proteins | sample Lox_Sample_45_FD_206712 | JGI IMG/M metagenome (GOLD analysis project Ga0335085, IMG submission 206712) | Soil microbial communities from Loxahatchee National Wildlife Refuge, Florida, United States - Lox_Sample_4.5 | ecosystem: Environmental > Terrestrial > Soil > Wetlands | place: USA... | reverse complement strand
ATCGCCAACGCACTCTACCGCCGCCCGCCGCATCTCGATCTGACCATCCGCCATCACTGGCCGCATGATTTCAGCCAGCCGACCGGCGGAAAATTGGCCGTCATCGTTCCGTGGGAATTCGGCGCAGTGCCGCGGGCGTGGGTCCAGCAGATCGAAAAAAACGTCGACGAACTGTGGGTCCCCTCGAAATTCGTCAAAGACGTTTTTGTCCGGTGCGGCGTGCGGCCAGAGCAGGTCGCAATAGTGCCGAATGGCGTGAATACGAACTTGTTTCGGCCGGATGGAAACGCCTGGCGGCCACCGGAGGCAAGCGGCTTCATCTTTCTGTTTGTCGGAGGCGCAATCGAGCGAAAAGGAGTCGACGTGCTGGTCAAAGCGTACCAGAGCGCGTTCACTCCGCAAGACAATGTCACGCTCATCATCAAGGACATCGGCTCGACGACGTTTTACCGGCATATGACGCTTGTCCCGCGGCTGAAAGAAGAAGCGAACAGGCCGCAATCCCCCCGCCTCCTGGTCCTGACCGACGAACTGGACGAGGCGCGGCTCGCAGAGCTTTATCGCGGCTGCGACGCGTTTGTACTCCCGTACCGCGGCGAAGGGTTCGGGATGCCGTTGGTCGAAGCGATGGCCTGCGGCAAGCCGGTGATCACGACAGCAGAAGGCCCCGCCTCCGAATTTTGTCCAGCCGATTGTGCCTATTTCATTCCGGCGGAGACCGTACCGATTCCCGGAGGAATCGGCGGATTCGGCGAGCTCGTCGCGGAGCCGACCTGGTTCGAGCCGGACGTGGACGAACTCTCAGGCTTGATGCGCTGGGTCTATGAAAACCGAACTGAAGCCGCGGCGCGCGGCGCACGCGCCGCCGAGCGGATTCGCCCCATCCTTAGTTGGGAACGCGTCACAAGACTGTACATCGAGCGTGTTGCCGCGCTCACAAACCGGGAAGTCCGCCTCGCGGCCTCCGCACTCCATACATTCGACTGAACCGTAATGCCACCGACTCTCAGTCTTTCCATGATCGTGCGCGACGCCGGGCGCGACTTGGTCCCATGCATCGAAAGCGTGCGCGGCATTGCCGACGAAATTGTCATCGCCGACACAGGCTCGACCGATGACACCATCGCACTCGCGTGCAGGCTTGGAGCTCGCGTTTTTTCCATCCCCTGGGAAAACGACTTTGCGCGCGCACGCAATCTAGCCCTCGCCGAAGTGAAGATGGATTGGGTTCTGTCCATGGACGCAGACGAACGCCTCGATCCGGACGCCGCGCGGCGATTGCCTCCCCTGCTCGCCAATTGCCGGGCTCGGGGATACCAGGTCACGATTCGCAATTACGTTCTGAGTCTTGGCGAACGAATCTGGGATCGCCCCGCCAGGCCGAATGATTCGCCCATCGCCGAGGCAAAACACTTTCCCGCCTACGTGGACCATGAAAACGTGCGCCTGTTCCGCCACCTCCCGGAGTTGTATTTCGTTGGCCGCGTTCATGAGACGGTGGGTGTGCGCGTTCTCGAAACCGGAGGCGGATTGGGCGATGCCAACTTCCTGATCCACCATTTTGGGCTCGCGGTCGACGCGCAAACCCAGGATCGCAAGAATCGCTTCTACCGAGAGTTGAGCGCGCAAAAAATCCGGGAAATGCCACAAAGCGCTCAGGCACACTTCGAGCTGGGCATGGTGGAGACCACTCCGGAAAGCGCGCTGCGCTGCTTCGAACATGCGTGCGAACTGAAACCCGATTTCTCCCAAGCGTGGATCCTGGCAGGCATGATGCACAGCAAGCTTGGGCGCTTTCAGAAGGCGCTCGACGCTTTCGAACACGCAGAATTGCTCGCGCCCAAGAATTCCGTGATTACGGAATCTCTGGGCGACCTTCACTACGGCCTCGGCGATTTCCGCCGTGCGGAAAAGGACTATCGCCGCGCGCGAAAACAAGACCCGGTGCGCGCCAGCCTCGAAAGCAAGCTGGGCCTGGCGCAAATTCGCAACGGCCACGCCGCCGAAGGCCTCGAACGGCTGCGCAAGGCGATCATGCGCGAGCCCGGCCTCGTCGAACTTCATGATCGCCTAATCACCGCGTGCGTCTGGCTGGATCTGCCGCGCGAAGCAGCGGCGGCGGTAGAGGCTAAACTTTCGCAAACGACTCCCGCCGAGGCGGATTACCTGAGAGCCGCCAGCATCTATGCGCAATTGCAGGACTGGCGCCGCGCCCTGGAGCTCTTGCGAATCGGCCTGTCACAGTTTCCGGAATCCGGGAAACTGCAGACCGCCCTTGCCGAGGTCGAGCCGCAACAAATCAAGGCGTAGTGCCACTTTTTCCGTTCGTACAGTTTGTACATAAAAGATAAATAGAGGCGCCATCGAATGGCACTCGAATGCTAAAGCCGGGCACCCGCTCGCCGATAGGACTGGGTGGAGGAAGAACAACCGTTCCGTAAGGCGGGAGCGAGCCGAGGGAGTTCCGGAGTCAAACAATTCCGGGGCTGAGTGCTCCAAATCGGAAACGGAATCGCTATTTAAGGAGCGCAAAACAAATGGCAATCAGTATTCTGAACAACATCCCTTCACTCGTTGCCCAAAATCAGCTATCGATTACGCAAAGCAATTTGCAAAAGACCCTGTTCGAACTGTCTTCCGGTTCCCGCATCAATTCCGGTGCGGATGACGCCGCAGGCCTTGCCATCGCGGATGGATTGGGCGCGAATATCGCTGCCCTGGACCAATCGGCGCAGAACGCCAACGACGGCGTTGGTGCGCTACAAGTTGCTGACGGCAGCTTGGCTCAGGTCACCACGCTTCTCGATCGCGCGGTCACGCTCGCAACAGAGTCTTCCAACGGCACTGTGAGTAACTCGCAGCGCACGGCACTGAACGCCGAGTACACCGCGATCCGGGCCGAAATCGACCGCATTGGTTCCACCGCCACATTCAACGGCACGTCTGTTTTCACCGCCGCAACAACGTCCATCTTCCTGTCTGACTCGAATTCGAGCAGCACCATCAGCGTGTCCGTCGGCATCCTCGCAACGTCAGGAACCGGAGGCCTCGGTCTGACAACCGACCTCACGTCCGATACAAATGCCCAAGGCGCATTGACGGAAATCAACGCAGCCATTTCGACGGTCGCCGCCACGCGAGGCAACATCGGTGCCAGCATCAACCGGTTGCAAGCCGCAACGAACGTCATCAACAACCAGGTACAAAACCTGACCGCGGCGGAAGATGGCATCACGGCCGCTGACATCTCACAAGTCGTTGGTAACCTGTCTCGTTTCTCGATCCTGGACCAAACCGGTATCGCGGCTTTGGCCCAGGCGAACTCGACTCAGCAAAACGTCTTGCAGTTGCTGCGGTAATCCAATGGGGACGCATGATGGCCGGACGCTGAGGCTCGGCCATCATGGCGTTGTTGTGGACGCTCCAGGCCCAAGGCCAGAAAAGACCACGACCCGGGGAAAGCTGGGGGTTTCAAGGAATGGGACTCACAAACGTCGCGACATCGGCGCTTTCGACTCTACTCAGCAATGGAGGGATTGGCACTGGACTGAACGTTCAAGAACTCGTGTCCGAGCAGATCCAAGCGGATTCGGGCCCGCTCACTCTGTTGCAAAATCAGCAGTCCCAACTCAGCTCGCAGACTTCGGCCCTCAACAATTTAAGCTCGGACCTCTCGAGCCTCCTCACGGCGGTGAACGATCTTACCGACATCACCGGCGGCCTGAGTTCCCAACAAGCGAATTCATCTGACAGCTCGGTTTTGACCGCGACGGCAGACACGACGGCGCAACAAGCCGTTCACAACATCGTTGTAAGTTCCCTTGCCACAACGGGGTCGTACTACACAAATCCTTCGCAATTGCCGGCCAGCGGCACTACCCAGCTCGCAACCGGAGGGAGCTTCACCATTCAGGCGGGAACGTCGTCCGCCACCATCACGATCGACAATTCCAACAACACGCTTTTTGGACTCGCCGCAGCGATCAACAATTCGGCGGTGGGAAACGCGGTGACAGCCAGCGTGGTGCAGGATTCCACGGGCGCGCGGCTGGCCATCGTCAGCGATACCAGCGGCGCCGCCGGCGACATCACGATTACCGACACCGGTAACTCCACCGGATTGAACTTTACGAAGGCCGTCACGGGCGCCGATGCGTCCCTGACCGTCGACGGCATCCCTGTCTCCAGCGCTACCAACACGGTTACGGGCGTTTTGCAAGGCGTGACGTTGAATCTGGCCTCCGCCAATCCCCACGAGACCGTCACTCTCGGCGTGCAGTCCGACAGTACTCAGGCCGTTTCCGCGATCAACCAATTCGTGTCTGCCTACAACCAGTTCATCAGCGACATAAACACGCAATTTGCCGTCGATCCGACCACTGGCAACGCAGGGGTACTGGCTTCGGACGGAATCCTTAGCCTGATCCAGGATCAACTTTTCGGCGCGATCAATTACAGCGGAAGCGGATCGATCTCGAACCTGGCCACTATCGGGCTCAATCTACAAAATGACGGAACCATTCAGGTGGACAGCGCGACTCTGAACAGCGCATTGAGCACCGATTTCAGCGCGGTCCAGAGCTTTTTCCAGTCCACCTCGTCGGGCGCGGGACAAGCGCTTTTGACCGCCGTGACCAACCTCACGGATTCGACGCAAGGCCCGGTCGCCCTCGATTTGCAGGGGATTTCACAGCAACAGTCGGATTTGTCGGATCAAATCTCCGATATTCAATACAACCTGAGCGTGGAGCAACAGAATCTCGTCACGAAGTACAGCCAGGTCAACACCGTCTTGGAACAGCTCCCGGCTCTCCAGCAGCAAATCAGCGAGCAACTGACAGGGATTTAAAATGACATCGAATTCCATCACACGGCAATACCGGGAGTTAGCAGTGAAGGGCGCGACACCCGTAGGCCTGGTCATTCTGCTCTACGACCTGGTCATCGAATCCTTGGCCCGCGCCATACATGAAATCGATGCGGGAAATATTGAAGCGCGGACAGCCGACCTCAATCACGCGCTGGCGGTCATCGGCGAGTTGCAACGTTCGCTCAATTTTGAGGTGGGCGGCGAAGTGGCGAAACGCCTCACGGATCTCTACGACGTTTCGCGCAACAAGATTCTCGAAGCAAACATTAAATCCAATAAAGACATCATCGAACGGCTTTCCAGGGTGCTCTGTTCGGTCCGCGAGGCGTGGCAGGTCGTGGAACAAAAGAACGGAGGGCACCCGACCGCGGCGCCGGTCCAGGGGGCGCACCGCTCCTCGTCCATTCCCGCGGCGCCTGCTCAAACGGACGCTGAGCACTCGCAACTCCAATGGAACGCATAATGGAACACCCAAAGTACAAGCGGTTCTCTGCAGCCAATGAAGAATTACGCGGCTTTCTACGCCGGGCGGACGGCCTGGCGAACGGCACGGCATCGATCAGCGAGGGAGATCTGAAATCCCTGTCGCAGCGCATCGCGAATCTCGCCCCGGAAGTCGGAGAAGCCTCGCGAGGCGAGACGCTTGACGAAATCTTGCAAAATGAAATTGCGGAATATGTGAAGAACCTCCGCGCTCTTCAAACTTCACTCGAGAAGGTCCGCTGCATTATGCTCGCCCGGAAAGTGCAGATCGAAAGCGCCAAGCGGCACCTCGACGGAGTGCAAAACTGGGTTAAGGCGTACAACCAAACGACTTGATCCGCATTGCTCGATCCCTCCTAGAGATTGGCCTCGATTGAGGAAGTAGCCTTGCGCGGAGGCCGACCGGCAAATGTGTTTTTCGCGGCCGGCCAGCAAATCCACCATCCTACGGCGGCGCGATGGAATGCCGATTCACTGAAGCTACTGGATGAAATTCAAGAGATTCAGCGTGGAGAGTATCTGGCTGGTCGCGGAAAGGATTGCATCGGTCGCCACGGACGCCTGCTGAAGATTCGTGATCGAGGTCGTCAGATCCACTCCGATCAGAGAATTCTCCTGCTGGGCCAGTTGGACCCGATCGGTGTTCAGGAAGGTTTGGGTGGATTGCATTTGCTGCAGCGTATTTCCATAGAAGACGCGTTGGGTAGTTAGCTGCGAAAACGCCTTTTGCAGGTTTGCATTGGCCGCATCGATTCCCGAATTGTTTTGCAGGGCCGTGATCATCCCGTTGAGCGAGCCGAGTACATCGCCTGACGGATTCGTAAAGATCTGACTGCCCGGCAAATTGACCGGGATCGTTTGGCCGGACGAAATCTCGATGGAATTCGTGGCCGAATTGCCATCGTATCGCACGCCGTCCGGCTGCGTGGAGTCCAAGACGAAGGGCTGGGTCGACGTTGCCGTCCCGGCAAAAACATAGTTTCCCTGAAATGTCTGATTGGCCAGGCTCAGCACCTGGTCGCGGATTCCCACGAGCTGCTCTGCGACCGCCTGCCGGTCGGAGTCCGAAAGGGTTCCGTTGGCGCCTTCGGTACCTAGAGAAATCGCCTGCGTCACCGCCTGCACGGCCGAATTCAGCGTGGCGTCGACGGATTGCAACTGAGACTGAAGGGCGGAAATATTCTGCAAATACTGGCCGTCCTGATTGCTTTGTACGTGGTTCAAGACCACCGCCGCCGCGGCCGCGGGATCGTCGGAAAGCTGGTTGACCGATTGGCCCGTGGAAATCTGTTGCAGCGCTGTCTGCTGGGCCTCGCGATTTTGAGCGATCGCCGCGAGGAGATCGACCGACGGATCGGGATTGATGCGCACGCTCACGATGACGTTATCCGCCGACTCCCATATTGAGCGTGGTCTGCAAAAGTTCGTTGATCACCGTGACCACGTTCGCCGAGGCTTGATAGGCGCCTTCATAACTGATCAAGTTCACGGCCTCCTCGTCAATTGAAACGCCGGAGACCGCGCCACGCTGGTCCTGCAATTGTTGCTGCACGAGCCCCACCGCCGTCTGCTCCGACGTTGCCTGGGAGACTTGATTTCCGATTTGGAAAACAAGGTTCGCGTAATAGTTATACGGCGATTCGCCATTTACGATGTTCTCGTTCTGCAGGTTTGCCAGGGCTTGCGCGTTCCCGTTGCTGCCCGTCGTGCCGTCGGAGCTTGCGGCGACGAGGTTTGGATCGCTAATGGCCACCGCAATAGAAGACGCGGCGCCGGTTATGCTCGCGGGCTGCGTAAAAAAATTTACTCCGGCATTGCCGTTGGCATCGAATCCGGCCTGGCTTTGCGTATTGAAGGAAGTCGCCAAGTTGTAGGCCAGCGTGTCGAGTTGATTGAGAACGCCAGGAACGGACTGGTCACGCGCTTCGATTGCGCCACCGAGCGAACCACCGGTAATGGTCCGCGTGATGTCCGTCCCCTCGGAATAGACGTCGTGAAACGTCGTGCTCGAATTCACTTGCGTCGTGAGAGCGAAGGTTTGTCCCGCAACCACAAGGGGGGCGCCGTTCGACGTGGAAATCGTCAGACTGCCGTCGCCTGCGTCCGCTTCAGAAATATTGATGAGCCCCGAAAGCTGGCGTACGAGTTGCGTTCGCTGGTCAAGATACGTGCTGGGATCCTGCCCAACGCCTTCAAGGCCGCTGATCTGTACGTTGAGCGACGCAATTTGCTGCGTCAATTGATTGACCTGATTTACCGACTGGATGACGGACAGGTCGGTGTTCGTTTGCAAGGCTTGCAGGTTCGAAGAATCCTGTTGAAACGCCGACGCGAGATTTTGCGCCGACGTGATCACAGCTTCGCGGTACGAGGAATTGGTCGGATCGGTCGTAAGCTGCGTCAGGCTGTCGAAGAAAGCAGTGAGCGGCGTCTGCAATCCCGTGCCGTTTGTTTCATTGAAGAGCGCCTGGACCTGGTTCATGGCCCCCAGATAGGAATGCAACTGGCTTGCCGACTGATTTTCCTGGTCGAGCCTCTGTTCGAGCAGATTGTCACGAATGCTGCTCGTCTGGCCGAGCGTCACGCCCGTTCCGAAGAGGGCATCCCCGACCTGAACGGGAGGGTTTTCGAGCAAGGAGATTTGTTCGCGCGAATACCCGGGCGTATTCACGTTCGCGATGTTGTTGCTCGTGACTTCAACCGCGCCGCGGTCAGCTTCCAGGGCGCCGAGCGCGATTCCGAGAGCTCCAGAAAGAGTACCCATGCCGTCAACCTCTCTCCGTCATCCGTACGGACGGCAGTGCAGGTCCCGGTGGAGGCGCATATGTGATCGCATAATTCGCCACAAAATTTCTGAGTACTTGGATCGTCTTCCGGGAACGCCGCAGATACGCCGCGTGAATCTGGTTCAGCCGCCGGACCTCCGCTTGCGCTTTGGCGAGATCTTCAGTCACGCGAGAAAGCCGTTCTGTCCACTCACTTTTTGCCGGCTTGCCGGTGCCGTTCTCTTTGTCAAATCCCAACTGCTTCGAACACATCTGTTGCAGCGCGCAAATCGCTGGATGAAGCCGCTGAATTTGCCGGCACAGTTCTTCCTGCTCGGAAATCCGCCGGTACATTCCGTCCAGGTCCAGCGCGATGAACTCCTTGCGGCAATCGACGAATTCTTGCGCCAGAAGGCGCAGCAGGGACAGGCGCTTTTCGAGCAGGGCGAGATACGTTTCGACTTCGGGACTCATGGCGCTACGCCATTTCGTCGAGTTCGTGCTTCTCGTCCTCTTCCGGGGCGCTGATTTCGGGGACTGGAGGCGAGGCCGGCTTTGCCCCGATAGCAACTTTCGTACGCGGTTTCTGGGCTGGCTGTTCCTGAGATCCGGAATTCGGATCGGAAATCGATTCGATGCGAGGAGGTGTGATCTCCGCCATGGACTGCTACTCCGCTGCGGTTAGGCGTTCCCGTCGATTCCCAGCGTCTGGGCGGCAACCGCTCCGGCGACTTGCTCGTTATTCGGATTGTATTGCCCGGAGCCGATCGCAGAGCGGAGCGAGTTGACTTGTCCTTCGCGAATATCAGGAACCTGATCGAGCTGTGACATGAGCTTCCGGACGGTCGCCTGGCCGGAGGACAATTGAACCGTGTCGGTTGGCTCGTTTGTGGCAGTCTTCGACGAGCTCTTGACTTGACCGGACTGGCCTTCGTCGACGCGGTTCGTTCCCGCACTTCCGGTAACTGGACTTTGCGGATCAATTCTCATCTCTTGTCGCCTCCCGCCGGGTTCCCGCTAACTTGCGGGCTCGCTTCCGGCCGCGAATGAGAGGGCTCTAACGTTCCCCCGCCCGCTTAGCCTATATGTGTAGAATCGGCAATTCCGCCGATACCTTTAATAGCAAGCCTCCTGCCAGACGGCGCGAAGCCTCACACTCCACTGAATTTACGCCACTTAGATCATGTCTGCGAAGCCCCGGCATCCCCGCCCGCGCGCACGATGGGCTCTAAGTGCTTTAATATCAGATTCTTAATCCCGAGCCCTCCAGAACTGCCCACGGCGCTGGCCATAGCCTCCACCCCCAAATCGTCAAAACTCTTTAATGTCTCGTCGGAATCCGGATCATCGGGATCCGAGAACGTGTCCTTCATCGATTTCCACAAGGACTGAAGCAGGATTGCCTCAAAATCTCCTGCCGCCTTGCGCAGCCTCAGGAGCTGCCCGGAACCGGGCTTTGCAGCGTTCGAGGAGGATTCGACCGCCACGCCCGGCACTTGAGCGACGGTAGCGCTTGCCGAGCCTCCAACGGGCATCATAGAATCTCCAAATCGGCCTGCAAAGCACCAGCGGCCTTGATGGCCTGCAGAATCGCCACAATGTCTCTGGCGGTCGCGCCGATGGACTGTAGCCCACGGATCAGCTCGTCCACGGTGGCTCCCTCCTCCAGGTGAATCGCTTGCGCAGCCGAATCTTGAGCTTTTACAGTGGTTTGCGGAACAACCTCGGTCTGGCCCTGCCCAAGGGGCTGCGGCTGTGATACCTCCAGGCGTGTTACGACCTCAATGGCGAGGCTGCCATGGAGGATCGAGCACGGTCCCAGGGTAACGTCCGCCCCCATCACGACGGTCCCAGTTCGTTCATTGACGACAACTTTGGCAGGGGTCGAGAACTGAACCGACAGTTCTTCGATGCGAGCCAGCAGGCGCGGCACGGAATCGGGTCCTTTGTCGATCCCGGAAATCTCCACCCGCCTGCTATCGACGGCGTGCGCAGAATCATTGCCAAGTTCCTTGTCGATGGCAGAGGCGATCCCGCGCGCTGTGGCGTAATCTGGGTTTTGGAGTAGCAGAGACACCGAAGTGACGTCCTGCAGGTTCACGGAGGTGTTACGTTCAACCAGGACTCCGCCAGCAATCCTGCCTACGGTCGGATGATTCACGACTTTGGAATTTCCCCTGCCGCCTGCGCTATATCCGCCCAGAACAAGCCCTCCCTGCGCGACGGCATACACCTGGCCATCCGGGCCGTAGAGCGAGGTAAGCAGCAACGTGCCGCCTTCCAGACTCTTGGCGTCTCCAATCGACGAAATCGTGCCATCGATGCGCATGCCAGGCTGGGCAAATGGCGGAAGGGTCGCCGTAACGAAAACGGCGGCGATGTTATGAACGAGCATGGTCTGTGGAGACGCGACCGTTACGCCCATTTTTTGCAGGATGCCCGCAAGCGTTTGTATCGAGAAAATCGTTTGTTGGCGGTCTCCTGTGCCGTTTAGCCCGGCGACAAGTCCGTAGCCCATGAGCATGTTGTCACGCACGCCCTCGACTGTCGTGATGTCCTTCAGGTGCGCCGTGTGGACTTTTGTTTCCTCTGCGCGCCCACGGGGAGTCGCCAAGCCGAAAACCATTACCGCACAAACAGCGAAGTTGAATCGAAGCGTCATCAGTCCTCAGAAACTTAAAATTTTCATCAGTGTCCGAATCACAACGTTCGGCTGCTGCATAGCGTCCGCGACTAGGCCCTTCCCGCGAATTTGTGCCTCCAGGTTCGCGATCGAGGACGAGAGGACGGAGCCATCCGAAGCGATGTCGCCAGGGCGCACCAGGCCGCGAATGACAATCGTCTGGCGGTCGCTTCCGACGGCCAAGTCCCGCGCGGCCTCCACGACGAGCACGCCGTTGGAAAGCGCCTCCACGACGCGGCCAGCAAGGTTCAACGACAAATTCGAAGTCAGTGCGGATTGTCCCTTGCCGTTCAGAGTCTCCGAGGAAGTCGGAGAAAATAGGTTCTGCCAACGGCTCGTCGCCGGAATATTTCCGAGAAAACTGCTGACCCCGGAAGACGCAGTAAAGGCGCGTTGCGACTGGCCGCTGCCATTGGTCGACGCCGAGAAATTGTCCACGACGCGGATGATGATCAGGTCTCCCGCTTGGCGCGCCTTGTAGTCGCTCGCCGTCATCGCCAAGGGAGCCGCGGGGAACCACAAACTGCCGGTCGTGCGCGGCGGCTCGATATCCATCGCGTGGACACGCTTCAAATAATCATCAAGCGAGTTTTGGACCTGTGTCTGCTTCGGTCCTTTTTTCTTCAGAAGGTTCGCCTGGGCGGGCAAAGCGTAGGGAGCAAACAGCAGGACGGCCATCGCCACGCCCACGCGCGCTCGACCAAATTGGGGTGATTTCCATGAAGGCTTCATGAACAGGCTTCCCTCTAGAAATTCACTTCGAGGTGGGCGTGGCCGTCCACCCGCGCATTGACAACTTTGCCTGTGTTCGCCATACGGACACGAACCTGCTGCCCGAGCGATCCTCGCTCCAGTGGATCAACGTCCACAAACATTCGCAAAGCAGCGGAAGAGAGAACAAGCGTCGCACGCTCGCCAGGAGAAACGAGAAACTCTTGCTTCGCAGCGAACGCCCGAGCCGGGGCCAAGTTCGCCTTGCCTGCCGCGTGGCCGAGTCCCGTCACAAAATGGGCTGGCGGCAAAGCGGGATTTCCCGTGAGGCTCGCGGTCACAAAGAAAGGCAAAACCTCCGGATCACGAGAGGCCCACAACAGGAAGCGTGCGCGCCCAAGCCCCGAGTCGAACTCTGCGCGAAGCACTTGTAAGCCCGCGTCTCCCGGTCCAACGAGAACCTGCGTCTGAAACAGAACGTCTTCGGGATGTAAACCCGCCGCTCCAGCGATTCCGCCGCGTCCCAATGCCCTCAGAATCGCCGCCACCACTTCCTGCACGGTGACAGGGCGCGCATCGCGGGACACAACAATGCGCTCCGGGACGGCGATCTTCGCGACGACGTCCGGACTCGCTCCGATGCTGTCGAGGAGCGCGCTGCGCTCCAGGACTCGCGTGTTGCCGGGCTGCGGTGCGGCACCAAGAGAAATTTCTTGGGCCTGTGTTCGGAGCGAAGCTCCGGCGTTCCCCGGAAGAAGATCGGAGAGAAGAACCTGTGCGTCCGCGATGCGCACTTCGTGGAGCAATTCGATGCGCGGGACGCGCATGGCCTTCGCGGAACCTCCAGAGAGCGCGACGGTGAAGATTGCAATTCCCACACGCGTGAAGCCTCGTTTCGTTTTCATTTTTCCCCCGCTATTGGGTCAAGCCATTCACGGTCTGAAACATTTCGTCCGCCGCACGAATCACGCGCGAGTTCGCTTCGTAAGACCGCTGCGCGATGATCATGTTCACGAATTCGGTCACGACGTTCACGTTCGACTCTTCGAGATTGCCCTGCTGAATGCTTCCGACACCGTCGGAGCCTCCCGGCGTGCCAAGAATCGCGTCGCCGGACGCAGTGGTGGGCTGGAACAGGTTCTGGCCAATGCTGTTGAGGCCGCCGGGATTCGCAAACGTGGCAAGCTGAATGGCGCCGACCTGCTGCGCCTGTGTCTGCGCGGGAAGCGTGACGCTCACCGTCCCGTCCGTTCCGACCGTCACGGAAAGGGCGTTCGACGGAATCGTGATGTTCGGGGTAAGCGCGTCGCCCTGTTCATCCACGACATTTCCGTTCTGGTCCAAGTGGAATGCGCCGGACCGCGTGTAAGCCAAATCTCCAGTCGGCAAAGTGACTTGAAAAAAGCCTCCGCCTTGAATCGCGAGATCCAGGGGGCCACCCGTGTTGTCGAAATTACCTTCCGTTTGAATGATTTCAGAAGACGCAGGGCGCGCACCGAGCCCCACTTGCAATCCCGCGGGAAGAGTCGTTTGCTGCGTGGCAGCCGCTCCGGGGGCAACCGTGTTTTGGTAGATAAGATCCTGGAACTGGAGGCGCCGACTGTGAAATCCGGTCGTCGAAGCGTTCGCCAAGTTGTTGGCGATGTTATCGAGGTTGAGCTGCTGCGCCAGCATGCCGCTTGCGGCTGTGTATAAAGAGCGAATCATTTTTCGAGTCCTCCAAAACGCTAAACGCGCGGAATGTCTTGCGCTGCCGTGCGGTCGAAATCCGCGTTCAGGATCGAAAGAGCGCGGCCGAGCAAGTCGGCTTGGCGTTGCAGGCTGATGAGGCCGACGGCGCCTTCTACCGGATTCATGTTGGAAGACTCCAGCATCCCTTGCCGGACGCTGGACTCGGCTGCCGGTTGTTCGCTTGCCGCCGGTGCGATGTAATTGGAATTCCCTTCGGGTTGGATTTCTGTTCCTGGCGCAAACTGCACAACGTGCAGCTTTGCTACCAGCGCGCCGTCCACGGAAATCGTGCCGTCGGGGCTCACCGAAACGACGCCCGTGGGCAAAGCAATCGGAACGGTTTTTGTTCCCTGCTCGGCAAGGACAAGGTCTCCATCCTGTGTCGTAAGCTGGCGCGAGGCGTTCAAATGAAAACTGCCATTGCGTGTGTATCGTGTGCCTGCGGTGTTTTGCACGGTAAAGAATCCAGCGCCTTCAATCGCCAAGTCCGTGCCGTTACCAGTCGGCTCCAGCGAGCCCGAGCGCCCATCGACCCGGCTTCCGCCCAAGACTCCAAACTGGTTTACAGCTTGATTGAGAGGGCTCAGAACTTCGCCCTCCTGAGCCGCCGAAAGCGCCCGATAGAACGGTGACTGAGCCTTGAACCCCGCGGTGGAAGCATTCGCTAAATTGCCGGCAACCACGTCGAGCGCCTGCATTCTCGCCGCGAAACCGGCATACGCAACATAGAAGCCGCTGTCCATATCTTTATCTTTCCCCCGCGGAAGCAGAAAGCAATCCGACATCCAGTCAGCGCGGATTTCGATGCCATTCAAATCCCTAGTAGGGCGCAGGTTAGACGATGGGGAAAAACGAAGCGCGGAGAAGCCCTTTGCACCAGGCCAATTCTGCCCACAAATCAAGAATCGGCGGGCAAGTCTTGCCGTCTATGGAGCCTGAGCGGATAGCCGGCGTCATCGACTGGATGGGCAATTTAGCGATGAATGGCGAGGCAGAACCAAATGGGCGATTCCTCGTAGGTAAGACCAACCGTGATAAGTTCGACGTCCGCAATCGTGACAAGCTCATAGTCGTCGCCTCGAATAACGGTCGGCACGGACAACATGCAATTGTCCACGAGCCCGGCAATTTTGGCCTTGAAGTTGCCCGCAACCATGTTGCAAATCTCCGCGAGCGCGTCAGGCACTTCGCTTGGATGGACGTCCTCTTCCGAACCAAGCATCCGGCCCGCAATCCTTTCCGCGGTTCGCGAATTGCAGCGGATCGACAGAACTCCGCGCAAGGCTCCCGCCAGACCCACCATGGCCGTCGTATCACCGGAGATTCTTTGCTCTCCCACGAACGGAAGATTGCTCAATTCGGTCTGAAGCATGATTTGGAAAACTTCCTTGGAGGAGATCTCGAGGAGCGGCGTCCATGTGGCGTCGGGCCGCACGGGAGCCTGCACCTTGGAGGCCACCACCGGATTCATCGCATAACCTCCAGGATCGGAGATACACGTTCCTTGATCTGATCGGGGGTGAACGGCTTGCGGATATAGCCCTTGGCGCCGATGGAAAGTGCCTCTACGACGCGGGATTCACTGCCCTCAGTAGTCACCATGACGACGGGCGTGCCCTTGGCCTCTTCGATCGTGCGCAACTCACGGAGAAACTCGATGCCGTCCATGGCAGGCATGTTGATGTCGGACAAGATGAGGTCGAAGACGCCTTCCCGCACCGCCGTCAGCGCCTCGATTCCGTTTCCGGCTTCCACCACCTCGCCGAGGTCAAGTCCCGCCTGCCGTAAGGACCGCTCGACAATTTTTCGCATCACGGAGGAATCATCTACAATGAGAATCCGCGGCCTCTTCATCGTCTTCTCCGTCTGGCAGCTCAGTCTTTCTTTTCCGCCAGCGATTGCTCGGCGGGGTTGTTGAACTCAATCACAGGGAGCAAGTGCAGATATTCGTTCTCCAACATCTCGGTGAGTTCCGAGCGATCCTCCGCATCCAGCCGGGGGAAACATAGAGTGAGAAATTCGTCCTCGAAAGAAGGATCGGTTTCGGCCAATTCGACAGGACCTCCCTCTTTGACGGGGTCGAGGCTATGCCACTCAGAAAAGAGGTCCGCGGCGGCGACAATTCCCACAAGGTGAGGATCGCGGTTACTGCGTTCCGGATGATGATGGTGTTCAAAGACGTCAATGAAGGATGGGAAGAAATTCCAGGACTGGCCGATCCAGCGCCCCACCTCGCAATGCGTCATGCCAAAAAAATCCTTCTCCGCTTCGAGAGATCCGCCCCAGGGGCCGCTTCTCGTTTCGCCCGTCAGAACATTCTCTTCCTTGGCCACAATCAGAAGCGGAAGCGTTCCGATATCGTGGAGCAGCCCGCCGAGGTAAGCCTGCTCTCGTTCCGTGTATTCCATCCAACGTGCGATACGCTCGCTGAGCATGCCACTCATGAAACTGTGCCGCCAAAATGTCTGGACCTCGCCGCGCGGCAATTGCCGGCCGGTGAACTCCATGATGGAGCAAGTCAACACCAAAGTCCGCAGCCGTTCCGAACCCATGAGGACCGCGGCCTCTTCGATGCTCAACACACGCCGCCGAAGGCTGAACAACGCCGAGTTGCACAAGCGGAGAACTTGTGCGGACAGGCTGGGATCGTTGCGAATTACTTTGCCCACGCGCTTCAAATCCACGGACGATGAACTGAGGAGAGTATTCAATTCGAAAACGTATTTGGGAAGTGTGGGAAGCCCCTCGGTGAGAATGGACATCAATTGCGCTTTGCGGCGCTTCTGTCGCTCTAGAGACGCATTGTCCACGACGGTGTGCGCGGATGGCCGAGTCTTCTCGTAAACTAGCATCCGCCTCCAATCGATTGGCCTGCCGGTGTTTTCATCGGCAGGGGTTGCGAATCCCTTTAGAAACAGGCGGTGCGGGCGGACGAGCCTGATCTGCTGCTGTTCCGTTACGGCCCATCTCCAAGCGCTTGAAACAAAATGTCTTTGTACCCCTGTGGTGTCTGCAAACGAATCCAAAGGAACCGCCCGGACCGGGCCGCCCAAACGTCCGTGGCACCCACTTGCAGGGCATAGCTGCGGGTCGTCCGAGCCATTTCCAGTGGCTCGTTGGGGCGGTCGAAGACGGTTGTAGAACCTCCGGCGATAGGACGAAACGATTCGAGAGCCCCTCTCAGTTCAGACTCGGAAACGATGCATGGAATGGTTTTGAGATGCAGCATTTGCTCGACCGCGTAAAGCGCCGTTCGGTCCACGCCTTCGACGAAAGCCATGTACAGGGTCTTCTGAAGGCGCAGATAGTGGACGGGCAGCATCTGCCCGGCTTCGAGCAAGGTCAGTGGGAGCAGTGAAGCACATTGCAGAAAATCCCGAGCGCGGGCCAGAGGGTAAACAGGGCAGCCCCACTGCGCAGCCAGCCCCTCCGTGATGTCGTGCTCGCTCACAGCCTGGATTTCCTGCAGAAACTTTCCGATCTTGCCGTTGCCCTTCTCGCGCTGCAACAGAAGCGCCCGCTTGAGCTGGTCGTCGTTGATCGTCCCCCGGGAAAGCAGGAACAAGCCAATCGGAATGCGATGGGTTCGTTTCTGGTCTTCCTCCGGTCCCGGAAGCAAACGATGGAACAGGCTCGCCGCAGCGAGTTCAAAGCACTCGGAACTGCAGTACCACTGGCCCTGCAAACGGACTCCTTCATATTTTCGCAGCCACGAGGGCCAGAAAATGCGGCGCTGCCGGCAGGTGGGATTTTCACAGGTGCGAAAAACTCTGTCGATTGGGTTGACTCCGATGAATAGCCGGTTTCGCCCCTTCCCAAGGAGAGAGGATTCCGGGATGGTTGGCTGATCGCCCATGGCAATCGTCACTTCCTTAAGGATTCGATCCTCTGCTGCGGACTCACGATTTCCGTGATGCGGAGCCCGTAGTTTCCATCGACAATCACAACTTCCCCGTGCGCCACCACTCGTCCCCCGACGAGCAACTCAACCGGCTCTTCGACACGCCGGTCGAGCGCAACGGCGATGCCCGGATGCAACTCCAAAATTTCGCGTAGCAACATCCGCTTTTGGCCGAAGCGAATCGTCGCGTCGAGCTTCACGTCCAGCAGTAATTCCAGATTTGAGCTGCGAGCGGAGGACGGTTCAGCCTGCAACGCAGGAGCCTCCTCGGCCTTTTCTTCGGCAGGCGCTTTGGGAACGGGAAGCGCTTGGAGAGCCTTCGCGAACTCCGGACTGACGATGAGCGTCAATTCGATGGTTTCGAGTTTTTCAGCTTTGATTCGAATTCCCAGAAAAGTCGCTTCGGACCATGCCGGCAGTTCATTTCCGAGCGGCTTGATTTCGACTTCGCCCCCGGCTACTTGGGTCAGGCTCGCGGCAACTTGGCCGAGCACCTGGCGGAGCAATTCCTCGAATGCGTCGCGGCGTTCCTGGTCAAACGGAACGGCAGAGTCCTGCGGCTCGGAAACCAGCAGTTGAGCAAGCGCGCGGCCACCCGCTTCGGACGTCGAAATCACCATGTCCCCTTGCAAGGCCTTTGAGGAAGTGAAAACCAAGCCAGCGGGAGGCTTGTCGGGATCTGGTTGCGCGTTTACGGGCTCCCCATCGGCAAACGGCTCGACCGTAACAGGATATCCCGCCACTTGACTGAGAACGTTGCCGAAGCAATCGATCCAGATTTGCTGCAATCGCGCCGTCTGGGGATCGACCGAAACTGACGTCTCCGCACTCACGGCTCCGCCTTCCGGGTGACCGGGACGATGGAATTTCGCTGCAGGATTTGCGCGCCGCGCACCACTCCGCAGGCGACCGGGTACGCCGAGAACATCTCCTTTCCCGCGACGAACAAAACGGCGGGGTGCTCGACCGGCTGGCACAACGGCAGAACGTGCCCAACCTTCAAGTCTGTCAGTTCCCGGACACTGACCGGAATCGTGGGAAGACGAAGCTCTGCCTGAAACTCACCGTCGGCGAGCCGGCGCCGAATCCGGTCCGCGTGCATAGAAGAACTTCCCCTTCGGAAGTAGGACGACTGCGCAGTCAATTTTCGCAGCAACGCGTTGGAAGCGACCGCCGGGAGAGTCAGGTTCAACATGCCGTGGGCATCGGGTATCTTGATCTCGAAGCTCAGGACTAGACAGCGCTCCGTTGGGCCCATGAGAGCCTGCGCTTGAGCGCTATGTTGCCTTTGCTCAAACTGAATGGCCACTTCGAGAACCGGAGCCCAAGAAGATTGCAACTCGCGGGTTACAATCTGCATAACGGATTCGATGATTTGTTCCTCAATTTCCGTCAAGTCGCGCAACTCGATGGCGCCGCTGCCCGCCCCCCCCAGCACCAGGTCCATGATGGGAAACGCGATCGCGAGATCCATTTGAATGAGGCCTACGGCCTCGATCGGTTGCATGCGCATCGAACTGATATAGGTCAGTTCCGGCAGTCGCGAGACGATTTCCGAAAAAGTCAGTTGCTCGACCGAGACCAAATTGAAGTCCAAGCCCACGCGCAAAAAAGCACCCAGCGAATTGGTGATGTTGCGCGCAAAGCTTTCGTGCAGCGTGGAGAGAGCGCGCACCTGGTCCTTGTTGATCTGGCTAATTTCGCGAAGATTGAATTGGGAAACGCTCTTTTGAGGCTCCCGGCTGACCTTGGATGGAAGGTGTCCCTTCTGGGTTGCGCGGAATAGGGCGTCAATTTCCTCCTGGCTCAGGATCTTTTCCATGCCGCACCTCCGTGGGCGGGGATCTTGGCGGGCAGCGTTGCCGGGGGCTGCGTGCGAGCCCGCAAAATCTCCTGGAGCCGGGAGCGCAGCCGAACCATTGCGGCCGAGTGAATTTGCGAGACGCGCGATTCGCCCACGCCCAGCACGGCGCCGACTTCCTTCATCGTCAGCTCTTCGAGGTAGTAGAGTGTGACGACCTGTCTTTCCTTTTCATCGAGGTCTTCGAGCGCGCTCGCGATGTGCGACTTCATTTCGCCGTGCAGGCACAGGAAGAACGGGTCTTTGTCCGAGCCGCCCGGGTGGTAGCTGACCACGTCTTCCTCGGCCTGCGGGTCCATGGATTCCGCTTGCAAGCTGCCCAGATCAAGCCCGCGCAATTCGCCCAGCAGGTGCTGAAAATCCCCGAGGTTCATCCCGAGCTCCGCGGCGATTTCCGGTTCGGTGGCCATGCGGCCGAGGCGGAGTTTCAAATCACGGTGCGCCTCTTCAATCCGGCGGGCCTGGCGCCGCAGGTGGCGGGGACTCCAGTCCATCTCCCGCAAACTGTCGAGAATCGCGCCGCGAATCCGGAATTTCGCGTAAGACTTCAGCTGCACGTTTTTGCTTGGGTCAAATTTTTCGACGGCGTCAATCAGTCCGACGACGCCAGCGTGGATCAAATCATCGAGCGGCACTTGCGCGGGCAGCCGGTCATGAATCCGGCGGGCGATGTATTTCACCTGCGGCAAGTGCTCGAGCAGAAGCCGCTCGCGCTCTTCGGCATCTTTGAAGCCGCGCGGCGCCAGCATTTGTGTGTCGCGGGGACTCATCGGATCACCCCGAGAGATTGCACGGAAGTACCCGGTGGAATTTCCACGGGCGCCAGGACTACGACCCGCGGGAGAAACGGCTCAAGAAGCCGCCGCAAGTGGAATCGAGCCGGACTTTGGCACAGTAAGATCGTCGACGAAGCTGTTGTGGGATCGCCGACCAAACGCTGTAATCCGTCCACAACGCGGCGCAGAAGAGGAGTCGCGGACTCCTGCGTCCGTTCGGAGGAGGCCGGCGCCTCGATGCTTCGCGAAATCTCGTCCTCGATCGCAGGATCGAGCGTCAGCACGCGGAGCTTGCGGTCCGTGCCCAGCAACGGAGCGACGAGAGAACGCCCCAGCGTCTGGCGTACGGCTTCCACTAGGTGAACGGGGCTCTTGTTCGTAGCCGCCGAATCCAGCACGGTTTCCAAAATAGCGGGAAGGTCGCGGATGGAAACCTGTTCACGAAGCAAAAGTTGCAGCACTCGCTGCAATTCGCCGAGTGACAGCAAACGAGGCACGAGTTCTTCCACAAGCTTGGGCTGCGTCTCGGCCAGGGCGTCCAGCAAACGCTTCGTTTCCTGCCTCGTGAGGAGCTCGTGCGCGTGCTGGCGGACGATTTCGGCTAGATGGGTGGCGATGATCGACGTCTGATCCACGACGGCATAACCAGAGCCTAGGGCTTTTTCCTGCATCCGTGCATCGATCCACTTGGCGGCAACTCCGAAGGCAGGCTCGCGCGTATCAACTCCCTCGAGTGGGGCGGAGTGCGGGTCCGAGCTGATGGCCAGCAGGCGGTCCTGCGCCATCTCGAATCGCGCGACTTCCACGCCGCGCAGCTCCACGACGTACTCCCGCGGCTTCAGCCGCATGTTGTCCGTGATGTGCACCGACGGAACCAGGAATCCGAGTTGCGTTGCGAGGTGCCGCCGCAAGGCGCGAATGCGCTGCAATAGCTGGCCACCGCGCGTCTGGTCCACGAGCGGAACAAGCGCGTAGCCCACCTCCAGATGAATCTCGTCGAGCCGCAGCAAGCCTTCGAGTTGCTGTTGTGGCGTGGGCTCCTTTCCCTTCTCGGGCGTGGCTTTTGTGGGCTCAACCTCCCCGGTTTCGCCGTCCGCAGCGCGAGTCGACAGCCACGCCACCACCGATCCGGCGATCAAAAACGAGAATTTTGGCAAACCAGGAAACAGCGCGAGCATGAACATCACACCGGAGGCGATGCGCAGCGGCCATTTCTTTGAGAGCTGGCGCGCGAGGTCCACGCCGACCGTCTTGTCCGAGGAGGCGCGCGTCACGACAAGACCGCCTGCGACCGATACCAACAGCGACGGGATCATTGTGACCAAACCGTCGCCGACCGTGAGAATGGTGTAGGTTTTGAGCGCGTCCTGAAACGGGATGTTAAGCTGGAAAACACCGATGAGAAATCCAGCAAGAATATTGATCGCCGTAATCAAAACCGTGGCCATCGCATCGCGTTGGCTGAAGCGCGCTGCGCCGTCCATCGCACCGTAAAATTCCGCGTCCTGCGCAATCTTCGCGCGGCGGGCGCGTGCTTCGGCCTCGTTAATCGTGCCGGCGTTGAGGTCGGCGTCGATCGCCATTTGCTTTCCCGGCATAGCATCGAGGGTAAAGCGCGCCGCGACTTCGGCGGTTCGGACCGCGCCGTGGTTGATCACCAGATACTGGATCGCGATCAACGCGATGAAGATTACGAACCCGACAACGTAATTTCCGCCAACTACGAACTGCCCGAACGACGCGATCACGCTGCCCGCCGCCGTGGGCCCTTCGTTTCCGTGCAACAAAATTCGCCGGCTGCTCGCGATGTTGAGCGAAATACGGAACAGCGTGAGGAACAACAGCAGGGTCGGGAATACGGAGAACTGCGGTGGGCGGAGAATGTACAACGATGCCAGCAGCACGACGACACCGAGCGTGATACTCGTGGCCAGCAGCAAGTCCAGCAAAATGGACGGCACCGGCACGATCATCACAAAAATCAGGGTCACGGTGGCGACGGGAACGAGCCACTCCGTTGAACCTTTGGTTGGGATTACGATGGCGTCGCTCGCCATTCTAGCCCCTCGCTCCGGACGCGGATCTCGCGGCGGCTTGTGCGGCTAGCACGGAATTGCGCAAACTTGCCTGCGTGCGAAACAGAAACGCCAGAATTTCCGCGACGGCCGTATACAGCTTTGCCGGAATCGCCTCGCCGACTTCCGTCGCGCGGTATAAGGCCTGCGCGAGCGGCGGATTTTCGACGATGGGAATGTTGTGCCAACGAGCGGTTTCTTTGATCTGCAACGCGATTCGGTTTATGCCCTTGGCGATCACCATCGGTGCGGACATCGTTTGAGGGCGATATTCGAGCGCGACGGCGAAGTGCTGCGGGTTGGTGACCACGGCGGTGGCGCGCTCGACGTCCTTCAGTTTCCATTTTTTGCGCATTGCCCGGCGGCGCCTGCGGATTTCTCCCCGCACTTGAGGGCTGCCTTCCGCATCCCTCATTTCCTGCGTGACTTCCTGCTTGGTCATCATCAGGGAATTTTCGAGCTGGCGCTTTTGAAGGAAATAGTCCGCGGCGGACCATGTCAAAAGAATCAGCGCGCATTTCCACGCGATTTCGTACCAACGGCTGAACATCCATCCGAGAAGCGCAAAGGTGCTGGCTCGTGAAGACGCGACGACCGCCGTCCAATCGCGCCGGCCAATTCCAAACGCGACATAGATAATCACCGCTGCCGGCAGCAGAGACTTGAGCATGCGGCTCAGCCCGCCAAGGGAAAACAGGTTGCTGATGTTTGCCACGGGGTTCAGGCGTCCCAAATTCGGGATAAGACCGTTCATCGAAAATACGAGTCCCCCTTGCACGACGCTCGAACCTACTGCGATCACCCACAGCAGCGCGAGCGGCGTCGCAAGGGAACGCAGGAGGAGTTGCTCGACCGCCGGAACGACGTGGCTTACGATTTGCTGATCTCCTCTTTGCGCATCGTCTAGCATTTGGCCCAGCAATCCGCGCCACGGCCCGACTCGAATGCCTGACTGAAAGCCGACGAGCAAAACAATTGCGAACAATGCCAGGGAACTCGTGAACTCGCGGCTGCGGACGACTTGTCCACGCGACCGCGCCTCCTGCCTGCGTCTGGCTGTCGGTTTCTCACTGCGATTCGCGTCCGCCACATCGCCCCCGTTAGTGAGCCACGTGCAACATGTGCTCGGCCGCTCCGAGCGCAATTGCGAAACGGCGCTCCAGAATTCCCGGCCACAGGGTCACTGCGCCCGTCAAAAGCGCGTAACCCGTCAGGTTCTTCGCTGGAATGCCCATCAAGAGGACGGGGAGCTGGGGCGAGGCCTTGCTCAAAAAGCCCAGCACCATATCGATCATCATCGTCGCAAGCAGAACAGGAGCCGCGATCTGAATCCCCAGGACGAAAAGCGTCCCCATCACCCGCACGAGTTCTCGGCTCATCAATTGCGTGGCGACAACCGATCCGACGGGCAAATATTCGAAACTGCCAGCCAGCGCGCGCAACAGCCAATGGTGGATATTGAGCTGTAGAAAAATCAGCAGCGTAATCAGGTTGTAGAAGACAGAGAGCGCGGGCGAATCCGCCTCGCTCTGAGGATCAAATAGCGTGGCGAGCGAGAGGCCGAGCTGAATTCCGGAAAGCTGGCCGGCGAACTGCATCCCTTCAGACACGACCTGGACGCTCAGCGCCATCAGCATCCCGACGAGCCATTCGCCGAGAACCATTTGAACCCATTCCACGGGACCCAGCGGTAGCGGCCGCATCGGCGTCACCGGAACGAGCAGCGCCGTGAGAGCGACAAGCAGACCGACTTTGATCCGATTGGGAATAGCGCGATCGCCGAGAAATGGGCCAAATGTAAGCAATCCTCCGACCCGCAACGCCACCGGCGCAACGCGTCCCAGCCATTCGAAAATGTCCCGTTCCACGATTCCTCACTTCCCCCGTTCAGCGGCAATACGGCCGAAAATCCGCGAACAACAAAACGGTGAACGAAACCAGGTGGTTCAGCATCCACGGCGTCAGGAAAAACAGGATGACGCCCACGGCAGCCAGCCGCGGCACCGTTGTGACCGTGACGTCCTGAATCGAAGTCATCACTTGGGCAATATTGATGAACAGGCTGATCGCGGTGGCGGCGGCAAGGACCGGCATCGCCACCCAAAATGCCGCCTGCAACGCCAAGCGAGCGAGTTGCACCACGTGATCGACCGTCACCCTTCCCCCTTCAATAAAAGCTCTTGAGCGTCGAGCCCACGACCAGATTCCAGCCGTCCGCGACGACAAAAAGCAGAATCTTCAGCGGCGTTGAAATCACGACCGGCGGAAGCTGAAACATTCCGACGGACGTCGTGATGGCCGCGACGACCATGTCAATCACCAGAAACGGCAGAAAGAGAACTGCCCCGATCTGGAAACCGGTCTTCAGCTCCGAAATGATGTACGCAGGCACGACCACTCGCATCGAGAGGTCTTCCGGATGAGCGGGCCTCGGTTCATGCGACAGTTCGACGAACAAAGCCAAGTCTTTTTCCCGGGTGTACCGGAGCATGAATTCGCGCATCGGTCCGGCGCTTCGCTCGATAGCCTGCCAGGCACTGATGGAGCCTTGCGCGAATGGTTCGATGGAAACGCGATCGATCGACATCCCCACCGGCTGCATCACGAAGTAGGTGAGGAAGAGTGCGAGCCCGAGCAGTGTCTGATTGGTCGGCGCTGTCTGCGTCCCGAGCGCTTGCCGCAGGAAATGAAACACAATCAAGATGCGGACAAACGGCGTCATGGAAAGGAGCAAAGCCGGCAGAAGCGTCAGCACCGCAAACAGAATGAGCAGCGTCCACGGCATCGAATCGTTGCGAGAGTTAAGTCCCGGGATCTGGAGGGAACGCGTCTGCGGCGCGGGTTTGGGCGCCGGCGCAGCCGTGGCGTGAACGGGCGCGAGCACCGCGACGCTTAAAAGAACGGCGAGCGCCACGAACACAACGCGACTTGTCTGGACGACATTCATGTTCATTGCCCGGTGCTCACTCGGGATTTATCCCTTGTCCCGGCGTTTCGCCGGTCCTGTCGGGGCTTGCATCCAAGCGCTTCAACAAAGAAATGTTCTGAGGCGTTCCCGCCAGGAGAAACTTCTCCTGCCCGTACTCGACGACCGCGAGAAATCGTTTCTCGCCGAGGGAAAGCATCTCGCACAGGCGCAAGCACCGCTGCCGCCGATGCACGGAAGCCATGGACGCGATCCAATTCAGAAACGCCGTGATTTTTGAAGCGGCCGCTTCGGCTCGCTCTGGCTCTTTCCCGGCGCTCGGTGCGAACACGTTTTCATTTCTCCCGCCGGCGAATTCACAAAAGCTCCGTCACCCGCACGCCAAGCAATCCGCCGAGCTGCTCAAATTCGACCCACCCGATCTGCTGTCCATTCGTGCGAAGCGGTGCGTCGCTGCCGCTCTTCCACTCGGTCTGAATCAGGGAGCCCACCGAAAGCCCCAGCAAATCGCGCACGGAAAAACCGTGGACTGGAAGTTCGACGCTCATGTCACAGGGCAGCCAGCCGGCTTCTTCCCACAACGCGGAGGAATTGTCCGTCTGGGCCGGTACTGGAACGGAAGCGATCTCTGCCATGGCTCACCGCTGCACCAGAAATTCCGTAAAGTAGACTTCGCGCGCACGCAAGGCCGGGACATCACGGTTTAGGGAGTTCAGCAAATCGGCTTTGAGCTTAGCTTTTCCCTCGGGGGTCAACAGTTGATCGGACGTGCATTGCGTCAGAACCGTAAGAATCGAATCGCGGATCGTCGCCATCGAGACCGTGCCTGTCTCCACAGTTTTGTTATCCGCTTTCGTTATCGGCGGCAATTGCCCATCGACGCCCAGCGACAGCGTCGCGCGAAGAAAGCGGCCTTCTTCAGGGTCGGCCAGATTCACGGTGAAACTTTCCAGCGGCAGAACCGTCCTTGCCGACGCGGACCGTTCCTCGCTTGCCGAATTAGCGTTGCGCGGTCGGAGGAACCCCCACCAAATTCCGATCCCGACTCCGGCGAGCAGAATCGCGCCCGTCGCGAACGCCCGTCTCCGGGACTTCTTCGGAGCGGCTTTCCGTGGCGGCGCAGCTGCTGGGGCCGTTGACGCAGTCGCCATCACTGGATGAAAAGCAATTTGCGCGCCGAACACAAAGGAATGACGATCGGAATCGCGCGGCAAATCGACTGGCAACGTGTTGATGAAGCTAGCGTTAGTTTCTTGCGAAAAGTGCTGCGCGGGGATTCGTGAAATAGCGGAAACAGATCTGATGAGATAGAAAATCTCTCATTAGAAAACTCTTGAGATAAGAGTTCCCCGTCCCCCGCGTTCGCGGCGCGGGGGACAGGTTCTTACGGGCCGACGGGGGAAATCGCTACTGCTTCAGGTTGATGGCGTCCTGCGTCACCTGATCGAAGGTCGTGATGGCGCGTGCGTTGGCCTCATAGCCGCGCTCGGCCAGGATAAGCTGCGAAAACTCGGTGGCGATATCTGCGTTCGACTGCTCGAGGGAGCCACCTGTGATAGTGCCGCGGCCCGCCGTGCCGGGCTGGCCGACGTTCGCGGCTCCCGAGGCGAGGCTCGGAAGGAAATCGTTTGACCCGTTGCGCAGCAGGCCTTGCTGGTTCGAAAAAGTAGCGAGCGCGATTTGTGCCACCGGAACGGTTTGGCCGTTGCTGAAGATGCCTTCAATCGTTCCCGTGCTGTCGATATTGAAGCTCGAAAGCGTTCCACTGGGATATCCGTCCTGGAGTGTGGAGGAGGTCGCGGACGAACCGGACACCTGAGTCAGGAGTCCTGTCCCGTTCGCATCATACAGTTGCCATCCAAACGTCAGGTTGCTCGCGCCATCGGCGAGGCTTGCCACGGTGATTCCAGCCACATTTGCCGAAGGGGTGATTAACTGGCCGGCCCCATTGAACGACAATGTCCCGGTCTTGAGCACAACGGGGCTCCCCGTGGTTCCAACATCGGCGGCCGGAATAGAGATGGAATAGTTCCACGCATTAGCAGCGGTCTTTGTGAACGTGTAGGTCAAGACATGAGAAGCGCCGAGCGCATCGTTGACGGCCACGGTCGTAGTGAACGTTCCCTCCGTGGACGTTCCAGAGGGTGCGAACGTCTCGCTTTGCGTGCCCGCACTCGCGTCCGTGAGAGTGTTCGTCGTGAAGGTGAGGGCGTGGCCATTCGTCGCGTTGATGACCAACGAGTTTCCAGAGAGGTTGGCGGTGAAATTCGGGTTTGCATTGATGGCGGCAATGACGTTGCTGAGGGTATCGCCCGTCGCCGTCGTATAGGAAAAACTATTGGTGCCATCCGAGAAGGCCAACACGGTATTGGCTTTGAGTGTCGTCGTCGGCAGAATGCCCGTGCCGGTTTGCTGGCTCGCGGGACTTGGCGCGACGGGCGTGTCTGAATCCAGATTGAGCGTGAGCGCTACATTTGAAGTGGCTTTGGGAGGGCTTGTGAGCCCGCCCGGAATCGAGATGGCGCCCAGCGTCGCGTTTGGATTGATGACGCCGTTGACGGCCTGATAGCCCTGGACCTGGCCGCCATCCGCTGTCACGAGCGCTCCGTCCGCAGCGATCGAAAGATCGCCCGCCCGAGTGTATTCCTGCAATCCGTTGTTCACGACGGTAAGGAAGCCGCCGCCTTGAATGGCGATGTCGGTCGGAACTCCGGTCGACTCGATGCTGCCCTGCGTGAAGTCGCCGGAGACGGCGCCGATCCGGGTGCCGACGCCGACCTGCACGGGGTCTCCCGCGCCGTTCGTCCCGATCTGTTGATAAAAAAGATCTTCAAAATTCGTGACGGAAGACTTGTATCCGACGGTATTGAGGTTGGCGAGATTGTTAGCGATGACTGACAACTCCTGCGAATTCGCATTCAAGCCGGAAAGCGGTGTTGAAAAAGATGGCATATTCTTCTCCTATTGTTGTGAACTTCCCGTCGGATTCGTCTGCGATGGGGACGCGCCCACAATTCCAGTGGAAAGATTTTGAAGAGTCTGATTGATGCTGATTAATTGCTGCAACGAACTCACCTCGGTCAGCTGGTTCACCATGTCATCCGGGTTCATGGGATCGAGCGGATCCTGTGCCTGAAGTTGCGCGGTGAGCAGCGTGATGAATAGATTCGGATTGGCGAGCCCGTCCGCTGTCGATGAGCCGCTCGGCGAGTTGGTCGATGCGGTTTCCGTGGACGAGGAAGCGACATCCGCCGGGATAGCAGGAATCACACTATTTACTTCCATGGAGTCCCTCCTTTGTTCCGATTGCGCTTTTCACGCGAGGACACTCAGCCCGGCCCTCGAAGTTGCCGGGACTGTCCACTCCGGGGGCGTTTCTTGCGAAATGAGCGGTGCTTCCGCTTGCCCGGCGTATAAGGATTTCGAAAACGACTGCGCATAGTTCTTCTGGCCGCTCTCCTCCCCGGCGCCACCGTTCATCGAAGAGAACGTGCCTTGGGAAACGCTTAGGGTGTCGACGCGAAGATTCTTCTCCACGAGCGCGTTGTGAAGCGCCGGCAATTCCGTAGCAAGCATCAATTGGGCATCGTGATGTTCGACGGCAATCGAGGCGCCGATCTGGTCCCCCGCAAGGTGCGCGCGCAGCTCGATGCCGCCCAGCGAATCTGCCTGCATCTCAATGCGAATTTCGGACTGGCCCGGCTGTTCGAGGATGCGGGCTGCGCTCACGACGGGCGCGCCAGCCGTGGCGGCAGGCCAGTCGTGTGCCGGCAGCGAGGCGGAGCTGCTTGGCGCGCCGGCCTGCGGCTGCGCCTCAGAATTTCCCGACGGCGTTTGGACGGGCGCGCGCGCTGCCGCTGCCGCAACGGCTGAATCGGCGGCTGGTGCAGGGGCGCTCGGCGGATTCGCGACGGTCGTATCCAGCGATTGAACAAAGGACTTCTCATCCGCCCGGGCATCTGCGACGTTTGAAGTGCGATCCGGCTTCGTATTCGAATCGTTGCCTGATGACCCGTTGGAATTGTCCTTGGATTGTGGCTGCGTTCTGAACGGTGTGGTTCCTCCCGGTGCGGGCGGCGCGGGGCTGGCGGTTTGTGATTGCAAGCTTTCATGAAATTTGGACGCCATGGCGCCGATCGCTGCCGACCTGGCGGCCGACTGCGCAACGGCTTGCGGCGTCGTAGATGACGCGTTCACCGGCGACGGCGAATTGGGTTGCGCCGGTGGATTTGCCGCCGGTGACCCGGAAACAAGGAATGACGCCTTTGTGGTGGTGGCTGCGGCTGGTGGAACCAGCGCTTGCATCGACAGAAAATTGAGGTCTGCGCGAGCTTGCTGCGCAGCCTTGGCCATTGGCGCGGTCGACGGAACCTGAGAGCCTGGGCCGTTCACGTGAATGCTCTGGGGAGCGGACGGCGGCACGACCGCAGCGGGCGGTGGATCGCTTTGTGGATCGCCCTGCGAATTGCCTTGTGACGGCAACGCATTCCCTGGGAGCCAATCCGCAGGCTCGTTTTGAATCGGTGGCAGACCCGCCGCATTCGGAATGAAATTCGAATCAGAGATCGTTGCAATGGGAGTGGATTGGAGCGTCGCGGCCGCCTCGAAGACACTGGCTGGCGCGCTCGAATCGTGCGCGCCTTTTGGTGCAGCGGGCGATGCGCTTGAGAACGGGGCAACATCCTGCGCGCCGGCGACCCGAAGAAAAGAAACCGGTCCGTGACCAGAATCATTCGGAGGCATCATTCCGGCCAAACTGAAGTCCCGCGTGAAAGCATTGAGTTGAATCGCATTCGCTGTCAGATTCGCTATGGCTTCAAATCCGAGAGAACTTGTGGGGGCCACCTCCCGCCGCCCTGCGGTAGTTTCTGGAGCGGCGGACGCAGCCGCCCAAGGAGCGGCTTCGGCAGGTGCGGCGGCAGGGGTACTCGGGACGATCGCATTTATTGCGGGAGAGGGTATAAAAGGAAGAGCCAACTCAGAAAAATCAAAAAGAATCGGTGCGCACGCGGGAACCGCCAACGCTTGCGGGAAACCGGCGAGCAAATCGCTCTGGTTGCTCGTTGCGCAGGCAGGTTCGCGGCTGGAGTCTTGTGGCTTGCCTGCGGCAGGAAACTTAGCGCTGTTTCCCGCGGTCGGCGTGCCGGCGGCCCACGCTCCCTTCATGACAGACTGAAAGAGAGCGGCAAACGGCAGGCGCGGATCCAAATCGGATGAAAAGGGCGTCGCGCTCGCGAGACTCGGCACGTTCACGAGCGGCAAATTCGAGATGGGTAGTGCCTGCATAGCGATTTTCCAACAAATGGCATTGCAAGCGAAACGCCACGGCAGTTCCGGTAGAGATCTGGACCCGGCGCGTCCGAATTCCCAGAAAATGAAGGCGATAGAACGACGTGCTATTTGGAACGGAAAGCGCAGAATGGTTTGCAGCAGTTGGCTAGGGCAAGCTTTACCTAGCGACCAGGCAACATCTATTCGTGGTGAGCGAAGTCATGCCGCACCAAGAAAAGGTCGTCGAGTTCCTGCTGTTCGCGGCGGGACAAGGTCTGCCGATAAAGTTCAAATTTTCCGCTGCGCAAATTTTCGAGAATTTCACGGTTTTGGCGAGCCTTCGTGTAGGCTTCGACCTGCTTCACACGTTGTTCTTCGAGTTCGGTCAACCGTTTGCGGAGTGCCAACCGCGCCAGAGCAAAGCGCTCCGTTTGCATGGCTTCGAATTGCAACTCCGATCCGGAGATTTCGTTGCGCATGGCCTGCTGGAAGCGATGGCGAAGCTCAAAGAATTGTTGTGTCATCATCTCGAGCTGTCTTCTGGCCTGAGCTTGCTCCGAAGCGATGGTTTCGAGTTTCAGGCGTTCGACACGTTCCAGTCCCCGCCGGAAACGCAAAATCGCTTCGAGTGGAAAATGGAATGCCATATACGTGCTAGCCCGGGAGCGAAAGCAGGGCTTTGATATTTTCTGCCAAAGGAGCGCGCTCTTTGCGGTCTTGCTGGAGAAATGCATTGGCCGATGGCAGGGCAGCCAGAGCCTGGTCGAGTACGCGGTCAGAACCTTTTTGATACGCGCCGATCCGTATCAAATCCTCAGCGGCAGAATACGACGCAAGCAGTTGCCGGATGCGCCGTGCCTTGCCCAAATGCTCAGCCGTCGTCACGGCGGGCATCAACCGGCTCAGGCTGTCGAGAATGGAGATCGGCGGATAGTGCCCCTGGATCGCAAGCTTGCGGTCGAGAACCACGTGGCCATCGAGCAAAGCACGGACGGCGTCGACCAGCGGATCCTGCTGATCGTCGCCCTCCATCAGTACGGTATAAAACGCGGTGATGCTTCCGAATCCGAAATGCCCAGCGCGCTCGATGAGCCGCGCGAGAAGCGAAAAGACCGAAGGCGTATATCCTTTTGCCGTGGGAGGCTCGCCGGTCGCAAGGCCAATTTCGCGCTGCGCCATCGCAAAGCGCGTGAGCGAATCGACAACGAGGAGCACATGTTTTCCGAGGCTGCAAAAGTACTCCGCAAGAGCAGTCGCCGTCAGCGCGGCCCGAATCCGCAGCAAGGGCGATTGGTCCGAGGTAGAGACAACCAAAACGGACCGGCGCAGCCCCTCCTCCCCGAGCGCATCTTCCAAAAAATCTCGAACTTCCCGGCCGCGCTCTCCGACGAGGCCCAGGACCGTCAAGTCGGCGGACGTGCCGCGGGCCATCATGCCGATGAGCGTGCTCTTGCCTACGCCGCTGCCGCCGAAGATTCCCACGCGCTGGCCCCGGCCGACCGTAATGAAACCGTCGATTGCGCGGATCCCGCAGCCGATAGGATCGTGAATGGGAGTGCGCGCCAGAGGCAGCGGCGCTTCGGAAAAAAGCGGCCAGTTTTCGCGCGTGCGATACGCGCCCTTCTCGTCGAGGGGCCGGCCTACGCCGTCCACCACGCGCCCGAGTATGCCAGGTCCGACGGGAATCGAGGGCCTAGTGCCGCGTGTGACAATTTGGTCCCCGAATCGGATTCCCGCGGGCCGCTCAAGCGGCATGGAGAGGACCGTGCGCCCCCGGAAGCCCACGATCTCGCCCGCGTAGGTTTTTCCGTCGGCCGTAATAATTCCGCAACCTTCTCCTACGCATCCATAGGGGCCTTCAGACTCGATGAGGTGCCCCACTGCTTTCGTAACCCGGCCGGCCCAGCGCAGAGTTGAAAACTCTTCAAGCCGCTTGAAGTATGGGTCCAGCAAATCGTGCGGAGCCATCAGCGTGATCCCGGCCTCTGCGCGAGCAAGTCCAGAAATCCTTGCTCAATTTCCTTTAGCTGCTTCTCGAGGCCGATTTCGGTCGCGCCCATTTCCGTCTCGAGAATGCATCGGCCCGGCTCGATTTCGGGATCGCCAATCAGTTCGGGTGGAGAAAAACTCTCGCGAGCCTGCGTGAAGTAGTCACGCCACACCTTGATGTCCGCAGGATGCGTGCGGAGGCGCGTGTTCGTGTTGGAGCCGATCTTCTCGAGCGCGATGCGCAAGACCCCGGTGAGCAGAAGCGGGTCAACTTGCGCCTCGCGATGGAGAATCTTGCGCACAATGGCAAGCGCGAGCCCGACAACCTGCTCCTCGACACGATGGAAATAGGATTCACGCTCGTTGGAAAAATCCTGGAGCGCCTTGGAGATTTCCTCGCGCAGTTTGTGAATCTGCTGTTCGGATTCAGCCCGCGCCGCCGCCTTGCCCGCTTGCTGGCCTTTGTTCCAGGCTTGCTGCTCTTTCTGCGCGATGGTGTCCAGCTCGGGACGCAGCTTGGCGCCCGTTTTTTCCGCCCAGAGACGCTTTGCCTGGGCGGCATCGTTCGCGTCGGGAGCATTACCTGGGGTCGCCGGAGGGTACGTGAATTCCTCCGCGCCGGGCGCTTCCCGCGAAGTGCCTGTCCTAGACGACAAAGGCTTCCTCCGATTCATTCTTCAAAACCATTTTTCCCGCGGCTTCGAGCTTTCGAGCCAGCGTGATGGCCTCTTGCTGGGCCTGGTACACGTCTCGGGAGCGGATCGGGCCCAGCGCCTCCATGTCCTCCTTCAACATTTCGACGGCCCGCGAGGACATGGACTTGAAAAAGTGATCCTTAAGCTGTTCGGGCGCTCCCTTCAAACCAACCGCGAGAGTTTTCTTGTCCAGCTGCCCCAACAATTCGCGAAGGCTCGCTTCCGGAACCTCCAGAAAATCCTGAAACGTGAACATGAAATTGCGGATCGAAACGGCGAGCTGAGGGCTCTCCTGCTCCACCGTTTCCAGAATTTCGGTGCTGAGGCGCGACTCGACCGTGTTGAGCAGATCGGCGACCGCTTTGACGCCACCGTAACCGCGCCTGCTTTGTTCGCCAAGCGACATCATCTTGCGGCTCAAAATCAGCGAAATCTTTTGCACCATCTCAGGGGAAAATTGCTGCATCTGGGCCATTCTGACCACGGCCTGGCCGCGCAGTTTTTCCGGCAGCATGGCCAGCACCGCCGAAGCCGCCTTGCCGCTCATGTGCGCGAGCACGAGCGCGATGGTTTGCGGGTGCTCGCCCTGAATGAACTTTGCGAGCTGTTGCGGGTCCGCTTTCTGCAACGTGACCAGATTGTGCGCGGCTCCTTCCTGCGACTTCATGACCTGTTCGAGGAGCGTCTTCGCCCCCTGCTCGCCAAATGTCTTCTTCAGGAGTTGCGACGCGTAGGACGCCCCCCCTTGGGCAAGATATTCCTGCGTGAGGGTGAGGCGGTGATATTCCTGAAGAACTTTGGCCGCCACATCCGGCGCGACATAGTCAAGCTCCGTAATCTCCTGCGTGATTTCGCGGAGATCTTCCTCTGGAAGATTCTTGTAAACCGCGCTCGCGGCTTCGTCTCCCAAAACAACAAGAAGAATCGCCGCCTTACGCCGTCCGCTCATGGGTTGAGTTTGCTCCGCCATCAAGTCCCCTGCGAACCCTCGTGAACCCAGCCTTGAATCAGCCGTGTCGCGTTCCCAGGCTCTTTCTTTACCTTTTCCACGAGGTGCCGCTTCAGCACCACAGCGCGCATCACTTCCGAATTCGTTTCCGAAAGTTCCTTTTGCAACTCGCCCTCGAGTTCGGCGACCGTGACGGCTTTCGGCGGGGCCTGGGTTCCACCCGCAGCTTGGAGGACAGCCTGCTGACTTCTTTGCGGCAGCGCCCGGAGCGTCGCAACGACCTGATTCTTGACCGGCCGTAAGACCAGCATGTAAATCAGGAAGAACACGATCCCCAGCCCGGCATATCGCAAGAGGCCTAGCCAGGGTTGAATGATCCGCAGCGTTCGCTGCACGGGCGTGGGAGCGAGAGGAATCTCCACGGGCGGAACCTGAAAAGAAACATTCTGAATCGAGAGCTCGTCACCGCGTTGCGTGTTGAATCCGATTGCGGCGCGCACCAAGTCTTCGAGTTGTTTCATCTCTTCGGGAGTTCTTTTCCGGCGCGTTTCCTGGGGCTTTCCGCTGACGTCTTTCACGTCGACAGAATCGTCGACGAGTACGGCGGCGGATAGGTGCTTGATCTGGCCAGCGGGTTCTAGAATGTGGTGCAGCGTCTTGCTGACCGCAAATGTCTTGCTCTCGCTGTGCATTCCCTGTGTGACCGCCGCGGGCTTCGGCACAGCGGTATTTGCGGCGGCGGAATTCGCCGCGGCAGGATTTTGCTGAGCCGCATTGGGTGGGGCACTCGCGGCGGCGGGAGCGCTGCCGGCCGGCTGTGTAGCAGGCGGCGCGCTCGGAACGTTGCTTGTGGTCCCCGGGATTCCGATAGGAGACGCACCTGTCGTTTGATCCTCAGAGAGCTGCGAACTGAGGACGGCGCTAGCGTTCGGATCGTAGACTTCCTGCGTCGTTTCACCAGAATTGGTGTTGTATTCGATGGTGACGCTCGACTTGACGTGGTCCGCTCCGACCACGGGAGCGAGTGTGTCCACAATCCGCTCCGCCATCGCCGTTTCGAGGTCGGCGAGGCCCCGGCGCGCGGACCCGTTGTTTGATTTTCCGGCAGTTAGCGGCAGGCGCCCATCGGCGCTGACAATCGTGACGTCGTCCGGAGACAGATTTTCCCATGCGCTTGCCACCAAGTTGGCAATCGCGTTGACGGTTTCGTCCGCAAGCCGCTGTGTGCGAAGCTTCACGACCACCGCCGCTTTCGCCGGGCGCTCTTCCGTCGTGAACAAGGATTCGCGCGGCAATACGAGATGAACGCGGGCGGATTCGACCGTGTCCATCGTCTCGATGGTGCGTTCGAGTTCGGCTTCGAGTGCGCGTTGGTAGTTGACGCGTTCGGAAAAATCGCTGCTGGACCAATTCGGCTTATCAAACAGTTCAAATCCCATTCGGCCCGTGTGCGGAAGATTTTGCGAGGCCATTTCGATGCGAATTCGGTCGAGCCGGTCCGCCGGCACGTCGATGGAAGTTCCGTCGCTTGAGAGTTGAAAGGAAACATTTTCAACGGACAGGCGCTGCGCGATTTTCTGCGTGTCGCTCGGGTCGAGCCCCGTGTAGAGGGTCTTGTAATCAGCCGCGGCAAACAGCCGCACAAACAACCAGATGATCAACGCCACCAGCGCGACGCTGCCGCCCAGCAGAAGTTGCTGCGGAAACGTCAGCCCGCGCAGAAATGCGCGAATCTGTTCCAAAAATTTGTCCATGGCCGTCGATGATGGCGTGTGCGAATGTCGCAGCCCCGATCTGTTCCAGCCGCCAGGCGTGCGGGGCTACCGTTTCGGGATCAGAAATTCATCTGCGAAACGGTTTGATATGCCTGCACAATCTTGTTGCGTACCTGGATCATCATTTCGAACGCGAGGCCGGCTTTTTCCACGGCGATCATCGCCGAATGGACGTCCTCTCCCGAGCCATCGAGCATTCCGGCAATCTTGTTTTGTGCGTCCGCGTGCAGTTGCTCCACTTGATCCATCGCGCCTTGCAACGCATCGAAGAAGTCTGACTGGCCGCTGGCTCCGGCTCCTACCTGCGAAGCGGAAGAGCCGAGGTCTGGAACCGGCAATCCTTGAATTGTGTTTGCCATGGGAACCCTCCGTCAGGCCCGCCGCTATGCCGCGATCTGGATCGCGGCTTGGATCATGGCTTTCGTCGTTTGAATGGCCGACACGTTGAGCTGGTAGGATCGAGCAGCTTCCATAAGGTTCACGCTCTCTTCCACGGGATTCACGTTTGGAAAATTCACGTAGCCCGTGGAATCCGCATCGGGGTGGCCCGGATCGTACCGGCGCGCGGGAGCGGAATCGTCCTGAACGACGCCGGCCACTTGGACCGCCTGCGTGTGAATGTCCGTGAAGCTCGCAAGCGTCGCCGCGAATCCGTTGGAAAGTGGATGATTTGCAGCAAAGATTACGTTCTGGCGCTTGTAGGGCCCGCCTTCAAGAGTGCGCGTCGTATCCGCATTCGCAAGGTTGCTTGCGGCGAGTTCAGCGCGCTCGCGCTCGGCGAGTAATGCCGATCCGCTGATCTGCAACAATCCAAAAAGGTTCATCGTTTTTAGGCTCCTTCATTCACGACCGACCGGATCAAAGCGAATTCGGCCCGCATCGCCTCTGTGGCCGCCTGATATTTTAATTGGAGCTCGGCGAGCAACAGGCCTTCGCGGTCGACGCTGACGTTGTTACCGTCGGGCCGCGACAGCAGACCCGGGACATCACGCGCCATCGGAATCACCGGCGCGTCCGAATCTTCGGTGAGCGCGCGAACCAGCTCTCCGTGAAAATCCATGTCTTGCGTGCGATAACCCGGCGTATCCACGTTCGCGATGTTACTCACGAGCAAGGACTGACGCGCCGTGGCGAGATCCAGAAATTTTTCGATCAGCGTCAGTTGCGGCGTGTTCATCAGGCTCATGCGATCCTCCGAGGCGGCAATCCGTAGCTGCGAATCTTGTTCCGCACCGTGCGGAGGCTGACGCCCATGAGTTCCGCAGCGCGCGTGCGATTTCCGCCGGTGGCCTCGAGCGTCCGTTCAAGAAGCTCGCGTTCCGCATCACGCAGAGAAACTCCCGCTTCGATCGCAGCCGGACGCAGTGCGGTTTCGGGTGACGTTTCCAAGTGGGCGAGCAATTCGGGCCCTAGGACGCGGCCCGTCGAGAGCGCCAGAACGCGGCGAACGAAGTTTTCGAGTTCGCGCACGTTGCCGGGCCAGCCGTGCGATTCGAGGCCGGCGGCAAGCTCGGGAGCAATCCGGTACGATGCCCCGGCGTCGGGTGAATGCTTGCGCAAGAAATACCCCGCTAGTTCAAGAATGTCTTCGCGGCGTTCGCGCAGGGGAGGAATCGAAAGCGGCACAACGTTCAGCCTGTAGTACAGGTCCGTCCGAAATTCTCCAGCCGCGATGCCCGCGCGGAGCGATCGATTCGTCGTCGCAATCACGCGCACATCGAGCGGCACGGCGCGCGTGCTGCCGAGCGGGTCCACTTCCCTCTCCTGCAGGACGCGCAGCAGTTTTGGTTGCAGCGCAAGCGGCATTTCTCCGATTTCGTCGAGCAAGATCGTGCCGCCGCCGGCGAGTTCAAATTTTCCCGGCTTCGCCGTGTTCGCGCCGGTGAAGGCGCCGCGCACATGGCCAAAGAGCTCGCTCTCGAGCAAGTGTTCCGGAAAAGCCGAGCAATTCACAGCCACGAACGGACCTTCTCGACGCGCGCTCGTTTCGTGAAGAAGCCGTGCGAGGAGTTCCTTGCCCGTGCCGCTTTCGGCCTCCATGAGGATGTCCGCTCCGGTTCGCGCGATTTGGCGCACCTTTTCGAGAAGCCGCGCAAATGCGGGCGAGCGGCCGACGAGCTTCGTTGCCACGCCCGTTTGCTGTTTCGCGTTTCCCGAAATGCCGGCGACGGCGAGAACTCGTTCCGCAGTTTCCCGCAGCCGCTCGAAGGACACCGGCTTCATCAGATAGTCGCAAGCCCCGTCCTTAATGGCCTGGACCGCTTCGGTCACCGTCCCGAAGGCCGTCAGAAAAATGACGGCGGTTTCGGGTGCCATCTCGCGCACGCCTTGCATCACCTGCAAGCCATCTCCGTCGGGCATGCGCACGTCGGTGACGACCAGAGGGCACGGCATCGTACGAAATTTTGCCAAAGCCTCGCCGGCCCCGCTCGCGGTGGTTACGTTCCAGCCGTTCCTGCGGAAACTGGCTTCGAGAGCGGTCCGCATGGCGAGTTCGTCATCCACTACGAGCACGGCGCCGGCGCTCATTCCATTTCTCCCGCGGAAGGTAAAATCAAAGAAAATGTAGTCCCGAGGCGCTCGGCGCTGTGCACGCGAATCGTCCCGCCGTGCTGTTCGATCACCTTTTTGCACACGGAAAGGCCGAGCCCGGAACTTCCGGCGTGCGTTGTGAATCCCGGATCAAAGAGTTTGTCCATATGCTCTTGGGAAATACCGCTGCCTTGGTCTTCAAAATCGATTTGTACCTGCGGATCGTTCGTGAACGGCGCCCAACCGATATTCACAACGAGCCATCCTCCGGGCGACATTGCGCGAAACGCATTGAGGGCGAGATTCAAGAACACTTGTTGCAGACGATGTGGATCGGCATGGAGCAAAATCTTCCCCGCGCGATTTGCCAAGCGTATCTGCATGCCTCGTTGCCGTGCGAGCGGACCGAGAAAGTCAATCGTCTCCCGCAGGAGACGATCGAGGTGCGTCGGTATGGGCTCGGGACACGGCTGGCTGTGGAATTGGAGAACATTGTTTACGGTAGCCGCGAGGGTGCGCAATCCCGCCTGGATTTGGCCCACCCACTGGCTCGACTCGGAAGTGATCGCCGTCGAATCGGCCAGCAGCCCGGCGAATAACTCGAGGCTGCCCAGCGGATTGCGAATTTCATGGGCCAGCACGGTGGCGATTTCCGCGAGCGCCTGATTGCGCCGTGACTTTTCGCGTTCCGCAGCGAGCCGCCTTTCCTGTGTCATGTCGCGAAGAATCCAAATCGTTTCGCCTTCCGCGCCTTCTTTACTCACAACTTGGGCTTGCGTGATTCCGAGGAAGCGAGTGCCGGCGGGATCGTCAAATGACCATTCCCGTTCCGAAGCGGGAGCTTTGGAGGAAGATTCCGCCAGGAGCCGATCAATCACCGCCGGCAACGCAACGCCCTCATCAGGCAGCCACGAAGGATCGAGCATCAACAACCGCCGGGCCTCCGGATTGATGATGCGCAGCCGTGCTCCCGCGTCCACGACAAGAACCCCGCACGGCAATCCTTCTAAGATTTGCGCGAGAAAACCACGTACCCGGGTGTTGTCTTCGAGACTTCGTGTCAGTTCCGAGTTTGCTCGTTCCAGTTCACCGCTGAGGCGTGCGACTTCGGTCTGCAACTGCCCATAGGATTTTTCGAGGGAATCGGCCGCTTGGGTAAACGTGGTAAACGCCTGGACCAGGGAGCGTTCGGCAGCGTGGCGCGAACGATTTCCGCGCCGCGCGCTGCGCGTTTTTTGCCGGGCACTGGGCAGAATTGACATGCGCAACGGTCGTGCACGGCGATGGCCAAGCGCTGCCCCTGTAACTTAGATTTCTCTAACGGGCGAAGCCGTCTCCGGAAGGTGAAAGTGCGGCACGCGGAGCTGGCGCTCGTCCCCCGCGAGAATAAAGGCTCGTTCCACGGCGTGTTGCAATTCGCGGACATTTCCCGGCCAGGAATGCTGCCGCAAAAACGCGGCCGACGAAGAAGAAATCTCCTTCCTGGAAACGCAGGATTGTTCGCACAAGCGGTTGAGAAAATGAGCGGCAAGCGGGACGACATCTTCCCTGCGTTGCCGTAGAGGGGGCAGCTCGATTGGGAACACAGCGAGGCGATAGTACAAGTCCTGGCGAAATTGTTTTTCGTGAACGGAACGAAGCAAGTCGACATTTGTCGCGGAAATGACGCGGACGTCGACGCGGAACACATCGGAACTTCCGAGGCGCTGAACTTCTCCGTCCTGCAAAAAGCGCAAAATCTTGGCCTGCATACTGAGCGGCAACTCCCCGACTTCATCAAGAAAAAGAGTTCCGCCCTGCGCCACATGAATCCGGCCGAGCCGCGACTGCACGGCTCCTGTAAACGCTCCTCGCGCGTGTCCAAACAACTCCGCTTCGAGAAGCTGCTCGGGAATCGCCGCGCAATTGACGACGACAAAGGGATTTTTCGATCGCGGACTGATCTGATGAATTCCGCGCGCAACCAATTCTTTGCCCGTACCCGTTTCGCCCGTGATTAAAACGGTGGTTGGCCGTGGGCCGACGAGACGCGCAAGACGATAGATTTGCTCGAGGCCGGGCCCATCGCCCATCATTCCCGGCAAGGGTTCGACGCGGAGCGGTGACTTTGCGATTTGCTGTTCACGATTTTCTCTGGCAGGCCTGTAGAGAGGGCCGCTGGGCTCCTGGGGAACCACGGCGGTGGAGAGAGCGCTTGCGGGGTCCTGCACCTCGCTGTCCGCCGCGACTTCCACATCAGAATCTACGACGCGCACCAGCAAATGGGGATGACGTCCGCGAATAATTTGAAGGACTTCGTCAATATTGAGGTCGTGCAACCGGCGGTCGAGCAGAACTTCACCCCAATTTTCTGATTCGAGTTTCGCGAGTGCATCGGCGCCGCCCGCGGCCTCTTCTATTTCCGCCGCGTCATATTCCGGATTGCCGATCCACTGTCTGCGAAAAGATTCCTTCGAGCTTGCGACCAGCACGCGCGAGTTCCGGATTGCCGAATGTGTCTCCGCCGTGGCCATTTTTCGCTCCCTCGTCCGGGGTTCCTACCACCAAATTAGAAACAACTCATTTCGAGGACTGGAGATACATCCTTACGGCTGCCCCAATCGGTGCGGCAGTCCAAGCGCTTCCACTTCCAAACTGGAATCAAATTTTGCGCTGGAAATGCGCGAGATAGAGAATGCGCTGAAATGACCGCGAGCCAAAACAGGATGAGATATCCTGAATTGAGACTTTCTCATGAAGGTTAAGTAAGTCTTCCTTGCAGACGCCCCACCTAGCTCGGAGAGTTTTCCGATTCATGTTTCACCTTGAATAGTTGCCGCTTGTCATCGCACATGGTCTCTTGACATTTCCTAATCGCACGGGGAAACTAAATTCCCCTTCTGCAAACAATTCATCACAAACAGGGTTCGGCCATGCATATTTTGGTTGCAGAAGATGATTTGCCGGTCGCGAAGTTTCTTTCTTCCAGCCTTGAGGCAGAACACTTCGACGTGCAGCTTGCCTCAAGCGGCGGCGATGTCATTCGATTGCTGGAAGATGGCGATTGCGACTTGCTCGTACTGGATTTGAATTTGCCCGAAATGAATGGCCTGGAGGTCCTGCGCCAGGTCCGTCTGCAAAGACCTCATTTGCCGGTTTTAATTCTCACGGGAAACGCGAGGGTGGAAGACCGTGTCGGGGGCCTCGATTCGGGCGCCGACGATTACCTCACAAAGCCTTTTGCTTTTTCGGAATTGCTCGCGCGCGTTCGCGCTTTACTGCGGCGAAGCAGCCTGCCCTTCGAGCCGGTTTTGCACAGCATGGACCTTGAGCTCGATCGCGTGCAAAGGGTCGTGCGGCGGAGTGGCCACCCAATCGAGCTTACGCCGAAAGAATTCGCTCTTCTCGAATATCTCATGCTGAATGCCGGCCAAAGTGTGTCGCGCGCATCCATCATTCACAACGTGTGGAAACTTTCGTCCGACACGATGACGAACGTGGTCGACGTGTACATCAATTATTTGCGCAAGAAAATTGACGCTACCGGCTCGGAAAGACTGATCCACACCGTGCGCGGGGCCGGCTACCGGATCGGCGCAAAGGAGCGCTCGGCATAAACGGCGCGAGAATTTCTTCCGAACACCGTAAGGCTCATGAAAATTGGATCGTGCCTGCGAACTCGCGTTCAGGGAGCCGAAGCCGGCGCCTTTGGCGTTTCCACTTCGCCGGATTTCGCTCCTTCCGTGGGCAGCTCTGCGCTCGGCCCGCCAAGATCTTCCTTCTTGGTCAGATATTGCACGATGAGCGAGATGCGGCGATTGGATGGATCGAACGGCGCGTCCGGTTTGCGGAGACGCTGATCCGCAAATCCACGAACCTGCATGATTTGGTCCGGGCGAACGCCATTCTCCTGCAGCAGCCTCCGGGCGGAATTGGCACGATCCACGGAAAGCTCCCAATTCGAGTAATTACCTTTTCCTGAGTACGGCTTCGAATCCGTATGCCCCTCGACAGCGATCTTGTTCGGAAGCGTTCCGAGCTCCTTGGCAAGCAAAGCCAGGATGTCCTTCCCGTCCATCGTTGGTTCGGTGCTGCCGCTGCCAAAAAAGGTGCTGGTTGCGGACTCTAGCAGCTCGATGCGAAGCCCCTCCGAGGTAATCGTCATATCGATGTGCGCCTGCAACTTGTCGAAGTTCGGGACCTGCCGAATTGTCTTTTGCAGTTCCTCTTTCAATTCGGCCATATTGTCCTTGGTTAGACTGAAACTTTCGCCCGTTCCCTCCATAGGACTGCCAATCTTGTTTGCTGTGCCGGAAGGATCGCGGAAATATCCGCCGACGGCCTCCTGAATTTTCTGGTTGCTGTTCATCAGCCAGAGAACGATGAACAGAGCCATCATCGCGGTCACAAAATCAGCATACGCAACCTTCCATGCGCCTCCGTGGTGGCCTCCGTGGCCGCCCTTTTTCTTGATGACGATGATTGGCGGTTTCGCGTTACTCATGAAGCTTCCAAACCGCTAGGCAGCCGCCGCCGCTTCCGCCTGAGCGGCTCCGGACTTGTCCTTAATGTACGCATCGGTTTCCGTGAAGGAGGGCCGCACGTGGCCGGGAATGGCCCTGCGTCCGATTTCGATGGCTACGATCGGCGCAGTGCCCTTGAGCAACGCAACCAGCATCACTCGGAGAACGTGATAATACGCGTGCTCGTCGTCGGCGATCTTGGCCATGTTAGCCGATAACGGACCGATCAGCCCGTAACACAAAAGAATCCCGAGAAACGTTCCGACGAGCGCCGCGGCGACTTTTCTCCCGATCTCCTCCGGAGGACCGCCAAGGGCGCCCATGGTGATGACGACACCGAGCACGGCCGCCACGATTCCCAGGCCCGGCAATGAATCCGCCATGGTTGAGAGGGCGGCGACAGGCTGCGTCGCCCCGTGGTGGTGCACCTCCATGTCGAGTTCCATCATCTGGTCCGCATCGAAGGGCTCGATTCCGCCGCTAGCCGCCATGCGCAGCGAATCGCAGACGAAATGCAATGCGTGATGGTCTTTCAAGAACTTGGGATATTTCGAGAAGATCTGACTCTGGTCCGGCGCGTCGCTATCAGCCTCAAGCGACATCAGGCCTTCCTTGCGCGCGCGGCTGAACAGTTCGTACATCATCTTCAGCGAGTCGAGATAGCGTTGCTTGTTGAAGGGCGAGCCACCGAAGGCGCTGCCAATTCCACCTCCGATTTTTGCCAGGATGTGCAACGGGTTGGCAATCAAGACGGTTCCGATCGCGGCGCCCAAAATGATGATCACCTCCGCTGGCTGCACGAGGACTTTCAGATTGCCGTGCTCCATTAGGTAGCCTGCAATCACGGCGCCGAAGACTACTACGATTCCTATGATCGAAAACATCGATGTCCACACCTCCGGATTGTTGCCGATTCGTCAGGCGAGCACGGTGACGCAATTTCCGCCTTTGACAATGCTTTCCTGGAGAGACCCCTTCGCCCGCTCCATCAGAATTTCAAACGTGTCCCCGGGCCGGCTGGCCGCACCCCCGATGGGGCTGGTAACGGAGAATCTGTCGCCCCACCACTCGATCTCCGATTTGGCGATCATCCTCCTCACGCGCTCCCCCACTCGGGTCACCTCGGATTCCTTGCACTCCATCAAGATCGCAAGAAACTGATTTTCGTCCCAGCAGCCGGCGAGATCGGTGGGACGCAGGCAGTTTTCCACCGATTGCGCCACGACACGCAGAATCGAGGGCACCACGCCGGGCCCGCGGATCGCCCGCATCTGCTCCATGTGGTCGACTTGAATGAGCAGGATCCCGAAAGGAATGTTGTGTTCGGCAAACGTCGTCAGGTTCTCACGCAACTGCGTCTCCATGAAGCTACGCGCGGGCGCGCCGATGAGGGCCTCGAGGCAGCCGAAATCGGCAAACGCAGCCTGCCGGCGCGTCCAATCGGAGGCGGAGAGATTCTTGTCAAAGCTCTCCGCCGCTCCGATGACCGCGCCGCGGTTGTTGCGAATCGGCTCGGTCCGCAAAACGACAGGAACGCGGTATCCGTCCTTATGAAGGATGGATGCGTCCATCGTCGAAGATTTTCCGTCGCGAAAGACGAGGTTAATGGGATCGTCAGGATCCGAATCAAAATCCTTCGTTTCGTCGCTCGTGGTCAGGAAATGGTCGCGCAGAAAGTGTCCGACAACATCCTGCCGCAAATACCCCGTAATTCTCTCCGCACCTTTGTTCCAATACCGGATTCTCCGATTCCGATCCACCAGATAAACGCCCGTTTGCAGGCCTTCCAGGACAGACTGAAAGATTTCCGGGTCGTTCCATTCGGGCATGCGATGACTCCGAAAAGAATCATCGGTCAGAACGGGAACAAGTTTAGCGGAGTATCTCCGAGACCTCGGACTTGCGTGGCTCTTTCCACTTGGACTGTTCTAAAGGACTGTCCCAAAGCCGAAATCCGCCAGTAAATGCAGTTGCGTTATCGCCCAACCGGCAGCCCGGCGGCAAAATCTTCAAAAGCCTTGCATTTCCACCGCCGAGCACCACGTACTCGGCTTCGAGCGCATCCTTCAATTCTTCCGCGATACGCGCCACGTATCGCCGCCATTTCTTTTTCCCCATGCGCTTGAGCCCCCGATCGCCGAGGAAATCCTCGTAGGTGCGCCCCTTCTTGTATGGCAGATGAGCGACCTCCATCGGCGCGAGGACGCCGTCCACGATCATTGCTGAACCGAGCCCGGTACCTAGGCCAAGGAAAAGCATCCTGCCGCCTCGATAGATACCGAGCGCCTGCATGGCGGCGTCGTTCACGATTTTCACGGGCCGTCCGAAGGCTTTCCGGAAATCGAATCCGACCCAGCCGCCTCCGAGGTTGTGTGGCTCACTGAGCGGATGTCCGTGGACAACCGGGCCGGGATAGCCGATCGATACGGCAGAATAGGTCCAATTCTTCGTCGCGTTCCGGACCTCTTTCGCCATCCTCTTCGCGGTCATTTTCGGACCGGACGGAATCTTGACGGGCTCCTTTTGCCCCGTGGCCAGCACTTTGATGTGCGTGCCTCCCACGTCGATCACCAGAATGCTCTTCTGCTGGTTCTGCATGGTTGCCCCTCGCAACATGCCATGCAATGTCTGTCCTAGACCCATTGCATATCAGACGTGCGGCACATGGCAGACGGCACACAAATGCTGGAAGCACCGCGAGCCCTGGACAAATGAAAGTGAGCAAAGCCTGCGCGCTCTTTCCCGCAGGCGGTCAGAGAGTGGTGTAAACGAGCATGACAAATTGGTCCGGTTTGAGCAGCCCGCCTCCGAGCGCGGCGTCAAATTCCGCGGTGGGTTTAGCGGCGATGACCTCTTCGAGCTTTTTGCCGGCGGCTTTCTGCTCCTTCACACGATTGCGCACGGTGACCAGCATGTTGTGATACTTCGTGAGCGCGGCCTTGTCGCCGACCGGGCCGTGGCCTGGGACGATCTTCGTGGACGCATCAGTCATGGTCAAGCCTTTTGCGGCGGCGGCGATCATGCCGTTGATTCTGCCGCCCGTGCTGGCGTCCAGGAAGGGATACATGCCGTTGAAGAACGTATCGCCCATATGGAGCACGTTGCTCGTCCGGTAGTGCACGTGAATATCCGTATCCGTATGCGCGGGCACGACGTGCGTCAAAACGATTTCCTCCTTGTTGTAATACAGCTTGAACGTGTCTGTGAACGTCAGTTGCGGGATCGCCTCCGGCGGAGACGGCGGGAAATTGATCTTGAAGAATTCGATCGTTTGCGGCGTGGAAAGGCGCTTTCGGGTATTTTCGTGGGCCAGGATCGTGGCGCCATTCTGATGCATCGCGGCATTGCCGTTGGTGTGATCGAAATGCCAGTGCGTGTCGATCAGGACCTTCAACGGCATGTTGCTAATCCCGTCCAACATGCCCTTCACCTTGGGCGCCACTTTGCCGAAGCTGCAATCGACTAGAACTTTTCCGTCCGGACCGTCCAGAACCACCATGTTCCCACCGGGACCGTACAGCAACGTGATGTTGTCACGCAGCTTCATCGACTGCAAAGGAACCGAAGCCATTTGGTCGATCATTTGATCGAGGGCACTTCCTGAACCGGATGCGCCTTGTGCTTCCGCCAGGAGAGTGCGCGGCAGGAATGAGGCAAGCGCACTTCCTCCGGCAACGAAAGATGCGGCCCGCAGCAGTTCCCTGCGGGTGACTGGCTGTGAAATGAGATTTGAATTCATCGCCACTCCTACTCATTCATGGATTTTGAAACGCCGACAAACATATCACTCGCGAACAAGACAGTCACGCCCAAGATGCAACGTGAGAGCAGTTTTGGAACAGCGCTCACGATTCGCTGCGAACTCCCCTAAAACCAGTCGCTGCGATAGGCCACCCACCAGCTGAGCGCGAACAAGGGGATCGTCGCGCCGAGGGCCCACCAAAATGGAAGCGCAAGATCGGCGATCAATCCAAGAAGGCCAAACGTGGTCCAGAAGACTTTTCGCTGCATTCAGCTATTGTAGGTCGAATTGCGTGTGTGCCGAGCGCGAGCGCGTGAGAAGAGTAACCTTGTTCCTCGCCCGATTTCCTCTAAAGCTATTTGCCGGACGGTGTTTGCGTCTTGTCAATGACGTTCTGCTGAAACGATTGCATCTCGGAGTAGACGCAAAGCGTTTCCTGCATTGGAGAGTTGGTCAGCTTGAAAAGCTTCTTTCCAGTGAACGACTTTGTATAGGCCTTCGGGTCGTCGACGGTGAACGAAAGCTCCAAGGTATCCTTGTCCAGGCGGCGGAAGCGCTCGATGGTGTGCAAGGCGTCACTGTGCGGATGACCGGTGTGATCGAGCCATGTCTTGTCGTTGTAGCCGACCGTGTCGATAACAAACGTATCGCCCTCATATTTGCCGACGGAGTCGCCCATCCAAGTGCTATCGGGATCCGATGGATGGTCGCGGTCCATCGCCACCGATCGCCAAACGCGCGTGAATTCGTACAGAATGTAGACGGTTTTGGGCGTCTGGATAAACGTCATTTCCCAGGGATACATGTAAATTCGGGAAACCCCCGGCGGATCGCAGTACCTCTGCACGGGATCATTCGTGTTGTCGAACGTTTGCTTGGCTCCGAACGGAGGCCGCGCCTCCTTCCACTTTTCGGCCGCCCAGGGAAGCATCGGAGCCTGTTCCGGGTGCTGGCCGTAGGGGTCATCTGGGTCCCAAGTGTTTCGCCTCAAGCTTTCCGGGCCTGTGGCGGTCGGCTCCCAATTGCCGGAGAGGTCCGGCGGGCGGGCAGATGCCCGGCCAACTTTTTTTGCCGGGGTGGAGCCCGACGCAGATTGGGCCCGCAAAATGGAAGCGACCGCGAGCGCCACCACCAGCACGACGATCAAGCTCGCTATGCGATTTCGCATCTCGGAGCACCTCCCGGAACTTGGGACTGCTTTCGATACCGCTCGGCTGCGGCAGCGCGAGAAGTGCCTACGCGCGCCAAACGAGCAAGCGTCAACCGGCTCGTGTAGGGAGCGGCTGTCCGTTGACAACGACTTTCAGGATGAATGATATGGTACTGGAAATTCCGATCGGGGCGCCATTCCGGGAAGGGTGAGTTTCGATCGTGATGTCATCACCTTCTTTGAGCGACCTCTTGCTCCACCCGGCGCGAACCAGAAAGGCGGGCGAGGCGAGTTCCATTGTCCAGTGCTGCACCTCCCCGGTGTCGCCCTTCGCGTCCATATAAATCACGCAGTGTGGATTGCCCCAGTCGAACTTCGTCACCGTACCATGCAGGGTGATTATCTTCGTCATGTCATAGCCTGCAACGCCGTGGTGTGCGAATGCGAGGCCCGGAAACGCAAGCAGGCCCGCGACGGTCACGAGAACGCAAAAGAGCTTTCCTTTCATAAAGCGCCTCCACCCGTTGCGATTTTTTCGATAGACGCGAAAACGATGGGCACAATCATATCAGGACCGCTTCGCTTTAGAAATGAGACGGCTCACGGAAGCAAAGAAACGCGGAAGCGCTCCGCCGTCTGGTTTCAGGTGTGCTGATTCTTTCCGGCTTCGAAAGGAGTCACGAAAAACTGGCTATGCCGAAATCATCCCGCGGCCCTCATGTCGCTCGAAGTGCCGCCCGCGGCAGGAATGTAGCACTTCAGCGTGTAGTCCATCACCATGCGATTGGCGTTGAAGCGCCAGCCGAGCGTCCGGATGGTGCGCTTCATGCGTTTGATCCAACCGCGCGGCAAGCCGTCGCGGTCGCGCTGATAGAAAAGAGGAATGACCTCCTCGCGCAAGACGCGATACAGATTCTGCCCGTCGCGCCGGTCGTGCACGTCCATATTGGTGTGCGTGCGGCCGGTTCCGATCGCGAAGCCGTTCAGCCCGTCGTACGCCTCTGCCCACCAACCGTCCAGAACGGAAAGATTGAGGCCACCATTCAGTACGACCTTTTGGCCGCTTGTACCGGAGGCTTCGAGAGGCCGCCGCGGATTGTTCAACCAAACGTCGACCCCCTGCACGAGCAAGCGTCCCACATTGATGTCGTAATCTTCGACAAAGACAAATTTGTTCGCGAATCGCTTGTTACGCATCAACTCCGCGACCTGCTGCAGGACCTGTTTGCCGGGCGTGTCATGAGGATGGGCCTTTCCCGCGAAAACGAATTGTACGGGGCGCTTGGGATCGTTCACCATCGAAGCCAGCATTTCCATGTCGGCGAGAATTAAATTGGCCCTCTTGTAAGTGGCAAAACGGCGAGCAAATCCAATTGTCAGCGCGTCGGGGCTCAACAGTCTGCCCAAGGCTTGCAGCATCTTCGCCGGTTCCCCGCGCCGCTCGGCTTGCTCGACCGCCCGCAAGCGAACAAATTCAATCAGGCGGGTTTTCAAGCTCAGATGAGTCTCCCACAACTCCGCGTCGTCGACGCTCTCAATCCCTTCCCAGATCTGAGGTTCGCCGCTGTGCTCATGCCAACCGGTCCCGAGGTGACGGTCGTAGAGACGAAACATCTGCGGCGCAAGCCACGTGGGAACGTGAACTCCATTGGTGATATGCCGAATCGGAACCGCCTCCTCGGACCTTCCCGGATAGAGCGGCGTCCACATCGCGCGAGATACCTCCCCATGCAGGGCCGAAACAGCGTTAGCACGGCGCGCCAGTTTCAGACCCAGCACGGTCATGCAAAAACTCTCAGCGTGGTTTCCTGGATTCTCGCGTCCGAGCGACAGCAGCCGGTCGTGTGACAGCCCCATGGAGTCGCGCAGAGGCCCCAGATGTTCCTCGATGAGATCCGCGCTGAAGCGATCATGGCCGGCCGGAACCGGCGTGTGTGTCGTGAACACGACTTCTCGGGAAACGCGCGGGACGGCCTGATCGAAATTCAGGCCTTCCTCTTCCATCCGATTTCGAATCGCCTCAAGAACGGCAAACCCGCTGTGCCCCTCATTAAGATGAAGGACGCTGGGCGTGATCCCCATCGCGACCAGGGCGCGGAAACCGCCAACTCCCAGCAGTAACTCCTGGCGAAGCCGAAAGCGATCGTCGCCTCCGTACAGGCGCGAAGTCAGTTCGCAATCTTCAGGCGCATTTCCTTCGACATTGGAGTCGAGCAGGAGCAAGGCGCAGCGTCCCACCTTCACGCGCCAGACCTTGGCTCGGATCGACCCGCCACGCGTTTCAATTTGCACAGTAACGGGTTCGCCTTTGGTCCCGATGGCCGATTCCATGGGCATCTGGTTAACGTCCGTCTGAAGGTATTCCTCCTGCTGCCAGCCGTTCTTGTCGAGCCGTTGGCGAAAGTAACCTTGCCCGTAAAACAGACCGATTCCCACGAGTGGGATCCCGAGGTCGGACGCGCTCTTGATGTGATCGCCCGCTAAAACACCGAGGCCGCCGGAATAAACGGGAATGGACTCATGTAAACCGAATTCCGCCGAGAAATACGCCACGGGGCGGGGGCGCAAAATGCCGGCGTGCCGCGCGCCCCAAGTCCTGTCCGCGTCGAGATACTCACGCTTGCGCCGGTACGCATAGTTCACGCGGCTGTGCAGCACCAGTTCTTGCGCGCGGCGCTCCAGCGCGGCAAGCGGAATTTCTCCGAGCAAAGCCACCGGGTTGTGATTGAGCTGCCTCCATCGCAGAGGATCGAGATCGCGGAACAGGCTGGTGGAATCGTTGTCCCAACTCCACCACAAGTTGCGCGCGAGCGACCACAGCCGCTCCTGCAAAGGGGCCACGAAGCGATCCAGCGTGCGCGCCTCGCTCACGACGGGCGCGAGCTGCGCGGCTGCCTCGGACAACATCCAGATCTCGCCGTCCTTAAAAGCGCGTGCGTCGATGGTTTGCACGACGAGGACGCCTTGCAAAACGCCGCCGTCGATGAGCGGCACGCCGAGAAAGGACTGGTAGGCCTCTTCTCCGGCCTCGCTGAAATATTTGAAGCGCGGATGATTTTTCACTTGCTCGACAGCGACCGGCTGCACTTGTTCGGCAACCAATCCCGCCAGTCCTTCGTGCAGCGCCATTCGCAAAGTGCCGATGCACTGCGGACGCAGGCCCACGGTCGCGGCCAGGATCAGATTGGTGCGATCCGGCTCCAGAAGATAGGCGGAGCAAACTTCCGTCTTGAAGCGTTTTGCAATCAAGGCAACTACGTTCATCAGAGTTTCGGCGGGCTTGCCGCCTTCGGCGGCGAGATTGGCGATTTCTTCGAGGGTCAAAACATGTGTGGCGCTTCGCGGAGGGGCCGACTGCACGATTTCCATGAATTCGTCTTCGTTGCGCGGTCCAGAAGCGATTGGCTCCATCAAAGTCTCCCGAGTTCCTGTTGCCCTTCCCTTCGCAACGGCTCACGCTCTTCCGGGGCGTAATCCGCGGCCAGCTCAAATCGCCCGCGCCCAGCCCGCATGAGGTGCAATTCGAGCGTCGCCATTCGAATTGCCGCGCATCCCTACCATGCGGCCCACCGGGAACAGATGAACTTACTCTGACAAGCTGGTCAAGCGATGTCCAATCCACAAAATCTATCCGCGCCATAGCGAATGTTTGGACTGGACAAGGAAGCAGCCGAGGCGTCATAACCGAATTCCGACAGATCCTACAGGGCGCTGAATCTCAAGGACATAGCCGATGCCCAGGCCGCTCACCGTCCGTTTTGCTGTGCGTCAAAATATGTGAAGCGGCGACTGATGAAGCAGAATCTAGAGGTTTGCAGAGCCGCACGACAGGGAAGGAGAAAACATGAATTTGCAAAGGTTTACGGGAAAATCGAAGGCATTTGCCGCCGCGATGGCTCTTTTGGTCGGTCTTGCTGGATGGGGCGTGGCTCGCGCCAGCCAGAAGTTTTTTTCACCCGGCGTGCATATTTCCATGAAGTTTGCCGACCCGGCCGAGGGTCCGAGCAGGACTGGATTTGCTCCGGTTGTAAAGGCAGTATTGCCGGACGTCGTGAATATCTCCACGTCCAAGGTCGTCAAAGCGTCTGATCAACTTTTCGACGACCAGCAGGATGAGATCCCCCCGTTCTTTCAGCAGTTCTTTGGGCAGCAGTTTCAGGGTCCGAATTCTCAAAATCGGACTCCGAGGCAGCATGAGCAACGGGAAGACAGCCTTGGGTCGGGCGTCATTGTAAGCCCCGACGGCTACATTCTGACGAACAACCATGTCATTGATGGCGCCACGGACGTCGAAGTCACGTTTTCCGACAAGCGCCAGTTGAAGGCGAAAGTGGTGGGCGCTGATCCCAAGACGGATATCGCCGTTTTGAAGGTGGACGCGACGGGGTTGCCCGCCATCACCATCGGTGACTCCTCCAAGGTGCAAATCGGCGACTACGCCCTGGCCATTGGAGATCCGTTTGGCGTGGGGCAGACCGTCACGATGGGAATTATCAGCGCCACAAACCGCGGGAATTTGGGCATCGAAGATTACGAGGACTTCATTCAGACGGACGCCCCGATCAACCCGGGCAATTCCGGTGGAGCCCTCGTCAATGACCGCGGCGAACTCGTCGGAATCAACACCGCAATTCTCTCGCATGGATCGGGCGGCAATCAGGGCATTGGGTTCGCCATCCCGGTCAATCTTGCGCGCAATGTGATGACACAAATTGTTGACCACGGCAAAGTGACCCGCGCCTATCTCGGCATCGTGGTGCAAGACGTGACGCCGGGTATCGCGAAGGCGATGGGCCTTGCGAACATGAAAGGCGTTCTCGTGGGCGATGTCACTCCGTCCGGGCCAGCTCACCGTAGCGGTATCCAGAGGGGCGACGTAATTTTGGAAGTCGACGGAAAGCCGATGGACAACAGCCGCGAACTGCGGATGACCATTTCGATGATGAATCCCGACTCGAGTGTGAACCTGAAACTTCTGCGAAATGGCAATCCGACGGACGTATCCGTGAAGCTCGGCGAGTTGCCAACCGACAAGGAACAGGCTAAGGCCGAGGAAGGTTCGTCCGACGAAGCTCTCGAGGGAGTGACCGTGGAAAACCTGGACTCCCAGTCGGCGAGACAACTGGGGTTGCCCGGGTCAGTGACCGGTGTAGTTGTCACGGACATCAGCCCGTCAAGCCCGCTGGCATCGTCGGGCCTGCGGCGCGGCGACGTCATCCAGGAAGTGAACCATGAACCAGTGAGGAAGGTTGCGCAGTTCGA